>Ga0307379_10000816_pt1 | contig 50762 bp, 35 predicted proteins | sample UN2MG_FD_202237 | JGI IMG/M metagenome (GOLD analysis project Ga0307379, IMG submission 202237) | Soil microbial communities from Risofladan, Vaasa, Finland - UN-2 | ecosystem: Environmental > Terrestrial > Soil > Coastal area > Acid sulfate soil | place: Finland: Risofladan, Vaasa | collected... | reverse complement strand
CCCCGCCCACCTGGCGGGTGTTGAACTCGTCGTCCGCTCCTCGGCCGTCGCGGAGGCCGACCCCGAGGTCCTGGCGGCCCACCGGCAGCTCATCCCTGTGATCAGCCGGGCGCGCATGCTGGCCCGGTTCACGGCCGACCGTTGCCTGGTGGGTGTGGCCGGCGCCCACGGGAAGACGACCACCACGTGGGTCGTCAGCAAGCTCCTCCTCGAGGCGCACCTCGACCCCTCCGTGATGGTGGGCGGCATGGTGGAAGAACTGGGCGGCAACTATCGCCTGGGCGCGAGCCCCTTCTTCGTCACCGAGGTGGACGAGAGCGACGGCTCGCTCCTGGAGTTCGCGCCCCACTACTCGATCGTGACCAACGTGGATCACGAGCACGTGGACCAGTATCCCGACCTGGCATCGCTCCAGGACACGTTCCGGCGCTACCTTGCCCGCACCCGCCCCGGCGGCTGCGTGGTGATGTGCGCGGACAGCGCGCCCGCGATGGAGACCCTGGATGCCTGGACGGGCGACACGCTGACCTACGGCTTCGCGGAATCCGCCCGGTTCCGCGCCGAGAACGTCCGCACCAACGGCGGAAGCTCGACCTTCGACGTCCGCCGCCCCGACGGCGTACTCCGCGACCTTGTAGTGAGCCTGCCCGGCCTGCACAACGTCCAGAACGCTCTGGCCGGGGTCGCCCTGGCCTCGGCCCTGGGCATCGGCGACGACGCGTTGCGGCGGGCTCTGGGCCGCATCGCGAGCGTGGGCCGCCGCCTCGAGAAGCGCGGCGCGGCGAGGGGCGTGACGATGATGGACGACTACGGCCATCACCCGACCGAGATCCGCGCCACGCTCGGCGCCGCGCGCGGCATGGTTCCCGGGCGCCTCGTCGCCGTCTTCCAGCCGCACCGCTACACGCGGACCTTCCACCTCAGCGACCGGTTCGGCGACTGCTTCGACGGCCTCGACTACCTGGTGCTTCTGCCCATCTACAGCGCCGGCGAGCCGCCGCTCGACGGCGTGAGCACGCAGTGGATCGAGCGCGCCATTCGCCAGCGCGGCCACGTGCCCTGCGCCTGCTTCGACGACTGGGAGGCCGCGCGCCGCCACGTCCTGGGGCTCCTGCGCCCGGGCGACACGCTGCTCACCATCGGCGCGGGCGACGTCTTTCGCTTCGGCGACCAGCTCCTCCACGACCTCCAGGAGCACCCGCAGCCATGAGCGCCCCCCTGTTTGCCGACCTGAGCCCCATCGCCCGCGAGAACGAGCCCCTGGCCCGCCACACCTCGTTCGCCGTCGGCGGCCCCGCCCGGTACTTCGCCGAGCCGCGCGACTGGGAGACGTTTCACCTCGCGTTCCAGCGCGGCCGCGAGGCCGGGCTGCGCGTCCGCATCCTCGGGCGCGGCTCGAACATCCTGGTGACCGACGAGCCGCACGACTGCCTCGTGCTGTCCACCCGCCACCTCGGCGACCTGCGCCGCAGCGGCACGTGCATCGAGGCCGACGCCGGGGTCTACCTGCCCCGCCTCGTCTCCAGCGCCGAGTCGTGGGGCCTCGCCGGCCTGGAGCCCCTGGCCGGCATCCCCGGCTCCGTCGGCGGCGCCGTGGCGATGAACGCCGGCGGCCGCTACGGGCGGGTCGCCAACGCGCTCGTGGGCGCCATGGTGGCCTGTCCGGGGCAGTTGCCCCGCTGGGTGGACGCGGCGGAACTGGGCCTCGACTACCGCTACTCGATCGTGCCCACGACGGGTCTCGTCGTGCTCTCGGCCACCTTCCAGCTCGACAAGGCGCCGCCCCGCCAGCTCGAGGCCCGGCGCCTGAGCATCCTCGCCGAGAAGCATGCCACGCAGCCCGTGGACGCGCGCAGCGCGGGGTGCGTGTTCAAGAATCCCCCCAAGGGGTCACATCTTCATTTCGCACATAGCGGCCATGTGCCAAATGAAGATGTGACCCCGAGCGCCGGCTGGCTCATTGACCAGGCGGGGCTGAAAGGACTCCGCGTCGGCGGAGCCGTCGTCTCCCAGAAGCACGCCAACTTCATCGTCAACGACGGCAACGCGACGGCGCGCGACATCCTTCAACTCATCGAACTCGTCGGCCAGCGGGTCCACCAGTGCTTCGGCATCCGCCTGAAGCTCGAGATCGAGGTCTGGACCAGCGCCGACAGCGAACGGAGGTAGGCACATGGACGAGAGGCGGAAGCCACGGGTAGGCGTGCTCTATGGCGGCATCTCCGCCGAGCGCGAGGTTTCGCTGAGGTCGGGGGCCGCCGTCGCCGCCGCGCTCCGCGCGGCAGGCTACCCGGTGGAGCTCATTGACATCCTCGATGCCCCCATCGGCGGCCTCACGCTGGAGCGGATGGACGTTGCGTTCATCGCCCTCCACGGCACGTTCGGCGAGGATGGCGGCATCCAGTCGGTCCTCGAGGTCCTCGGCGTGCCCTACACGGGCTCGGGCGTCACCGCGAGCCGTCAGGCGATGGACAAGGTGGCTTCGAAGCACTGCTTCCGCAAGGCGGGCGTGCCCACGCCGGCGTTCGTGGAGATCGAGGCATCGTGGACCCAGGAGCGCAAGGCCGCGTCGGCCGCGCCCCTCGGCTTCCCCGTCGTGGTCAAGCCCGCCTCCCAGGGCTCGAGCGTCGGCGTCAGCATCGTCGAAGCCGAGGACCGGCTCCACACCGCCATCGCGCGGGCCTTGGAGTTCGACGAGCGGGCCATCGCCGAGGAGTTCATCCCCGGCCGCGAACTCACCGTGGGCATCCTGGGCGACCGGCCGCTCCCCATCATCGAGCTGCTCTTCAAGGGCCGCCTGTTCAGCTATCGCACCAAGTACACGAAGGGCGCGGCGCGGCACGTCGTCCGGCCCGTACTGCCCCAGGGCCTCGCCGACCGCGTGCAGAGCATCGCGCTCGCCGCGCACCAGGGCCTCGGCTGCCGCGGCGGCTCGCGCGTGGACCTGCGGCTCGACGCCCACGACGAGCCGTTCGTCCTCGAGGTCAACACCATTCCCGGCATGACCGAGACGAGTCTGCTGCCCGATGCCGCCGCAGCGGTCGGCATCAGCTTCACGGACCTTTGCGTGGCCACACTCGAGATCGCCCTCAAGAACGGCCACAAGAACGGCCATCGCAACGCGGTGGCCAGGCCGGCCGCGCGGCCCGCAGAGCCGGTGCTCGCGCGGGCCTGAGCGGCCGCTGGGCCGACGAATGGGTGGGGGGTTAGATGGATGCGCGGGTGAGGGGATGAGCGCCCTGGCGATCATCCAGGCACGCCGCCATCCAGTCCTGTGATTGGGAGCAACATCGTGGGTGCAAAGAACAAGAAGCTCAAGGGGGGCGGGTGGCCGGGCCTCCGCGGCGCGCTGCAATGGATTGGCCAGAAGGCCAAGGCGGGCGTGCTCTCGCTCGGGGTCCAGGGCGGCATCGTCGCCGCGCTGGTCGTCGCGGCCGCCGTGGGGCTGTTCCTCGCGCGGGGCAGGGTGGCCCGGATGCCGGAGTACAGCGTGTACCCGGCGCAGCTCCGCGCGCAGGCCCCGCCGTGGGCCGCGGCCGACCTCGAGGGGGTGACCTTTCCCCGCGAGTGCTACAGCATCTTCGACGCGAGCCTGACGCGCGACGTGGCCGAGGCCTACGTGGCCTCGCCGTGGGTGAAAGCGGTCCGCCGCGTCGAGAAGCGCTTCCCCAACCACCTCCACGTGGAGCTGGACCTCCGCGAGCCGGCGGCCTTCGTGCGCCTGCCCGACGCCTCGCACGCGGTGGACGCCGAGGCGGTGTGCCTGCCGCTGGCCTACGCGCGGTGGGACCACGAGCAGCGGCCGCTGCCGCTCATCTTCGGCGTCAAGGCCGAGCCGCCGCAGCCCGGGCAGCGCTGGACCGACCCCGGCACCCTGGCGGCCCTCGCGGTGATCCATGCCCTGGCGACCGAGCCGGCCCTGCTGCGGCAAGTCCACTTCCTCGACGTCTCGAACCTCGACGGGGTGATTGACCCGCAGCGCAGCGAGGTGCTGCTGTTCACGCGCCGCCGCGTGCGCATCGCGTGGGGGCGCGCGCCCAACACCACGCGGTTCGGCGAGCCGTCGGTGCCCTGCAAGCTGGCGCGCCTGCGGCGCCACCTGTCGCGCCCCGCCGTCCTCTCGGAAGGCGCCTCGAGCATTGACCTGCGCTTCCCCGAGGAAGACGATATGCCCACATCCTTCGGCCAGGATCGGAGCCCCACCCATGCCTCGACGCCGTGACGAGTACCTTGTGTCCGCGGACCTCGGGACCGCGATCACCCGCGCCGCGGTGGCCTGCTGGCGCGCCGACGGCGATCTCGTGCTGGAGGGCTACGCCGAGACGCCGACCCGCGGCGTGGCCAAGGGCATCATCGTGGATGCCGCCGAGGCCGCCGAGAGCCTCCGCCAGGCCGTCGAGGAGGCCGCCAACCTCGCACGAGTCCGCGTCTACACGGTCCTCGCCGCCGTCGCCACCCCCTTCGCCCGCGGCGTCAACAGCCGCGGCTGCATCGGCATCGCGCACGAGGACAAGCTGGTGCGCGGCGCCGATGCGGCGCAGGCCCTCGCCGCGGCCAGCCGCGTGTCGCTCCCGGGCGACCGCGTGGTCGCCGAGGTGTACAGCCAAGGCTTCATGGTGGACGAGGTGCGGAACGTCCGCAACCCTGTCGGCATGGCCTGCGGCCGCCTCGAGGCCGAGCTGCACGTCGTCTCCGACTCCCTCTCTGCCCACGCCAACGTGCGCCAGGCCGCCAGGAAGGCGGGGGTCCACCTCGAGCACGCCATCTTCGCGCCCCTGGCCGCCGCCGAGGCCGTCCTCTCCCCCGAGGAGAAGCGCCTGGGCAGCGCCCACGTGGACATCGGCGCCGCCAAGACCAGCGTGTCCGTGTACTTCGCCGGCTATCCCCGCTACAGCCGCGTGTTGCCCATCGGCGCCCAGCACATCACGAACGACCTGGCCATCGGGCTCAACATCCCCGTGGCCGAGGCCGAGCAGCTCAAGCGCCGGTGCGGGGCCGCCGACGTCCGCCGCCCGCGCGGCGGCGACGTGGGCGAGAAGATTGATGTCGCCCTCGCCAACGGCGGGGGCATCCAGGCCGTTCCCCTGTGGCGAATTGGCCTGATCGTCCGGGCACGGGTCGAGGAGCTGTTCGAGATGGTGGGCAAGGAGCTCGACCGCAGCGGCGTCGCCGCCGCGGCGGCGGGGTGCGGCCGCGTCGTCCTCACGGGCGGCTTCTGCCGCATGACCCGGGCTCTCGCCGCCGCGCACAGGGCGCTCAGGAGACCCGTCCGCCTGGGCAGAGTCGAAATGGGCTGCCTCCTGCCGCAGTTCGAGCTGGACCCCACGCACGCCGTCGTGCTGGGCGCGCTCTTCCGCGGCATGCACCACCGCGAGCAGCGCCTGGACCACCGCTTCGAGGAGCGCGGCTTGCGCACCGTGTTCAAGCGGGTCGCCGGCTGGCTCTAGGCCGGCGGCCGCACGAGCGAAGGGCCCTGCGATCCGGCTCGTGCCCGTCGCGCGCGTGTTGGGCGTGGATGAATGGATGGGTGGATGGGTGTCAGACAATCATCCATTCATCCACCCATCCAATCATCCTCCTTGGTGGCGGCTGAAGGCCGCCTTGTCTGCGAGACTGTCCGATTCGTTCGATTGGCCCTTTTCCACGCGAGGTCACTATGGCAACAGGCGAGCTGTCCCCTCTCGGCAACACCGTGCTCCTGGTTGGCGTCGGCGGCGTCGGCTGCGAGATGGCCTCGCGCTGCTCGGGCGCGCCCATGCGGCGCCTGCTGAACTTCGATGCCGACGCCCTCGCCGCCTTCTCCGGCACCGAGGCCCTCTGCCTGGCCGGCGAGCCGGAGAACACGGGGGACATGGATGAGGACTCGATGCGGCACTCGGCCGCCGAGGCGGCCCAGGAGGTGATCGAGTCGGCCCAGGCCGCCAACTGCCTGGTCGTGCTGCTGTGCGCAGTGGGGGGGCAGACGGGGGGCACCGTCGTCCCCGCGCTCGCCAGCGAGTTCAAGAGCGCCCAGTGCACCGTGGTCGTCGTGGCGATGGAGCCGATGCCGTTCGAGGGGGCCGGCCGCGCCGAGCTGGCGGCCCGAGCCGTCGCCGACCTCGAGAACGCCGCCGACCTCGTCCTCCTGGTGCCGAACCGCCCGGTGGCCGAGGTGTGCGACCCCGAGCTGCCCGTCGCCGAAGCCGTCGCCCTGCTCAAGGACAAGGCCGTTCGGGCCGTCGAACAACTCCTGCGCGCTCTGGCCTGCGCCTCGTGCGTCGGGCTCCAGCCCCTCGACCTGCGTCGCTCGCTCACCGAGGCGGGCCGCGGCGCCCTCGCCATCGGCGTCGGGGCCGGCGACCGGCGCGTCGAGAAGGCCATCCGCGACGCCTGCGCCAACTCCTTCCTCACGCAGGAGAACTGCCAGTACGCCTCCGCCGCCATCCTCCACCTCCTCGGCGGCCACAATCTCAGCCTGCGCGACGTCCACAGCGCCACCGACCTCGTCGGCCAACTCGTCGGCCGGGTGCCCATCCAGGTCGGCCTCACCATTGACCCTGCCCTCGGCGACGCCATCCACGCCACGCTCCTGGTCACCGGCGTCCACCGCATCCAGGCCGATGGGTTGCCCGATGGGCCGGGCGCCCCTCTCGCCCACTCGCAGGACCTCAGCTACTACGACGGGGTGAACCTGGACGTTCCCGCCTTCATCCGCCGCCGCGCCATCCCGCAGTTCCGCTATTAGCCTGCGGAGAGAATGGGACCTATGGGACCGATGGGACCCATGGGACGAGGGTGTTCGAGAGCTCCGATAGGTCCCATATGTCCCATTGGTCCCATCGCGCCTTGCGGCCCGCCGGCAAATCGGCTACACTCCCCTCATCGCCTCGTTCCCCGCGTCGAGAGGCCACGGCCCGCATGAGCGCCGAGTCGCACGCACCCATCCCGCTCCTGCCCACGCGCGTCCTCGTGTCCTGGGCGGCGCTGCTGGCGGCGGCCCTCGCCATCGCCATCGGCCTCGGAGCAGAGGGTGTGGACTACCCGACGCCCTTCGCCGTCGCCCACGCCTTCCGGCTCCTCGTCGGCGCCGAGCTGTTCTTCCTGCTGGTCCTCGCGCCCTTACTGGCCCCCAGTGACCACGCGCAGCCAGGGCTGCTGAACATGCTCCTCCTCCTGTGCCTTGGGGCGCCCGCCATCGTCGTGGCCGCATGGGTCTCGGACTGCGACCTGTCGCAGGTCGTGGCCAGCCAGGCCTATCTGGCGGCCGCAGCGCTCTTCGTGGCGGGGTTCCTTCGCGTGGACCGCGACAGGCGCCTTCTCGGCTGGTACTGGCTCGCCCTCGGGGCGCTCGGCGCGGGAGCCCCCTTCGTGGCCTTTATCGCGGAGGACCTGCTCCGAGCGCGGGTCGAGTGGCTCTGCGCCGCCTCGCCCTTCTGGGTGGCCGACCGCCTGTGCCGCGTCGAGCAGTTCGCCTGGGAGTGGGCCGCCCCTGCCGCCGCTCTGCTCCTCCTCGCCGCGGCCCTCCTCGCTTTTCCTTTCCGCGCGCGCCTTCGCACTGACGCGCTCCGGGGCCGTTAGAGCCTCGATCCTTATTTCACAAGCGGCCGGAGCCTGTAAGCGTAAGGGTCTGCCAACATTATGCTTGGGGCGATTGCCGCCCTCCCAGGGGTGGCCAAAGGTCTCACTGGTCATAGGGGACGCCGATCGGGGCTGTACGGGCTTCCTAGAGCGTTTCGCGCGCGGCGCGTAAGTGCCCGTTGCTGCGATCGTTACGGCGGCGCCCAGGGGCTCTGCCACAGAATGCCAACCCCACGGGGGCGGGTTGGCATTCTGTGGTGGCATTCTGTGAAAGCAGGGGCGGTCACCCCTTGATGGCGAGGTCCTTGTAGCTGTAGCCGGCCTTCTTGAGCAGGGCCGCGCAGTCCGCCGCCTTGCGGGTCCTGCCCGCCGCGAGCATGGCGTCGGTGAGAAGGGCGACCTGGGCGCCGAAGAGGGCGGGGACATAGTTCTCCTTGCACCGCCCGGTCAGCAGCTTGACGAAGTTGTCGGACGGGTTGGCGGGATAGCCCCTGGGGACCTTCGCCTCGATCTTGACGGGTTGCTTGCCCGGCTTCGTGACGAAGAGGTCGGGGCCTTGGAAGGTGATCCAGCCCTTCTCGCCGAGGATGCGGACGTCGTCGGCGAAGCCGCGAATGTAGTCGCCGATGATGATGAGGCGGCCGGCGGCGCCGTTGGACAGCTCGACGCTGAACGAGCCGTTGATCTCGATGGGGCGCTTCTGCCCGCGGTAGACGAAGTCGTAGCTGCCGACCACGCTCTTGGGCAGCAGGGCGGTCATGTAGAGCAGAATGTCCTGGTAGTGCGAGCCGGAGTCGTTGAGCTGGCCGCCGCCGGAGAACTTCGGGTCGCCGCGCCAGCCGTTGCCGCGCCAGTCCTGGGCCATGTAGACGTAGAAGCTCTGGACCTCGCCGATGGCGCCTTTGGCGATGAGCTTGCGGGCGGTGACGTATTTCGCCTCGAAGTGGCGCTGGTAGGTGATCAGGTAGGCCAGGCCCTTCCTGGCGGCGAGTTTCGCGCTGCGGATGGCGTTGCCCACGCCGCAGACCATGGGCTTCTCGATCATCACGTGGAGGCCGTTCTCCAGGGCGTACATGGTGTGGGCATAGTGCAGGGTGTGGGGCGAGAAGACGCCCACGGCGTCGAGGCCGCCCGCGTCAATCATCTTCTTGTAGCCGTCGGGGCCGAGGAAGCGCTGCACGGGGTGGGCGACGTCGGCCTCGAGCTTGTCGAGGCACTCGGGGTTCGTGTCGGCGGCGGCCACGATTTGCGCGGCGGGGTCCTGGATGAGGGCGCGGACGCGCGAGCGCCCGGCCCCGCCTGGGCCGATGATGCCGAACCGCACGGTCTTGAGCTTCGCCACGGTTTGCTCCCTGGCTGCAAGAGTGAGACCGGTTCCGGCCGGGTCCAATACCCGGCCCGGATGGTGCAAGGATAGCGAAATGTCAGAGCGAGTCAAGGCCGAGTGCTGCGTCAAGGTGTCGAGGTGACCGGCTCGCCCAGAGCCAGGGCGCGGCCGGCCTGGTAGGCGTCGGCGAGGGCGGATGGGTGGTTGAGGATGTCGCCCTGGGCGTCAATGTGCTTGTAGCACAGCTCGCCGCCCCAGGCGAGCTCCAGGACGTTGAAGAGGGCCTTCATGGTGCGGCGAGGGCCGTCGAACATCCAGCGGCGGTCGAAGCCGCAGCAGGCGAGCCAGAGGCCCTTGCGGTGGGGGCGGGGCGGGTCGAACAGGGGCTTCTTCATGATGTACTTGAGCGACCAGAAGCACTGGCAGCGGTCAATGAGGATCTTGGCCTGCGCGGAGACCGCGGCGAAGAAGATGGGTGTGGCGAAGACCAGGTGGTCGGCGGCGAGGAGCTTGTCGTGGACGGCGAGCGCGTCGTCCCGCACGACGCAGCGCCCGGTCGTCTGGCAGCGGTCGCACTCGATGCAGGGGTGCATCTTGAGGCCGCGGAGGGCGAGGAACTCGACGCCCGCGCCGGCCTCCTGGGCGCCGCGGAGCACCTCGTGAAGCAGCGCGTCGGTGTTCCCGTCCTTCCGGGGGCTTCCTGCGATGCCGAGGACGGTGGCGGGCATGGGCGAGGGGCTCCTGGCGGGATTGCGGGTTGTCGCGGGAAAGAACTTCTGGTATTATACGCGGGCCGGACCGGCGCGCAACCGACGCCGGCGGCGTGAGCAGTCGAGGAGAACGGAATGGCAGAGGCGAGTGCGCTTCAGTACGCAATTCAGCTCGAGCGCGACGGTCAGGCCTTCTACGCCCAGGTTGCCGCCACGACCAGGAATCCCCTGGGCGGGAAGATGTTCGAGTCGCTGGCCGCGGACGAGCGGCGTCACGAGCAGGTGCTCGTGGGCATTGCCGGGAAGATGAACGTGGCGCTGGACGGGGACATGCCGAAGGAGCGCCTCGTCACCCTCTTTGCGGCGGTGGGGGAGCAGTGGCGGGCCGACCTGGGCGCCGAGGCGAGCGACACGGCAGCCGTCGAGAAGGCCCTGGAGATGGAGGCGGCGAGCATCGCCCACTACCGCACCGAGGCCGCCCGGGCCGCGGGCGAGCGCGAGCGCGCGCTCTACGCCCGCCTCGTTGAGGAGGAGGAGCAGCACGCCGACATCCTGCGGAACTGCCTGACGTATCTGAATCGGACAGGGCAGTGGTTCCTGTGGGATGAGAAGGGGTTGCTGGACGGCGGATGAGGTTGCGCGGGCGGCCCGGCGGCACCGTACAGCCGCGCAGAAGTGCCAGAGAGAACATCCGGCCACGGCCTCCGCGAGCGCTGTGCAATTTGCGCTTGACAGGCCGGAGGAGCAATGTATAATTGCTAGTGGCTAGGCCATTTATGTGCTTGACGGAGGTGGTGCCGAGCGGCCCCATGGCGGGGGGGTGCGCATTGCCGAGGAGTGCCCGATTTGGCCTATAAGTCGGCTTGGGGCATAGACATCGGGGAGTCCGCCGTCAAGGCGGTGAAGGTGCGCCGCTCGGGCGACACCGTCACCATCGAGGAGTACCACACCGTAGCGTGCGAGGCGCGCGCCGACAGCGCTCAGGGCGGCGACAGAGAGTACCGCGTGCGCTCGGCGCTCTCGGAGTTGCAGTATCAGGCCGACCTGGGGGGGGCGGCAGTGGTCGTGTCGCTGCCCGGCCGCGACGTGTTCCCCCGATTCATCCCGCTGCCACCGGTCGAGAAGAAGCGCATCCCGGAGATCGTGCGCTACGAGGCGCGCACCCAGATGCCCTTCCCGATTGACGAGGTGGTGTGGGACTACCAGCCGGTGAGCGGGATGGACGTGCCGGGGGAGGAAGTGGAGGTGGCCTTCTTCGCGGTGAAGAAGGCCACGGTGTACAGCTTCCTCACGAACCTGCGGCTGGCACACGTGACGCCGAACCTCGTGGAGGTCACGCCCCTCGCGCTCTACAACTTTCTCACCTACGATCGCACCTTCAGCACGGGCACCGTGGTCATCGACGTCGGTGCGGCGAACACCGACCTGGTGATCATCGACGGGGAGCGCTTCTGGACGCGCAGCGTGGCGATCTCGGGCAACGACATCACGCGCGCGCTCCAGGAGAAGTACCAGATTTCGTTCGAGGAGGCGGAGAGCCTCAAGCGCAAGGCGACCGGCTCGAAGCAGGGGGAGAAGATCTTCGGCGCCATGAAGCCGATCGTGGACGACCTGATCGGCGAGCTCCAACGCTCGATCGGCTACTACAAGGCCCAGCAGTCGCGCACCGCGCGCATCGAGCGCGTCATCCTCCTGGGAAACTCCTTCAAGCTCCCGCAACTGGTCGAATACTTCCGAAAGGGCCTGGACTATCAGGTCTCGCTCCTCGACCGCGTGAGCCGGGTGCGCGTGGCGAGCGGGATGGACGCCGAGAAGTTCGAGGCGGAGCTGCCCAGCTACGCCGTGGCCCTGGGGCTGGCGATCCAGGGCGTGGGCGCCGGGCGGGTGAACATTGACCTCATGCCGCGCGAGCTCGTGCGCGAGCGCCTCCTGCGTCAGAAGCTCCCCTACGCCGCCGCCGTCCTGCTGCTGCTCGCCATGCCGCTCCTCGTCGGATACCAGGCGGCCTCCAGCGAGATCGCTCGCTGCGAGGTCGAGAAAGGCCCCATCGAGAAGGAGACGGCCAAGTACCGCGACCTGCTCAAGAAGGAGGCGGATACGGCGGCCTGGGGCAAACTGGCGACCGATCTCAAGGCCATGGGAGAGTTCGGGGAGGGGCGCTCGGAGTGGGCGCTGTTCGTCCACGACCTCAACTGCGGCGTGAACACCCTGGACCGCGAGCCGTTCCGCCTCAACCAGATTCGAGAGATCACACCCGCCGAGGTGGCGGGCCTGACGGGCGACAGCCTCGGACGGGTGGGCGGCCCCTCGCTCGACGCCATCCGCGCCGAGGGCCTGCGGGTCGAGGTGAAGTTCGAGAAGGACACCGAGTTCAGCGCCGAGGACGTTCGGCGCCTGCGCGACTGCCTGGAGACGCAGCGGACCCTGGACCCGCAGCACCCCCGCGTGGTCAAGGTGGAAGGACGCGAGCCGACCCCGATCCCACGCTCCGAGCTGGTCGAGCGGCGGCGCGGAGCCGACGCGGTCGCTGCCGCCGACAAGGGCGTCGGCGGGTGGGCCTACGCGTTCTGGGTCACGTACCGGGCCACGCCTGGCAAGGCGCACGAGGCCAAGGGCCCCGCCGTCAGCGCGAAGGCCCCTGCGGGCAAGCCGAAGACGACCCCCAAGCCGAAGCCCCGGCCGAAGCCGAGGCCCAAGGACGACTTGGGGAAGATTGAGTGACTGCGGCGCGGCGGCGCGCGGAGCCCCGTGGCTCCTCGCGAGCCCCCGGCGACCGATTGGCGAGGAAGATTGCGGAATGGGCGTCCTGCGCAAGCACTTGGCGTGGGTGATTGTGGGCGTGGTCCTCCTGGCCGAGGTCGCGGCGCTCTTCTTCGTCACGGGCAAGAAGAGCGAGGCCGAGGCGGCCCGCGAGAGCCTCGAGAAGCTGCGCGAGCAGCGCGACCGGCTCAAGCGCGAAGTCTTCGACATCGAGAAGCGGATCGAGATTCACCAGGAACGCAAGGCCCTCGGGCGGCGCGAGCTCGGCGACTGCGCGCTCTTCCTGTGGCACCAGGGCCAGGCGATCGAGGGGCTCTTCGAGGCCAAGGAGCTTGGCGCCTACGAGGTCTATCCCTGGCAACCCCCCCGCAGCTTCGACGTCTTCAAGGTCGAATACCAGGGCGTCTACAACCGCGAGGTGGAGAAGCTCGAACCCCTGATGCAGAAGGTGGGCGCCGACGCGGCCATGCTCGGCTTCGCCGACCCCGCGGGCCTGGCCCAGGCCAACGTGCTGATCGGCGACGTGTACGCCATGCAGAAGGAGTTCTGGATCAAGAAGGAGCTGGTGCGAATCCTGGCCGAGGCGGACGCGCAGCTCCTCGCGATCACGCTCGGGGCCGGCGCCGCGGCGCCGGCGCGGCGGCACCTCCCCGCCGGCAAGGCGGTGGTGGCGCCAGGGAAGCTCGCCGAGGGAATCCCCATCCAGCTCACGTTTGCCTGCGACTACATGCTGCTCAACGACCTGTTGGGGGCCCTCCTCAGGTCGCGCCTGTGCCTCCGTATCGAGTCGGTCAACAGTGTGGCCCGCGCCAAGCTCGGCGAGGCCCAGCCCGCGGCGAAGGCCAAGGCCGGCGTGGTGGCACCCGAGGAGAGCCCTGCCGCCGCGGTCGGCCAGTTGGAGCGCCGCGAGTACGTCGCCGTGGACCTCAGGGGCGAGATCTCCAACCTCGCCGTCGAGGTCCAGGAAGTCCTGTTCCCCAGGCCAGCGTTCGGGGACAAGGCGAAGGCCGCGGAGTTTGTGGAACTCCAGCTTCGGCGCGCCGAGGCGCGGCTGAAGCGCGTCGAGGTGCCCGATGCGGCCAAGCGCCCCGAGGAGAGCGTGCCCTGGATCGCCCGGGAGCTCGACCAGGTCCAGAAGGCGGCCTCCGGCGCCGCGGGCAAGGCCCTGCCGCCGGTGGCCGACGAGTTGTTCGAGCGGCGGGAATACGTGTTCGGCGACATGCGGGCGGCGCGCGAATGGCTCGCGCGGCGCTATGACTTCGAGCAGGCGAAGCTGGAAGCCCACGTGGACCTGTGGCAACGCGCGCGCGCGGCCGTGCAGTCCGGCCGGGCCGACGACAGGAACAAGGTGGGCGTGTTCGTGACCGACGAGGGGGTCGTCGTGGCCTTCCGCCCCGCGAACCACTTCGACCCCAATGAGTGGTACGAGGTGGAGTTCGATCCCGGCGTGCGGGTGAAACTCGGCCTCGTCGTGTACAGTCCGCAGGAGAGCCGCGAGGGGGTGAAGCGCGCGCCCAAGGGGACCGGACGATAGCGCGGGCCGTGCGGCTCGCGCGCCGGGCTCCGGCGGCGTAGCGTCCCCTTTCGAAGAGGGAGCCGATGGACGTTTCGCGGATGAAGGACATGGCTTTCCGGCACGTCGAGAAGATCGTGCTCGGCGCCGTCATCTTGTTCGTCAGCTACCAGGTCTACCTCAACCTCTTTGGCAGCGACGTGGTGCAGCTGGGGCGCACGGGCGGCGCGCCCGTGCCGGCTCCCGAGCCGAGCAAGGCACTCGACGCCTCGTTCTGGCGGACGACATCGCCCTTCCTGTGCGTGCCCTCGATCGAGCGCGCGCGCTACAACTGGTTCTACCCTCCCTACACCCACTGGGGGCGCAGGGTCGAGCTGATCGAGGGGAAGGCAGGCAAGGACGTCGACCGCCGCCCCGTGCGGCGCAAAGTCGTCGGCACCCCGCAGGTGACTGCGCTCACGGAGGACGAGAGGAAGTACCTGAGCCTTCCCGAGGCGGACGCGGACCTGACCGAGATGTGCCAGATCACCGTCACCATCGAGCCCGCTGCCGAGAAGGAGCCGCCAGGGCACGTCCTGGTCATCCAGGCCGTGAAGGCCGGCTACTGGGCCAGGGTGATGGTGATGCTCGAGAACCGGGACCGCTTCTGTGTGCCCGTGCGCGTGCTCAAGCCCGGCACCGACTACGAATCGAGGCTCGCGATCGGCAAGATCGACGAGGACATCAAGGAGCACAGCCTTGGCACGGTGACGATTCGGTTCAACGCCCCGCAGGGTTCCGTGAAGACCGGCGACAAGGTCATGACGTACATCGAGCCCACGTACTTCGAGATTCGCCGCAAGGGCGAGCGCGACAAGGAGGAGGTCGCCATCGGCCGCGTGCCGGGGCGCACGGCGAAGGCGCCCGAGGCGGGGCCAGGCCCTGCGCCGCTGCCGACGCCGAGGGGGCCCGACACCACGGGCTTCCCCGGCGCCAAGAGCGCACCGCCCCCGAAGAAGAAGGGGCCCGCCGCCCCGCCCAAAGGCGCGCCGCCCGTAGACCCCGGCGAGATGGTCTTCGAGGACCAGGAGGTCGAGGCCGAAGTCCGGTACGAGTACCGCATCCGCAGCGTCCTCATCCCCAGAGAGGAGGGCGAGGCCCCCGAGGTGAGGGACAGCGATCCCCCTGTGGGGTACCGGACGCTTGCGCGGTTCAGCTTCGCCTATCTCGGGGGGGACGGCCAGCACGCCAATATCCGCGTCTACATCGGGCCGCGGGACAAGCCGCAGGGGAGCCGGGACTTCGAGCGCATCCCCATCGGCGGCTGGGTGGGCGAAGTGCCCAAGGAGTTCCGCGTGGCCCCGGCGGGCGCCGAGGAGACCGAGCCCCCGGCGCCGAAGGCGGCCCCCGCCGCGGCGAAGGGCGCGCAGCCCCCGGCCGGCGGGGCCGCCGAGGCCGGCGAGGGGGGCTCCACGCGCTTCGTCACCCGCTATATCCTCGTGGACATCGAGCAGAATGTCTTCCGCCCCGTCCCGCAAGTCGTCAAGAAATACGACGGGGGGGGGCCGTTGGGCAAGATGAAGATCCGAGAGGTCATGACCTATCGTGAAACCCAGGACCGGCGGATCATCCTTCGGGACCAGAAGAACCGCCTGCACCACCTCTGGAAGGAGTAGAGCCGGGGCGTCGCTCCGGGCGTCGGGAAGCAGGCAGCTTGGCTCACCCCGCGTGGCGTCGGCGCGTGCCGCGGCGGCCGTGAGTTCCAAAGCAAGAGTTCACTTGACGTTCTGAGTTTCACGGGTTACAATAGCACAGCCTTGCGGGCGGCATGCCGCCCGATGCAGGTAACGCGGGGGCGACCTGCGGCCGAGTAAACGCAGAGCCACGAAAGGAGCATGGGCGTGGTGACGCCAAGACCTTTGCGCGCGAGACCCGTCCGGGTCTTGCGGAGTCGGATGCCGGGGCTGGCGGTGCTGGCCTTGGTATTTGTTCTCCCCCTGCTGCTCCCTGTGGCGCCGCCGGCTCGCGGTGAAGGCGCAGCCGACCCCGCCAGCGTGCTCGAAAGCCTCCGCGAGAAGCGCAAGCTCCAGGCCCAGGAGGAGGAGCGCCAGTTCCGCCGCCTGGTGGAGGAAGGGCGCGGCCTCCTCGCGCAACACGCCTACGACCAGGCGAAGCGCGTGTTGGCTCAGGCCGCGAAGATGCGGCCCGCCGACGACGAGTGCGCCCGGCTCCTCGCCCAGGCAGGAGCCGTCAACCCCGCCACGGCCACCTCCGAGAAGCTCATCGAGCGGCTCAAGGACGAGCAGCACAGCAAGAACGCCTTGCTCCACGTGCAACTGGGCGGCAGCCTCTTCGAGGCCGAGAAGGCCCTGAAGGCCGGCGACCACGCGCGCGCCCTCGAGTGCGCCCAGCGGGTGCTCGACAGCGTGGCCTACGTCACCGAGGCCGACCGCGCGGCCAGGCTCCGGGCCGACGCCGAGGCCGTCCTCGCCGCCGCCCGCGCCGCCAGCGACAAGGCCAAGGCCGACAACGTCCAGGCCGTCCTCGCCCAGCACAAGGCACGCGCCGCGCAGGACAAGTCGGCCTCCCTCCTCGCCCTCAACCGCCAGGGCTGGGACCACATCGAGGGGGGCGACGGCGAGAAGGCGCTGGCCGACGCCGACGAGATGCTCCGCATCGAGCCGGGCAACCGCCAGGCCATCTACCTCCGCCAGAAGGCCGGCCGCATCGCGGGGAAGGACAAGGACGTCGTCGCACTCAAGGCCGAGCGCGAGGAGACGACGAGGAAGCTGCTCGTGGACCAGTTGAACGACGAGATGATCGTGCCCAAGGACGCCAAGGCCAAGATCGTCCTGTCCGGCAAGCGGCATCCCAAGGACTTCGTGGCACGCGACGAGCATCCCATCGAGGCCTGGGAGCAGCAGTACCGCGCCAAGCTGCGCACGGACGTCGAGGTCGAGCTGCGCGACGCCACGATTGCCGACGCCTGCCGCTACCTGTCGGCGGCGGCCGACTGCACGATGGTGCTCGACCCGTCGGTGGCCAGGGACACGCGGCGCCTCACCCTTCCGAAGATGACGATGAGCCTCGAGCACGCGCTCCGCTGGGTCTGCCGCTTCACCAAGGCCACCTACACCCTGCGCGACCACGCCATCCTCGTCACCACGCGCGGGGGCCTGCTGGATGAGCCGGTGACGAAGAACTACGACCTCAGCAGCCTGCTGATTCCCACCCGATGCATCCGCACGGCCTTCAACGGCGGCTCGCAGGCCGACGACCAGAGCGGCGGCGCCCGCGAGATCGTCGCGTCCAGCCGCCCCGCCTTCCGCGAGGAAGAGACCAGCGTGGTGGCCGAGGACGCCGTGGGCGAGACCTGGGTCCGCTTCATCCGCAGCACCGTCGCCCCCGAGACCTGGGAGGAGGCGAACCGCGACGCGGTGGCGCAGGCGCGCCAGCCCTACACCATCAACTACCGCAACGGCCGCATCGTCGTCGTCCACACCCCCGAGGTCCACGAGCAGGTCGAGCGGCTCCTCAACGACTTTCGCAGGGCCAGAAACCTCCAGGTCCACATCTTCGCCCGCTTCCTGGTCATCCAAACCGACTTCCTGGAGAGGTACGACCTGGACCTGGTGGGCCAGGGCTTCGACCTCGCGAACGATGACGTCACGCTGGCCACGGGGACATCCGGCCCCGGCGTCTACGGCTTCGTGAGCGAGCCGGCCGACCTGTGGCAGACCGGCGCGACCCCGCCCCGCCACTCGATCATCGGCTACCTCTTCAACGACTCGGGCGTGAGCCTCGGCGGCGAAGGGGAACTGGGCCTCGGCGCCGGCGACGCACTCAGCATCCGCTGCTCGAGGATGGGCAGCCGCGCCTGCAACGCCCTCCTCCAGGCCGCCGTCAAGCGGCGCAAGGGCACGGTGCTCACGGCCCCGCGGCTGACCTGCTTCAACACCCAGCGGGCCAACTTCCAGGCCGTGACCAACTACAACTACATCCGGTCGCTGAACTCCGATGGCGAGCCGGAGATCGGCAACGTGCCCGATGGCATCATCTTCGACGTGCAGCCCTTCGTCAGCTCCGACCGCCGCTACATCACCCTCGTCCTGCAACCGCAGATGCGCACGCTGCGGAACAGCTCCACGCTCCAGACCGCCGGGTTCACCTACGCCAGCACGGGCCTCCTCGCCTATCGCCGCGTGAACCTGCCCGACACCGAGCTGCGCAGCATCGCGACCACCGTGACGATCCCCGACGGCGGCACCATGCTCGTCGGCGGGCTCTCCACCGTCCGGGAGCGCAGCGGCGAAGCCGGCGTCCCCATCCTTCACGACATCCCACTCCTGCGGTACCTGTTCCGCGAGTGGACGCAGTTCGACAGCCGCCAGAGCCTCATCGTGCTGGTCACGGCTGAGATCGTGCCCGACATCTTCGAGGAGTAGCGACCCCCAGTGTGTCCGAGCGGGCGGCCCCGCCCGCGCGGACGCGGCCCGCTGCCTCGTATCCTCTAAGGAGGCGCCCCGTGAGAACGCCCGTGACTGCGACCCCTGTAACGTCGGCCCTGCTCGGGCCTGGGCGGCGGCACGCCGCCCTGGGTGTGGCTCTACTCGTCGCCGCGGCGACGATGGCGGCTTTCGTGGCCTTCCCCGCTCCGCTCCTGGCGGGAGAGGTCGCGCTCTCGACGGACTCCGATGCGGACCGGGCGGCGCGGGAGGCCGAGGTGGCCCGCCAGCTCCGCCTCCAGGAGGCCCGGGTCCTTGCCGAGCGAGGCAAGAAGCTCGTCGCTGCCCGCGCCTATGCCGAGGCACGCGAGAGCCTTCGCCAAGCCCTCCGCCTCGACCCCGACGACGCCGCGTCGCGCAAGCTCCTTGCCCAGGCTGAGGCCGCGCTCGGCGTGGCCAACGGAGACGACGTGCTTGCCCACACCCGCGAGCGCCACGCCTTCAAGGCCCAGGTGCTGCGCCAGCAGATCCAACTGGACCTCTTCGAGGCCCAGAAGGCGCTGAAGGCGAAGGCATACGACAAGGCGATCCAGCAGGCCGGGCGCGCCCTGGCTGCCGTCGCCCAGGTGGATGATGCCCAGAGCGCCGCCGAACTGCGCGAGCGCGCTCAGGCACTCGTCGCCGAGGCCCGCGCCGCCAACACCGCGGCTGCCGCGCTCCGCCGCCAGAGCGAGCTCGAGCAGGCCAAGGCCCGCGCCGCGGCCGACAAGCTCCTGCGGACCCGCGACCAGGCCGAGGGCCTCGGCGCGCTGCGCGAGCAGGGCTTGAGGCTCCTCGAGGCCAAGGAATACGACAAGGCCGACGCCATCGCGGGCGAAATCCTCCGCGCCGACCCCGGGAACCGCGACGGCCAGCTCCTGCGCGACAAGGTGCGCGAGGCCACGCGGGCCACCCTCGGCTCCCGCGGCAGGAGCCGCGAGCGCCGCGAGGCCGAGAGCGCTCTCCTCGCCGACATCGAGCGCGAGATGCAGCCGCTGAAGCCCAACGTCGTGCTGTCCGCCAACCCCAACCGGCGCGGGGCGCGGACCCTCAGCGGCCCCGTCGAGCGCTGGGAGATCGAGCTCCGCTCCAAGCTCGCCAACCCGGTCACCATGGAATTCCGCGAAACCCCGGTTGCCCAGGCCCTCGATCAGCTCGCCAACGTGGGGGGCGTGAACATCATCCTGGACCCTGCGGCCACTGTCGGCGAGGCCGCCGTGACCATTCCCCGCGCCCGCATGCCCCTCGGGAGCATGCTCCGCTGGGTCGCACGCTTCGGCAAGCTCGACTACTGCCTGCGCGACGGCGCCATCTTCCTCACGGCGAGCGGCGGCACCCTGGATACCCCGGTGACGAAGATGTACGACGTGGCGACCCTGCTCAGCCCGCCGACTACGGCGGAGCCGGTGCGCACCCTCGGCCCCATCGAGCCCGGGGCACGACCCTGGCAGATCGTGGAAGCCACAAACCCCGACCCCGAGCCCATCGGCAGGGGATGGGTCGAGTTCATTCGTTCCACCATCGCTCCCCAGACGTGGGACCAAACCCTCCAGCAGCAGCCCCAGTACACCATCCAGTACCGCAACGGCCGCATCGTCGTCGTGCACGTCCCCGAGGTCCAGCAGCAGGTGGAGGCCCTGCTGAACGACTTCCGCAGGGCCCGGACCCTCCAGGTGCACATGATCGGGCGCTTCGTCACTATCGAAAAGAAATTCCTGGAGTCCCTGAACCTCACCTTCTCCTACGATAACGACGTCACGCTGACGCCGCCGCTGACCCCCGGGGTGGACGCGCACGACGTGACGGCGACCATGAGCGCGACAACGCAGGTGTCGAGCCTGACCCAGTTCGACGCCTACGGCGCGAGCGGTGGGCTGGGGATTCGCTACTCGCTCCTCGACGACAACTCGCTCGTCCTGCTGCTCAAGGCGGTGATGAACGAGGGGAAGGGCACCGTGCTCGAGGCTCCGCGGCTGACCTGCTACAACACCCAGCGAGCCAACATCCAGGTGTTGCGCAACCGCAACTACGTGCGGAGGATCAGCAGCGACTTCACGCCCGAGATCGGCAACATCCCGGAGGGCACGATCTTCGACATCCAGCCCTTCGTCAGCGCCGACCGCCGCTACATCACCCTCGTGTGCCAGCCCCAGATGCGCACGTTCGTCAGCTTCACCACCTTCACCTACGGCGTCCAGACCGTGCAGGTGAGCGACGACGATACGCTCGACCTCATCATGATCGTGCAGCTCCCGACCACCACCCTGCGGTCCATCGGCACCACGGTGACCGTGCCGAACGGCGGCACGATCGTCATGGGCGGGTTCACGGTCGTCGAGGAGGGGTCGGGCATCGCCACGGCGCCCTTCATCGAGGGAATTCCCCTGCTGCGCTACCTCTTCCGCGGCCGCGACCGCATCGAGGGGCGCAGAAGCCTGATCATGATGATCACCGCGGAGACCGTGGACGACATCTTCGAGGAAGAGGGGTAGCCCTGGAACGCTGCGGCGACCGCCCCCGCGTGTGCGGCGGGCATGCTGCCCCGAGGACGACTGTCCGGCCCGCTGACGCCCCGCGGCTGCCCTGGATTCTCTCCCGCGGGGCGTTCTGTTTGCCCGTGTGCAAGACCTGAAGCGTCTGGAGATCGGACTCCCGCCCATGAGGATGATGCGAGCCGTCGTCGCCGCTCTCGTCGCTGCCGCTGCCGGCGCGTCGTGGGCCGGCGCACCCGCCTGGGGGCGGCAGATGGAGTTCGCCAAGCGCCTCCTGCGAAACCACGGCTACGCCGACCTCTCCCAACTCGTCGTGGACAAGGTTGTCGCCGACCCGGAGGTCAAGGGCGCCGAGAAGGCGGACCTCTTCCGCGCCGTGGGGGAGTACCACGTCGAGGCCATCGAGAGCATCCGCGGCAAGAATGCCCTCCAACAGTGCACGGCGCACCTGGGCGAGGCCCGGACCTACTTCAACAAGTACGCGGCGGAGCCGTCGGTCACGGGTGCGGGACGCTTCGAGGCGCGCAAGCGCCTCGCCTGGTTGTCGGTGAACCTCGCCCGCGTGTACGTGCGCATGCTGGATGAGCCCGACGCGCCGAAGGCCGACCAGGCCAAGCAGAGGGCCGAGGCCATCAGCGTCTACAGGGCCGCCATCAAGGAGTTCGAGGCCCTCGCCGCCGAGAAGAAGATCGAAGAAGCAAAGGCCAAGGGACTCGCCAAGCTCAAGGAGGACGAGGCGTACCTCCGCGCCCGCAACGACCACGTGAGCGTGCGCATCTATCTCAACGACACCCGCGTCGAGCTCGGCAGATTCCTGAAGACCACGGGGGCCAATGTCAAGGAGTGGCAGCCGCTCATCCAGGCGGCGACGAAAGACTACAAGCAGATGCTCTACGACTTCTCGGGCGCCGCCGGCCTCGCCCAGATCAACGTCAAGTTCGCCGAGGCCATCGTCGAGCTGGGCCCCGAGAACGACAAGGAGGCCCTCGAGCGCCTCGACGAGGTGTGGGAGGGCCGCCAGGGCTTCCTCAACCACAAGGCCGTCCCGTGCAAGGCCATGCACATCAAGGCGGCCATCCTCTCGCGCCAGAAGAAGTACAGCGAAGCCGTGGACGCCTTGGACGAGATGATCGGCAAGCGCACGGGCGGGGGATGGGACCCTGCCCAGCTCAAGATCGATCTCGTCGGCGCGAGGGTCACGGATATCTTGAGAAACCTCGACGAGGGCGACAGCCCGCAGCAGTACGACACCAGGGCCCTCGCCGAGTCGTTCGTCCTCATGGCCGACGGCTACGCGGCGCTGGGCAAGGCCGCCGAGGATGCCAAGAAGCCCGGCAAGGAGATCGAGCGCTTCTACGGAATGGCCTACGAGATCGCCGTCGGCGTCTGGGACGCCAAGATCCCCATGGACCCCAAGTATGCGCGCCTCATCCAGCTCTGGCGCGTCAAGGGCCGACGCCCCCTTTCGCTCACCGACCTGAACATCCAGATCCGGGATGCCCTGGCAAACGGGGATAGGCTCAGGGACAAGGATCTCGAGAAGTCCAGGGCCGAGTACCTCAAGGCGGCGCGCCTCTACACCGAGGTGGTCGGCCGCACCAAGCCCGAGCCCGAGCAGTTGCGGAAGATCTGGGACAGCGTGGGCAAGTGCTACTACGCCGCCGGCGACTACTATGCCTCCTACCTCGTCTTCGCCGCGATGGCTCGCTGGTTCCTGAAGCCTGAGCCTCCGCAGATCGTGGCCTACGGCTACGCGCAAGCCGCCGTCTCGGCCATCCGCACCCAGTGCGACCTCAGCGTCAAGGCCAAGGCCAGCGCCTCCCAGGTGAACTTCGAGAAGGACCTCCTGGGCGAGGCGAACCTCCTCGCAGAATCCCTCAGCCCGCTGGGGCCCGAGGCCCATACCATCGCCCGCGCCCGCGAGCTCAGGGGCGAGAAGGACTTCGGCCAGGCGCTCAAGCTCCTCGCGGGAGTGCGTCCCGAGTCGCGTGTCTACGCCCACTCGCTGCACGAGAGGGCGGTCACCTACAGAGAGATGTTCCTCGCCCTGCCCAAGGACGAGCAGAAGGGCATCGCGGGCCAGCGTCTCCTCAAGAGCTGCCTCGACGCCTTCCAGGCCTGCCTCGACTTCGGCAGGAAGAAGCTCCCCGAGCTGAAGGGAGACGAGGAGGCCGAGGAGCGCAGGCGTCTGCTCGACGCTTTGGCCACCTCCCTCGCCATCTACTGCGACACGCTGCTCAAGGACTTCGTGAACCAGCCCGCAAAGATCCTGGAGCTGACCAGCAACCTGAGCGCCGCGTACGCCGGGATCGACGACAGCGCGTACTATGGCCTCATCCTCTACAGCCGCATGCACGCCGCCTACGCGGTGGCGACGGGCAAGGACGTGGCGCGGGCCGCTCAGGCGCTGCCCGTGCTGGAGGAGACGTGGAAGCAGATCAAGGAGTTGCCCGAGTTCAAATACCTCGCCAACGCCTGCAAGATGGGCGCCATGGCGTACAACGAGCTGGCCCGGCGCCTCGAGGAGGAGGCCAAGACCGCCCAGGCCGCCGCGAAGGCCGACCTCGAGAAGCGCGCGGGCGACGCGCGTGGCCGCGGCCTGGAGTTCTACCTCGAGCTCCTCGTCCTCGCGCCGCACCAGTCGCTGACCACCTACCGCTACGTGCTCTACCAGCTCGACAAGCGGGTCCACGAGCCCAAGAGCGCCGACTGGCGCCGCATCGTCGAAATCGCCCCCAAGGCCCTCGGACTCTTCCGCAAAGACGAGGCAAGCGTGGACGAGTTGGCCCAGGTGAGAATCCTCCTCGGCTCCGCCTACTGCGGCCTCAGGAACTGGCGCGAGGGGATAGCCGTCCTCGAACAGGTGGACGGCACCTACGAGCCCGACTACCGGAAGCGCATGGCCGACTACGACAAGAGGAAGGCTGCGTACGACCAGAACCCGGACCCCCGGAAGCCGGCGCCCAGGCTGCCATTTCGTCACCCCATACAGGTGCAGGGGCGCGAGTTCCTCGGACGGGCTTACATCGAGACCAATGCTCGGGCGAAGCTCAGGGACGCCAAGCTCATCTACGCCGAGCAGGTGAAGAGCCACCCCAAGCGCGAGTCGCCCAAGTACTGGGAAGGCATGTACTTCCTGTGCGAGGCGACCCGCATGGAGGGAGACCTCGAGGAGGTGACCAAGTACCTCTACCGAGTTACCATGGTCATAGGCGAGAACACCGTCGCGACGGGCAAGGGCACCGTGAAGGACTTCCTCGACCTGGCCACGAAGGTGAACCAGGACGTGCAGGCGCTCACCGACGCCGCGCGCAAGAAGTCGCTTCTGCCCACGCTCGACGCCGTCCTCAAGAAGCTGGGCAAGCCGTAAGCAAGGGAGACCTGCGTTGGACCGCACCACCACGAGAGGCACCCTGGCGCGGGGGGCGAGCGGCCTGTTGCTGCTCCTCCTCCTCGCCGCGCCAGCAGCCCGTGCGGGAACTGTCACGGGCACCGATGCCATCCACAGGAAGACGGGCGACCCCATCCGGGGCATCATCACCGCCGAGTCCATAGACGGCATCGAGATCGGAAACCAGGTGACCATCCCGATCATCGCCGCGGTCCAGATTGACTATTACGACGCCCCCGACGCCTACAAGCGCGGCCACGACCGCCGGGCGCAGGGCATCTATCCCGAAGCCGTCCGGTACTTCGAAACCGCGCCCAAGCTCGCAAACGTCCGCAAGTTCTGGATCGAGCCGGCCTGCCTCTACTACGCCGGCTTGTGCCTCCTGGAGGAGGGGACGGATCTGGCCGCCGGCGAGGCGAAGTTCCGCGAGCTGCTGCAGGCGCACCCCAAGTCGCGCTTCGTGCCCGATGGGTTGGTCGGGCTTGGCCGCGTCCACTTCACCGCCAGGAGGTGGGATCCGGCCCTCGCGCAGTTCAAGAAGCTCGCCGAGCTGGCCGCCCAGAGGAATGGCTGGGAGGAATGGCTCGCCATCGCTTCGCTGTGGATTGCCCGCACCTATCTGGAGGCCGACAGGCCCGACGAGGCGATGCGGAGCGCGAGGAAGGTGCTCGACCTGTTGCCCGACCCCAAGCACGACCTGGTGATCCAGGCCAAGACCGTTCAGGGCATGGTCCTGCTGCGCCAGGGCGAGCCCGAGAAGGCGGTCGCCCTCCTGCGCGACCTGATCAAGGCCATCGCGCCGCGCGTGGCGGAGGAGATTGACCGCGGCGACCCCGTGGCCCGCATGCAGCGCACGGAATCCCAGTGCTACAACGCCCTGGGCCAGGCCTACCTGAAGCTCTACGCCAAGAGCAAGAAGGACGAGGATCTCCGCCAGGCGCTCCTGGCCTTCCTGTGGACCGTCGTGCTCTACCCGAGGGCGCAGTTCGTGACCGAGCACATGGAGGCCCTTCACTTCGCCTCGCAGTGCTTCCTCAAGCTGAACCAGAAGGCCCGCGCGATGGAGTTGCAGAGCGAGCTCATGGAGAAGTACCCGGACAACCCCTACAATCGTGTGCCCGGCGCCGGCAAGGCAGGTGCCCCGAGAAAGGAGACCGAGAAGTGAACAGAATGGGCTGGGTGGTGATTGCGATGCTGGTGGCGACGGTGGTGGCCGTGGGTGTGACGGTGGGACTGTCGTCCGCGATCGCCGCCGAGACGGCGCCCGGCGCCGACGACAAGGCTGGGGCAGCGCCGGCCACGCCGGCCCCCGAGCCAGCCGCCGAGCCTGCTGTCGGCTCGCGCGAGGACTACGAGAAGACCAAAGCCCCGCGCGAGACCCTCATGGACCAGCTCAACAAGGGCGGCGTCATCGGCTGGATCATTATGGCGCTCTCGCCCGTCGCCCTCGCGCTCATCATCGAGCACAGCGTCACCCTGCGCCGCGAGAAGATGTGCCCGCCCGAGCTGGTGCAGGAGTTGAACGACTACTTCAACGAGGAGCAGTACGAGGAGGCGCTCGAGCTGTGCAACGTCGAGCGCAACTTCCTCACGAACACGGTGCGGGCCGGCCTCTCGCGGCTCGACGCCGGCTACGAGGCCATGCAGCAGGGCATGGCGTCCGCCGCCGAGGAGGAGTTCACCAACTACCAGCTCCGCATCAGTTGGCTGTCGCTCATCGGCAACGTCGCCCCGATGATGGGCCTGCTGGGCACCGTGCAAGGCATGATCGGCGCGTTCGGCAAGATCGCCTGGATGACCGTCGTCAAGCCCTCGGTCCTCGCAGGGAACATCAACGTCGCCCTCGTCACCACGTTCCAGGGCCTCAGCGTCGCCATCCCCGTCATGTGCGCCTACCAGTACATCGCCAACCGCGTCGTGGCGAACGTCCTGGCCTCGGGCAACACGGTATCCGAGCTGATGGACCGCTTCCGCGGCAAGAAGTAGACTCCGCGCCCGGCCGCGCGGGGGCGGCGCGTGCGCCCCAGCGGCGAGGGCCCCAGTTGCGGGAGACCCGACAAGATGCTCAAGAATTCCAGCCGGCGAGTCATGCTCACGAAGCTGAACATGACCCCCATGATTGACTGCGTGTTTCTGCTGAACCTGTTCTTCATGACCGTCACCGAGCTCACGCGGCAGGATGAGATCGAGGACCTGCTGCTGCCCGATATCAGGCAGGCCAAGGCCGACGACAATCCGGACCCTGAGCGGCTCGTGATCAACATCCAGAAGGACGGCACGATGATCATCAGCGGCCGGGAACGCACGGACGATGAGGTCACGGACGCCCTGCTCGTGGAGTCCCGCATGACGCGGAACCAGGAGGGGATCAGCGAGCGCACGGTGCTCGTGAAGGCCGACAAACGCACCGCGTTCCGGCACATCAAGAAGCTGATGATGATGTGCGTCCAGCGGAACATCAAGATCTGGCGGCTCTCCTTCGGCATCCAGCCCGAGGAGCTGACGGGCGGCTGACGAGTCGAAGGCCCCGGGCCAGACCCATAGATCCAGGAGCTTCCCCCCATGAGTATCGTCGGGCAAGGCGCGAAGAGGAAGATCACGCTCACCGAGCTGAACATGACCCCCATGATCGACTGCGTGTTCCTGCTCCTGCTGTTCTTCATGGTGGGCATGAAGTTCAAGGAACTCGACCGGAGGCTCGACACCGACCTGCCGAAGGCCGGCAAGCCGAGGCCGGAGGACCCGACGGAGCTCAAGACCGAGCTGTGGATCCGCATCACCGTCAAGCGAGGCACCCACGGCTACGCCGCGCTCCCGCAGTACACCGTGGACCAGGTGGCCATGCGCGACGCGGAGCACCTCCGCAACACCCTCCGGCGCTGCGCCGCCGTGCCCGGCGCGGTGAACGACCCCGTGATCATGGATCCCTCGGACGACGCGCACCACGGCTGGGTCATGACCGCGCTGGACTACTTGCACGAGATGAGGTTCAGGAGCATCAACTTCAAGCAGTGACGCTCGGACGGGACGGTTCAGCCCATGCTCCGGCCATCCCCCTGACCTCTCGCAGATGCCTGACGCTGCGGGAGGTCAGACCGCCTTAGAGGCCAGGCACAACGGCCTGGCCAGGGAGAACTAGACGGAGACCCCTCGATGCCGCGCTTGCTCCTCGTTGCCGCGCTCGCCCTGGTTGCCCATTCGTGGACCCCTGCCGGTGAGGGCCAGAAGCCCGAACTCCCCGGCCTGCGCCTGGACCTGAAGGCGAAGACCATCGAGGTGGACGGCGCATTCTGCGTGGGCCCATACCCCCTCGAGCTCCTGGCATGCCAGGGCACGATGAAGGACTACGAGTCCATGATCTCCTCCCCATGCAAGCCGAGCGTGCTCCACACGGCGCTGCTGGCGCTCGGCCTCAAGCCGCGCGTCCGCGACGACAAGGAGCCCGGGCGCGTGCTGCGCGAGGGCGACCCCGTGGACATCTTTCTGCGGTTCACCCGCGAGGGCAAGGAGGTCACCGTCGAGCCGCGCGACCTCATCGTCCACATCGAGTCCAAGAAGCACATCCCAGGCACCCCCTTCGTCTTCTTCGGCTCGTTCCTGTTTCCAGACCCGGAGGACAAGACGAGGATGATCTACCTGGGCGACGCCGAGAGCTGGCTCATCGGCCTGCTGGGCGACACGGCGAGCGTGATTGACCTGCCGCCCGACGCCGCCGGCAAGTACGGCGCGCTGGCCATAGACGCCAAGGCCGCCCCGGCCAAAGGCTCCAAGGTCACCCTCATCATCCGCCCGGCTGCGGGTCGCAAGCCCCCAGGGCACGCCAAAGAGCAGTAACCCGCACCCCGTCGAGGAGCGCACGTGGCCAAACTCGATGCCAACGTCTACGTCACCCGCGCAATCCCCAAGCCGGGCATTGACCTGGTGGTGGATGCCTGCACGCACGTCGAGGTGAACCCCGAGGACCGGGTGCTGGCCCGCGACGAGCTGCTCGAGGCCGTGCGGGGCCGCGACGGCGTGCTGTGCCTGCTCACCGACACGATTGACGCCGCCGTGCTCGACGCGGCGAAGGGCGCCCGGGTCTTCGCCAACTACGCGGTCGGCTACAACAACATTGACGTCGCGGCTGCCACCGCCCGCCGCATCGCCGTCACCAACACGCCGGGCGTGCTCACCGACGCCACGGCGGACCTCACGTGGGCGCTGCTCTTCGCCACCGCCCGTCGCATTCCCGAGGGCGACCGCTACACGCGGGCGGGCCGCTTCACCGGCTGGTCGCCCATGCTGCTGCTCGGCGGCGACATCAGCGGCCGCACCCTCGGCATCGTCGGGGCCGGGCGCATCGGCACCGCCGTCGCCCTGCGCTCGCGCGGCTTCCGCATGCGAGTCCTCTACTCCGACAAGGTGCAGAACGAGGCGCTCGAGCAAGCCGTCGGCGCCGAGCGGGTGGACCTCGACACGCTGCTGCGCGAATCGGACTTCGTGTGCGTGCACGTGAGCCTCGACGCGACGACGCGGCACCTCATCGGCGCCCGCGAGCTGGCGCTCATGAAGCCCACCGCCTACCTGGTGAACACCTCGCGCGGCCCCGTGGTGGACGAAGCGGCCCTCGTCGAGGCCCTCCGCCGGCAACGCATCGCCGGCGCGGGGCTGGACGTGTTCGAGGACGAGCCGGCCCTGGCGGCCGGCCTGGCCGAGCTCGACAACGCGGTGATCCCGCCGCACTTGGGCAGCGCCACCATCGGCACCCGCACCCGCATGGCCACCCTGGCCGCCACCAACCTGCTGGCCGCGCTCCGCGGCGAGCGGCCGCCGAACATCGTGAACCCGGAGGTGCTGGGGTGAGCGACATGCCGCGCCGCATCGCAATCTACGACACCACCCTGCGCGACGGCGCCCAGGCCGGGGGCGTCACCTTCTCGCTCGTGGACAAGCTGGCTATCGCCCATCGCCTCGACGAGTTTGGCGTGGACTACATCGAGGGGGGCTACCCGCTGTCGAACCCGAAGGACGCCGCCTTCTTCGTCGAGATGGGCAAGCGGCCCCTCCGCCGGGCACGCATGGTGGCCTTCGGCAACACGCGGCGAGCCAAGACCTCGGCCGACCGCGACCAGGGTATCCGCACGCTCCTCGAGGCCGCGACGGACTCCGTGGCCATCGTCGGCAAGAGCTGGGACTTCCACGTCGCCGAGGTGTTGCGCGTGCCCCTGGACGAGAATCTGGCGATGATCGGCGATTCGGTCGCCTGCCTGAAGGGGCGGGGCCGCCGGGTGTTCTTCGACGCCGAGCACTTCTTCGACGGCTTCCGCCACAACCCCGACTACGCCCTGGCCTGCCTCCGCGCCGCCGACGAGGCGGGCGCCGATGCCATCGTGCTGTGCGACACCAACGGCGGCACGCTGACCGACAAGGTGCGCGAAGCCGTTCGCGCCGCCCGCTCCGCCGTGAAGGCGGAACTGGCCATCCACGTCCACGACGACGCCGGCCTCGCCGTCGCCAACACCCTGGCCGCCGTCGAGGAGGGCGCCACGCAGGTGCAGGGGACGATCAACGGGATCGGCGAGCGCTGCGGGAACGTGGACCTCTGCGTCGTGATCCCCGACCTCGCCCTCAAGATGGGCTACGACCTGCTCGTGCCGGGCGCCATCCAGCAGCTCACCCACATGTCGCGCTACGTGTACCAGGTGGCGAACCTGAACCCGCCGCTGCGGCAGCCCTACGTGGCGGCCAACGCCTTCGCCCACAAGGGCGGCCTGCACGTGGACGGCGTGCAGAAGAACGTGCGGACCTACGAGCACGTGGACCCAGCCCAGGTGGGGAACGAACGGCGGATCCTCATCTCCGAGCTCTCCGGCACCGCGGCCATCATGACCAAGGCCCGCAAGCTCGACGAGCGGATCGACCGCGCCACCAGCCGCCGCATCCTCGACGCCGTCCAGGAGATGGAGAACCAGGGCTACGAGTTCGAGGCCGCCGAGGCGTCGTTCCAGCTCCTCGTCCGAAAGCTCCTGGGCACCCATCGCACGTTCTTCGACCTCCAGGGCTTCCGCGTCATCGTCGAACGGCGCGGCGGCGACAAGGCGCCCATCAGCGAAGCCACCGTCAAGCTCAAGGTCAGAGGCGAGTCCCGCCTCACCGTGGGGGAGGGCGACGGCCCGGTGCACGCGCTCGACGTGGCCCTCCGCGCGGCCCTCGAGGACTTCTACCCCGGCCTCCAGCAGATCCGCCTGGTGGACTACAAGGTGCGCATCGTGAACCCGAAGGCGGCCACCGCCGCCCGCATCTGCGTCGTCATCGAGTCCACGGATGGCGAGGACGTGTGGGGCACCGTCGGCGTCAGCGACAACATCATCGAGGCAAGCTGGCAGGCCCTGGTGGACAGCATCGAGTACGCGCTGCTGAGAGGGGAGGCGGGGGCGGCCGGGGGCCAGGGCGAGGCGCAGGCCCCGTAGGGCCTGTAGAAGCTACGGTCTGCTCTCGCTGGCCGGGGGCTCCAGCGCGCTGCCAACCTCCAGGATGCGATAGGTTGCTGCCTCGCCCGCGTGCGAGAAGGCCACCTCGTCGCCCGCGCGGTGGCGGAGCAGCGCCTGCGCCAGCGGGGCCACGTAGGCGATGGTCCCGTGCTCGGCATCGGAGTCCCACGGGCCCAGGATGGAGTAGACGCGCCGCTCGCCTGTGGCGGCGTTCTCGACGGTGACGCGGGAGCCGATGGAGACGTGCTCGGTGTGGACCATCGCGGGCTCGATGGGCCTGGCCCGCAGGAGCTCCTCGCCCATCTCGATGGCCCTGGCGTTGAGGACGTGTTGCTCCTGGATCGCGGCGCGGAAGTCCGCGTTGTCGGTCAGGTCGCCCGACTCCTTCGCCCTGGCGATGTCCTCGCTGTTCCTGGGGATGAGGACGTTGACGATGTGGTCGTGGTCCTTGCGTCGGCGCGCGATGGCCTGGGCGGTGCTGTAGAGGTATTCGACGGCGGCAGCCTCGGCCCTGTGCTCCTCCTCGACGAGGAGCTTGGGGAACCTGCGGACCATCTTCTGCTCGAGCACGTGCGCGAAGTGGGCGGGGAGCACGCTGCTCTGGTGGACGCGGAAGTAGAGCCTGGCGGCCTCCGTCTCGCTCATCTCCTTGAGCATCCCGTCGAAGTAGCGCAGGTCGCCGGCGCGCAGGCTCTGGCGAATCTCGGCCAGCTCGTCCGCCTGGTGAAACGGGGTCCACTCGCCGCGCTGGTGGGTCTTGCGGCGGGCCAACACGTCGCCCTCCGTGAGCAGGCGCTCGAAGACGTCGCTGGGGGGCACCTCGGTCTTCCAGCGGCCGAGGAGCAGGTTTCGGCACACCCAGGCGAACAGCTCCAGCCGCCGCTTCGGGTCCGCGAGGACCTCGTGGACGAACGTGCGGATGGTCGGCGGGTCCCCCTCCTCGGGCAACTCGTCGGCCGCGGCGTCCCACAGGCTGGGGGGTCCGACGAGGAGCACCTGGTAGCACATGCCCCGCCGGTCCGCCACCTTGTCCCGGAGCATGCGGAACACGTGGGCGCGGGTGTTGTTGGCGGCGAGGCCGTTGAGGAGCGGGATGGGGTCGTGCGCGTGCTGCTCGGCGATCTGCTCCGGCGTGGGGAAGGGGCCGGGGTCGAGCTTGAGCCGGGTGAGGAGCAGGGCGGCCTCGAGGGCGGCCCCGCGACTCGGCTCGGCGGCGATGCGGGCCGCGATGGCGCGGGCGGCCGGGAGCAGGAATGCCTCGGGGTCCGCCTCCTTGTCCATGTTCTGTGTGTATTCGGCCAGCGCCCCGGTGAGGTGCTCGAGGTCCTTGAGGGCGGCGAAGCGGCGCGACATCTCCTCCTCGTAGCTCAGCGGCTGCGCGCGCAGGGTGAGGACGGGGTTGCTGCCGCCGCCGAGGGTGACGTAGGGGTCGCGCCGGAGCGCGGCGCGGGCCGTGGTCCACCACTTGCCCCAGCCCTCGGCGGGGACCACCTGGCCCTCGACGAGGTCGCGGAGGCCGCGGCTCGACAGCCGCCCGTCCATGGCCTCGATGGCCATGCGCACGAGGCGGGCGGGGTCTTCCGTGGCCACCTGGCGGAGCCGTTCGGGGTCCGTCTTGCGCAGCACGAGGAAGCCTTCGGGCCGCAGGCGCACGAACACGCCCTCGATGTTCTCCAGGGGCACCTGGTGGCCGGGCTTGCGCTCGAAGTCCACCGTCGCCCGGGCGGTGAGGGAGTCGAAGGCCGCGATGCGCCCCATGCCCCAGCCCGCCGCGTGGTAGAAGTAGTCGCCCTTGCGGTAGGAGAGGAGCCTGTCGAGGATTGCCGTCGCTGCCCCGAGGTCCTCCTGGGTGAGGAGCCCGGAGCGGTCCACGCAGGCGCCCAGGTGCGGCACGTCGTCGTGGACCCTGCGGTAGCAGGTGAGGAGCACGGTGCGCAGCTCCTCGTTGCCGCGGGCGGCCTCGGCCACGGCGCGCGCCAGGGGCAGCGCCTCGGCGTAGCGCTCGGCCCGCAGCAACTCGGGGGCCAGGGCCAGCACGAGGTCGAGCGCCCGCGCCCCCTGGCCGGCGTCCACGAGGCGCCGGAGCACGCGCGCGAGATCCTCGGCCGGCAGCGCCTCCGCCTCCAGCAGCTCGAGCCACAGGCTCTCAACCGCCCCGTAGTCCGCTCGGGCCACCGCCGCCGCCAGTTGCTCGACGATTCCGCTCACGTTGGGCTCCACCGCTATGGCCACTCCTCAGTGTCAGGGTACGATGAACCGCAGCTTCCGGTCCAGAAGCTCCACCGTGGCCGGCAGCAGGCCGCCCGGGTCGCCGTCCACCTGGTAGCGGACGGCCTCGGTGCTGGTGAGGCGGACCGATCGGCCGCGAAGATACCTGGTGCCGCTCAGCCCGGGGCAGCGGAGCAGGAGCGCCAGCATCGCTCGCACGTAGCGCCCGAGGCCGCCGCGGGGCAGCACGCACACGTCCAGCCAGCCGTCGTGGGGTGTCGCGTGGGGGGTGATGCAGAAGGGGCCGCCGTAGCTGCGCACGTTGCTCACCAGCGCGAAGCCCTGGGCCTCGACCGGCGGCGCGCCGTCCACGCTCACCGCGATGCGCGGGGTCCCATAGCGGGCCAGGCATCGCAGGATCAGGCCCGCGTAGCGCCGCATGCGGATGCCGCCCGTGCGCTCCGAGGCCAGGCGCGCGGCCACCTCGGCGTCGAATCCCGCTCCCACCATCGAGACGAACCGCCGCCCCTCCACCGCCCCGAGGTCGAGCAACCGCTCGCGTCCCCGCGCCAGCATGTCGCAGAAACGGCCCACGCGTCGTGGCAGGCGAAGCTCCTTAGCCAACACGTTGCCCGTCCCCAGCGGCAGGAGCGCCACGGGGCGGTCCGCATCGAGTCCGTTCAGGACCTCGTTGAGCGTGCCGTCGCCGCCGATCACGGCCACAAGGTCGTGGGCTTGCGCCTTGGCGGCGGCCCCTCGCGCGTCGCCCGGCTGCGAGGTCACGACCGTCTCGGCCGCGATCCCCACGCGCCGCAGCTCTTGCTCCACCCTGCCGAGGCGGTCACTGCCTTTGCCCCGCCCGGCAATGGGATTCACAATCACCAGCGCGCGCCGCATCCGCTCCTGCCTCGGAGTGTCGAAAATCTCATTATACCAACTTCCCGCACAACGCTCAAACGAGCTTCCGCAGCGCGTCTACCAGGCCGGGGATCGTGTGGGCCTCCGCCTCGGCCGCGATGGTGAGGCCCAGCTCGCGCGCGGCCTGAGTCGTCACCGGGCCAATGGACACGAGGCGAATGCAGGAGGGCAGGGCGGCCAGGCGGTCCGCCCCGAGGGCCGCGGCGAAGCCGCGGACCGTGGACGAGCTGGTGAACGTCACGAAATCCACGTCGCCCGCGGCCACGCGGGCCACCGTCGCCTCGTCGGCCTCGCCGCCCGCCACCGTGCGGTACGCATCCACCTCGTGCACCACGGCGCCCGCCTGCTCCAGGCCCTTGCGAACCGTGTCGGGCACGTCGGCCGCGCGGGGCAGGAGCACGCGCCTGCCGTCCAGCGGCTCGCGCGCGGCGAGGGCGGCCACCAGCTCGGCTCCCGTGAACCGCTCGGGCTGGCAATCGGGGCGGATGCCGTGGCCGGTCAGGCGCTCGCTCGTGGCGGGGCCGATGGCGGCCACGCGCGGCAGCGCCCGCGCGTCCCGCCCCGCCAGGGCCAGTCGCGCGAAGAAGCTGTCCACGCCGTTCACGCTGGTGAAGAGCACCCAGTCGAAGGTGGGCAGCTCAGCAATGGCCTGGTCGAGCGGCTCCCAGTCGTCGGGCGGCTCGATGCGGATCGCCGGCATCTCCACCACCTCGGCTCCGAGGGCCTCGAGCTGCTCGGACAGCTCGCTGGCCTGCGCTCGAGCCCGTGTGACGACGATGCGGCGGCCGAAGAGCGGCCCCGCCTCGAACCACGCCAGCCGCTCCCGCAGCCCTGCCACCTGGCCCACGACGAGCACGGCCGGCGCCTCGAGGCCCGCCGCACGCTCCTCGATGTCGGCCAGCGTGCCCGAAGCGGTCCGCTGCCGCGGCGTCGTGCCCCATTGCACCACGGCCGCCGGCGTCGCGGCGGGCAGGCCGTTTGCGACGAGTTGCTCGACGATGTGGGGCAGGTTCTTCACGCCCATGTAGACGACCAGCGTTCCGAACGCCGTGGCCAGCTTGTCCCACGCGAGATCGCTCGCCTCCTTCGTCGGGTCCTCGTGTCCCGTGATGAAGGCGACCGAGGCGGTGAGGCCGCGATGCGTCACGGGAATGCCCGCGTAGGCGGGCGCCGCGATGCCCGCGGTGACGCCGGGCACGACCTCGAAGGCCACGCCTGCCTCGGCGAGCGCCAGGGCCTCCTCGCCGCCGCGCCCGAACACGAACGGGTCGCCCCCTTTCAGGCGGCAGACGCGTTTGCCCTCCTTGCCCTTGGCCACGAGGAGCGCGTTGATCTCCTCCTGCCGCATCGTATGGCAGCCGCCCCGTTTGCCCACGCAGACCAGCTCGGCGTCGGCCCGTGCCTCGCGCAACAGCCTTGGATTCGCCAGCGCGTCGTACACCACCACATCGGCCTTGCGCAGCGCCTCCACGCCCTTGACCGTGATCAGCCCGGGGTCCCCCGGCCCCGCGCCGACGAGAAGCACGACACCTCTGGACATGCGGCTCCCTTGCTGAATGGGCGACTCGCGCCAATCGAGATGCGACAGCCTTTCGGACTGCGGCGGCTTGGCGCCGCCTGCCATGTCGCTTGAGGACATCATGCCGCGGAACGCCGGAGCGGCTCGCGCCACTTGCAGCGACAGATGGACCGGCTTTCCACGGGCGGGTGCGTGAGCACCGCGGCGCCTCGGACGCATTCGGCGGCCTATGGAAAGCGGCGTCAAGCCGCCGCACTCCAACGGGCTGCCGCGCGTGCCGGAGGCGGCGCAAGGGCGCACGTTAATCCCCTGCATGGGTCCCGCGCCGAAGATGCCCCCAGCATGCCCGAAAACGGCCGCCGGGTCAAGAGCGACGGCGGGCCAGGCGGTCCGCATTAGCCATTAGCGGCGAAGACGGGGGGACGGGCGCGCGGCGACGGGGGAAGATGGCCTCTTCTCGCCCCGACGGCCCTCCGTCGGGACGCCATGGCTGGGACGCTCCAGCGTCCCCTTTCCCGGCCCCTGCCCTTCTCCCAGTGCATCGAAGAAGGACGCGGGAGCGTCCGGACCGCGCCATCTCTACGCGGGGGGGGGCGTGTTGCCCAAGCCGCCTAGCGCGCCGAGCGCTGCCGGAGCGGCCCCGATGCTCCGAGGCCAGCCCCTCCCGGGGTCATGCTGAGCGACCCGAGCGAAGCCGAAGGGCTCAGAATGACCGGCGGCTGAGGCGGACTCCCTGGGAAGTACCGTCGCAGTGCCGGGCACGGATGGCGTGCACGCAGAACGGGGCGCGATGGTGAGGCGGGATTTCCCCGACTTCGCTACGCACCCCTCCGAGCGACAGCGCCTCGCCCGCGTCGCCTCCTCGAGCGCCGGCGGGCCAGGGCGGCCAGGCCGAGGCCCAGGAGCGCCACGCTGCCCGGCTCGGGAATGACAAAGGCCGGGCCCACGATCAGCTCGAAGCTGTCGAACCGCAGGTTGCCGAGCCGCGTCTCGCTGAAGAGGCCGAAGCTGGTGAGGAAGCTGCCCCCAGGCAACCCGAACGGGTTGCCCGAGCCGACGAACTGGAGAAGGCTGCCGGGCGTGAAGTTGAGGAGACGCCACTCCGCGTCCTCGAAGTCGAACGTCTTCAGTTGGGCCGCCGTGTCGAAGTCCGAACCGGCGATCCCGGGGTTCGTGAAGCTCAACGCCGAGGCGTACCACTGCCCGTCGTCGAGCTGCACCGCCACGCGGAGGGCGTCCCGGGCATCGGCGTTGCCCTGGTACCACTGCGCCTGGACGAGGCCGAACACCGAGAGGTCAATCGGCACCTCGTTGGTCCACATGATGCGCGCACTGTTCCCGGGGCTGCCGTTGTAGTCGGAGAACAGCCCATTGACCTGCTCCGCGCTCGCCGGGAACGAGTTGATCGCGGGGAGGTTGTCTGGGCAGCCGTCGAGGCCGGACACGCCGACCGAGGTCGTGAGCACCGTGGCCCCCGAGCCGTAGTGCTCGCTCCAGCCCGCGTAGGAGGGGGCCTGATTGTCGCCCGTGTTGTTCCCGAACACCTCGCGGTAGATGACCTCCGGCCCGGCCGGCGGCTCCGGGACCAACTGGTTGGTCAGGCCGTAGAGATGCAAGCTTCCGCTCCGCTTATCAGGGTCCGTGAAGGGGTCGGCGACGACCGCGTCAATCACCAGGCTGCTCGTCAGAGCGGTATAGCGGTAGTTGAGGTAGTAGGCCGCGTGGTCGGTCGTGTAGCCGTGGTTAGTGGGCCGGTCCTCCCACAGGAGCTGGGTGTCCGACTCGGCGCCATTGGTGAAGGTGAGATCAATGGGCCGCCCCCAGTCTGCCGCGTCGCCCGAATTGTTCCACAGGCGAATGTAGAGCCGCAGGTCGTAGGTCTTCTCCGGCGTCAGGCCGGTCAGCGTGAAGGTCTGGTATCTTGGCGGGTAGTCGCCGTTCCCCGAGTACGTGAAATCCCGCAGTAGTTGGATCAGGTCCGGCCCGGTCACCCCGCCGGTGCCTGGGTTCCAACTGGGTCCCGGGTTGTTTGTCACGACGTTCTTGGTCCAGCTATGCGTGTTCCAGTTGAAATTGGGCGGCGTCACACTGGTCGTGAGGGGGGCAAGGCTCACGCCGTTAACGGCCTGCGCCTCGCCGCCGGCGATCTTGTGCGTGTAGAAGACCAGCGGGCCGATCCCCGTGCTCGCGTCGGTGCTCAGCGCCGGCCCGAAGGTGATCACGCCCGCGCCGGCAATGCCCGCGGCCAGCAGGAGCCCGAGGGCCAGCAGGCAGGCCCCGCGCATGCCACACCTCCCCGCCCTGCCGCTCGCGAACGGCCACCCGCTCCTCGACTCAGCCCCTGTCAAGCGCCCCACAGCCATCGCTCACCTCCTGCGCACGTATCAGCGCGCGGTGCTAGGCCAGCCCTCCGCATGCTCCATCTTATTTGGCAAGCAAACCGCGTGCCGGAGCACCCGTCATCTCGCGGTTGCCCTGTTCGCCTTATGTTCTTGATTGCCAGCGACTTGTGGCGGACGACGCAGCCTGTTGAGGGGCACAGCGCGCGCGTGGCGTCCCTGGCATGTTGCCGTTCGGCAACATGCTTTCCAGCCGATAGACCTAACTATCGGTCTGGTCAATACTTGGGCATGTGGCTATTCGGCAACATAGGGTGGGGCAAAATCAACATGGAAACCGGCTCTGCGGGCGCCCGGGAGGCAAGGAGCAGGGGACGGCCTATGCCGCCGGTCCACACCGTTCGGCCGCCCCCCCTGGCTCGGGGCTCGCGCCGTGGTCAGGGCCCTGGTCGTGGCTCGCCTATGCTTTTCTCCGGCGAGCCCGGGCGCGCCGCAGTCGGCACACGAGAAGGCCCAACAGGCCGACGGCGAGGGTGGAAGGCTCGGGAATGACAAAGGCCGGCCCCACGATCAGCTCGAAGCTGTCGAACCGCAGGGTGCCGAGCCGCGTCTCGCTGAACAGCCCGAAGCTGGTGAGGAAGCTGCCCTCGGGCAGGCCGAACGGGCTGCCCGAGCCGACGAACTCCAGAAGGCTGCCGGGCGTGAAGTTGAGGAGATACCACTCCGCGCCTTCGAAGCCGAACGTCTTGAGCTCGGCGTCCGTGTCGAAGTCCGCACCGGCGATCCCGGGGTTCGTGAAGCTCATGTCCGAGGCGTACCACTGCGCGCCGTCGAGCTGCACGGCCACGCGGAACGCGTCGCGGACATCGGCGTTGCCCTGGTACCACTGGGCCTGTTCGAGGGCGTAGACCGACAGGTCAATCGGGAACTCGCTGGCCCAGAACATGCGCGCGCTGTTCCCGATGCTGCCGTTGTAGTCGGAGAACAGACCGTTCACCTGCTCCGCGCTCGCCGGGAACGAGTTGATTGCGGGGAGGTCGTTCGGCCTGCCGTCAAGGCCGGACACGCCGACCGAGGTCGTGAACGCCACGGCGCCGGAGCCGTAGTGCGCGTTCCAGCCAGCGTGGGAGGGGGCCTGGTTGGCGCCCGTGCCGTTCGGGAAGACCTCGCGGTAGAGGACCTCGGAGGCCGTGGGCGCCGCGCTCGGGGTGAAGGCGGCGACGTAGTGGGCCAGGATGCGCGAGTCGCTGCTGCTCCCGTTCCCGTCGGGGTCGTCGAGCAGGTAGCTGTAGACGGCGCCCTCGTCAATCGAGCCATCGAGGTAGTAGGCCGCATTGGAGCTGTCGAACTGGCAGCCCAGCCAGAGGGGCGCGGCCGTGTTCTCGATGCTGCCCATGACGCCCGTGGTCGTGGCGCTCTGGAGCTTGCCGTCCACGTAGATCCGCATGTAGGTGGACGGGTCGTAGGTGGCGACGACGTGGTGCCACAGGCCGTCGTTGAGGTTGGTGGTGCCAAGGACGCTGGAGGTGTGGCCGGTGAAGGTGCCGTCGTCGGAGACGACCATGGCGGCGGAGCCCTGGCCGGCGGGGGCGGTCTGGTTGTCAATGAAGAGCTGGTAGGCCCGCTGGTTGGTGGAGCCGGTCTGGCTGCGGTATTTTGCGATGATCCCCTGGTTGATGGTGGTGGTCGGGCCGTCGAGCCGCACCCAGGCCTCGAGCGAGAGCGCGCCCGTGATGTCGAGTGCGGCGTTGTCGCCCACCTCGACGCGTTCGCTGCTGCCGTTGTAGTTGAAGCGTGGGGCCAGGTTGGTCGCCTCGAAGCCCAGGTAGCCGGCGGGCCGGGGGCCGGGCTGGCCGAGGTCGGAGCCGACGAAGCCCATCAGCGTGCCGTTGAGGGCCGCGCCCCCCGTGCCACTGTTGGCCACGGGGCTCGCCGTCTCCCCCAGCCGGTAGTACGCCACCGGGCTGTCGCCGAGGATCACATCCATGTAGCCCGCCGAGGCCCGCCCCGCGAGTGCCAGGGCCGCCACCACGCACAGAGCGCCACACAGCAGCCGCTTTGCGCTGCCCATTCCGATCTCCTTCCTGTGTACATGGGTGCCCTTCGAGCTGCCCGTCCTCCCGGCGAAGCTCGAGGGCACGGACCTCCGCGCCGAACCGGGCAGTATGCTAACACGGCGCCCCCGGACGTGTCAACCCGCGCCCCGCTCGCGAGTATGGCCCCAGTCTTGGCGCTTGGCCTCGGGCCTCCCAGCTCCGAAGGAGCGTGCTATACCGGCCCAGAGCCTGCCCTGAGCGAAGCCCTGGGAACGGGCGGCCGGTCCGCACCGTCCGTCCGCCCCGCTCGCTTGGGGCTCGCACTGTGCTCCAAACACGCAGACTCTTGTTTTCCGGCAAGAAGTCCGGGACAGGAGGAGTCGAGGACGAGGACGACCCGCCTTCGCCAAGGCTACGGCGGGCAGGCGACGAGGACGAGGACGATTCTTGGCTGTCATCTGTCGTCTGTCGTCTTCGACTGCGGCTTGCCGCGATGGGTCCAGGCCCCTGGTCGTGGCTCGCCTATGCTTTTCTCCGGCGAGCCCGGGCGCGCCGCAGTCGGCACACGACAAGGCCCAACAGCCCGACGGCGAGGGTGGACGGCTCGGGGACCACGGTGAACTGGAAGCCGATGTACGTGTAGTTCGTCAGCGGATCGTAGAGGATGTAGTCCTCGGGACTGGAGCGCCTGTAGGCGTCCGAGAGGCCGCTGTCGTTGATGACGAGCCTTTGCTGGCTCTCGTTGAGTAGGCCCTCGAGGTAGACCTCGTGGTCGCCGGCCCAGCGCAGGCCCCAGTACCAGAAGGTGCCGAAGATGTAGTCGTCCAAGTCGGGGTCATCGGCGAAGGTGATGCTGATCTTGTTGTGCTCGCGGCCCTGCGCGTCGCCGACGGGGAACTTGAAGGTGAGGGCGTTGGCGTTGCTGTTGGCGAGGTCCAGGCCGCCCCCGATGCCGTCCAGGGTGACGAAGATCCGAGCCTGGTTATACTCCCAGCCCTGCTGGCCCTGGCGTCCCCCGAAGAAGGCCCGCCCGTCTACGGTGAAGATTGAGTTGGTGAGGTAGAGGTTGCCCCATTTATAGGGGTCGTGGCTGGTCGTGCTGGAGGTTTCGCCGGCGGTGATGTAGCCCAGGTAGAGGTTGCCTGCCACGTGGGCCGTGCCGTTGGCGATCTTCAGGGTGCCGGAACGGAAGCTCCCGTACGTCAGGTCGGACGAGGCGAGATAAACGCTGCCTGAGACATCCAGGTTGACGGAGCTTGCCAGCGAGAGGTCCATGGTGCCCGCTCCCACCCCGCCGCCGCCGACGCTGCTGTGGGCGCCGATCACCAGGTCCGTCAGGTAGCCTTCGAAGCTGCCGCCGTTCACCGTCAGTGTGCCGCGCGAGAGGTGATTGCCGTTCCAGCGCTTCCTGCCGAGCCAGATGGACGCGCGGCTGGCGGGGGAGCCGACGACGAGGTCCACGTCGTTCGCCGTCAGCGAGCCGTGCACGCGCTCGTAGTTGGCCTGGGTGCCGCCGTTTGCGCCGCCCCATCCCAGCACCAGCGAATTGGCGATCGTCAGCCTCGCGTTGGGCGTGGAGCCGGTCAGGATGATGTCGGTGTAGCTGGTGCCGAACTCGTCGCGCCACACCCCGTCCTCGCGCCATCCGTAGGGCGAATTGTTCGTCTCCCACCGGGTCCATTCCACCTGGAGCTTGTTGATGGTGAACTGGCCGTCCACGGTGATGGACCTCGTGCCGCTGCCCTGCAACTGGGTAAACGTGTCCGTGGCCCCCGGCACTTGCACGCCGGGGTTCTGCACCAGCGGCACGCCGGAGCCTGAGACGGTGCCGTCGAGTTGCGTCCAGTTCGCCGCACTGCTCCAGTTGCCGTCGCCCGACCCGTTCCACTGGTAGCGGATCATCTCCGCGTGGGCCGCCGAAGCGAGTCCGACCGCCAACACCATGGCCAGCCTCCAGTGCCGCATCGCAGTCTCCTTTCTGCCGTTTGGCACAGTCACACGACTTGATATCACGCCACGCTTGCCGATGGGTCGAGAGCGTTGCTTCATCGTGTCCTCCTGAGCTTGCGTTGCTTCGCTGCGTGCAAGGGGTCCAGCCGCTGGTTCACGCGCCACGCCTGACGGGGTCCGCGCACGGCGACCCGCCGCCGCACGCGGCGTCCTCCCGCGTCATCCGTTTCTCTGGCGGGACTGCTAGCGGTCCTCCTGGCGAAACTCAATGGCGCGGCCCTCGGAGTCGGTGAGCCGGAGGTGATAGAGCCACCATTCGCGGAGGTTGAAGACCTTGATGAGGAAGCGGCTCGGCCCCTGGCGGAGCGTCACCTCGGCCTTCTGCTCGCCGGCGCCGGGGCGCTCGGTGAGCTTGACGCCGTTGAGCCACAGGATGAAGCCGTCGTCGCTCTTGACCGACACGATGGCCTTGCGCTCCTCGGGGCACGTGATGTCGGCCACGCCGTAGGCGAGCCGCCCGTCGAGGGGCAGGGGATAGATGTCGTAGAGCGAAATCTCGCCGTCAATGCGCCCGGCTTGGCAGCGCTGCCAGGCGAGGCGGGGGGGCTGTGGCACAGGGCGCTCGTTGCCGGCAACGGGCTCCCCCGCCGGCGCCGGCACAGCCGCGGGCGGCTGCGCCACGGGGGCGATGCGCGCGGGCGCGCTGTCGGCCATCTCGGCCAGGTTGGCCAGCACCTGGTCGCCGGCGAGGATGCGCGGCTCGGCCACGGCCGCCTTGTCGCCCTTCGGGTTGCCCAGCGGGTCCACGGCCAGCTCGATGGTGGCCCGCTTGCCCGCGTAGTCGGCCAGGCCCACCTCGGCGGCCTCCCAGCCCTCGGGCTTCAGGAGCTTCCGCTCGAAGAGCTTCTGGCCGTTCACCGCCACCTCGATGCCCACGCCGTCGCTGTCCGCCGCGTCGTCCTCGAGGCCGATGGCCATGGCGAGCTTGAGGTCCTTGGCCTCGGGGAGCTCGACGATGAAGGTGACGACGAGCTTGCCGCTGGCCGCCTGGCCCGAGGGGGGCTGGAGGGCCAGCCCCTTGCGCTTCTGGGCGCCGCACGTCAGCTCGCCCGCGCGGAACACCGCCGTGGGGTCGGTGGTCACGGTGGGGTAGTTCCGCGTGAGGTCAATCTCGAACTCGGGGAAGTAGGCGGGGCCGTAGCCGCGGTTGCGGCTGTCGTAGGGCAAGGGGCCGATGAGCGACCAGTCGGTCACGTAGCCCTGGGCGGCGGCGATGCGGCGGCGGGTCGCCTCGTCGCCGATGCGGCCCAGGGCCTTGGCCACGTACTCCCGCTCGTCCTTCTCCTTGCCGCCGAGCAGGGGCGCCACGAGGGCCACCACGCGCGGCAGGTCGGCCGGCGTGATCCGCTCGCACAACAGCTCGAGCGCGGCCCGATGCGTCCACTTGTCCCCCTCGCGGATCGCCTCGGCCAGGTACTCGATCATCCCCTCGGGCGGCGCGGCGTCGGCGATGTTGCGGATCGCGCGGAAGGCCGCGACCCGCACCGCCTGATCCTTGTCCCGCAGCGCCGGGCGCAGGAGCTTGAACTGGTCGGCCTTCGAGCACCGGGCCAGGCTCTCGATCGCCTTCACCCGCACGTAGTCCGTCGGATGGCTCAGGTGGGCCGCGAACACCTCGAGGTAGCGGTCGGGGTCGAGGCTGCTCAGCAGGCGGAATGCCTCGTGCAACACGTCGCGGTACAGCTGGTCGGGCTCGCGGATCAGCGCGGCCACGCCCTCGCACGCCTCGGCGGTGGGCCGCAACGCCAGCACCCGCAGCGCCGAGCCGTGCAGCTCGCGGCGTCCGTCGCGCAGCGCCGCCAGGAGCGGCAGGAACAGCGTCCTGCCGCTGAAGCCCAGCAGCGCCCTCTCGCAGGCCACGCGCACCTTCGGCTCGCCGTCGGTCGCCATCCGCCCGAGCAGGGCGGGGATGGCCTGCGGCACGAGCGCCTGGCCCAGCGTGTGCGCCGCCTCGGCCCGCACCCCCGCGTCGGCGTGGCCCAGCAGCGCCATGGCCTTCTCGTGCGCCTCGGGCCGCGGCATCCACACCAGCGCCCGCGCCGCGTGGAGCACGAGGGCGGGGTCCTTATCGTCCAGCAGCGGCGCAATCGTGTCCCACGCCTCCCCCTTGCGCACGCGGGCCAGGGCGACGACCGCCTGGTAGCGCACCTCGGGCGCGGGGTCCTTCAGGCGTGCCGTGATCGTCGCCTCGGCCTTGGCCGAGCCCAGGATGCCCAGCGCCTCGATGGCCGCCGCGCGCAGCTCGGGCGCCGCGTCGCCCGCGCGGGCCTGGGCGTCGGCCAGCATCGCGTCGCCCGCCAGTTCGGCCAGCGCCACCAGCGCCCGCCCGCGCACCCACGGATGGTCCTTGCCCCCGAGAATCGCCTTCAGCGGCGCCTCGGCCTCCTTCACCTTCCAGTGGGCCAGTTGCGACATCGCCGCCCACTTCAGAATCCAGTCGGGCGACTTCACCCCCTCGAGCGCCTCCTCGACCGCCAGGGGCGACGCCGCTGGCCCATTCACCCGCGGCGCCTCGGCCGACGCCGCGGCGAGACAGCGCCCCGCCAGCGCCACGCACACCCACGCCACGCACTTGTGCACCGACCCCATTGCCTCGGCACCTCGACGCCGCTGCGTCCCATCCCTGCAAGCATTCTACACAACCGCGGCGGGGAATGCCAGCCCATCCGCGCGAACGGCCAGACGATCCTCACCACGGAGGGCACGGAGGACACTGAGAAGGCACGGAGAGCGCGCCAACCGCCGATGAACGCCGATAGACGCGGATGGGAGGGGTAGGGCGTGCATACCTGCACGCGGAACCTTCCGCCCGCGAAACACGCGAAACAGCGCGAAACCGACCCGGTCCCAGCCGGGAGGAGTCTTCACCACAGATTACGCCGATGGGCACGGACGCCTACGTCCGCGGTAGCGGCACCACTTCGTCGCCCGCGAAGGCGGATGGGAGAAGAGGGCGGAAAGCGGTGTTCGGGGGTGGGGGATTGGGTTTTCGGTTTTCGGTGTTCGGGTGCTGATGACCGCCGACGGCCTACGGCTTCGCCCGCTCCTCAGCCCTTCCGGCCCCGCGCTGTGACTGGCATCGAACCGCGAGAGGGCCGCGCACGACGCTTGACATGCTTGGCGTGTCCTTTCCAGCGCGGCATCGACTGAATCGGTGGCGGGGCTGACTCCCCTGGCCGCGAGATCGCGTTCTTGGTTACAGGCTTTCCCTGGCGACGCTGAGCCGCACGCAGAACGGGGAACAGGATGCCGCCTTGGGTGCGGGGTTCGCCATGGGCACCACCTGCCAAGACTTCCCACCAGTTCCGTCTAGTCTTCTTCCCCCGAGCGCTCCATCCCTCCATGACCAGGTCAATCATATCCGCGACATCCTGCCAGCCGTTTGCCCTTAGCCACACCCGCGCATCGGTTTCATGGGACATCACCGATCACCTCCATCGATGGCGCTACTAAGACTCGACTCTCCAGATGTGAAGGCGGTTGACCATTCCGCTTTCGACCATCCAGACTTCATCCTCGCCGCCGATGGCTTCGAGGATGCTCTGGACGAACAACACACCGAAGAGCCACCGCAGAATGGCAGCCTCCTTCCTAGTTTCGTTGTCGGGCTCTGCCTTCTCTTCATCAAAGACCGAGAACAACTCCCTTCTGGGGGACAGGGACCGTTCCTTGGGTCTCCCACACCGGAAGATGAACCGAACAATTGCCGTCGTCTCGTCAATGAGATACCGTCCGCCATCAGCGGCAACCTTCGCGGCCTCGTCCATGGACATGAGATCATATGCTCGGAATCGGCCACTCACATGGCTGATGGAGTAGCCGCTGATCCTTTCAGAGATCCACTGGCCGACGCGGTCCAGATACGCGTCATCCGTCTCGCCTGCATTCGGCCCGACACGTTCATGGAGCCGGGAGACACCCAAGCTACAGAGCCGCCGGCGTATGGTCTCTTTGTAGAACAGCGCGTCTAGCGACTGCCTGAGCGGACCCTCATTGGTGAGGGGCATGAAAAACTCGAACACCAGCAGGTTGTCATATATCAAGGGGCGATAAGCGTCTGTGCCACAGCGCATTTGAGTGACATGTTTCTGGAACCCCTCCCACCTGATGAAGCGCCTAAAAGCTTCACTGACGCGGTAAAGTCCCGCGCCGGCTTCAACCAACAGTGCCCTGAGTTGCTTCGTCCAGTAGGTCCTGAACGAAGTGTCGCTCCACCCAGTGACAGCATTCACTTGCTGTGGGGTGAAGGGCTCTTGACTCTTGAAATGCTCTGAAAGGAACCGGTGAACCATTCGTTGGTTGTGGTCATCGGCCATCTGCAGACCCTCCATAGCGCAACGCGCTCAGGATGCTCGGTAAGAGTCGGCTGTCAAACCACAACACCGAGGTTACACCGAATTGCACGGCAATGCAACCCGGTATCAATAGCTCAGCGCCACGAGTTCCTCAATGAATCCCCTGCCCGAAGCCTTCGAGTTGATGCTGCGCCTCGCCGGTACCTGTACCAGTCGCCACTTCCCATATAGCTCCCGTACCAGGGGCGTATCACTATTCGATGCCATGACCATGCAGCCACGGTCCGCAAGCTCGGCAGCCAGTGCTGCCAAGCGCCTCTGGTCATCTTGACCGAAGGGGCTGCCTGAGTAGCATGTGAAACTGGCTGTAACCGATAGCGGAACATACGGGGGATCAAGGTACACAAGGTCACCTGCTCTTGCCCATCGCGCGCATGACTCATACTTGGCATCATGTAAGGCAACTCCGCGGAGAGCGTGGTGACATGCCCACAACACCGGTTCCGAGAATACCATGGGCGGCTTTCCCCATCTGCCATACGGTACGTTGAATTGCCCCTTTCTGTTCATCCGAAATAGCCCGTTGAAGCATGTGTGATTCAGGAATATGGTACGGGCGGCCCGCTCAACAGGTGACCGCAACTGCATGTACCGCGGGTCCCTGTCCCAGGATCGCACGGCGTAGTAGTACCGCGCCTCCATCGCCTTGGTCGTATGGCGCCTTAGGCAGCGGAGCAAGTCATCCAGTTGCGCCTGATCCTGGATGACCCGGTAGCAGTTGATGAGTTCGCCATTCACATCGCTCAGTACGGCACTTTGGGCAATCCTGGCTCGGTTCCAGAGGTGGAAGAACATCGCTCCGCCACCGACAAAGGGCTCAATGTACCCATCGAACCTACTTGGCAGGAGAGCGTCTAGTTGAGCTAGCAATTGTCTCTTGCCGCCCGCCCACTTGAGGAACGGTACAGGCGCAGCGCCCCAATGCAGCCTTTCTTGCGGATCTCGCATGGAACTTCAACCCTGGGCGCCGAGGCAACTGGTGGCAATTGATGCACGAGCGGCTGCTGTTTGGACAGTGCGCATGTGACGCTCTTGCAGCGCGACGCGCGGTTGCACTTCGGCGTCAGTCGTCCTCCCCAAGGTCACTTCGCTCGACGTAAGGCACGTCACGGGCAAGTCTGACAGGCTTTGTCGCCGGTTTCGCTCGGTACTCCTGCCAGGGGAAATGCCAGATGTTGAAAATCGCGTTAGGCATCGTATCGTAATACAGGGCATTCCAGCCAAGCATGTGCGCGAGGCGGTCAACGAGAAGACGTTTCCCCTTGAACAGACGGAAAGAACTGTCCAGGTACTCCCTGTGGCTTGCATTTATAGCACCCGTTAGCACATCTGCGATCTGTATCCCCGGAACAAGCTTGGAATCCGACTTCTCGACGAGTTCTATCTTTGAACGGGAGGCTGCCTTTGCCAGCATGTGATTGGCAATTGCCCCCATGGCCTCATCATGCTTGGGGTAGCGATCCGGCCGCCGGTCAATATAGACTTCGTAATTGCCCTGTCGGCTGGAGGCAACGTGATTGATCAGTTGCGTATAGGTCGTATAGAATGCCTCATCCCTATCGGCACCGGGTTTGCTCCACTTCCAGTAGGGGGCCTTCTTGACCACAATGGCGTTATAGGTGAGAGCGGTGCGCTGAATGAGATGCATCCAGTCCAGGACGAAGTTGAGCACTCCATAGGTCTTCCCGACACGGTTCCATTTGACCTCGTGCATCACGTGATGCTTGTCGCGCAATGCGGCGAAGGCGCCCAGGAAGGCATCCTGAACACGGGCGGGAACCGCGAGCGCGCCTATGGTATAGCACGGGCAGTCAGCGTCCGTGCCGCTTTCATCAGCGAATACTAGATGACTTGGCATCTGCATGTATGCTTCGCCGGTTGCAGATGTTCGTGCTCAGATAGGCAAGATTCGCGTGATTCGCGGCGGCCACGGCGGTTGCCCTCAGCGGTCGGCGGCGAGTTCGGCTTCGACGGGGCGCTCCTTGCGGAAGCGACGGGGCGAAGAATGGTGTTGGGTGTTCGGTGATCGGTGTCGGGGCAAGTGGGGCTGTGCGTCCATTCTCCGTGCCCTCCGTGTCTCCGTGGTGGGCGTTCCGTTTCGCGTGTTTCGCGTATTCCGCGGGTCGAAGGCGGCTCTATGCATTCTTCCCCCCAATCCGTGTGATCCGTGGAATCCGTGGAATCCGTGGACGCTCTCCGTGGTCTCCGTGTCTCCGTGGTCTCCGTGTCTCCGTGGTGGACGCTGTTCCTCAGGCGAGGGGCTGGATGTGGACGGGGCGGAAGGCGGAAGAGGGGTGTTCGGTTGTCGGTGTTCGGGCCCAGACGGCTCAGGATTCGCGGAGATTCGCGCGATTCGCGGGCAAGAGAAGGGGCTCCGGTTGTCGGCGTTCGGTGTTCTGGTGCGAACGCGGTCTCGTGCATTCTCCGTGCCCTCCGTGTCTCCGTGGTGGGTGTTCCGTTCCGCGTGTTTCGCGTATTCCGCGGGCCGAAGGCGGCTCTATGCATTCTTCCCCCCATCCGTGTCATCCGTGGAATCCGTGGTCGCTGTCGGTGGTCTCCGTGTCTCCGTGGTCCGCGTCCCCTTCAGCGGAGCTTGGCTTCGGCCTCGGCCAGGGGGATGGCCTCGGGGTCCCTCTTGAGCTCGTCGAGGAGGGTGAGGAAGGCATGGTTGCGGCGAAGGAGCTGGACCTCGGTGTCGAAGTCGTCGGCCGGGGTGACGACGAAGGAGTCGCCTTCCTGTGTGGTGACTAGCACGGTTTCCCGTCGGGCCATGCGGAGGATGTCGTCGAGGGTGGGAGCGGGGGTGGTGAGCTTGAGGGTCTTCATATTTCGATCTCCTGTCCGCCGATGATCAGTCTGTCGCGTTCCTTCACGCCTACGGCGACGATGCGGACGGTTCGGGCCGCGGGATCCACGTCGTAGAAGACGCGAAAGGGCTGGACGCGGAGTTCCCAGTCGGCGAGGGGGTTGTCCCTGAGTAGTTTCTGGTTCCGGCTCTCCTCGGTGGGGCGGGCGGTGAGGTTGCTGCGAATGGCGTCGAGTACGCGGTTGCGGTCGTAGCGCCGGAGCGCTTCGAGGTGGCGATAGGCTGGCCGGGTGAGCACAACCGTGTATGCGTCCGCCATGACTGCATTCTAGCGCGGCGGCGCCGGCACGTCAAGCGTGGGGCGCGGGCGGGCGATTCGGGTCGCGGGAGCGGAGGAAGAGGGGGCGTTAGCCACAGAGGCACAGAGCACACAGAGCGATCGGGCGAGAGGGTTGCCGGGCCAACACCGTGCGTTCTGGGTGCTCTCGGTGCTCTCTGTGTCTCGGTGGCAGAATCCCCTTTGGCGTTGTTTCGCGTGTTTCGCGGGCAGGTGCTTGCGCGTTCGGCGGGTCAGCGTTGGTAGATGGGCAGGAAGCGATAGGGGACGCCGAGGGGAATCAGTCGGCAGTGGGCAGTCAGCAGTCGGCAGTCAGCAGTCGGCAGTCGGCAGTCAGCAGTCGGCAGTCGGCAGTCAGCAGAGGAAACACGGGCCTGTTGCGCTATCTGTGTGTATCGGCGTGCATCGGCGGTTCCAGCGCCCGGAGTCGCGGTCAAGAGGCGTTCGCCACAGAGCCACTGAGCGCACAGAGCAGACCAATGAGAGGGTCGCCGAGCCAGCACCGTGCGTTCTCGGTGGCAGAATCCCCTTTGGCGTTGTTTCGCGGGCAGGTGCTTGCGCGTTCGGCGGGTCAGCGCTGGTAGATGGGCAGGAAGCGGTAGGGGACGCCGAGGATGAGGATGGACATGGAGGTTCCGTAGGCGGGGTCGGATTCGCCGCCGTCGCCGAGCCAGGAGCCGTCGTCGCGTTGTTTCTTGAGGAGGGCGTCGTGGATCTTGGGGTACCAGTCCTGGTAGTGGTTTTCGCCGGCCTGGTACATGGCTTGGACGGCGTAGTAGTGGCCGTAGTGGTAGAATTTGGTTTTGTCGAATTCTTCCTTGGGGAGGCGGGTGAGGTATTCGATGCCTTTCTTGATGACTTTGGAGTCGCGTTCGCCGCACATGAGGAGGCTGAGGAGTCCGGCGGCGGAGCTGGAGAGGCTGGGGTTGGAGCCGCCGGGCTGGTAGCCGAAGCCGCCTTGGAGGGGGTGCTGGCATTTCTTGATGTATTCGGTGGCTTTCTTGATGGTCTGGGCGGGGACGAGGATGCCGGCTTCGGCGGCGGAGGCGAGGGCGACGATTTGCATTACGGTGACGGAGATGTCGGCGTCTATGGGTTGGGGCTGGTAGCGCCAGCCGCCGGCGTCGTTCTGGGAGCGGAGGATGATGGTGACGGCGCGCTTGAGGATGTCGCGGACTTCTTCTTTGTTGGTCATGCCCCAGACTTCGGAGAGGGCGAGGGTGGCGAGGGCGTGTTCGTACATGCCTTGGTTGGTGCCGCCGAGGTAGCCTCCGCCTTCTTTGCCGCGCTTGAGGAGCCAGGCGAGGGCGGGGTCGAGGGTTTTGGCGTATTGGCCTTTCTCGGGGAAGTAGCCTTTGAGCATGAAGGCCATCATGGAGAGGCCGGTCATGGCGGCGGGGAAGCGGGTGCCCCAGGAGCCGTCCTTGTTCTGGGTGCGGGCGAGGTAGCGGAGGCCTTTTTCGATGGCGGTTTCGGCCTGGGGGGAGAGTTCGGCGATTTGGACTCGTGTGGTGGCGGCGCGGGCCGGGCGGAGGGGCGCCGCGGCGAGGA
>Ga0307379_10000811_pt1 | contig 50866 bp, 39 predicted proteins | sample UN2MG_FD_202237 | JGI IMG/M metagenome (GOLD analysis project Ga0307379, IMG submission 202237) | Soil microbial communities from Risofladan, Vaasa, Finland - UN-2 | ecosystem: Environmental > Terrestrial > Soil > Coastal area > Acid sulfate soil | place: Finland: Risofladan, Vaasa | collected... | reverse complement strand
GGGTCGAGCTCCTGCTCGACCGCGGCCTCCAACCACACGACACGGTAGCATCCCGGTGGGGTCGAGCTCCTGCTCGACCGCGGCCTCCAACCACACGACACGATAGCATCCCGGTGGGGTCGAGCTCCTGCTCGACCGCGGCCTCCAACCGCCGGCCCAGGTATGAAGGCCGCTCCACCTTCACCACCGCAACGGTCGCGCAGGAGCGCGACCCCACCGTGTCCGCTGAACTCAAGATCTACAGTCCGCGTTTCTTCCGTTGCTCGGGAAGCCAGCGGTCGATCAGGTCGCGGCAATTGACGACCTTCTCAGCGAGGTCGATGGGAACGTAGAAGTAATGGTTGGAAGCCTCGTACCCGAACCGGGAGTCGCGCTGCTGAATGTCGTAAAGGGCCTTGGCAAGCCGGATCTCGTCCTGCAAGATCTGTTCGAGCTTCGCGATCAACGGACCCGCGGTGTCGCCGCTGGCCGCAGCGGCAAGCGCGTTGCGGGCCAGGACGAACTCCGTCTGGTTTGCCACACTCCGGAAATGGATTGCGCAAACGCGGGCAACGTCGAGTTCGGCGGCCAGTGCGGCGGCGTGGGCCGGATCCGGTTTAGCGCCTGCGGCCTGCTCAAGTTTTGCGATTGCGGCATCGAAGCCGTCTGACATCTTGCGATACTGCCCCGCGTAGACGTCTGGCGGGAACACCGTGCGCCACCGGTCGACGTCGTCGTAAGGGAAGCCGACCATCGAGGCCGTGTACCCCGTGGGCGTTTCCCAGAGCGGATTTGCCGGCCCCATTTGCTGCGGCCCCGAATACAGGCCCCCGATGTTAAACGGATACTCGCTGAATGCCGCACTGAACAATTTCCACGCGGCAACCACGTCCGGCGCCACCTCCTGCCCGAACCGCCGCGATGCAACGCGCAATAGCGCCTCGTCGACGGACGGCGCGTCGGGCCGGCCCATCTCCGCGAAGACTTCAAGATTGGGCGAGGGATACCCGCCCAGCGTCCAACTCAGCATCAGGCCGTTGACGCCGGCGTCGCGCAGGTTTGCGGCGTGGCGCGCAACATTTTCCAGCGCCGGGATGTAGGGCACCGGCGAAAGCTCCCACGTGTTGTTGGCCTGCACCTTGGCAATTGTTTGTAGCCCATTGTCGCGCGCGAAACCCCAGTGGCGCGTGGCGCGGGGGCCCGGCCCGACTTCCGAGATCGAATATTCGCCGACAACGCTCTCGATACCGCCCCGCACGATCGGGATGCTCCACTCGCTCACGCTGATCACGGCAACGTCTTTGGGCAGCCGGCTGATAATGCCTTCGGCCCAGGCATCCTGCCAACCCCAATCCCACGCCAGCAGCCGCGTCTTTCCATTGGCGGCGGCAATCCCTTCGCGGATCAGCGTGTCGACTTCCGCGACGACGGTTTCAGGCCCGCGTTCTTTGCAGCGCGCGCAGTTGGCCCCTTGGTGGTGCGACCAGCAGTTGGTGAGGTTTTCGGATGCCGTAATGGTGAAGAACCCGGCGAGATCGGGCACTTCGCGCACGATATTGGCGACGGCGCCCCGGATGTACTCCTTGACCGGCTCCGTGCTCGTGCACATGGCCGCCCAATCGCCTTCGACGACGCCTTTGAGATCAGGATGCGTCTCAAAGAATGAAACCGGCATGGACCTCGGCTCGTTGAGATACATGTAGATGCCGATACCGTGTTTCTTGGCTCTGCCGACGAGCGCGCGGAGATTTTCAAGCCGCGTCTGCCTGCCGTCGCTCAGCGTCTCATCCCACGGGAACGGGCTCAGCTTGAACAACACACCCTGCAACCACACCCCATTAACGCCCGCCGCGCCTAGACGGGCGAGGTAGCCTTCCGGGTAGGAGTCGGCCTTGGTATCGGCGAGCACGTCGCCGTACAGCGCAAAGTACGAGTAGCAATACCGCGGCGAGAACCGGCTCTCGACCGGTGCCGGCTGGTCCTTCGGCATCTCCGACAGCCGCTGCACGAAACCGAACAGCGGCTCGGTCATCTCCCCCACTCCGTCCTGCCCGAACGATTCCCGCACCACGGCGGCGATGGCATCCTCGCGGGCACGGGTTGCGGCGTCGGGTTCCGCGTACGAGAGTCGCGCGCACTTGGGTTTCAACATCCCAAGCTTTGCGTAGAGGAAATCGTCCTCGCGCAACGTGTAGGCCAACTGTTCAGCCGTCCATCCGAGCACCTCGAGCATCTGGTCGTACGGAAGCAGGTGCCAGTTGCGCCGGATGATGGTGATATACGATCTGCGCCACTGATCGTCGGTGACGGGCGGCGGGCCTTCCAACCCCATGCGCCGGCCCATCTCAACGATTTGCTGTGGATCGGCGCCGACAACCCGCGCCAGCCCATCCGGCGGGACCAGGTCCCAGTTCCGCCACACGCAGGCGTGCAGCCGGTCCGGGAAATGGCGAGCCGTCACCGGTTCCGGCGCCGGCCCGGACGGAAGCTCGACCGCACTGATAAGTACAGCAGCCAGAATCACCCACATCACAAGGTTCCTCCTGTTTAATCTCCGACATTATGGCAAGAAGGCCCCCGGAATCCAATTGCAGACTTACCGATTGCCGATTGCGAAAGAACGGGCCTAATCACATGGGAAAGGAGCCTCGCATTTTTGTATAATCAGGTTTATGGGAATAGACCAGAACCTTGTAGAAGAAATTGTACGTCGTGTAACGGCCGTCATCGCCGCCGAACGCATCATCGTATTTGGTTCTGCCGCCACAGGAGAGATGACGCGAGACAGCGACATCGATCTGCTCATCCTCGAAAAGTCGATCGGGAACGGCCGGGAAGATTGGCTCCGCGTTCAAGAGGCGCTTCTTGATCTTGGATATCCTTTTGACATCATCCTAATGACGTGGCAGCGATTCGAGGAAACCAAGAACATTATCGGGGGCATAGCCTACCCCGCCAACAAACATGGCAAGGTCGTCTATGAAGCCGCCTGAACAAATCAAACGCGAATTGGTGCAGCAGTGGGTCTATAAGGCAAACAAAGACTTGGACGCTGCAAGAATCCTTCTCCAATCAGGCCCTTCCATGGGTGGCATCGTTGGGTTTCACGCTCAGCAGGCGGCTGAAAAGTATGTGAAGGCTTACTTGACCTGGAACCAGATTGATTTTCCAAAGACACACAATATCGGCGCTCTTATCGTACTGATTTCAGGACATAACGAAGAGTTGGCCGAACGCCTTAAGCCAGCCATCCTTTTGTCCAGTTACGCTGTCGAAGGACGTTACCCGGCCGACATACCCGAAATCAGCAACTGCGAAGCAGAGGATGCCTTGAATCTTGCAGAGACAACCCGGGGGCTTATTCTTGCGACACTAAAGAGTTTCTTGACCGTTGAATAGTGTCGTGCCAAATAGGGCCGACAAGAAGGCAAACGCTGCTTTTGAAATGCCTGGGGAAGTGTTTTCGCTAGGCCCGGCAATGTTGAGAACGCGGACTTCATATCTGTCCAGCCATGCCTTAACGACTTCGATGTTCTTTTGATCGCGGGGATCGACGACGAGGAGCGGCCTGCCAAGAATCCCGGCGACGCGGCAGGCGAACCCCGTGCCGGCGTCAGTTGCAATGCCCGAGTCATCAAGGATGAGCGTCCCGTCCGAATCGCGGACGTTCCACTCGGTGCGTTGAGAACGGGGCACGTCCGCGGCGAGGTGGCTTCGATCTTCGGGCGTGGGTGTGAGGGGAAACTCGGGGCATATCAGGCCTGTCTCACATTCGCGGCCGGGTGGGCACCAGCCGGCGCAGAGAAGGCCGTTGGCCATGGCGGCGCGGTGGGCGGCCTGATCCACGCCGGTCTGGCCGCCGGCCAGGACGATCAAGCAGCTCGGTTTTTTGTGCCGCATTTACGCGAAATCTCCCCCGGGAAAGCTGTCCCGGAGCCGATCATGAGTTCCGCCTCAGTTGCCCAATGCCGTCAAGGACTTCGTCGTCGGCGAATTGTGGCCACGTTTTTTCGAGGCGGCCGACGTCATTTTCCGCGCCGGCAAACATGCGGGCGGCGAGCCGTTTTGCCCCGGCAACAACGCGCGCGCCCGCGTGAGGTTCAAGAAAACTCGAGCGGGCGGTTCGAACTTCATAGCCGCCGCCGCCAAACGCCTCGGGCGTGCAGACGTACCCGTTGTACCCGTTGGCAAGTTCCACACAGCACGTGTGCCGAAACGGCGAGCCGGATTGGACATCAACCGCAAAGGCCTGAAACAATTCCGCCGGTACGCCCCAAAAAAAAGCGTCGGCCATCCGGACTCCCATGATTTCAAGACGGCGCACGGGCTTTTCCCTGCGCATCGTCTCGACTTCAAGCAGTTCCCGGGCGTAGATCGTTTCCACATCTTTGGCGGTCACCGCCTTCTTCTTGAGCAGTGCGCGGGCCGCTTTCCGCTCGGCAGGCCTGCTTGTTCTGACGGACACGGGCGCTTGGACGGACCCGGCCCCCACCGTAGCGGCCGCGTAGTAATCGAGCCGCGCGAGGGCATGTAGAGCCGCGCCGCCAACGCCCCGGCCGGTCCGTTCGCACCAGTACGGCCCAACCTCGAGCGGGCGCCGGCTCCCGTTGTCGACCTGGGTGACGTCGCCGCACGCACCGTTGAGGCAGACCACGCCGAACGACGCGCCGTACACCGCCTCGAGCGTGTCGACGATCCAATGGGCATAATCAGCGGAATACTCGGTGCCGTTCATGTGCGTGCCGTGGCAGGCAAAATGCACCACGCATCCGAAAGGCCGGAAATTGGATGCGTCGCAAAAACCAGCGACGGTGACGGCGGGATCGGCGGGCCCGGCCGGTTCGAGCATGTTGGGATTGACTTTGCCGGGGTGGGTCTGCTGCGAACCGTCTTTCATTATGAACCGGCGATTGAACGCAAGCCCCGGCGCTGCCGCCGACCCGATGCCCGGCAAGGCGGGCCGCCGCGCGTGATGGGCCTCGGCGATGGCCGCCCCGATTCGATCCGCCACGAAGGTCACGTAATCTTCATCCGGTTCCGACAAAAATCCGCCGAACACCGGTCCGCCCGAGTGGGTGTGCGTCGCCGCGATCAGACAGTTGCGCCCGGGAATCCCGCACCGGCGCGCGGCCAGCCGGCGGGCACGCATCACAAGCCGCTCGGGAAGCGCAATGGCGTCGGTTTGCACCAAAGCCACGCAATTCGTGCCGTCATCGATCACCGCCGCACGCGCGTACAGGTCGTCATAAATACCCGTGGACCATCTCCGGGCGAAAAGACCCGGAACCTCCTGCCCAATGCGCGGCGTGATGCACTTGGCCGCAAAACCCGCTGTGAACATGGCGCCTCCCTCTAACTGGTGCGACTCTCGCATTCCGGGCAGGGAAATTTCAAGTGGCGAACGCGGAACACGAAACGCAAAATGACCGATCCGACCGATCCGACCGATCCGACGGATACCCTCAGTATGCTTGGTCCCGGTTGTCGCAGCTGTCCCACAGAAGTTGGGTGGCTGCGGTTTGACCCTTCGTGGTATGGTGAAGCGCGTAACAACGGGATGGGGCCCCTGATGATAGAAAAGCAATTCACCGGCATGGGCCAGAAACCGCTCCGCATCGCCATGCTCGGCATGGTGGACGGCAACGGGCATCCGTATTCGTGGAGCGCCATATTCAACGGGTACAACATCGAAAAAATGGCACGCTGCCCGTTCCCCGCCATACCCGCCTATCTCGGCCGCGAGCCGGCGGACGCCTTCGGCATTGACGGCGCGCGCGTCACCCACGTGTGGACGGACAACCCAGACGATGCGACGCGCGTCGCGGCCGCCTCGCTCATTCCCAACGTGGTGGCCCGGCCTGAGGACGTGATTGGCGAGGTCGACGCGGTAGTTGTCGCCACCGACATCGGCCACGAGCACGTCGAGCGGTGCCGACCGTTTGTCGAGGCGGGATTGCCGGTATTCGTAGACAAGCCGCTCGTCGATAACGCCGCGGACCTCGCCGTGTTCCGCCGTTGGATCGAGGAAGGCCGCCCCATCCTCAGCGGGAGCGCGATGTCGTACGCACGTGAGTTTCAACCGTACCACCGCGGCGCGTCATCGCTCGGCAAGTTGCGCTTCGCCAGCATCACGACAGCCAAATCGTGGGAACGTTACGGCATTCACGCCTTGTCGGCCATTTATCCGATCCTCGGGCCGGGTTTTATTTCGGCCCGCAACACCGGCACCGACAAGCGGGCGATTGTCCACCTGACGCATCAGTCGGGCGCCGACGCCTGCGTCGCGGCAATCGACGACATGTACGGCGGGTTTGGCTGCCTCCAGCTTTGCGGAACGACCGATTCGGCGCAGGTACGGTTCAGCGACACGTTTTACGCGTTCAAAGCGCAACTGGCCGATTTTGTCAGGTATCTGCGCACGGGCGCGCGGCCGTTCCCGTCGAGCGAAACCGAAGAGCTGATGAAACTCGTGATCGCCGGCATCTCGAGCCTCGAGCAGGGCCGGCGCGAGGTCCTCCTCGAGGAGATCCCGTAGTGGCGAACGTTCACAAAGATTTTCACGGCGCGCTGAGCTACGGCCTGCAGTTTCTCGACGAACACTTCGGCCAGGAAGGGGTGCGCGCGTTTCTTTCCGGCCTGGCGGAGAGCGTGTACAAGCCGCTTGTCGAAGACGTGCGCTCGAGGGGCGTCGTGGCGTTGCGCGACCACTGGCAGCACGTGTTCGCCCTCGAGGGCGGCGAGATCGAACTGCGCGAGGAAGGCCACAGCCTCGAGTTGCGCGTGCTGCGGTGCCCGGCAATCGCGCACATGAAACAGCACAATTACCCTGTCGCCGCGCGGTTTTGCGAGCATACGCGCGTCGTGAACGAGGCCGTGTGCCGTGCGGCCGGGTTCGAATGCGAGGTCGAGTACGACCAGCCCGCGGGCCGGTGTGTCCAGCGGTTTTGGAGGGCCGCGGAATGATCTCGTGCACCGAATTCATCTGGGTCTACGCCGAACTGTTCCGGTTCCTCGAAAAACGCGGCGGCGACCAATTGCTGATCAAGTTCTGGAAAGGCATCCGCGACAACTTTCTGGGCAATCTGCGGGAGTCCGTCGAAAAAGACGGGCTCGCAGGGATGCACCGGTACTGGTCGCACACGCTCGCCGAAGAAGGCGGCCGGCACACCATGACGTTGTACGACGACATGTTCGTCATCGACATGCACGAGTGCCCCTCCGCCAAGCTCGTGTTTGAAAGCGGCCGAATCGCCCCGTACGACAAGTATTGCGACCATTGCCGGTGGCTGTACCCGCCGCTGCTCGACGAATTGGGCTATGACGCGCGGATGGATATCATCGATTGCCGGAAAGGCCAATGCCGCCTCACCGTGCAGAAACCGTAATCACGTATCGATGAGGCTCCGGTAAACGCTCGCGACAGCTTCTGCGTGGGTGTAAACAGAATAGCGCAGGGCCTGCACTTTTCCTGCGCGCGCAAGCTGATCCCGCAACCGCACGTCGCTCAATAGCAGCCTGATCGAGGCTGCGAAACTGTCCGTCCGCCCCTGTTCCGCCACAAGGCCCGTGACGCCGTCTTCAACCAGTTCCGCCGGACCGCTGCCCCCGGCCACCACGACCGCCGCACCGCAGTGCCACGCCTCAACCACCACCCGCCCGAACGGCTCGTTGTCCGACGGCAGGACGAGCACGTCGGAATCCGCCAGAAGAGAAGGGATGTTCTCGACGTGGCCGAGGAACAGAATCGAGCCCGACAGACCCGCCGCCGATGCGCGCCTGCGCAGGCTGGCGGCATAAGTTGCATTCCTGCCCGTGATATCGCCGCCCGCGATGCAAAACACCGCGTCGCAATGCCCGCGGCCCACACGGGCAGCCGCGTCTATGAACAGGTCGTGACGTTTCCACGGCGCCAACTGCGCAACCATCGTGACCACCGGGGCGTGTGGATGAATGTTGTGAACCATTCTGAACGCGCCGCGCTTCGGAATAGGATCGGGCGGATCCACACCGTTGGGCACGACCGCGCAACGCGAACCGCCGGCCGGCAACGCGTTTTTGATGAACTCCGTGGGCGCGATGCAGCCTCGTGCCATCGCGGCGACAGCGAGGTTGGCCAGCCGCCGCCGCGGGAAATCGCGCACATGATAGACGAACGGGATCCCCGACCACCGCGCCGCAACCACCCCAGGCACGCTCGCCTTGATGCCGTTGCCGTGGACCAGCCCGATGTTCAGCGATCCGATGAGACGGCGCAGGTCGAGCACGCACCGCGTTGCCGCGATTGACGCAGCCGGCAGCCGCGACAGATCTCCCGCGCCTTCCAGTCGGGGAAACTCAACGGGATGCGTGCTCAGGCCCAGCCGGCACGACTCGGCATAAACAGCCGACTCTGGGGGGCATGCGACGTGGACGAAAAACTCCGCCCGATCGTGGACGGCCGCCGCGCAGTCGAGCATGCTCCGCTCGGCTCCACCCACAAAACCGGTGTAAATGACTGCCAGAACGTTGCGGCTGCGCGTATCCACGAGTATACATCCTTGATGCATAGTGCGGCTGTGAGTCTAACACAGTATTCGCTTTCGTTTCTACCTCTTTGCACACACGTCCACTCCAAACCACATCCTTGACGGTTGTTGAACCCGTGTCCGGGCGCGGTTAGTATAGCGGCGAGGGCCGCTTGGGGTGCGGCGCACGGGAAGTGGCGGTATATGACATTGGCCACAGGGAGTTGTCGGCCGCGACAGGCCGGCATCGAGTACGTCCGGCGGCATCCGGACGTGTCGGTACTCATCATTGGGGCGGGCATCAACGGGGCGGGCACGTTTCGCGACCTGGCGCTCCAGGGCGTCGACGTCCTGCTGGTTGACAAATCCGATTTCTGTTCCGGGGCGAGCGCCGCGTCGTCGCGGATGATACACGGGGGCCTGCGCTATCTCGAATTTGGTCAGTTCCGGCTGGTGCGGGAGGCATTGCGCGAACGAAACCTGCTGCTGCAAAACGCGCCCCACTACGTCCACCCACTCCCGACCACGATACCCGTGCGATTCTGGTTCTCCGGCTCGATTAGCTGCCTGAAACGCTTTTTCAGGCTTGGCGGCTACCGCCCCGCGGACCGCGGCGCCCTCCTGATCAAGCTGGGGCTCACGTTCTACGACCTGTTCACGCGTAAAACCCGCGCAATGCCGCGACACCGGTTCGCCTCGCGGAAAAAGTCGCTCGACCGCCGGCCGACACTTCCCCGCGACATCCTGTGCACCGCCACGTATTACGACGCATGGGTGAGCCGCCCCGAACGCCTGTGCCTCGAGGTCATTGCCGACGGCGAAGCTTCTTGCGAGCGCGCGACCGCCTTGAACTACGTCTCGCTACAGGCCGCGGCGGGCGGAGAAGTGCGGTTGCGCGACGAGGTCTCCGGTGAGATCTTGCACGTCCGGCCGCGGGTCGTAATCAACACGACCGGCGCCTGGATCGATTTCACCAACCGATCGCTCGGCCATCAAACAACCCTCATCGGCGGCACAAAGGGCGCCCATCTCGTGGTCGACAGCGAGGCCTTGCTGAAAGCCTTCGACGGCGAGATGATGTATTTTGAAAACGCCGACGGGCGGACCGCCGTCGCGTTGCCGTGGCTCGGTAAAGCCCTGATCGGAACCACCGACATCCGTATCAACGACCCCGAACAGGCGGGATGCGAGGAAGACGAGGTCGAGTATATTCTCGAGGCAATGGCGCGCGTTTTCCCGGGCATCGAAATTAAACGCCGCCAAATTGTGAGCCGATTCTCAGGCGTCAGGCCCCTCCCCCACTCCAACGCCGCCTCAACCAGCCAGATCAGCCGCGACCACCATTGTGTCGAAACCGAGCCGGGCGACGGCATCGAGTTTCCCGTATTCTCGCTCGTGGGCGGCAAGTGGACTACGTTCAGGGCCTTTTCCGAACAAGTAACCGATGGGGTGCTCGCGCGGCTGCGACTCGAGCGGCGCGCCGCTACCACACACCTGGCTATCGGCGGCGGCAACGGTTACCCGCGCAACGCCGAAGAGTGCGCGCGCTGGCTGGCCCGCACCGGCAAAATCGCAACGACGACCGTCAACCGGCTCGAGACCCTGCTCGATCGCTATGGAACAACCGCTGAAGACGTGGCCCGGTTTATGTCGTCCGCGCCGGATTCGCAATTGCGCAACCATCCCGCGTACAGCCGCCGTGAAATCGAGTATCTGATCCGGAACGAGAACGTGGTGCACCTGGACGATCTCGTGCTGCGGCGGACGACCCTGGCGCTGCTGGGCGAATTAACGGAGCCGCTGCTGGCCGAACTGGCCGGCATTGCTGCGCCGGTGCTGCACTGGAAGGGCGAGCAAACCGGCATGGAACTGGATCGTACACGCGGTATCCTCCACGAAAAGTTCGGCATCATCATGCCTCATGGCCAAATAGCCGCAGAACGCACATAACTGACTGACGGGAAGGAAGAAATATCATGCACCACTATTTAGCGAAAAACGGGGACTGGCTCGTTTTTTTCGGCGGTTTGAAAAAAGCGTGCCTGTCCCCGCTTTTCGCGGCCACGAATAACGTCGACATCACTCACTGACTGACGGAAGGAAGAAACACCATGCAAAACTATTTGGCGGAAATGGTGGGAACCATGATCCTGGTAATCTTTGGCGACGGCGTGGTGGCCAACGTCTGTCTGGGTAAAACCAAAGCCCACGGCTCGGGCTGGATCGTCATCGTGACAGGCTGGGGCGTGGGCGTGGCCGTCGCCGTATACTGCGTCGCACGAATCAGCGGCGGGCACATCAACCCCGCCGTCACCATCGCGCTCGCCGCCATCGGCCAGTTTTCCTGGGCGCTTGTACCCGGCTACGTTATCGCGCAGGTGGCGGGCGGTTTCCTGGGGGGCATCGTAGTGTGGCTCGCGTTCTTGCCGCACTGGCGGGTCACTGACGACCAGCGGGCAAAACTCAGCGTGTTCTGCACCATCCCCGAAATCCGAACCGTTGCCGGCAATTTCATCTGCGAGGTGATCGGCACAGCCCTGCTTCTGTTCGGCGTCCTGGGAATTGCTGCCAACGCAACCCACATCAAGCAAGCCGGACCACTCGATTTCTCCGCCGTGTTTTCGACCGGCATCAACCCCCTCCTGGTCGGCGTGCTGGTGTGGGGCATCGGCCTGTCGCTCGGCGGCCCCACAGGTTACGCCATCAACCCCGCGCGAGACCTCGGGCCGCGGATCGCGCACGCGTTCCTGCCCATTCCGGGAAAGGGCGGCTCCGATTGGACCTACGCATGGATACCCGTCGTGGCGCCGATAGTAGGCGGCATTCTGGGCGCGGCACTTTATGTGGCGCTTGGATTCTAACGGCTGTATTATCAACTGAACGTGAGGAGAACGCATCATGGCCAAGTATGTGCTTGCACTGGATCAAGGAACCACCTCGAGCCGATCGATCCTGTTCACCCGCGACGGCAAGGTCGCCGCTTCCGCCCAGCAGGAGTTCCCCCAGATCTTCCCCTCCCCAGGCCACGTCGAACACAACCCCGAGGCCATTTGGAAAACCCAGGTCGACACCGCCAAACTGGCCATGCGTAAAGCCGGAGCCAAACCCGCGGATCTCGCCGCTGTCGGCATCACCAACCAGCGCGAAACCGTCGTGCTCTGGGATCGCAAGACCGGCCGGCCCGTCCAGAACGCCATTGTATGGCAGAGCCGGATCACCGCCGGCATATGCGACGCTCTCAAGAAACGGCCCGGCGTCGAGAAGACGTTCCGCAAGAAAACCGGGCTTGTGCTCGATGCTTATTTCTCCGGCACGAAAGTCAAGTACATCCTCGACCGGCACAAGGGCCTGCGCAAACGCGCCGAACAAGGCGAGATACTCTGCGGCACAATCGACTCGTTCCTGCTGTGGCGCCTCACCGGCGGCCGCGTCCATGCCACCGACTATTCCAACGCCAGCAGGACCCTCATGTTCAACATCCACACACTCGAGTGGGACCACGAACTGCTCGGCATTCTCGACGTTCCCCGCGCGATGCTGCCCCAAGTCCGCGAATCGAGCGGCGTCCTCGGCGAGACCGACCCCAATCTGTTTGGCGCCGCCGTGCCCATCAGCGGAATTGCCGGCGATCAGCAAGCGGCCGCGTTCGGCCAGGCGTGCTTCCAGCCGGGAATGGCGAAGAACACCTACGGCACCGGCTGTTTCATCCTGATGAACACCGGCCACAAAGCCGTCGAGTCCAAAAACGGACTGCTCACCACCATAGCCTGGGGACTTGACGGCAAGGTCACGTACGGGCTCGAAGGATCCATCTTCATTGCGGGCGCGGCGGTCCAATGGCTGCGCGACGGCCTCAAGATCATCAAAAAGTCCAGCGACGTCGAGAAACTCGCCGCGACCACGGCGGATTCCGGCGGCGTGTACTTCGTGCCGGCCTTCGTCGGCCTGGGCGCGCCGCATTGGGACCCCTACGCCCGCGGCGCCATCATCGGCATCGAACGCGGAACCACCGCCGGCCACGTCGCCCGCGCCACGCTCGAATCCATGGCGTTCCAGACACGCGACGTCATCCAGGCCATGGAAGCCGACGCCCGCGTCAAGTTGAGGCGCCTCAAAGTCGACGGCGGGGCGTGCGCAAACAACGCGCTCATGCAGTTCCAGTCGGACATACTCGGCACGATGCTCGAACGGCCCGTCGTTCAAGAGACCACCGCACTCGGCGCCGCCTATCTCGCGGGCATCGCCGTAGGCTTCTGGAAAAACACCGGCGACGCCGCCAGGAACTGGGCGCTCGACCGAACATTCAAGCCCGCCATGAAACCCGCCGAACGAAACCGGCGTTACGCAAAGTGGCAAGACGCCGTCAAACGCGCAACCAACTGGGCCAAATAGCTCCCGTAGGTCCTATACGTCCCATTCCTAAATCCCCGCGTTCTTCCTCAGCTTCATCAGCGCCGTCACTGTTCGTAGGAGCGGCGGCACCGCCGCCTCATCATGCCGAACCAGTCTTCGACGAACCGCTACCCCACACCCACCCACACAGTGATCGCCCCATCAACGTTTCCCTCAAAATATCCCGGTAGGGATTAGATAATTGTCAGCCCAGCGTTGCTCCCGGCCCGCACCGTTCGCTCTGTCCCCGCCCCAAGCCGCAAACTGCCAGAAACGTCCTGATAACCATACAACAGCCAGCCAGGGCCGGGAGCTACGCTGGGTTAAAGTCACGCCACGGTGAACCCCGGCAGCGGGTTCGACAACCTCCTCACCCATTGCCACTGCGCCGCACCCCTTATCCCCTTCTGCCCTTTAGGTCCCTTATGTCCCTTCTCGCCGGCAGCAACCTCCCCGCCTACTCTTCCCGCAGATGATCCGCGGGCACTTTGGGCATTGCGAGCAGCGTCGCCGTAATAACGGCGGCGGCATTTGCGCCAATGATGAGCGCAATAAGCGCGCATTGAACTGCAACGGACACGCTGGTTCTTGAATATACCGCAATTGGCACGATCGAAACAGCCGCTGCCGCCATTCCAACCAAAATGCCTGCCCCGGCGAGCGCCCCGTTTTCAGCCAGTAAAATGCCCATCATTGTGCCCTTCTCGTAACCGAGCGCGTCGAGCAGCGCAAACTCCCCACGCCGCTCAAAACCGTTGCGCAACACAACCACGCCGATCCCGCCCGCCCCCAGCACAAGGCCCAGCCCACCGAGAACGAGAAACATCGCGAGATACGTCGATTCGACCGCGTAAAACTCACGCAGCCGATCCACGGCAGGGACGGCCTGCATGCCGTATTGATCGAGGTCCCGGTTGAGGCGGCGGGCAAGATCCGGCGCTGGTCCGTCGCCCGCATCGATCAGGAAGGCGCGGAAGCCTGACTCCGATGGAAACAGGCGCGTGAACACCTCGTCGGAAATTAGCAGCGAACCCTGGAACAACGAGAGACGCATCGGCAGCACACCCACCACCCGGATCGCAAACTCCCGGCCCCGCTCGTCGCGGTACGGCAACGTGTCCCCCACTTTCTTCTTCAGTCCCCACATCGCCGTATTGGAATCCCCAATCATGGCCGGCGCCGCACCATCCGCCATGTTTTCACTCAGCAAATTCCAAACGTCGCCACGCACCCCGCCGCGCTTCTTAGCCCGCGTTGTAGGGGGTGTCCCACGTTTCTCTACAAACGCCCCCAGGTCGCTCATCGCCTCCGGGTTCACACCAAACAGCCTCGGTAGCTGCGCACGGTTCAGGTTGAGGCAGCCGGCATCATCGCCGTCGCGGACGCGTAGCGCCACCGCCTTGGCTTTCATCATTTCGGCAACGTCGGCCGCCGAGCCGCTGACCGGGATCGTTGTCTCGGCGAAAACGGCAAACCCGCCGGTTCCCGAGCCTCGGTCGTTGGCATTCAGCGCGACGTTTTCCTGCATCGACGAGACCGCAAACACCAGGAAGCAGCCGCACGCGGTCAGGCCGGCGACGCTGAGGGTTCTCCCGCGGCGCCGCGTGAGGTTGGCGAGCGCCAGCTTCCACACGCGGGGCCGCGTAAACGATTCACGCCCAGCAAGCCACAACAACAACCACCGGCCATAACCGAGCAGGGCCAGCAACATGAGCCCGCCCACGGCGAAAAAATACAGCGTGTACGATTGCGGCTGCGCGAGCCAAACCCCAAGGCTGATGCCAACCGCCGCCACGAGTGCCGCCGTCGGCGGCAGCAGGGCCCAGTTGCGGCGTTGTGGCGCGATCGCCACCGAGGCAAAATCGGTCGCGAACAGCTCGCGCACCGAATAGGCCGATGCCCTCCAAAGGGCCGCAAGCACCACAAGCATGGCGCAGCACACCACAATCACGCCGCCGATCGCCATGGTCCCGGCGACCGCGTGGAAAACGACCGGCGTGCCCGCCACCGCTGCCGGCCAAAATCGGGCGAGCGCGGCGAGGAGCAGTTTGGCGTACCCTGCGCCGCCGATCGCGCCCAGCGCCGCCCCCGCAACGGTTGTCGGCGCCGATTCCAGCAAGAAGATGCCGCGGATGCGGGACGGGCTGAACCCGAGCGCGGTGAGCGTGGCTATCTCCGGCGCGCGCTGCTGAAGGCCGAAAACGTAGAGCAGCCCAACCAGGATCAGGGCCGCCACGATCAGAAAAAAACTCATCCCAAGAAACAAACCCCCAAAATCCATCGACTGCTTCACGGCCGTTTGGCCGATTTCGCGTACAGGCACAAACTCGAGCCCGATCTTATCCGCGGAAATGTTCTGCCGAAGCCGCTTGGCCACTTCGGCGATGTCGGACTCCGCGCCGCCGAATCGTACTGCGGTGACGCTGCCAAACTGGTTCCCCCACATCTGCCGACCGTCTTCAAACGCCAGCAGAAGTTTCGGCGTCTGACCGTAGTTGCGCCAATAGGCTTCGTTCGCGGGATCCTTGAGGCGCGCCTCGTCCATGGGCATGCCGACGCTCCAGTCGGAACAGCTTTCGACGTCGCTGAGCCCGGGAAACTGCGGCGCAAGGTCCCGCTCGACGGCAAGTTCTTCCATCGCCACAACCCGGTGCACCGTGAACGCGCGCGTCTGCTCGGCGAACGTGTTGTTGGCAAGCAGCTTGAGGTAGGCCACGTCCAGCGTCGCGCCCGGCCCGGCGCCCAGCTCGTCGGCCAGCCACTGGCTGATAACCACCTGGCCGCCGGGCATATCCGCGGGCACGGGCCCCGCCTCCACAAACGAGTACGGCGTCATCCGATCCTTGTGCGAGATCGAATTGACGAGATAGGTAAGCATCGGCCGGCTGCCAGGGATTTGCTGCCCGGCACGGACTGCCGCCTCGTCAACAAAAACCGAATCCGACTCGAGTTGGATCACGCCCGACGGGTGCGCCCGCAACCGCAGGCCGACGTCCTCGAGGTCCCACGCGCTGTCGAGGGCCCGTTGCGCATCGGCGTGCGCCACCTCGCCGCCCGCGAGCAACACGTTGGCCAGGCGCCCCTCGCCCGCGAGATCCTGCAGCCATCCACGGTCCACGAACACGTTGTACGGCGTGATCTGGTTTGCTGAAAGGCTGAAACACCCAAGCTGCGCGTCGTCGAGCACCGCCGTGACGGTCACGACGCTGACGGCGGCGGGTGCGTCCTTACGTGCGGCGAGCGGCGCATCGAGCGGCATGCGGTTCTGCCGCATCACGCGCAGCACCAGGTCATCGCCTGGCCGGATATCGAGCGCGCGCGCCGTCTTCTCGTTGACGGCGATGGTCTGCGCCTCGAGCGCGATCCGTGCCGGCGTTTCGGCGAGGGTGAAGAACTGTGAGTCGACGCCAAGCACCTGGACCCGGTTGAGCTGGTCGTGCGAGGCCTGCCGTTCCGGAGGCAAACCCAGCATACCCGCCAGACGAACCACGGCCGAGACGCTCAGCCGCGGATCCCGCGCCTGCACATTCTCCGCAAGCCGCTCGTCAAACGGGCGGTTTGTTCTATCCACTGCAAACGCAACCCGGCCAAGCCGCGCACCCGCAATCGCCTCGAGCGTATAGTCGACCGAGTCGCCGACGAGCAGCGCGCCCGTGAGGATGGCGCCCGCGAGCGCAACCCCAACCAGAAGGCCCGCGTGCATGCGCCTGTGGTATGCGATATTGCTACGGATGAGGCGGAACAACGTCATGGCTTAAATGATCCCCGGCAAAGTCGGGGGCTTATTGTTGCGAGCCCCCCAAACCGGCTGGTCCGCAAACACGAAACCAACTTCATAACCCGTAGGTTTAGCCCGCTTCAGCGGGCTCCTCTTTGCACCCTGCTTTAGCAGGGGTGAATAAGGCATTCTACCCTTCCTGTTCCAGCGCGCTTTAGCGTGACTTAATCCAATCGCTTTCAGCGTTCATACAAGCCATCCATGCAGCGCCATCACCTAATGCCCGCCAACGACTGCCGAAAAAATCAAACCTTTGCGAGCCCCCCAAACCGGCTGGTCCGCAAACACGAAACCAACTTCATAACCCCTAGGTTTAGCCCGCTTCAGCGGGCTCCTCTTTGCACCCTGCTTTAGCAGGGGTGAATAACGCATTCTACCCTTCCTGTTCCAGCGCGCTTTAGCGTGACTTAATCCAATCGCTTTCAGCGTTCATACAAGCCATCCATGCAGCGCCATCACCTAATGCCCGCCAACGACTGCCGAAAACCTCAAACCTTTGTAACTCCCCCGGCAGAGCCGGGCGTTACCCGTGTCATGGCTTACTTCCGCGGCTGCAGCGCGCGGTCGCGCAACTCGAAAATCCTGCCAATCCGTTCGGCGATCGACGTCGAATGCGTCACGACCAGCAGCGCCATTTCAAATTCTTTGTTGAGCTCGATCAAGAGTTGCGCAAGCTCGGCGGCGCCTTGCTGATTCAGCGAGCCCGTAGGTTCGTCGGCGAGGAGCAGGCTCGGCCGGTTGATGAGCGCGCGTACGACCGCCACACGTTGCCGCTCGCCCCCCGAGATCTCGCCCGGCCGGTGATCAACACGGTCCGCGAGCCCAACGCGATCGAGCAGTTCCTCCGCCCGTTTCACGACCCGCGGCGTCGCTTCCGCTATCAGCGTTGGGACCAGCACGTTCTCAAGCACCGTGTACTGCGGCAGCAGGTGGTGCTGTTGAAAAATAAAACCAATGTCCCGGTTCCGCACCCGCGCCACATCTTTCGCGGACAGTTTTGCAACGTCCCGCCCCTTGAACAGCACCCGGCCCGAGGTCGGCGTATCGAGCGTGCCGATCAGGTTGAGCAGCGTGCTTTTTCCGCTACCCGACGGGCCGACTACCGCCAGGCGCTCGCCGGCGTTGATGGCGAGGTTGACGTCTTTCAGCACGAGGACCGACTGCGGGCCTGACTTGTACTCCTTGGAAACGCCTTGCAATTCGACTACAGGTTTTGAGGTCGTCATGGGACGCGTCATAGGGTTTCAGTGCCTCCTACCGCAGAGTTGGGTGATATTGACGATTGAGGACCGAACGCAACCACGGTGCCGTCTTCGCTGCCCGCAAACACGAGGCCAAGCGCGATGGACGGCCCGGTAATCTCGTCGCTGACTTTGAACTCCCAGAGTTTCCCACCGTCATCAAGCGAGAGCATGAACAGAACGCCCGTGGCAGCCGCCAGCACTTTGTCCCCCGCAATGACCGGCGAAGAAGGACTTCCCCCCGCATCATACCGCCAAACAAGCTTTCCGGACGCGCGGTCGAGCGTATAGACGAAACCGTCGTTGCCTGCGATCACCACGCGATGCGCCGTGAGCGACGGCGTGGTGAACACCTCGGCCTCGATGTCCGTATTCGTCCACGCAACCTCGCCCGTCGCGGCGCTCACCTGCACAACCTTACCGCTGCGCGAGCCCGAGACGATCCAGTCGCCGTCAATCGCAACTCCCGCCGCCACTTGCGAGTCCGCGTCGAGCTCGATGTTTCTCTCGAGCGCGCCGGTGTCCGGCGAAAACACGTGAAGCGCCGCCGCGCAACTCCCAAACGCCACCACACGCTCCGACACGGCGGGCGAGCCGTCGCACCGGTCGATAGCCTCGCCCCGCCACACTATCGCGCCGGTCGCGGCATCGAGGCAATGCAGCACGGCGTCCGCCCTCCCGATAACATAGATGCGCCCGCCGGCCGCGGTCTCGAGGTAATTCGGCGAGCCCATCACGGGGCTGTCGATCTGTACGCGCCACTGCTCGACGCCGGTCGCCGCATCCAGCGCATGTACGGCGCCACCCATCGTGCCCACGATCACGCGCCCCTCAAAACATGACACCGGCGCCTCGATCTGCGCTCTGAGCGGGCCGTCCTTGCCCTGCTCCCCACTGAACAACTGACGCGACCACACGCGCTGCCCCTCCGGGTTCACCGCGATGATCTCGCCGCGCGCCGTCGAAAAATAAATCAGGCCATTGTGGACGACAGGCGTCTGCCGGACGGCCGCCCCGGCTTTGAACCGCCACAGAAGCTCAAGCCGATCGGGCAAATCCGCGTCGACTGCGCCGGTAAACGTGGCAGGCCCGTGATACGTGTTCCACTCGCTGTTGAATTGCGGCGCGGGCGCAGGTGGTGCGACCGGCTCCGGCAGTCGCGCCGGTTCCGGGGCCGGCTCAACCGGAGCAATTTGAGTTGGCGCATTGGGCATCATGAATAAGAAATATCCGGCTGCGAACCCGCCCATAACCGCGACCGCAACTAGAGTAACATTTTCGATGGCGCGCTTATTCATGGCAGCACCGACTGATAGAGGCGTATCATAGCATCAGCCGTTCCAGCCATATTATACCGCGCCCTCACGGCGGCTCTACCGGCCCCGCCGAGCGCGCGGGCCCTCTGTGGATCGACCAGCAACGACCGCAGTGCGCCGGCCAGCGCGCCGGGCGTGCCCGCGTCGTAGAGCAACCCGCCGCCGGTCGCTTCGATGATCTCGGGATAGGCGCCCGCCCGCGGTTGCACCACCGGCACACCGCACGCCATCGCCTCGAGCAATTGCGCGCCAAACGCCTCGCCACCCCGAACCGGCGTCGACAGAACCGACAGCGACCGCAAAAACTGCCTGCGCTCGGGTTTAGTGAATCGCGGCACGATCTCGACCGAATCGCGGACGCCGTGCGCGCCCAGCCGCGTCATTACGGCCTTGAAGAAGGGTTTGTCGGCGTGCGTGCACCCGCCGCTCGCGCGCAGCCGCAGGTTCTCGAGCGCGGGGTCTCGCTTGAGGTCAATAAAGGCATCTGCAAGCAAATCGAACCCTTGCGCCTCGTTAATGCGCGACAGAAAACCAATCGTGGGCGGGTCGAACGAAATCGGCCCGCCCCCGGCCTCGTCAATCTCGACGCCCGGATACAGCACATCGATTTTCTCACGCGGAATGCCAATTTTGCCGGCCATCCGGTCGGCATACCATCCGCTTGTAGCGATAAACCGGCTGACGTGCGGCGCGTGCCCCGCGATCGCGTCCCAGCACGCCCTGCTGTACGGAAGGCCCATCGCCTCCACCCACGGTTCCTCGTCCTGAAGGCTGCAAACAACCGGCGCATCGATGGCCTGCCTGAGCTCGGTCGCCAGCGCAATCAGAAGCGCGTTCGAGATGTGGATCACATCGGGTTTCTCGTGCCTGTCGAGCCAGTTGATGAGGCGGTCGAACTCCTTTTTCTGAAACCCGTGCCGGCCTTCGAGCATCTCGAGTGCCATCGGCCCAAGTTGCGCGGCGTTTGTCGAACCTTCGCGCGCACCCGCCAGCTTAAGCAGCCACGGCGCATCGAGAAGCCGGTCGAGCCACGTCGGCGCACGGCGCAACAACGCCACGTGGTGGCGCAGATACACGCTGATACCCCCGAAAAACACCGGCAAGTGCTCCGACGTATCCGCCTCGTCCCCGAACGGCGGCAGGTAGAGCGGCACCATCGCCGCATCCTCGCCCGCAACGCGCAACGCACGCACCAGCGAATAGTCGCGCAGGCAGTTCTGGCAGTAAAACGAGCCGCCGCTGCCGGGAACGAGCAGGCAAATCTTCATAACGTTTCCTCGCACGCACTCACGGCCATGGCGCCGGTCGGGCATGCTTGCGCGCAACGGACCGCGAGATCGTCGCCAATGCTCCCGCCGGGCGGCAGTTCCACCCTCGAATCGAGTCCGCGCCCACCGAACGTCACCCCGTCCTCGCCCGACTGCCGGCACAGCGTAACGCAGATGCCGCATTTGATGCATTTGCCCGGCTCGAACAAGACCGGCCCGAAAACCTGGATGGGCGCAACGGACGGGCGGGCCATGTGACGCTTCACCGCCCCCCGGATCCCATACTGGTCCGCGTACTGCCGAAGCTTGCACGAAACCCGCTTGCGGCAATCGCAACCCAGGCAACGCCCCGCCTCGCCAACCGGATTGTCGATCAGGCGCAGGACACCGTACGCCTCGATCTCATCGGGCCGAAGTTTTCCAATCGCCGAGTTGTAGCGGCGATTGGGCTGTCCTTGCTCAACCCCGCGCACAAATGCATCCGCGGCTCGTGCACCCGCCTTGCCGTTGGCCACCGATCGCACGGGCATCGCATGTTCGGCCGCTCGAAACACATTCGGCGCGACCCGCACATCTGCGTCGCAAGCGACTATGACGGCGTCACTCGTTGACAGCACCGCCGCCATATCTACCGCCGATCCAAGCATCAACTCCGCGCCCAGCCCGCGAATCGACGCGATCTCCGCTTCAAGGACTTCCGCCGGCAACTGTTGCGCGTACCGATCGCGCAGGCCCGAGCAGGCCACGCGGCGTTCGTCGTACACCCGGCACGCATGGCCACGAAGCACACTTACGAATGCCGCCGACATACCCGCCAGCCCCGCGCCAATCACCGCAACCGTCTTGCCCGATGGCTCTGCACGCTCGGGCATTTCATCACCCAACGCCGCATGGCAGGACCGAATCCCCACCGCCACATCAAACTGGGCGCGGCGGCACCCTTTCTCGCACGGCGCCGCGCAAATACGGCCCAGCGTTGCAGGGAAAACAAGGGCGCGTTTCGCGACGCGCGCCGCCGCGGTCATATCGCCGCCCGCCATCCGCCGCATCATCCGCGGGATATCGAGCGATGCCGGGCAAATGCGCGTGCACGGCGCTTCGCAATCGCCGACGTGCTCGCTCAGCAGCATCTGCAGCGTCTCCCGCCGCAACGACGTCACTTCATCCCCCCGCGTGTCGATCTCCATCCCGTCGTCCGCCTTGGCGCTGCACGCCGGCAGCATACGGCCGGACGCCGCGTCTTTCACCACGCACATCATGCACGACGCATGCCCGCCCGTCTGCCGCGTGTGGCACAGCGTCGGAATATCCGCGCCCGCCTTGGCGGCAGCATCGAGCACGGTTGCGCCACGCTCGATTTCAATCTCGATCTGGTCGATTCTAAGGCGCGGCACCTAATTGACCTCCACGGCATCCACCGGACACACTTCCAAACAACCGCCGCATCGCACGCATTTCACGGTGTCGATCTCGTGGCGCTGATACGGCTTCATCGCAATCGCGTCGGCCGGGCATTGCTGCGCGCATTTCGTGCACCCGATGCAGTCCTCCGTGATCGAGTACGTGATCAGCGCTTTGCACTTTTTCGCGGGGCATTTGCCGTTGATGTGCGATTCAAACTCGTCTCTGAAGTAACGCAGCGACGTAAGCACCGGGTTTGGCGCCGTTCTGCCAAGCCCGCACAGGCTGTTCAACTTCACCGTCACGGCCAGCCGCTCCAGCACACCGATATCATCCGCGCTGCCCCGCCCTTCGCACAGCCCACCCAAAATCTCGAGCATCTGCTTCGTGCCGACGCGGCACGGCGTGCATTTGCCGCACGACTCGATCTGCGTGAACGACAAAAAATATCGGCTCATCTCGACGATGCAATCCCGGTCATCCAAAACGACAAACCCGCCCGAACCCATCATCGCACCCGCTTCCGTGAGGCTCTCGTAGTCGACCGGCAGATCCGCAAGCGATTCCGGTATGCAGCCGCCGGACGGGCCGCCGATCTGCACCGCTTTGAGGCGCCGCCCTTCCCCCACGCCCCCGCCGATTTCCTCAACGATCTCCCGCACCGTCGTGCCCATCGGCACTTCAATCAGCCCGCCCCGCAAGACTTTCCCGGCCAGCGCAAACACTTTCGTGCCCTTGCTGCGTTCAGTCCCGATCTCAGCGAAAGCTTCCGGACCGTGACGCACAATCCACGGAACAAACGCCAGCGTCTCCACATTGCTCACCAGCGTCGGATATCCGTGGAGCCCGCGGTGCGCCGGATACGGCGGCCGCAAACTCGGCGTCGGCCGCCGGCCTTCCAGCGAAGCGATCAGCGCCGACTCCTCGCCGCAAATAAACGCCCCCGCACCTTCCCGCAACTCGACGTGAAACGCGTGGCCACGGCCCATGATGCGCCCGCCAACCAAACCCGCCTCGCCGCACTTCTCGAGCGCGGCACGCACCCGCGCAACCGCCAGCGGGTATTCCGCGCGAATGTAGAAGATCCCGCGGGTCGCGCCGGTGGCGGTCGCGGCGATCAGCATTCCCTCAATCACGCGAAACGGGTACGACTCGAGCGTCATTCGGTCCATGAACGCCCCCGGATCGCCTTCGTCGCCGTTGCAAATAAGGTACTTGACCGCGCCCGGCGCGTTGCGGACTTCCCGCCACTTCCGCGCCGTCAAAAAACCCGCGCCACCGCGGCCCCGCAACCCGCTCCGTTCGATCAGGGCGATGACGTCTGCGCCAGCCAGCTGCAGGCAGCGGTCGAGCGCCGTAAACCCGCCGAGCCGAACATATTCGTCCAGATCGGTCGGTTTGAGTTCGCCGCAGTACTCCGTGGCGATGCGCCGCTGCCCGTTCAAGAACGTCGAGACGGGTTCGCGCCGCACATCAAGTGCGTGCGCGCCGGGAACCCACATGACGTCGTCCGTGTAAAGGTGTTGAAGCCACCGCGCCGCCGTCGCCCGAACTCTGCCGCCGGCGGTGCGCGGCGTGAACGTGTCCAGGACAATATCCGGAACGTCTTCGGGCCGGACTTTCGCAAAAATTCTCGCGGGCATTCCGGGCGCGACGATCTCCATCATCGGCGTCTGGTGGCACATGCCCACGCAACTCACGTGTTTGATGCGCACGTCGATGTTGTACCGTGCAACCGTTTCTTCGAGCGCGCCGCGGATCCGCTCGCTGCCGCTGGCCACGCAGCACGAACCAAGGCCGATACGGATCTCGGCCGAGGCCGCGTCGTTCGCGGCGGCGGCGGCCGGAGTGGCCCCCGCCACACTCGCCTGGTTGAGAAACGCATCAAGCATTTCGGAAACCGATCCGCGGCTCACGTGGCCGTACGTCACGGCGTCAATCTGCACCGCCGGCGCCAGCGTGCAACAACCGAGACACCGAACCTTCTGCACGGTGAACAGCCCCTCCTTGTCGGTGTCCTCCCCCGCGCCGATCCCCAGTTCGCCCGTGACGGCGTCGAACACCGCCGGCGCGCCCTTGAGGTGGCACGCGGTCCCGTCGCACACGCACACCGAATGACGGCCCGCCGGCCGCGTGCGGAACTGCGGGAAAAACGTCGCCACCGAGTGGAGATCGCCCATCTTGATCTCGGAAATCTCGCAAACGCGTTCGAGCGCCGGTTCCGGCAGGTACCGGAATTGCCTCTGAATCGCCTGCAAAATCGGGATCACTGCGTCGGGATTCCGCCCGCACCGGGCGACAATCGCGTCCACCGCGTCCGCAATGTCCACGGTGTCCACAATGTCCACTCTATCTTTACGCTGAGTCATCATCTTCCGCCGCCACGCACCAAAGGTACTTTTCCGTCCTGATGTAAATTCGCTTGTCCAAAAACGCCGGCGTCGCAAAGATCGGCTCGCCCAGGTCGGAATCCGCAACCGACACAAATTCCGGGCCCGTCTTGAACACGTGGGTCACGCCCGCCTTGTCACTCACAAACACCCGATCGCCCACAACCACAGGCGACGAATAAAAACCCTCGTCGAACTCCCGGTCCCACATCGCTTTTCCGCTTGCCGCCTCCAAGCACACGACGTAGCCCATCGACGTGGCCACGTAAAAGTACGTCCCATCTCCCACCGGGCTCGATACGTCCGGCAGCGCCTCATCCCACTCCCACGCAACCTCCGCCGAGGGCGCCTGTTCCGTCCCGCCGAGCGTCAGCGCCGTGGCCATCGCGTATTCGTTCGCCACGAAGATCATCCTGCCGCCGTACGCCGGGCTTGGCGCAACCTCGCCATCCAGGCATCCCACCTGCCACAGCAGTTTCCCCGAGATCGGGTCGTACGCATCAACGTTCTTCTCGCTGTTGAGAATGAGCTGCGGCCCGAATGGCGAAGGAATGCACGCCGGCGACGACCACGAAATGTACTGGCGCGGAACCGACCACGCCTCCCGCCCGTCGTAGACATCCAGCGCGATCAGCTTCCCACCCTTCGCCTGGTCGTACTGCACCAACAGCAGGTTGCCGTACGCCAGCAGCGACGAACTGTGGCCGTAGTGGTTGTCCGGAAGCCCAAGGTTCTTTTCCCAGAACAAGTTCCCATCAAAGTCACACGCCACCACGTCGCCCGTCGGGAAAATCGCAAACACCTGCGAACCGTGCGCAACCATCGTCGACGCCGCATACCCCGTGTCTTCGGCCACTTTCGGCGGCGCGGCGCCGGGGACCGCGTCCAGCACGTAGCGCCAGACAATCTGGCCGGTGTCCGCGTCGAACCCGAACAACTCGCGCTGGCTTTCCGTCGCCCCGCTGAGGAACACTCTGTTGCCCCACACAACCGGCGAATTCCGGCCCGGCAGCGGGATCTCGACTTTCCATTTGATGTTCTTGCCACTCGCCCCGTCCCATTCCGACGGCGCCGTCGTGTGCCACGCTACCCCATAAGAGCCCGGCCCACGAAAAGACGGCCAGTTCTTCTGGACGGTCTCCCAGTCTGGCGGTGTCACTTGAGGCGCCGGCGGAACAAAATTCGTCGGCGCAAGCGACGAACTCGGAATCTTCAAATCGGTGAACCACGCCGCAACAAGCGCCGACGCCACGAAAACTACGCCCAACCCACCGATAAAACGCCGCGATTGCAAACGCCATCGCCAATAATCTTCCGGAACTGTCCCCGCTTCCGGAGCCGGGACCCGCGGCTTGAATTTCGACGCCAGCCGAAGCGCCGCCAGGAAAACCCCCGCGCCCCCAAGCAAAAGCCAGGCGCCCGTACGGATATGGCCCTGGCTCGTGAGGTACGCTTTCCGCGCCAGCAGGTCGAGCGTCTCAATTTGCTCGACGAGTTCCGGCGTGGCCGCGGGCGATTTGATGATCTCCTGCCGCAATGCGATCAGGGCCGGGTCGTCAAGCGGCGCCGCAAATCGGATCTGGACATAGTTGGCGATCAGCAGCGTAGCAACAATGGCCGAGAACGCGCCCGAAACAACCGCAACCGCCAGCGACGCGTTCCGCGCCACGGGCCGCACCTTAAACCGGGCCTGCCGTTCTTTCACTTTGTCCACGCTGTCCACTCCGTCCGAACTTCAAACCGCCGCGGCCGTTCTTTCATTTTCTCTTTGTCCACTCCGTCCACGCTGTATAGTTTGTCCAGAATGGCACTACGATAACTGCCAGTTTTTTTTAGCCTGCTTCAGCAGGCTCCTCTTTGCACCCATCTTTAGATGGGGTGGTATGGGCCTGCCCTTTCTAATAGCCCGCTTCAGCGGGACTTTTCAATGGCTTCAGCCACGGAAGCCAGAACCTTATCGTAGTGCCGTTCCACTCCGTCCAAACTTCAAACCGCCGCGGCCATTCTTTCATTTTCTCTTTGTCCACTCCGTCCACGCTGTATAGTTTGTCCAAAATGGCACTACGATAACTGCCAGTTTTTTTAGCCTGCTTCAGCAGGCTCCTCTTTGCACCCATCTTTAGATGGGGTGGTATGGGCCTGCCCTTTCTAATAGCCCGCTTCAGCGGGACTTTTCAACGGCTTCAGCCACGGAAGCCAGAACCTTATCGTAGTGCCGTTCCACTCTGTCACAATGTCCACAGTGTCCTCAATACTCTCTGCTCACCCCTTCTTCTCCACCGGACAATAATCAAAACACCGCGCGCAACTCAGGCACGACGCCTTGTCCGCCTCGTAATCCTTCCGCTGCCGCACTACCGAAAGACGAAGCAGCCGCCCCGCCACCACCAGCCCGAGAAACGCACCGAAAACGGCCGACACCGGCTTGAACTGCCCCGCCGCCGCCACAGCCTCCGCATACAACTCGTCCGCCGTCTTCTGCCCGGCCTGGAATGTCTCCACTTCCAACGACACTTTTATCGGAGTCCCGTCAGCCGCACGGCCCGTCTCTTCCGCCCCCAGCCGTTCCGCAAGCCATACCGTCGGATGAAGCCGCGCCAGCGTATTGCTGAGCCCGTAACCGGCCAGCCCGCCTGCCGCAATGATCAACGGCGTCGCCGCCAAAAGTATGCCTATCTTCCGCGCGCCTTCCCTCCGCGAGACCGGCGCGTTGGCCGGCGTCGGATACACAATCGCCGCATAGGGGCACGCATCTTCGCACAGCCGGCATTGCGTGCATTCCGCCGGCGTAACGGTCGCGTGCCACTTCGAAAACCGCGACGCCCATCGCAACAGCACGCCGTACGGGCACAGGTATCTGCAGTACGGCCTGGCGATGAAAATCCCGATGACGAGCAGCACACCGCCCGCAATCAGCATCCAAAAACTCGAGCCCCGCCGAAAAAAACCGACAAACGGATCGTAGCGGCAGATGAGATACCCCGAACCCGTCGCCACCCCGACCCCCGCAAGCCCAAGATACGCATAAGGGAGCAGACCCAGCACCGATTCCACCGTTCGAGGCACCTGCACCGGATACACCGCGCACATCTCCTGCGCCGCCCCCAACGGGCATACCCCCGCGCAGAACACCCGCCCAAAGTACAGCGCGAAAACCAGCGGTAGCAGGAAAAAAACCGCCACCACCACCGGCAAACCCACCCCGCGCCCTACCAGCATTTCAAATACGTTCTGCACCGATCCAACCGGGCACACGCATCCTTGACGGTAGAAACCAAAGTAAACCAGCGAAGCCGCCGACAAAACAAACACCAGCCGGCGCGACCGCGCGCGAAGCACCGCGTACGCCGTCAGGCCGAGCGCAACCGTCAGCACGGTGACGTCGATCGCCACGGGGATTCGCGAAGGCGGCGGCGTGTTCATCGGCGGGTATTGGTAACCCGACTCGAACTCCGGCATCGGAAACCGGAATTCCGCCTGCGCATGAAAAGCCACAAACACTGCGACAACGACCGCCATGGCCACCAAGCGCATCCTCATGCGGGATTCCCGCCGCCCGGCGCGGTGCGCGTCTTAAGCAGGTACGGCGAGCCAAGCGGGACGCGCTCCCACGCCTTCGCCGGGCAATTCCGCGCAATCGCGCATTCGTTGCAGCCCGAGCACAGGTCCTGCTTGCACTGGAGGTACAGCGAGCCGTTACCAAACGCCCCGCAACCCTTCACGCACTTCCCGCAGCCGATGCACAGCGTTTCGTCGGCCGTGTACTGGTAGAACGGCGCCTCGATGAACTGCCGTTTCAACGCGCCCACCGGGCACAACTCGTTTTCCGCGCCGGTGTCGCGCACTTTCGCACCCTGCACAAGAAAGCCGCTGCAGAGGTCGCAATACCCGCAGATCTGAAACGAGTGAACACATTTCACCGCCGACGGTTCGAGCACGCACTCCGTCGCGCATCGCCCGCACTGCATGCACTTCGACGGGTCGAGCTGCCACGTCCACGCCGGGCTGTTCGCGCGCACCGCGGCAAATCCCGCCCCGCACGCCGCAGCCGTCGCCGCAAGCCGGATAAAATCGCGACGCCCAAACCTGCTTTCCACTACGCGGCTCCTTTTTCAGCGGGTTGCTCGTAAACCAAAATCGCCTTCTCGAACTTGTTCAGCACCAGAATACGGTTTTTCCCATCGACGGCCAAATCCGCCACGGCCGCCTCGATGTTACAGCCAAGCGTCGCGCTGTTTTGCGTCGGCCCAGCCGCGGGCGCCGCAACCACCTCGAGCAGCGTCGTGTCCGGCGAGTAGACCTTGATCCGGGCGACGCCTTTCTCCGCCGTCACCAGCGAGTTGTCCGTACGGAACGCAATGTGAATCGGGTTGCAGCACCCGCAAAAAGAGTCCGGCTCGATACCCGGCCGGCGCCACGAACTGACGAGGTCGCCGCCCGGCCGGTAGTTCTCCAGCCCGTGCATGCCCGGGTTCACCACCCAAAGCTCCCCAATCGGATTTATGGCCACATCGAAATACGGGCTCGGCACGATAAACTTCTCGCCGATCCGGTTCAGCATTTTGCCGCACCCGTCAAACCGCCAAACGATCCGGTTCCCCGCATCCGCCACGTACACGTTCTCTTCATCGCACGCTATCGACGTCAGCCACGCGCGATCCCCCAGGTCCGGCCACGCGCCCGCCTTCGATCCGTCCGTCTTCAAAACTTCAACATGCCCGCGCATACCCGCCAGCAACCTGCCGTCGGGCGTGATCGCCAAACAGCCCGGCCGGCCCGGCACCGCAAACCGCAACCGCGCCTGTCCGTCCGCACTCAACATCATCACCACGTCTTCGCCCGCAACGTAAATCGCGCCATCCGGACCGACCGCCAGCGCCGACGGCGCTTTCATGTCTAAAGGGATCGTCGTAACGCGCCAGGCGGGTTCTGCGGCGGAGGCGCGTCCAACGCCTGCTGCTGCGGCCACAGCCGCGCTGCCCGCGAGTGCAAGAAACATCCTTCGTTTCATTCCAGTGTCCTCGTTCATAACGGCCTTTCCCGATTCGCGCCAACGTCGATGCAAACCATCTGCATCGAGTCCCGCACCAGCATCCGATTCCCCGCCAGCGCAATCGGACCCCACGCGTCCTGCCCATCGAGCACCCGCGACTGATCGAGCGGCTCGAAACCGTCCCGGCTCGCCCGAAGCATCGAAAGCGTGCCGTTGTCGTTGAGCACGTAAAATTTGTTGTCCGCGAGCAGGAACGGACCAAGACCAAACCGGTGTTCCGCACCGCTCGACCACACCAGCGTGCCATACTGGTTGTAACAGACAAACTCGCCGCGCAGCGCGCCCGCGTCCTTCGGCATGATCGCATAGAGCAGCCCGTCGTGGTAGATGGCCGTCTGCTGTTCGCACGCGATCCCGCTTTTCGGATCGTGCTCCTCGAGGATCGTCGCCTCAAACGCCCCGCCCTTCTCGACCACCTCGACCGTCATCCCGCCCTTGCCGTATCCCGCCGCCTGAAAAATCTTGCCCCCCTCGAGTTGCACCGGCGACGGCGCAACCACCCGAGCCGTCCACGGCACCTGCCACAGCAACGCCCCAGCGTCTCCCGGTTCCGCCGAAACGCCCGACATACCCCCCACCGCGCAATACACGTACATCCGCTTCCCCGCGATCGTCATCGGAATGATCGACGAATGCGACATGTCCCACTTCCCCGCGTTGGCCGTACGCCACACCTCCTCGCCGGTTTCCAGGTCCAGCGCCATCATGAGCACGTCGGGCCCGCACGGCGCCAAAATGACCCGCACCCCGTCGATCAACGGGCACTGGCCCGCGTACCACAGCGGCTCCCTCGATCCGTATTTTCGCTCGAGATTGACCCCCCACTTAAAATCGCCCGTGACCGGGTCCACACACACCACGTGACAGCGTGGCCCAAACGTCACCAACCCGCCCGCACCAACCGACGGAACCGTCCTCGACATCCCGTGGTTGCGCTTCACCATCACCGAATACGACCGCCGCCAAAGTTCCGAACCGTCCTCGAGCGAGAAACACCGGATCGCGTCCGCCTTGGCTTTTTCGTCGTAGTCGAGCACGTACACACGACCCGACCACACCACCGGCGCCGCGTGGCCTTCCCCCAAATCGACTCGCCACAACCGGCGCGGACCGCCCGCCGGCCACGTGTCCGCCAGACGCACCGGCTGTTTGCTGATGTTGTCGAAATCCGGACCGCGAAACCGCACCCACTCCCCGGGCAGATCCGCCGCGGCGGTATCAAACTTCACGAATGTCCCCGCCAGGTCTACTTCCCGCGCCGCCAATTGCGATCCAGCCGGCCGCCCGTCCCGCCCCGGCACGCGCAACTCAACACCCGCAACCGGCGCATGCGCCAGCCACCACGCAAGAGCCGCGCCCGCCACCAACAACGACACCAACCCCGCCGCGCCGACCGCTATCAAATTACGCGCTATACTCATAAGCCGTCGGGACGCCCCCCGCCGCGCTTGTTAGCGCCGCGCTTGTTAGCGCGCCTTTGTTGGGGGGTGTCCCTCTTTTCGTCCGATCAGTCCGATCTGTCGGATCCGTCCGATCCGTCCTTCAAGAACCTTTCAAATTCAGGCATTTCATCTCCTGCTGGTTCCGCACAAGCAGTTTCCCGTCCGAAAGCACCAGCGGCGCCCAGATCTCCTTGCCCGAAAAAATCTTCGCATCCGCAAGCGGTTTGAACCCGTCCGGCGACGGTTCGACCAAGTACAGCACGCCCTTTTTCCCATCGAGCGCAATGATCATCCCGTCCGCCAGCATCAACCCGCCCCGATCGAACGTCGTGGCGCCAAGCGACCCGCCCGTTTTCCACTTGATCTGCCCTTCCAATGTCAGGCACATCATCCCGTCCTCGCGCTCGTTCGAGTTGCTGTTCACGTACAGGTGGTCTTGGTAAAACAACGGCTGGTGAATCTGGCTGCCACACTGGTCCGTCTTGAAAACTTCCGAGACCGCCCACTTGCCTCCGTCATGACTCACCTTGATCAGCGCCGATCCCGCGTTATATCCCCCCGTCACGAACAGCCGGTCGCCCGGCAGCGGCGCCGCGTACGGAATCGGGATGTAGCACTGGAAACCGTGGTACGCCCAAAGCATCGAACCGTCCTCGACCGACAAGCCCGCCACTTGACCCGGGGTTTTCCCGCCCTTGTCGCAGGCGCCCACCATCACCACCTGATCCACGCCCGCCAGTTTCGTAACCACAGGCGTACTGTATCCCAACAAACCAAGCGACACCGATTTCCAAACTATCTCGCCCGTATCCTTTTTAAACGCAACCACATACGCACCAGGAGCCTGTGGCGCAACAACCACAAGTTCCCCATACACCGACGGCGACTGCACTACGCCCCAACCCGGCTTCTCCCCACCAAAGTCACGCACCAAGTTCTTGTTCCAGACCGGCTGATGCGTTTTCCGGTCGATACAATAAAAATCGCCAAGCATCCCCACCGAAAACACGTACTTCTCATCCACGGTCGGCGCGGTTCTCGACCCATTGTGGCTGATTTTCCCCGGCGCATCGTACGCAAAATTCCATAACTCCTTGCCATCACTCAGGTTAATGCAACGCAGCACGTCCTGCTGGTTCTGCACACGATCCAAAATGTACACCTCGCCATCACGAACTGCCGCCGAAGCAAACCCTTCCCCAAGCCCGAACGTCCAAAGTACTGGCGGGCCCGCCTCGCCCCATGACCGCGCCAAACCCGTTTCCGCCGATACGCCATCCCGGGTTGGCCCCTGAAACTGCGGCCAGTCCCCCGCCATCGCAACTCCTGCCACTAAACAAATCCCAACCAATGTGTAAATTCTGAACCTCATCACTTCCACCTCGCCTGTTGAACCACTTACCACACTTGACGCAAGTCTACCATTACTCGGCGCTTCGGCGGTAACCCGCTTAAACAAAGCTCCTCCCTCAGTTATGCCCACCGCCCCACAGCCGCATCCAATACCTGTCGTACAACCCTTTGGGTGCAACGCCATGCGGTCGTGGGCTGCGGTGGGGTCGCGCTCCCGCGCCACCGGCCACTCACATACTTCGCGTCAAATGCCACAAGGGTTGCCGTGCGGTGGGGTCGCGCTCCCGCGCGACCGGGCGACAACGCGGTGGGGTCGCGCTCCCGCGCGACCGGGCGACAACGCGGTGGGGTCGCGCTCCCGCGCGACCGGGCGACAACGCGGTGGGGTCGCGCTCCCGCGCGACCGGGCGCTAGCGGCGGAGGTAGCACGACCCTTAGAGTGCAATGCCCCCGGAACCGGCGCCCCCGCCGCTTTACCATGTCGAAACCTACATGGAACGGCCCATACCGGTACCGCCACACGATGAACCCCGCCGGGTTCGACAATTATTCTCCACCGGTTGGAAATCAGCCGCCCCGCCAACGTATATTCTTCCTGTCTTTCCTCATGGTTCGTAAGCATCATCGCAGGTCTCTATGAAACGCGCAGGCAAGAAACGGCGGCGACCGGACATCCCGCGGTCTCCCGCACCCCAGGAAGCACCCCATCCGGCACCCGCTGAACCCCGGCCGCCGTCGTCGGTTGTCAGACGGCTTGTGGTTCTTGGCTTGCCCGTTCTCATACTGGTGGTGTGCACCCTGATCACGTTCTGGTGGGTGATCGAAGATCCCGCCGACCCGCGGTTCCTCGGCGCCAGCGACTGCTGGGCGTATTACGGGCCGGTGTCTCATTTCCTCGACAACCGCATCCACCACGGCGAATTCCCCCTGTGGAATCCCCTCTACCTGTGCGGACAACCGCATGCGGCCAACCCCCAAAGCTGGGTCTTTTACCCGCCCAACCTCGTCCGAAGCCTCCTGGCGTTCAACCCAACCCCCATGAAAACACATGTCGGCATCGCATGGATGATCTTTTTCCACCTCCTGCTCGGCGGGCTCTCGACGTTTTTCCTGGCGCGGCGCCACGGGTTCAGTTTCGGCGGCTCGCTCATTGCGGCGTTCGCGTTTACGTTCAGTGCAGCCCTTGTCACGCGGTCCGTCGGCCACTGGGTATTTAACAACACGGTCGCCTGGTTTCCGCTGATGCTCCTTCTGCTGCACGAGGCCCTCACGGCCCGCCAACTCCGGCAGAAGACATGGTTCGCGCTCGGCGCCGGCCTCGCATGGGGCATGGCCATTCTCGGCGGCACCCCGAGCTTGATGGTCCTCATCGGCATTAGCGGCGCGGTCTACGCAATACTGTTCCGCATCCTGTATCCGGCCGCTGGCGCCGAAAAAGAAACCCCCGCCGTACCGCGAAAAATGAAGCGGCTCGAAAAAATCCTGGTGCGTGATTCGCTCGTCCTGATGCTTCTGTTTGCCATAGGCGTTCTGATCGCCGCCCCGCTGCTGCTGCCTGCGACACAGTTCTCCGGGATGACCGAACGCGGAGAAAAAGATACCGCGCCCAACGAAGACCTCGTGAAAATGCACAGTGACCCGTGGACGCTGTTCAAGATGCTCGCCATCTACCAGGGCCACGGCCATTACGAAGGGGCGCGGGCATCCGGCGCGATCGTCCTGATACTCGCGTTCGCGGCAATCATCTGCCGGCCCCGGCGCGACACGGTCCTGTTCGGCGTCTTGTTTCTCATACTGCTGGATTCCAGCCTTTCACGACAGTTCCTGTTCGGACGGGTGGTCGGCTTTCTGACGCCGTTTACGGCAAGCAATCCCGGCCGCGTCATGACGCTCGCCTGCTTGCCGCTCGGGCTGCTCGCCGCAGCGGGCGCCGATGCTTTGCTCGCCGCTCAGCCATCCATGCCGTGGAGAATGGCGCGGTCCGCTGTGGTTCTCGTGCTTGGCCTCGCTGTTATCCTCACGTTGGCTCTTGCGACGCGCCCCGAGCCAATGCTGCCTGTCGGCCCGCTTGTCATCATACTGCCCGCCATCGCCTGTGCCGTCATCCTGGCCGGCGGCTGGCTGCCCAAACCGGCCGTGTGGTCGCTCGCCCTCGCCGGGCTCGTGTTCGCCGAGACTGTCGCCTGGAACGTTCACCTCATCCCGTCCATCGTCACCGTCGGCCAGACTTACATCGGTTCGATGGATGCGCTGAACCAGCCAAAAACGTTCTGGGCCGACAACCGCCGCGGGACCTACGTCCAAGCCAACGTACCCCTGTATGACCTCAAGCCCGCTATCAACGGGTATGACCCGCTCCAGATCCGAGAAGTCCGCGACATCCTGTGCATGCGCAAAATGAAAAACTTTTTGCGACGAATTGTATTCAATTTCGAAGTGGTCGGCGACAACATGCGCGGCAACCTGTTTCTCAAGCGGCAGTTCTGGCTGGCACGCCGGTACGTCGATGGTCCGCTGCCCGCCGGCGGATTTCCCATCACCACGACGGTCTTCGTGGAAAACCAGGGCGAGCTGCCCCTGCCAAAGGTCGAACCCGCTGACGTTCCCCGCATCGGCGTGTCCAGAAAGACCTCCACGTTGTGGGTGACTCCCCCCGGCAGCCCACCCCACGTGTTGAAGTCCGAAAGCTTCACCGGACCCACAAAAGTCTATATGTTGAAACCCGTCACCATACCGCCCAAACACAGTTCGCTGTTCGTCAAGGCGGCCGGCAACTGCAAAATGGAAGTGAGAATGTTATTCCGCGACCTCAAGCAGAATAAAGACGAACTCGGGAAAACCATTGTGCTGATGGGCGACAACCTGCAACGGTTGTACGAGGTCCCCATCCCCGATTTCCAGAACCTCCAGATCGCCTTGGCGCCCGATTTCAAAAACCAGAACGGCCAGTTCTCATGCCAGGACATCCGCATCGAATCCGACCTCAACGACGAGGATGATCTCATCTCCGTCGCCGCCAGGTCCGCCAACACCGTCGACGTCGATCTCCGGGACCTGCCGGATCGCCGCATGCTCGTCTGTGTCGACGCGTTCTACCCGGGGTGGCGCGCCTATGTCGACGGCTCGCCCGCCAAAATCTACAAAGTCGACGGCGCGTTCAAAGGCGTACTCGTCCCACCCGGCTCCCACCGCGTTACCTTCACTTTCCGGCCCGCCCGCGTCTATGCGGGAATCGCCGTCAGCCTGATTACGCTGATGGGGATCATATTGACATCTTTTCTCTTGCTGAGAAGCCGACCGCGGGGGATCGCGCCGGCACGACCGTAGGCGCCGGATTGCTTCCTTCGTCTTGTTCGGCCATAATCGTTGGTGGCTGCAAATAGAGGATGTTCTCATGAAATCTCTGAGCGTTTGGATTCTGCTGGCTTTGATTCTGGCGCCGTGGGCGTTTGCGCCGGCGGCTTCCGCCGCAGACTCCCCACAGTTTCGCGGACCAAACCGCGACGGCAAATACAACGACACCGGGCTGCTGAAATCGTGGCCCGAAGCTGGGCCGCCCGTGGTATGGGTCGCGCACGGGCTCGGGAAAGGCTATTCGACGGTTTCGGTCGTGGGCGGGAAGATTTACACGACCGGGATGGCCGACGACCTGAGCGGCAGCCTGTTTGTGCTCAACATGGACGGCAAAATCGAGAAGACGCTGCCATATGGCAAAGACACCGACGTCGTCCAGGCGCCCGGGCCCCGGTCAACGCCCACGATCGACGGCGAGCGCGCCTATCTGACCTCGGGGCCCGGCGTGGTGTATTGCCTCGATGTCGTCGCAGGGGAAAAACTGTGGGAAGCCAACATCCTCGAACGGTTCGGCGGCCAAAACACTGAGTGGCATCTGGCGGAATCGCTCCTGGTCGACGGCGACCGGCTGATCTGCACGCCCGGCGGCCCCGCACTCGTTGCCGCACTCAACAAAATGAACGGCGAAACCATCTGGACAACCGGCGGCCTCAACGACGTCACATCCTACTGTTCGCCCGCCATCGTCAACCATAACGGCCGCAGGCTCCTTTTGACCGAGACCTCGAAATTCGTCGTGGGCATTGATGCCGATACCGGCAAACTGCTCTGGACGCACCCCCATGAGACCAAGTACGACATCCACGCCGTCACGCCCATCTACAACAACGGGCTGGTCTATTTCACCGGCGGGTACGGCTCGGGCGGGGGCGCGCTCGAACTCTCCCAAGACGGCTCGTCGGTGTCGCTCAAATGGGCCGACAAAACCCTCGACTCGCAACACCACGGCGTGGTGCTCGTCGACGGCTACCTCTACGGGTGCGGCCACAATAACGCCAGCCTCATTTGCCTCGAAATGGCTACCGGTAAAGTGATGTGGACCACAAAAGAAATCAAAACGGGCGCGGTCGTTTACGCCGACGGCATGCTGTACGTCTATGAAGGGCCGAAGGCCGGCGTCGTCAGCCTGGTCAAAGCCGTGCCAACCGGTTTCGAGCGGACCGGTATGTTCAAAGTGACCGAAGGCGCCGACAACCATTGGGCGCATCCCGTGATCGCCAACGGCCGGTTGTACATCCGCCACGGCGAAGCCCTGATCGCTTATGATGTCGCGCAGAAGCGGGCGGTTGCCCCGGCGACAGAGCCCCAGCAAGTTGAACCACAGAAAACCACCGCCTCTTCGCAGCCTGGCGGCGGTACCTTCCTCTACGATGAGGTTGTTTGGCTAGGTGTGGCCATATTGTGTCTTTTTGCATTTATGCTCTTTCTCTTTTACAAGTCGAAGAGGAAGACACGCTAGACAGGCTCGGTGCTATGATTCTACTGACTATCCTCGCGTGTTCACTTGTAGAAGCAGGAGTTTTAGTGTGATGCCCCGTCGCATCCGCGGATTTACGCTCATTGAATTGCTCGTGGTAATTGCCATCATCGGCATCCTGGCCGCCATCCTGTTGCCGGCGCTGGCGCGGGCGCGTGAAGCCGCACGCCGCTCGAGTTGCGCCAACAACCTCAAACAGATGGGGCTGGTGCTCAAGATGTACTCGGGCGAGTCGCGCGGCGGTTCGTTTCCGCGCGTCCACGGCGACCAGCCCTGGGGCGCAGACACGCCAGACGGCTGCCTCAACGCCGACACCTACGCCCATCTGTCGCCGCAGGTTCAGGCCGTCTTCCCCGAATATCTGTCCGACCCAAAGGTGCTGATTTGTCCCTCGGACCCGGAGGGCGAGGAGGGCCTGGGCGTGATCGAGGCGGAGGAAAACGGCTCGTGCCCCTACGCTGGCTTGCCATCGAGGCCCGACTCGAGCTACATCTACCTCGGCTACGCCCTCGACAAAGTCTCTGACGACGATCCGACTATCGACGCCAGCCTGTTCGGGATGCCGCCGGGATCTTCCGTGACGGCGCAGTTCGCTTATCTGATGGCGTGCCTTTCGTACCGCGAGGGCGTCCCCGCGCTGCAAGGCCCGCTCGGCGATCAGGATCCCGGCAATGACTACATCCTGGACCGGGATATCGACAACGAGATGATCCATATGATGATTTCCGGCTACGCGACGCCCGCCGGCGCGCCCGCGGGCAACGGCGCGGGTTCTACCCTATACCGGCTCCGGGAAGGCATCGAGCGCTTCATGATCACCGACATCAACAACCCCGGCGCGGGCGCGTTGGCGCAGAGCGAATTGCCCGTGATGTGGGACATCGTCGCGGCGGGCTCGTCCGGCCGCGCGCAGTTCAACCACGTCCCCGGCGGCGCAAACACGTTGTACATGGACGGCCACGTGAGTTTTAACAAGTACCCGTCGGAGTTTCCGGCCTGCAAAACGTTTGCAGCAGCCGCCGCATTCTTTTAGCCACGTATGGAGTGGGCCGCCTTGAATCGTGTCATCGCGCCTGGTATCAGTAATCGGATTTCGCCGAAATCGGCCCACTATTGTGTTACGCCGCGATGGTTCCCGCGGCGGCGGATCGGAGGGCGACTTCGCTCGGGGCGAGGTTGAGGACGAATCCGCGTTTGGGGACGGTCGTGATCAGTTCTCGCCGGTGCGGCAACAACCCCCGGATCGAATCGAGCAGCTTGCGTTTCTGGAAGTGCATCTGGTTCGCCTCAACGATACTATTGCCCCACACCAGTTTGTAGATGGTCTCGTAGGGGATGCACTGGCCCGGCAGCGCCGACAACACCCGGATCAGCCGGTACTGTTTTTCCTGCAACCGCACCGTGACGCCGTCGATCAGAACTTCGCCCGGCCGCCGGTCGTCTACCACCAGGACCGGCGCCACCTGCACGGGCTGCGCCTGCGGCTCGCCGTTCAAACATGCCGCAGCCCATTCCGCCAGCCGCCGCGCCAGCAGTTCGGCGTGCAGTGGGGCCGCGAGCGGTGGGGCCGCACGCGGTGGGGTCGCGTGCGGTGGGGCCGCGTGCGGTGGGGTTACGAGCGGTGGGGTCGCGCTCCCGCGCGACCGGGCGGCGGTGGTGGCGGCGGCGCATTCCGGCTCAGCGGTCGCGCAGGAGCGCGACCCCACCGGAGTGGTGCCTGGGGTCATGGTTACTGGCTCAGCGGTCGCGCAGGAGCGCGACCCCACCGGAGTGGTACCCGGGGCGGCGCATCCCGGCTCAGCGGTCGCGCAGGAGTGCGACCCCACCGACTCCACCAAGTCGCTGTCTGCGCGATCAGCCTGTTGTGGTGCCGGTGTCCCCACCGCGGCGTCATCGCCTGCACGTGTCTGCGCCAAATGCGGCCTCAGTGCCGCTGCCAGGTCTTCTTCCGACGCCTGGGCGATGGCCTCGGGCGTGTGCAACCCGCGCGTGACCAACGCGGCGAGTGCGGCCCTTGTCACGCCGGGCAGGTCGAGCCGGGCCACCCCGAGCGCCTCGGCCCGCACGCCCCTGTGCACCCGTTCCCCCAGTTGGCGCATACGCTCGACAAACGCCTCGTTGGCGCCGCCCGCCGCGGCCAACGCGCTCGCCGCGTCGATCAGCCAACTTACCTGTTCGGCGGCCGCGGTCATCTGCCCGGACGTGGTCTGGTACGTCTCTTCGATTTCGCAGACGGGCACGTGGTCGATCCACTCATTCAAAAACAGGGCGATTTTGATCCCGCGCACCTCCTCGAAAAACGGCGCCAAATTGCAGTTGCGGATCCGGTTGAGCGGCGTGTCCGCCCCGATATCCTCGCCGGCCGTGGCTTGTTTGAGTTTGGCCACGTACCCCGCATGCTCGTACTCCTGCGCGGTCAGGCCGATCTGCACCATCCGCCCGTCCGGCGTCGACGCGGCCGCAAAAATCAGGTCGAGGTCGTTCCAGATTCGCGTCTCGGATTCGGCCAGCCAGTGTTCGAGCTCGCGTGCCGTGGGGATTGTCACGCCTTTCGACGCGGTCGCCAGCCCCAGCGGCGTCGGTTCGAGCCGGCCGTCGGGGTGGCGCACGATCACGCCGGCGTCGACGGCCCGGTTCGCCGCGGCCCGTATCCGGAACCGGCTCTCGTCGAGCGTCAGCGATTCCTGCCACACCCACCTGCCGCTCAGCGTGTTCTCGAGAAACTCGAGCAGTTCCTCGTCGGTCGTGCAGCACCGCGACGCCACCAGCCCCAGCACGTGGTTCTCGAGCGCCGTGCCCGCCGCCAGATGCGGTTCGACGGGTTCGCAATGGCCCTCGACGTACCGCCGCCGCAGCGTCTCGCAATCGAACGGCGTCGCCGCCACAAGGATCGACCGCCCAAACTCGTGCCCCACACCGAACCGGCCCGCACGCCCGCCCATGTTTTCGTATTCGGACCGCAAAATGGGCGTTTTCCACGGCATCCCGATCCGATTGTCGTACCGCCATTTCTCCGCCGCGATAAACACGTTGCGCGCCGGCAGGTTCATCCCCATCGCCAGCGTCGACGTCGACACCAGCACCCGGATCTCGCCGTTCCGAAACCCCTGCTCGACCACCCGCCGCTCTTGGGGTGACAGGTCGGCGTTGTGGAACGCGATGCCGGCGTTCAGCGTATCGAGCAGGCAATCGCGCGACCGCGTCGCCTCGAGGCCGCCCAACGCACGGACCGTGCCTTCGGCGGCGGGCGCATTGATTCGGCGCGACAGCAGTTCCGCGCCGCGCCGCGCCTCGTGCCGCGCCTTTACGAAAATCAGGCAGGTCTCTCCGCCCTCGGCGAACGCCCGCACGTTCTCGGTGAGCGTCTCCCAGGTCGATTCCGAGTGGGCGTTGACGAGCGTCTCCTCGTCCTCGCTGATCTCGTTGTACGTCCGGTATTTGAAGATGCCATCGTGCAGCACCCCGTACCGCAGTTCGACCGGCCGCCGCTCGCAAGAAACCAGCGTCGCACCCATCCATTCGGCCAGCCGCGGCGCGTTCCCGATCACCGCCGACAAGCCGATCAGGCGCGTCCCTCCAGGACGCGGCGTGGATTGCAGGATGCGCGTCAGCAACACCTCGACGGCCGGGCCACGGTCCGGGTCGGACAAAATTTCGAGTTCGTCCGAGATCACCAGCGCCACTTCCTCGAGCCATTCCGGACGCCGAACCAGCAGTTGCGACAGCTTCTCGTAGACGGCCACGGCGATCGAGAAACTGCCGTGCTCGAGGTCGCGGTCGAACTCCCGCCGGTCCCGCGTCGACACGATCACTTTCAGCCCGTACGGCGAATATTTCTCGAGGAAATCCAGGTATTTTTCCTCGGCCAACGCTTTCAGCGGCACCAGGAAAACCACCCGTTTCCGCCGCAACGCCGTCTGGATCGCCGCCATCTCCCCGATAAACGTCTTCCCAGAACTCGTCGGCGCCTGGATTAAAAGGTTCAACTCGCCGAATAGGCCAAAACGGCGCACCGCCGATTCCTGCAGCGGCAGTAGCGTGTCGCTCTCGCCGGCCCGCCAAAGGTCGATAATTTCCCCCGGCACATCGAACTTCTCCAAATCCATCATCTTCATCTCGCAGCCCTCCCTCAACTCGCACCGGCCACTATACCTGAAAATTTAATCAGTTGTCAAGGGAAAAATGGGGACGGAGCCCTTTTTCCCGGCAGCGTGAGATTTGAAGAAACCTGTTGGTGTTGACAGGAAAAAGGGCTCCGTCCCCATTTTTCATAACTTATTGATATCTAAGTACTTACAACTAGAACGTTACGGCAGAGGCGCGCGGTATTCCGCGGCGTACGCGCGTTCACCTGCCGCGAAACGTGTCAGGTGAACGCGCTCGGGCCAACGGGTCCATGACGTCACATCATCGTTCGTCCTGGAGGTTTTATACATCGCCGCCCATAACGGTCGGCAATCCGATCTCGTGCATTATCAACGCAGGACCAAACGGAAACTTGCTCTTGTCACGTTTGCCCTCGCCCTTCTTAAGGAGCTCGAGGTATTTCTTGAGGTCAGCCACTTCCGCGCCGTAGCGTTGTGGGTCCTTGCTGTCGGCCACAAGGCGCTCATGGTCTGCAATGGCCGCCTCAAGCGCGGAGATGCGGTCGCCTGCGCCGAGCCACACCAGCGCTTTGGCCGCGGTCTCCCTGTTCGTGCCGACGGCGCCGCGCCAGTCATGCTCGAGCACTTTTACAATCGCATCGATGGCCCGTGGTGTCCCTATTCGCGCAAGGATGATTACCAGCCAGTACTCGCTCTTCCCATAGGTGCGGGGCACCTGGGCGGCAGCACCAAACTGCTCCTCGATGTACGGGACCATTCGGTCGCCAATCGCTGCCACCGCGTCCGCATCCGCTTCACTGGGTGTCTCTGTCCCCGAAGACAGATGCTTTGCGAGAAACCGGTCCCACACTTGCTGTTCCTCGCCTGTCAGCGATTCCTTTCCCCCCTGGAATAGTATGGCCACCAGAGGTAACGCAAGCACCACTACAATGACAATAACAGCGATCTTGATAATCTTGGCCATTCGAATTCCCTCCGGCTGTCAACTATTAGGCGGCTAACGCCCCAGATCGCGCACGGCTGTAAACCGTCACGTGCAAACGACGCTCGTCAGGCGCGACGTACACGCACTCGGACCCTACTGTGATGAGTATATCAGTGTACCCGGTATATGACAAGATGGCCCACACGGCCCACAGGGGGCGGCTTTTGTGGCAAAGGCGTTCGGTCGCTTCTTTGGTACGAACAGAAAACCTGCGGCCACGGTTCAGCTTCCCAAGACGCGTAAGGAGTTGGTGATTCATGACGGGTCTTGTGACTGTCGAAAGCTGCCGGGGCTGTCATGGAAGCGGGGGCGGTCTATTCCGGGTTCTCAGGTTCCAGGATGGCCTCGAGCGTGGGTACGAGCTCGGGCACGGAGTGGCTGGCCGTCGTCCATACGATTTCGAGGTCGATGTCGAAGTAGGCGTGGATGAGCCGATTACGCGTGCTTATCAGCCGCTGCCATGGTATTTGCGGGTTGGCCGCGCGCGTCTCGGGGCTGACGCGGCTCGCGGCTTCCCCGAGGACCTCTAACGCCCGCAGCAGCGCGAGACGCAGTTGCGCGTCGGTTTCGAGGTCGCTCGGCTTCCGACCCTGTAGAAAGGACTTTACCTGCAATGCGGCCTCGATCATGTGTTGGATGCGGGTTCGGTCCGAGTCAGGCAGCATAATGGACTTGCGCGGTTCGCACGACTTCGTCGCGGAAGTAGCGGCTGAGATCCCGGGGTGTTCGCATGTCCGCCTTGCGCCCGAGGATCCCGGTGAGTTCCTCTTCCATTCCGGCGACATCGAACAGGCTCGGCACGTGCTCCGGATCGTATTCAAACAGCACGTCCACGTCGCTGTCCGGCCCGAAGCGGTCGGTCAACACCGAGCCGAACAGGGCCAGCTTGGTGAGATGATGCCTGCGACAGAAGCCCGCAATCACCCCTGTGTCGATCTCGATGGGCAAGTTCATCTTCCTGGTCCTCTTTGGCATTGTCCGTTCTCAGTATAGCACGATGGCGGAGGGGACGAACGGTTCCTCGCAGAGGCCAATTCGACGGCTGTTCGCGCGTGGTCAAGCATATGGCGTATGTAGACCGTGTCGTCATGCCGCGACATACTGGGTCTCCGCCTCTGAGAGGGCCTGATCACGGAAATACGGGCTTAACCCGGCCGGCGTATTGAGGTCCACGTTGCGGCCAATCAGGTCCGAAAGCTCGTTTTCCATGGCGGCAAACGTTATCAGTCCGACGCAATGCCCGGGTTCGAATTCCACCAGCACGTCCACGTCGCTGTCCGGGCCGAAATCGGCGCGCAACACAGAACCAAAAACCGCCAGCCGGCGAATGTGATGCCTGCGGCAGAAATCGGCGACCGCATCGGCGCGCGCACGCGCGTTAGGCAAGGTTATACGGGCTCTGCTCATCAGTTTCCCTTTCATAGGTTGCGAGTGTCAGTTTATCAACACAGCGATGGCCGAGACAACTCATCGAATCAAGCCAACACGGCCTCGACGGGCCGAAGTGGACGGGCGGAAAAGACGGGCGACTTGGGGCGGCGGGCCGAACGGAAAGGGTAGGGAGGCGAGTTGTCCCGAGTAACTGGGTCTCAAGGGAAGTTACGGCGCCGGCAGTACGTGGAAACCCGCCTGCTCGAAGTGGCGGTCGAAGCTGAGCGCGTCGCGGACGCCGTGCTCCTCGATGCCCACAAAGGAGATGCAGTCCGTTAAAGACCACGCCTTGTCGGGTCTTTCTGTGTAAAAGCGGATTCCCTTCTCAAAAAGGGCGGACGAGGACGGCACAATCACGGTGTTCGGATCCTCGTGCAGACTCTTGACCAGCCCGATGAAGCTCTGTCGCGCCAGTCCGCCCAGGTAGTTGCCGAGTTCGACCAGGACATACTCCGTAGTCACTACAGAACCACGATACGAGTTGCTGATCTCGAGCGCCGCGGCGTGCAGCCGGTCTCTGGGGTTAACCAGGGCCACGTAGAAGCCTGTGTCAGCGAATACGCGCATCACTTCTTGGGGGCGCCATAGAGGTAGTGGTCGAGATTCTCCGCGGCATCGTGGGGCAGGTCTTTGGCGGTACCGATCACGGACGCGAGCCGCTCCGCCAATGTGGGGCCATCGGCTTCGGCGACCTCGATCCTTACCTCGGTGCCCTCCGGGAGGTTGACGGGCTCGTCGATCACAATCATGCCATTTTTAAGATGCCCTTTGTAAGCCATCTCTACTCTCTCCTTGGCGGTGGTGCAAGTATAGCACGAGGCCGGAGGAAAACGGGGGACCCGGCCCTCATTTCCCACGACTACCGAGTCGGAATACGAACCCATGAGGGAAATGATGGCAGAGTCCCCTTATTTCTGTAGGAAAACAGGAAGTCCGGGGTGTTCGAGCGTGCAAAAAAGGCGGAAGTCGTAAGTTTTTTTTTGCGGAAGCGGTGAGTCTGTTATAACCCCGGCTATTTCAATGATTTGAGATGTGAGATTTGAGATCTCGAATTTTTAGTTAGCGCCTTCGCGTGGGTATTTTTGCCCCAAAAAAGAGCACCAACCGAGGCTATATAAAACAGAGGCATATGAAAGGGAAAGACGTGGAAGTTCCCGTTATTCGGCTTGAGGTAGAAGCGGCATCTTGCCGCTTTGCATCGACAACACTATCCCGGTCTCGGGTCCGCGGAAAGCGGCAAGATGCCGCTTCTACGATCGGGTCCGCGGAAAGCGGCAAGATGCCGCTTCTACGATCGGGTCCGCGGAAAGCGGCAAGATGCCGCTTCTACGATCGGGTCTGCGGAAAGCGGCAAGATGCCGCTTCTACAATCGGAACCAAGGGTAGCGTTCCAAAGGAGAACGAGAGATGGAAACGACAGTTAAACGCGGCGGGCTGAAGTTATCGAGCATCCGCCGGATTTTGAAGTTTTTGCAGGTTGACCCGGGGCCGGCCCGGAAGTTTGTGAACTGGTTTATCCGCCACTACTCGAGGCTGCTCGAGGAGCGGCGCGTGCGGCTGACGCCGGCGATGGTGATGTTGGGCGAGGACATCTGCGCGCATTACATCCTGCTGAGCCGGCGGTACCAACTGCTGAACCGGCTGGAAACCGAAGGGACAAAAGAGACTCAAGGGACCGAAGACCAAAAAGGGGACACCTCCCACAACTGCCGGGAGGCGTCCCAACAGCCCGGTGAAAAAAGTGAGGGCAAAAGCCGGGAGGCGTCCCAACAGCCCGGTGAAAAAAGTGAGGGCAAAAGCCGGGGGGCGTCCCAACAGTCCGACGAAAAGGGCGAGAGCAAGGTTCGGGGGCCGTCCCATGGGACCCATGGGTCCCATAAGTCCCATTTGCCCCCGACGCCCCTGCTATCGCTGCCGGATCTGAAGGCGGTTGGGGCGGTGTTTGACGAGATCCTGAAGCTGCGGGAGCGGTTGAGGAAGAGCATCGGGGAGTTTCAGTCGGTGCTCGAGTCGGCGGGTGTGGACCCGGAATCGGCGCTCGATGAATTTCTTGCCGGCGGCGGGTTCGACATGGATGAAGACACCGACGTCTCCGCGGCGCCCGAACTGCCCAGCGAAACCGACGGCCTCCCGCTGACCGAGATCCGGCCCGACGTTCAGGCGGTCCAGCCGCCGGACGCCACGCCGGAACTCGTCGTGTCGCCCATGTCCACTGTGTCCACGATGTCCACCATGTCCACTTTGTCCACTGAAAAGGAGTCTGCAAATGACGATACTTTCCTGGAACCCGCGCGTGGCGACAGCCGCAATGCAGCGGGCCGTTCTGACGCTCGAGTCGCGGGTCCGGTTCGCCGAAAAGCACCTACGGGACCGATCCGGGAATCGCTGGTGCGTGCGTGGTTATCAAGTCGCGTCGCTCGAGTCCCGAGCCAAAAGGAAGGTGCATTGCTCGGGCCGGGACGTGGGCAAGACGACCGAGATCGAGATCCTGTGCGCGTGGGGGTCGGTGTGCCAGCCGTGCCGGCAGATGCTGGTGGCGACGCAGCACGAGGCGCACCTGGCCCCGCTGATGCGGCGCATCCTGAGCATGTTCGAGCGAAACCCGCGGCTACGGGGCAACCTTGAGCGGGCGCGTCAGAGTCCCGCGTGGCATATCGAGTTCAAGAACGGGTTTGAACTGTTTGGCCGGATAGCGGGCGTTGGCGGTGTGAATTTTCAGGGCATGCACGTCGACTGGCAACTGATCGACGAGGCCCAGAACATGACCGACGAGGCGTGGAACCAGCTTTATCCCGCGCTCAACACGGGCGGGCGCCGGTGGATCTACGGCGTACCCAACGGGTTGCGCAACCAGTTCTACCGGCTCTCGCGAAACCCGCGGTACGAACAGTACCACTGGCCGTCGCGGCTCAATCCGGATTACACCGACGAAAAAGACCGCGAAATGATTTATTTGTACGGCGGGCGCGAGTCGCCGGGGTATGTGCATAACGTGCTGGGTTTGCACGGGTCGCCGGAGCGGTCCGTGTTCAACCTGAATACGTTTGCGGCGTGCGTGGCCGAGATGCCGCATTTCGATTGCGCCGTGACGCGACCCGAAGATTTGCCCGACATCGCGGCGGTCGTGCGCGAACTGGATTTGCCGGAAAATGCGCGGTTTTATCTCGGCGTCGACCTCGGTTTCGCCCAAGACCCGTCGGAACTCGTGGTTTTTGCCAAGGCCAACGCGGTGGAATGCAACGCGGTGGAATGCAACGCGGTGGAATGCAACGCGGTGGAACGCAACGCGGTGGAATGCAACGCGGTGGAATGCAACGCGGTGGAATGCAACGCGGTGGAATGCAACGCGGTGGGGTCGCGCTCCCGCGCGACCGTAGAGCCGGCGTGCGCCACCACCACCTCCACCCGGTCGCGCGGGAGCGCGACCCCACCGCAGCCCCCACCGCTGATCAGCCTGGGCAGAATCCACATGCGCAGCGTGGATTACGCCGCGCAGCAAAAAGTGATCGAAACGCTCGATAATGTGTTCGATTTTGACGCGATAGGCATCGACAACGGGCACAGCGGGATCGCCGTCGCCCACAACCTGATGTCGATCAGCGAGACCTGGGCGCACAAAGTCGTGCCGGTGCCGTTTGGCGGTTCGGTCGAATGGGACGGCGGGTGGGACGTACCGCGGATCCGGCGGTTTGTCAAAGAGCTGCTGACGGAGATGTTGATCCGGCTGATTAACGCGGGCGAGGTACGGTTTCCGCCGATCCCGGAGCGGTTCAACCAGTACGCGGGCCACACGTACAGCCAGGCGCCGAGCGGCCGGATCGTGTATACGAAGGGCAACGACCACATCATCGACGCGGACCGGTGCGCCATCATGGCCATCAACCGGCACATTCTTTACCCGATGGAAGAACTGCCGGTGTATCTGCCGCTGCGGGTCGAGTTTTTTTGATAAGAAACATGGCCGATTATGGCAGCGGGCGCGGAACGGCGGCGAGGCGGTGGAGAGGATCGGACGGATCCGACGGATCGGACGGATCTTGAAATATGAAGATGATAAACGGCCAGAGGATGGGTTCGATTGGGAATTTGAACCGGTCGTTTTCTCCGTATTCGGCGAGGGTGGATATGGCGAGGGTGTAGAGGATGAGCAGGGCGGCGGCGTGGACGGCGATGGGGAGTTTTTGTTGGCATGCGGCGCGTGCGTACAGGATGAAAATGACGGGGAACGCTATCAGCCAGAATGAGAACAGGGGGTCGCGGCCGGTGAAGTGGTTGATAACGCGGCTGATGACGGCGCCCTGGAGCAGATCCGAGTAGAGCCGGTCGTGGGCGCGAAACACGGGGTTGTTGTTGTGTGGGATGGCGCGGGTCGAGGGTTGGCAGAACAGCCGGTAGGCTTTGATGGTGTTGAGTGCGTACCGAACGGGGTCATGGCGGATCAGCCTTATTGCGTTGCGGCCGAACATTTTTGATACGGCGATGATGTTGATGTTGTTTCGGTTATCGCGGTCGAGCGCGGTGCGGCCGGTTTTTTGAGTGAATCCGAGCGGGGCGTAGTCGTGGGGTAGGCGGAACACGCGGGCGCGGAGGACTCGAGGTTCGATGACGGGCGCATGCCCATGCGCGTCGTCTCGGGCGAGGGTTTCGAGATCGTCTGGCTCGTGGTTGAGCGATGCGATCTTCCAGAGGTTCTGTCCGGCCCAACTCGACGAGCCGAAAAAGCCGAACCGGGCCTGGTTTTTTGCGCACCACGCCAGTGGGACGAGCGCGATAAGTATCGTGACGGCCAGGGTGCGTCTCCAATCTTTACCCGATGCGATGCAGGCGAGCGCGCCGATGGGGATGAGCAGGACGGGGTGGTATGAACTGCGGACGAGGGTGGTGAGTGCGAGCGCGGCGATGGCGGCGGCGAGCATCGAGGCGCGGCGGGTTTTGTCGTGGCGGCTGAACAGGAACACGGTGAGGGTGAGGCCGAGCGCGGTGAGGGTTTCATAGCCGAGGTGTTCGTAGAGGAAGAGGGCGGGGTTGAGGGCGAGGCAGATGCCTGCGGCGAATGCGAACCGGGGCCGGCGGGTCCAATCGCGGATGAGTGCGTAGGTCATGACGGCGATCAGGCCGCCGAGGAGGATTTGAGCGTAGAACATGGCGTCGACGTGGCGGGGGTAGAACAGTTTTGCGAACAGGCCGGCCCAGGCGTTGTAGAGTGGCGGCTGGGCGTGGAGGTCGTAGAGGGATGTGGCGAGGTCGTTGCGGAGCAGGTCGGCGGGCAGGAGGTGCCACTGGCCGGTCTCTGGGGGCAGGGTGGGTGCGGCGCCGAGGGCATGGTAGGCGAGTGCGGCGGCGACGTGGAGGAGGCCTATGGCGAGGGCCGGTTTGCGGGTGGCGTTGCGCATGGGCGGATTATGGCAGTGGGGATGGGGTGGCGGCAAGGGCGGCGGGAGATAAAGACAATTTATCGGACGGATCGGACGGATCGGACCGATCGTGGTGGAGAGAGTCGAGGGGATTGAATCGGTGTTGGGGTTGGTTTAATGTGCGGGTTGGAGATGGGAGGTGCGTGCGATGAAAGAGCTGAAGGGGTCGGAGCGGAAGCAGTTGCGTGCGATGGCGCATGGGTTGGAGCCGGTGTGTTATGTGGGGAAGAATGGGTTGACGGCGGAGTTTTTGGATTCGGTTCGTGTGGCGTTGGCAGACCATGAGTTGATCAAGGTGAAGTTTATTGATGGGAAGGGACAGCGGAAGGCGTGGTCGGCGCGTATTGCGGCGGCGACGGACAGCAATCTGGTGGGGTTGATCGGGCACGTTGCGATTTTGTACCGGAAACAGCCGGATGAGGAGAAAAGGCGGATTAGGCTGTAGGGAGATCGGACGGATCAGACGGATCGGACGGATCGGACCTTTATAGGCTGGAGTGGCGATGTGGTTTTTTGTTAGTTGTCTGGTAGCGGGGGGCGTGTTGCACCCGATTTTGGAGCCGTCGTTTCAGGCGGAGTTGAATTCGAGCACGAAGAGCGTGTTGTCGGTGAGCGATACGACGAAACTGTTGGTGGACGGTCGGGAGTCGTATCCGGAACGGTGGCGGATGCTGGAGGAGGCGAAGAAGACGATTTATTTTTCGACGATGTACATTTACAACGATCCGACGACGAAACGGTTGGGGGACCTGCTGATCCGTAAGAAGGCGGCGGGTGTGGATGTGCGGATGATCGTGTATGGCCCGTATTCGTTTGGGAACAAGCTATTTTACATGAAGATGCGGCGCCATGGGATCGGGGTGCAGATGTACGGTACGGTGCGCGAGGTGTTGTTCCGGAACCCGCTGCGGTTTTGGCGGCGTCACCTTCACGATAAGTACCTGGTGGTGGATGGGCAGGAGGCGCTCGTGGGCGGGATGAACTGGAGCGCGCGGTATGAACGTGGCGGTGTGGACGCTACGAAACCGGCGTGGCGTGATACGGACATTCTGGTGACGGGCCCGCAGGCGGAGGTTGTACATTTGGAGTTTTTGAAGCGGTGGTACCGGGACGAGGATGAGAAAGAGTACGTTGCGGCGTCGGCGTCGCTCGATGCGGCGTATGCAAACCTGATGTATCCGGGGAGCGCATCGTACGGGGATTACGTGGAGGAGTGCGATGGTGCGGTGGGGGGGTACGCGGTGAGCAAGTTGTCGCGGTTTTTGTATCAGCAGCCGTTCGAGGACAACGGGGAAACGTGGCTGACGACGTTTTATAAAGAGATGATCGACCGTGCGCAGTCGCACATTTATTGGCAGAGCATCTCGATCCGGCCCGCACCAATCCAGAAGGAGGCGTTGTTCCGGGCGGCTGCGCGCGGGGTGGACGTGCGGCTGATGACGAACAGTAAGCGGAACATGACGATGATCCCGATCGGTGGCCTGCCGGTGTATATCCTGACGCGTGGGGATTACCGGGAACTGCTCGAGCATGGGATTAGGATTTTCGAGTACAGCGGTGACGCGCCGATGCACGCGAAAGGGTTCGTGGTGGACGGCGTGGTGGCGGTGATCGGGTCGTATAACGCGACGTTTACGGCGGAGAAGTTTTATACGGAAGCGGCGGTGGCGACGTACGACCGGGCGGCGATCGCGGATGTGTACAAGATGTTTGAGGAGGATTTTGCGCATTGCAAGGAGGTGACGCTGGCGGACGTCGAGAAGACGTGGCAACGGCTGCGTCATTTGTCGCGGTGGGGGGTGGATAAGGCGATGCCGGAAGAACTGAAGTGAGTCTGGAGGAATTGCGGATTGCGGATCAGTACTGTCCCGTTAAAAGTTGAATAATGACAATTGGTTACACGGGCATGCATTTTCGTCAATGGCGAGATCTTGCGAAAAGGCCTGTAAAAGCGGCCTTTTCTCGAAAAGTGAAATGCTGAG
>Ga0307379_10000810_pt1 | contig 50965 bp, 47 predicted proteins | sample UN2MG_FD_202237 | JGI IMG/M metagenome (GOLD analysis project Ga0307379, IMG submission 202237) | Soil microbial communities from Risofladan, Vaasa, Finland - UN-2 | ecosystem: Environmental > Terrestrial > Soil > Coastal area > Acid sulfate soil | place: Finland: Risofladan, Vaasa | collected... | reverse complement strand
GCGTAATCGGCTGGAGCTCTGGCTGCTCGGCGGGCTTTTTCTCGCCGGGCTGCTCATCCTCGCCTTCGGGCAAATCGCCGAGGAGGTCCTGGAGGGCGACGCCACATGGTTCGACCGGGAGCTCCTGCTGGCGCTCCGCAACCCGGTCGATCACGCCGACCCGCTGGGGCTGGCCTGGCTGGAAGAAGCCGCGCGCGATATCACCGCGCTCGGCAGCTACAGCGTCCTCGGCATCGTGGTCACCGCGGTGATCGCTTATCTGCTGCTGATCCGGCGGGAAGGCGCGGCCCTGTGGGTGCTGGCCTCGGTGGTCGGCGGGGCGCTGTTGAGCAATGTGTTGAAGCACAGCTTCGACCGGCCACGGCCGGACCTGGTGGCGCATGCGGCAAAGGTGTTCTCGCCGAGCTTTCCGAGCGGCCACGCCACGCTGTCGGCGGTGACGTTCCTGACCCTCGGCGCGCTGCTGGCCAGCCTGCACGACTCGCGGCGGCTGAAGGTGTTTTTCCTCGGGATTGCCATCGTCATCACGGTGATGGTCGGCGTCACCCGCGTCTATCTCGGGGTGCACTATCCGACCGACGTGCTCGCCGGATGGTGTATCGGGGCCGGCTGGGCCGCCATTTGCTGGACTGTTTTCCATTGGCTCCAGCGGCGCGGTACACTCAAACCGGCGGCACGAGACGCACTCGACGAAGGAGACAGAACCAATGGTTCATAGGGTTCTCGCCACGGAAGCGGCGCTCGACCTGATCAAGAAGCTCGAGGCCGTCCACGGACCTCTGATGTTCCATCAGTCGGGCGGGTGCTGCGATGGATCCGCGCCCATGTGCTATCCGGCCAACGAGTTCAAGATCGGCGGCAACGACGTGCATCTCGGCGAGATCGGCAACTGCCCGGTCTTTATGGACGCCGACCAGTTCGAGTACTGGAAACACACCCAGCTCATCATCGACGTGGTGGAGGGCCGCGGCGCCGGCTTCTCGCTCGAAGCGCCGGAGGGCTTGCGCTTTCTGACGCGCAGCCGCGTGTTCACCGACGCGGAGGCCGACGCGCTCGCCGGCGAGGGGGCGCCCGGCGTCCTGAAGCCCGTCTAAGGAACCCATTAAGGTTTCCCACCTAGACTCCTATCTCTCTGTTGTAGCGAGAGATTTTTAGATGTCGCCCATCAGCACAGCCCTTTCGAGGCCGCCAGATAGGCCTAGTCTTGAAGGCAAGACCGTCGTTGTCGCCGATGACGACGAGACGATCCGCGATTACCTGAAGGCGCATTGCCGCCGCCTTGGATTGCGCGTAGAGACCGCCGGCGACGGGCTGCGCGCCGTTCTGACAGTCGGCAAGACGCGTCCCGACCTGCTCATTCTTGACCTCAATCTCCCGGACGTCGAAGGATTCAGGGTGGTCGAACGGCTTTCAGATCCAAAGTTTGCCCCCGTACCGATCATCATTCTCACCGGCCGATCCGATGAAGCGTCTATACAGCGTTGCGCGGATTTGGACGTCTATTACGCGCACAAGAGTTCGGATATCTGGGCGGATATCGAGCCCCTCATCTACAAGATTCTGCTCGAAGGACCGGCCATGCCCAAGGCGAACGCACCGGAACCGGCCGTCGCCAAGCGTATCCTCGTTGTGGACAACGACGCTGCGACCCGGAGAGCGCTCGCGCAGAGGCTTCAGAAGTACAAGCTGAGCGTGATTGAAGCCTCAGGCGGTACGCAAGGGTTCCTCTTCGCACTCAGAGCCAAGCCCGACTTGATCGTCACGGACTACGACATGGAAGAAGGAAGCGGCCACTATCTGCTCAGTCGAGTCAAAAGCTCGCCGTCGACGCAGCATATTCCGGTGATCGTCTATACGGTCGCGGCACTCAGCAAGGGGCAAGAATTCGCGGTCCAAAGAGATTTGCGCGGCCGGGGCCAAGCCGCGGCCTTCATAACGAACGCAGCCAATGGGTTGGATATTCTCGCCGAGATCCGCAAGCACGTGTCCTCGCCGAACTAGATTTGTGCGGCCGGCTTTCTCGGTGTCGCGCGAGCAACGCGCCCTTTCTTGAGTGGATTTTCATCGAGCCAGTCCTTGCCCGGCGTGGCGGCCGTGCGCCCCCGCCCTTCAAGCTTGGCCCGATAAAGCGCGAGATCGGCGCTTCGGATCAAATCGTCGACATCGTCGTGTGGAGCAAGCTCGGCCACACCAAGGCTGCAGGTGACGCTGGTCTTGCCTTGCGCGGTCTCGACCGAGAGGCTTTCAATTCGGGCGCGCAACTCCTCCGCGGCGTCTAGGGCGTCCGCTTCGCCACAAGCGTCTAGCAGAATACAGAGTTCGTCGCCCCCCAACCTTCCGACGGCGTTCTGACCCCGGCCCACTTCCCGAGCGACCGCGCGCAGCGTCTCATCTCCAGTGAAGTGACCGTAGAGGTCGTTGACCTCCTTGAAGTTATCGATATCGAGAAGAATAACGGACACTGTTCCGGTGATCTGCGCGCTCGCGCAGGCTGCTGTGGCGCGCTCAAAGAAGGCTCGGCGATTGAGCAGGCCCGTCAACGGGTCGGTGGTCGCCAGCCGAACCAGCTTGCGCTGCAGCGTCAACAGGCGCTCCGCCGCCCTGAGCCTGGCGTGTAACTCTTCCCTGCTGGGAGGCTGGCGGATGAGATCGTTCGCCCCGACATCGAGACTTTCGATGGAAGTTTGCTCATCCAGGGTGGATGACATTAGGGCGATGTACATCGGCCGCGTATCTCCTGCGAGCAGGCGCAACTCCCAGCAAAGCTCGACACTACAAATAGGCGTCAATTCAGATGCGGCAATAACCACTTCAATGGTTTCGTCGGCCCTGATCGTCTCCAGCGCGGATCGAGAATCGGCAAAAGTGCTGACGATGTGTCCGGCAGGCTCTAGCAGGGTGGCCACGTCCGCTTGGACCGCGTGGCTTGGATCGACCAATGCAATATGCATGACGCTTTCTCCGCCACGCATCATCGGCTATCTAGCTTAAGTCGCTCTTAAAAATGGGCAGGGTTGAAACCCGCCCGGGAGCCTCCGCCCCCTTAGTCGCCGAAGAAGCGGCGCAGGCGGTTAACCTCGCGCTTGAAGGCGCGCTTGGCGGATTTGGACGTCGACTTGGACGCTGACTTGCTGTTGGCTTTCTTGGGTTGTTCCGCCGGCCGCTCGGCCGAGCCGCCTTCGGGCTTCGCCTCAGGCGGCGGCGGGATGTCGTCCGTCGCCGCGGCGACCGAACCGGTGGTGGCGGGCGCCGGCGTGACTTCCGTGGCGGGCGTGGCTTCCGCGCTTTCCGTACAGGTCGGGGCGCCCTCCGGCCCGCCGGCTATGGCCGACGAGCCGGGACCACAAAAGGGTTTGTTTCGACCGCCCTCTCATTCTTCGCCACGCATTGCTCCAGGCGCTCGAAGGCGGCCGCGCTCTTGTCGAGGGGCACGCGGATGGTGGCCCCTGCGGCCACCACATCGAGCGCGTTGGCCGCGCGCAGGCCTGAGACGAATTTGGCATCGCCCACATCCATGGATACCGCGCTTGCCTCGGCGGCGACTTCGCGGTCCCAGGTCTGGGGGCCGAGCTTCAAGGTGACGGGATAATCTTCGCCGTTGTCGAGCTTCCAGTTTGGCGAAGAGAGCGTGAGCGACAGCCCCGCCCCGGTCCGCACGAAACTGACGGCGATGTCGTCGTCGAGCGCACGGGTGATTGCGCAGCGATCGAATTTGTCGTTTTTGTAGACCGCCTCGATCTGCCAGGGACCGATGCTCTCGGTCTCGGCTACCACTGCGCCGGATGTAAGCACAAGCGGCGTCGAAAGAAGCAAGACCTTCAACGCTTCGGTCGTTCTTCGCGGCATGGAGGTTCCCTCCCCTGATTGATCAGGTCTTAGACGTAGGGCAAGCGTGCGCGGCCTGCGCGCTCTTTCTCAACAAGACGCTCAAGATGACGTTCAAGCAAGCGCGCGTTCTTGCGGTTCGCCTTGAAAGCGATATCGAAGAGATCGCCGACGATCGGGATCGCGCCCATTACGAAGTCGACCGCGACATTGCCGAGCATGCGGCCAATCGTGAGAGGCGACGCCTTGGTCTGCCACGCGTGGTTCACGATCGTCAGCGAAATGGCACTGGTGATCGCATCGCCGACCCCTGGAAAGAGACCGAGCACCGAATCCCAGCCGAAACGCATCGGCGTTCCGGGAATGGAGAAATTGCTGTCCATGAGATTGGCGAGCCACTTGGCCTGAGCCAACCGTTCCTCGTGGCTGATCGCGGTGTTATCGACGCGCAGAAACTGCGCCGCCGCGTTAAAGGCCTGATCACGGTAGACGTTTGCTCTGTCACTCATGGATATCCTCCGGGCGGGTAGGCTTACCGCGCTCGGAAAATCAACGCTGTACGGCGCGAGGTGGTTCCCACGCTGACTTATGTGGAGCCGCTGACCTCGACCACGACGGGCTCATCCGGCGCCTCGGTGTCGGGCTTGGTCGGAGACCGGACGCCTTCGACATCGCCGATCATGGCCTTGGCGATCTCATGCTCGCCCATGACCACGAGATTGGCGCCGTGCTTGATGAGATGATCGATCTCTTCTTCGGAGTGGGCGCGCGCGATGATCGGCAGAACGTCGTTGATGGCCCGGGCCTGCTGCACCACCTGGCCGCCTTCGAACGCATCGGGAATAGCGACCAGCAGGCAGCGCGCCTCCGGGAGATTGGCGGACTGGATCACTTCCGGATCGGCGGCGTTGCCGGTTAGCGCCTCGATGCCGTGCTCCTTCAGATCGGTCACGTCGTCCTTGTTGTCCTCGATGATGTAGAGCGGCGTGCCGCGCTCGCGCAGCGCCTTGGAGATGAACTTGCCGACGCGGCCATGGCCGATCAGGACGACGTGATCGGTGAGGCTCGTGGGGAGGATCGGCTCGCGGGTCGGCAGCGCCTCTTCCTCCTCGACTTCCGCCTCGTCTGCCGGCGCAGGTTCCGCTTCCAGCGCCGCCTTCTCGCGGCGGGCGAAATAGGAATCGAGGGTAGCGAACAGGATGGGGTTGAGCAGGATCGAGATAATGGCGCCGGCCAGGATCAGGTCGCGCCCCTCGCCCGGAAGCACACCCAACCGCATGCCGAGGCTCGCCAGGATGAAGGAAAATTCGCCGATCTGCGCGAGAGACGCGGAGATCACCAGCGCGGTGTCGCGCCCATGGCCGAACACGCGCACCACGAGAAACGCGGCGACCGATTTGGCCACGATAATGATCAGCACCGTGGCGATCACGGCGAGCGGCGCGTCGGCCATGATGGCCGGGTGGAACAACATGCCGACGGAGACGAAGAACAGCACGGCGAAGGCGTCGCGCAACGGAAGCGACTCCGTGGCGGCTTGCTGGCTCAACTGGGACTCGCTCAACATCATACCGGCGAAGAAGGCGCCGAGCGCGAGCGAGACGCCGAACAGTTCCGCCGCCAGGAAGGCGAAGCCGAGGGCGATGGACAGCACGGCCAGGCGAAACAGCTCGCGGCTTCCCGTATGGGCCACGTAATGCAGGAGCATCGGGATCAGCTTCTTGCCGATGAGCAGCATGACCACGGAGAAGATCACCAGCTTGCCGATGACCTCGGCCACCTGGCGCAGCATGACGGCCGTGTCGGGTGGCGCGTCGCCCTCGAACAGGCCGGTGATCGCCGGGAGCAGCACCAAGGCGACCACCATGGCGATGTCCTGGACGATCAGCCAACCCACCGTGATCTTGCCGCGCTCGGTATCGACCAGGCGGCGCTCTTGCAGCATGCGCAACAGGACCACGGTGCTCGCCACCGATAGCGCCAGGCCGAAGATGAAGCCGGCCGCGGGGCTCCAGCCGAGCCCCCAGCCGACGGCCATGCCGAGCGGGACGGCGATGAGCCCCTGTGCGATCGCCCCGGGAATGGCGATGGCGCGGACGGACAGGAGATCCTGGACGGAGAAATGGAGCCCCACGCCGAACAGCAGCAAGATGACGCCGACCTCGGCCAGCTGGTTGGCGATATTCTGATCCGCGCCGACGCCAGGGGCAAAGCCGATGGCAATGCCCGCAATCAGATAGCCGACCAATGGCGGCAGCTTGAGGCGGTGGGCGAGCAGCCCGAGGGCGAAGGCGAGCACGAGGCCAATCGTGAGCGTGGAAACGAGTGGCGGCACGTGAAGCATTCTGGGGAGGCCTTCGGTTAGCGATTGCCGGCCTCATCGCCGGTGCCCTAGCGTGACAATGAATTGTGGCGCCGACAATCCCTCCGGGGCGCCAATCGGCGGTTAATAAGGTCGCAAGTTAACGCCAATCGTCACAAGGCGCCGTTTACGCCGTCCGGCATCTCTTCTTGACAGTTCGCCGCCTCATCTCCATGTTGCAGGCACACTGATTGCTCGCGATCGCGCGTAGCTGCCGCACCCGTGCGGCGCCTCATCCCGAGACAATTTCCCGATTTTCGTCTGCCCCCAGACAGCGCGTGGGGTGAGGCAAGCGTCCTCACGGTTCCGCATGCGAATGCGGCGTGCCGGGCGTCCAAGGAACATTGCTTGACACCTTCTTTTGATACGCTCGGCCTAGCCGAGCCGCTGCGGCTTGCACTTAAGGCCGAAAAATACCTGACGCCCACACCCATCCAGGTGCAGGCGATTCCAATTCTGACCCAGGGCACGGATCTGCTCGGCGTGGCCGAGACCGGCACGGGCAAGACCGCGGCCTTCGCGTTGCCGCTGCTGAACAGTCTTTTTCTCGACCCCACGCCACGCACACCAGGCGCGCCGCGGGCGCTCATCCTGGCGCCGACGCGCGAGCTTGCCGGCCAGATCGCCGAGCGGGTCAACGCCTATGGCCGTCACCTCAAGCTGCGTGCGGCCGTCATTTTCGGCGGCGTCGGCCAGGGCCAACAGGTCAAGGCGCTGAGAGCCGGCGTCGACATTCTGATCGCCACGCCGGGACGGCTGCTCGATCTCTGTAATCAGCGCCATATTCGGCTCGACAAAGTCTCGATCCTCGTCCTCGACGAGGCCGACCGCATGCTCGACATGGGCTTTATCCATGACGTGCGGAAGATCGTCGGCGCCTGCCCTAAGGACCGGCAAACGCTGCTGTTTTCCGCGACCATGCCCCCGTCGATCGCCAAGCTCGCGCACGACATCTTGCGCGACCCGGTTCGCGTCGACATCTCGCCGGCCAAGGTCACCGTCGACCGTATCGAGCAGCGCGTCTTTTTCGTCGGCGCGAAGGACAAGCGTGCGTTGCTGACGCGACTGGTCACGGACCCGGCGATGGGCCAGACGATCGTGTTTACCCGGACCAAGCGCGGGGCCGACCGCGTCTGCCGCTTCCTGGTCGAAGAGGGCCTCACCGCGGTGGCGCTGCACGGCAACAAGGCGCAGAACGCGCGCGTGCGGGCGCTGGACGGGTTCCGCTCCGGACGGGTGCGCATCCTCGTCGCCACCGACATCGCCGCACGGGGAATCGACGTCCCCGGCATCTCCCACGTCATCAATTACGAGCTGCCGAACGAGCCCGAGAGCTATGTGCACCGTATTGGACGCACCGCCCGCGCCGGCGCGCAAGGCATCGCCTTGTCGCTGTGCGACAACAGCGAGCGGCCCTATCTCACCGCTATCGAGCGGTTGATGCGGAGCAATGTCGACGTGGTGGAGCATGACTTGATGGAGAGGGCCGATGCTGCGTCCTCCCGACCGGCGCGCCAGAACACCACGAAGCCTGCCTCCAAGGGGCGCAGGCGCAATTGGGGGCGCCGTCCCAATGGAGCGGCGGGGAAGGCCCGCGGCACGAACCAGCAACGGGAAGCCCGGCTATGAGCAAATCGATCTCCCGCATGTCGGCGGCGCGGCGCAGTGCCGAAACAATTCTCAATCAGAGCCGCAAGCGGCAAGAGAGCTTCAAGCTAGAGCAGAAGCAGGCGCACGACGCCATGGCGCTGAAGACGACCCGGCTCCGGGAGCTCCGCCTGGCCAAGGAGGCCGCGGATAAGGAAGCGGCCGCCGAGGCGGAAGCGGCGGCCCCCGCCAAGAAAAGGGCCAAACCCCGCCGTGCGAAGCAGGCCTAATAGGCCGAGCAGGGCGACGAGCAAGGAGAACCGAGAGAAGAGATGGCGTTCAAACCAAACTACAATTTCCAAAAGGCCGAGCGTGCCCGCGCCAAGGCGCAGAAGAAGCAAGAGAAGCTGAAGCGCAAAACCGATGCGCGCGGCGACGAGCCAAATGGTGACGGCGATGCCGCCGGCACCGGCCCGGCCGGCACGGCCACCGATGCCGACACCACCCCAGCCAGCACGGACACCGATGCACCGACGCCCCCGGACGATGCCTAGCCGAAGGTTGGAGCATCATGGCTAGAAAACAACAGGCCCGTCCCAGCGGCTTCGTCTTGTTCGACGTGGTCTACGAGGACGGCACGCAGACCTCGAACCGCAAGGTGCCCGCAACCGAGCTGGGCGGCTTGGACGGAGACGACCCCGCACGGACTATCATCGAGGACCAGGATCAGAAGATCGCCGAGATGTCCGGCGCCCGCCGCTCCGCCATCAAATCGCTGGCCCGGTCGCGTAAGGCCAAGGCCTCGTAAGGCCTCATAGGGGCGCGAACGCGCCCGGTCACACCAATTTGCGCCTCTTTCAGGCCGTGCGAAGGCGGTTCCCTCTCGCGCGCGGCCTCGACTATAGTGTGCCGGGCCGCTGGCCAAGACGCGGTCAATAGTTGCCGTTCAAGGCTCACTCTGTCTGGGAGGAAAGTAAATGCAGGTTCTCTTCGCCGCCGTGAAGGGGGTGTTGGCGTTAGGCGTTGCGGTGCTCTTTATCGACGACGCACGGGCGCAAGTTCCCATCGAGGAAGACGCGGGCACGATCACGATGACCGGGACGGTCGAGGAGATCGAGGTGCCGGAGCGCGTGCTGATGGTCGTCGGACCGGACGGCAGAACGATCGTCGGCGTCGTCAGTGCCGACGTGAAGGACATCAAGAAGATCAAGCTGAAGGACAAGATCACCATCCAGTTCAGTCAGGAGGTGGCCTTGGCCATCCGCCAGCCCGACGGTCCGCCCGCGGCGGCGCAAGACGGCTTCGAGGCGAACGAGACCGCCGACATGGGGATGAACGCGCCGACCGTGGCCGAACAGGACTGGACGGAGATGACACCGTCTGGCGGGGTGAGCGATCTCACCACCATCGAGGTGACCGATACGGTCGCCGCCATCAACAAGGCGAACCGCACCGTGACGTTTGCCGGCACGGCCGGCAAGACACGCACGATCTTCGTGCCGCCGAGCGTGCAGGGTTTCGATCAACTCGAGGTCGGCGACATGGTGGTGATCGAGGTGACACGCGCCTCGATCGTCAACGTCAAGCTTTCCTAGGGCCCGAAAAAAGAGGGCAGGACGAAACGCCCTGCCCTCCTTCAAACCGTGCCGGCCGCGCGGTCTTACATCGACTGGGCGCCGACGACCTCATGATTGGTGATGACGCATTCCCAGGCACCGACGGCCGGGAACTCGTGGAGATCTTGCCGCTGATCGAGAAACTGCATGGCCGCGAGGTAGCCGCCACGGCCGATGCAGGCATTGGCCGTCATCCCCTCGGCGAGAAAGTCCATGGGTACGGGCACGTCGATGCACCCTAGGGCGGTCAGCGCGGCCCTGCGCTCCTCCAGCGTCAGGGGCTTTTCGTCGTCATAGATTTTTCCCTGGTTGGTGGGCTCAAGCGGCGTCTCCGCCGCGCGGCACGCCTTGACGATGAGCTGCACGAAAACGGTCTTTTCCTTGTCGGTCCCCATGCGCGTGGGCTGATCGGGGTCGGCCGCGGCGGCGGGGGGGCAAGCCAAGGCACCCAGCGCCAGGGCGGCGATCACATGACGAATCATAGCGGCGTCTCACGTTCAGAGAGCTGGCGGCCGCGCTCTCCTGGCAACCTCGCGGCTGGCCGGCGCCGCTTGGGGCACACGCCCCTAACCTTCCCCCTTCGTGCCAATTATCCTATCGGATAGGGCCACGAATCCCAAACCGCCTGCCAAGGACGACGTTCCTCAGCCCCCAGAATTCTGCGATTTCTTGGGTCACGATGTCGTGACAACCGCATAGCCATACGCGGCGGCGGATGAAGTGAGCCAGGCCCAGAAGCTTCCCGCCACGCTGCGGAACAGCGCGATGTCGTAACTTTCCGCCTCCCCGTCCCGCCAGACGAGCACGCCCATATGTGAGATGGTGCTCGTCACCGCACTGCCGGGGCCGAAAACGCGCGGGTCGAGGTCAATGGCGAGCCCCTTGGCGAGGACCTCCCGGGCCCGCGGGCCGCTGACGCGAATCACGGCGCGCCCGCTGCTCTGATCGGAGATCGAGGCGAGGCCCTTCAGCCCATTCGCGAGGTCTTCCGCGAGCGCCTCGTTCTGAAGCGTGCCGGAAACGGCAAGCCATTGGCCTGGGCCGGTGCCGATGAACAGCACATCCTTGCCTTGCGCCAGGGTGGACCCGTCCGGCAGATCCAGGCCATAGGCGTCGCGCACGGCCGCTCTAAGCCCATCCTCCTGACCTTTGCGCACCGCAACGGTGGCAAGGCCGAGGCCGGTGCGCTCGGCGAGTGTCACACCAACATCGCCGTCCCCTTTGCCGAAGCGGCCGGGCACAGCAAGACCATGAAACGCGGACAGGGACGCGAGGTTAGACACGGAGGCGCCCTCCTTCCGGATCGATGAAACACGGGGCGCAGACCTCGGCGAGCATTTCTCCGCCCCGCAAGGGATCGGCGACCTTCACCACCTCACCGTGGCGCGCCGGGCCGTTCGACAGCATGGCCAGCGCGATCCAGGCACCGCTTTCCGGCGAATAGGCCATGGAGGTGACGTAGCCTTGGTCGTTGGAGGCTGTGGCGTCGGCATCTTTCGGCACCAGATGCGCGCCGACGCGAATGCGCGCGGCCCGGTCGAGGGGCTTCAGTCCAACGAGCGAGGCCCGCTCCGGCTCGGTGAGCGCCGGACGCTCACCCATGAAGCGGCCGATGAAGTCCTTCTTCTTGGAGACCATCTTGCCGAGGCCGAGGTCGGATGCGGTGGTCTGGCCGTTGAGCTCCGGGCCCGCGGGGTGTCCCTTCTCGATACGCATCACGCCGAGCGGCTCGGTACCGTAAGGCGCGATGCCGTGGGATGCGCCCGCTTCCATGATCGCGCGGATCAGAGCGTCGCCGTAACGTCCCGGCACGGCGATCTCGAAAGCTAGCTCGCCGGAGAAGGAGAGCCGGAACAGCCGCGCGCGCACGCCGCCGCACGCGGTGAACACGCCACACGCCATATAGGGGAAGGTCTCGTTGGAGATATCCTGGCCCGGATCAAGCAAAGCCTCGATGACGTTGCGCGAGTTTGGGCCGGCGACGGCGTATTGTGCCCATTGCTCGGTAACGGAGACGGTCTGCACGTCGAGCTCGGGCCACAGCACTTGCTGGCAGAACTCCAAATGCTGGCTGACCTTCACCGCGTTCGCCGTGGTGGTGGTCATGTAATAGTGATCCTCGGCGAGACGCGCGGTGGTGCCGTCGTCCATGGCGAAGCCGTCCTCGCGCAACATCATGCCGTAGCGCGTCTTGCCGACCGCGAGCTTGGCAAAGCCGTTGATGTAGATCCGATCGAGGAAGGTGCCGGCGTCGGTGCCCTGCACGTCGATCTTGCCGAGCGTCGACACATCGCACACCCCGACATTGGTGCGCGTGTTCTTCACCTCACGATCGACGGTCTGTTGCGAGCTCTCGCCGGGCTTCGGAAAGATCAGCGCGCGCATCCAGGCGCCGACCTCGACGAACACCGCGCCCTGCTCTTTCGCCCAGGCGTGCGAGGGGGCGAGCCGCGTAGGGCGGAAGTCCGGCCCGCGATGGTGGCCGGCCAAGGCCGCGATGGCGACGGGCGTATAGGGCGGGCGGAAGGTGGTGGTGCCCACGGCGCCGACATAGCGCCCGGTGAGCCCGGCGATGACCGCGGCGGCATTGAGGTTCGAGGTCTTGCCTTGGTCGGTCGCCATGCCGAGCGTGGTGTAGCGCTTGACGTGCTCGGGAATGCGAAAGCCTTCGCGGGTGGCGAGCTTCACGTCGGAAACGGTGACGTCGTTCTGGAAGTCGACGAAAACCTTGCCGCGACTCTTTTCCACCTGCCATGTCGGCGTCGCGGGCGAAAGCTCCTCCTTTGGCGCGGGACGGCGAGGCGCCGAGGGAGAGAAGCCGCAATCACGCGCAGCATCGGCACCCGCCGCCTCCCCGCTTGCCAAACAGGACGCCAGAGAGAACTTCCCGGCGGCGGCGCCAGCCACAGCCATGCCGGGTGGCAGATCGCCCGGCACCAGCGCCGACAGCCCGTGGTCCCAGACCGGCTTGCCGCCCAGATGGGTGGTGAGGTTAAGCGCCGGGCTCCAGCCGCCGGACATGGCGAGCACGTCACAGTCGAATTGATGGGTGTGGCCGTCCGCATGCGTAACCAGGACGGACTTGATGCCGTGCGCGCCGCGCACGCTGGTCACGGCGGCGCCAGCAAAATACGGGGCGTGCGACGCTTCCGCGATTTCCTCCACCAGCGTCGATGGATCGCGGCGCGCATCGATCAGCGCTTCGACCTTGATGCCGGCATCCGCGAGATCGGCCGCGGTGCGGAAGGCATCGTCATTGTCGGCGAAGACGACCGCGTTGCGCCCGGGCGCTGCCCCGAAGCGGTTCACATAGGCGCGTACGGCCCCCGCCAGCATGACGCCGGGGCGATCGTTGTCGCCGAACAGGATCGGCCGTTCGATGGCGCCGGCGCAGAGCACCGCGCGCTTGGCCACGATGCGCCACAGACGCTGGCGCGGCTCATGTGCCGGCGGGACAGGCACATGGTCGTTGACCCGCTCGATGGCGGCATAGGTGCCGCCGTCATAGACGCCGAAAACGGTGGTGCGGCGCAGGATGCGGCAATCCGGCAGGCTTTCCAGCTCGGCCTCCGCGGCCTTCGCCCAGGCTAACGCCTCTTTGCCGCCGATCGTGTCGCGCTCTGAAAGCAGGCGCCCGCCGAGGCGGAAATCCTCGTCGCACAGAATCACGCGCGCCCCGGCCTTGGCGGCGGCGAGCGCCGCCGATAGACCTGCTGCGCCGGCGCCGATGACCAGCACGTCGCAAAACGCATTGGTCTTCTCGTAATGGTCCGGGTCGGGAAGGCTCGCGGCGCGCCCGAGACCGGCGGCGCGGCGGATCATGGGCTCGTAGACCTTCTCCCAGAAGGACTCCGGCCACATGAAGGTCTTGTAGTAGAAGCCCGCACCTAGCACGGGGCCCGCGAACTGGTTCACCGACAGAAGATCGTATTTCAGCGACGGCCAGCGGTTCTGGCTCGCGGCATTCAGCCCGTCATAAAGCTCGACCGTGGTGGCGCGGGTGTTGGGCTCGCGGCGCGCATTGACGCGCAATTCGACCAAGGCGTTCGGTTCCTCGGAGCCGGACGTGAGGATGCCGCGCGGGCGGTGATATTTGAACGAGCGGCCGACCAGGCGCACGCCATTGGCGAGCAGCGCCGAGGCCAGGGTGTCGCCAGGATGGCCGGTGAACCGGGCGCCGTCGAAATTGAAGCCGAGCACCTTCTTGCGGTCAATGAGACCCTTGTCCCGCAGGCGATTGATTTGCGGCGGAGCCATCAGCGCCCCCCGCGTGCGAAGGCCACGGCGGTGATCTCGTGGGTGCGCGTGTCGCGCGTCACCTCGAGCCAGGCATGACAGCCGGCACTGTGGTGCCAATGCTCCTTGTGGAGCCCCGCCGGGTTGTCGCGGAAATAAACGTAATCGACCCAGGCATCCTTGGCGGACTCATCGAGACTTTCGGGCCGCGTGACCGTGGCATCGCCGCGATAGGTGAACTCTTCGAGCGCGCGCTCACCGCAATAAGGACATTTGATCCGCATGGTCTGTTCCTCAGTGCAGGTTCGGTTGGGCGCCCATGCCCTTCTCATCGATGACGCGGCCTTCCGCGAAGCGATCGAGACGGTAGGCGGCGGCGTAAGGGTGGGGTTCGCCGGTGGCGATGACATGGGCGAAGCACCAGCCGGCGGCAGGCGTGGCCTTGAAGCCGCCATAGCACCAGCCGGCATTGAGATAGAGGCCTTCGACCGGCGTCGTATCGATGATGGGCGAGCCGTCCATGGTCATGTCGAGCAGGCCGCCCCAGGAGCGCAGGATGCGCAAGCGCCCGATGACCGGCATCAGCGCCATGCCGCCTTCGGCGACGTCCTCGATCACCGGCATGTTGCCGCGCTGGGCGTAGGAGTTGTAACCCTCGATGTCGCCGCCAAAGACCAGCCCGCCTTTGTCGGACTGGCTGCAATAGAAGTGGCCGGCGCCGAAGGTGATGACGATGTCAAGCAGCGGCTTGACGCCCTCGGTGACGAAGGCCTGCACCGCGTGGCTCTCGATGGGCAGGCGCAAGCCCACCATCTCGGCGACGCGGGTGGAATTACCGGCCACCGACAGCGCCACTTTCTTGGCGCCGATGAATCCCTTCTCGGTCTCGACGCCCGTGACGCGGCCGTTCTCGATGCGAAAGCCGGTGGCCGCGCAATTCTGGATGATGTCGACGCCGCGGGAATCGGCGGAGCGCGCATAGCCCCAGGCGATCGCGTCGTGGCGCACCGTGCCGCCGCGCGGCTGAAACAATCCGCCGCGCACGGGAAAGCGCGCATTGTCGAAGTCGACAAAGGGCACGAGCGCCCTCACCTGCTCGCGGTCGAACAATTCGGCATCGGCGCCGTGGAGCCGCATGGCGTTGCCGCGCCGTGCATAGGAATCGCGCTGAGGATCGGAGTGGAAGACATTGAGCACGCCACGCTGGCTGACCATGGCGTTGTAGTTGATGTCCTGCTCCAGGCCTTCCCACAGCTTCATCGACCACTCGTAGAAGGGCTCGTTGCCGGGCAGCAGATAGTTGGAGCGGATGATGGTGGTGTTGCGCCCGACATTGCCGGACCCGAGATAGGACTTCTCGACCACGGCGACATTGGTGATGCCATGCTGGCTGGCGAGATAATGCGCCGTGGCCAGGCCATGACCGCCGCCGCCGACGATGACCACGTCGTATTGGGCCTTGGGCTCGGGCTCGCGCCAGACCGGCGTCCAGTTCCGGTTGCCGGTCAGAGCATTGGTGAGCAGGCTGACGACCGAATAGCGCATGACTAAAGTTTCCAGCCGTTTTCTGTCCTTGGATTGACATTTTACGCCGCTTGTTTGACTTTTCCCGCCATGAGCCAAAATCCTCAGACGGTTGGCTTTCTGTTGGTGCCCGGCTTCGCGCTGATGTCTTACGCGGCCGCCATCGAGCCGTTGCGCGCGGCCAATCTGCTTTCGGGTCAGACGCTCTATCGCTGGTGGCATGCCGCCCCATCCGGAGAGCCGGTGACCGCCTCCAACGGCGTGGCCGTCATCCCGGACTGCGGCACCAAGAGCGACCGCAGCGCCGACATGGTGTTCGTGTGCGCAGGCGGAAACCCCGCCACCTTCAACGACAAGACGAGCTTCGCCTGGCTCAGGCGTCTGGCACGCAAAGGCACGACGCTCGGCGGCATCTCGGGCGGGCCATACATCCTGGCGCGCGCGGGGCTGCTGGACGAGCGCCGGGCGACGCTGCACTGGGAACATTTGCCGGCTTTTCGCGAGGCCTTCCCCGACGTGGCCGTGGTGCCGTCCCTGTTCGAGATCGACGGCAACCGCATCACCTGTTCGGGGGGCATCTCGGCGCTGGACATGATGGTGGCGCTGATCGAGCGCGATCATGGCCGACCGCTCGCCGCTTTAGTCGGCGATTGGTTCCTGCACACCCATATCCGCGAAGGCTACGGTCCCCAGCGCATGGATCTGCGCTACCGGCTCGGGATCGCCGACGAGAAGCTGCTGCGCGTGCTGGGCGCCATGGAGATGAATCTGGAGCAGCCCGTGCCGCGCGAAGACTTGGCGCGCGAGGCGGGCATCTCGCTCAGACAGCTGGAGCGTCTGTTTCACGCCCATGTGGGCCACGGCATCCATCAACACTACCGCTGGCTCAGGCTCGAGCGCGCGCGGCAACTGTTGCGCGAGACGAGCCTGCCGGTTCTCGACGTGGCCCTTGCCACGGGATTTGCCTCATCGAGCCAGTTCTCCCGCGCCTACGCTCAAACCTTTGGCGAGCCACCGAGCCGCACCCGGACGAGCGCCTAAATGTTCGCGCGCGCGAAAACTTTGGTGCTAGGCTTGTTGCAATCTTGCGGCGTGCTCGCGATGGATTGCGCGCATTAGGAGGTTCGATGGCGACACGGCTTACTTCCAAGCAGCTTCGGGAGCGGACCCACGCGCGCCAGAAGACGCCCGCGACGCGCGAGAAGCCAAAGAAGAACGAAGAGGCGAAATTGCCCGAAACCTATGCCACCGGCTCCAACGCGCCCACCACGGGCGAGCTGAACCTGGAAGTCTCCATCGGCCGGCGGGTCCGCCTGCTGCGCCAGCGCCTGCAACTCACCGCGACGGAGCTTGCGGCGGAGGCGGGGGTCTCGCCCGGCATGCTGTCGAAGATCGAGAACGGAGGCACTTCGCCGTCGCTGTCCACCTTGCGGGCGCTCGCGCGCGCGCTGAACGTGCCGATGACGAGCTTCTTCGCCGATTTCGAGGAGCGGCGGGACTGTTCATATGTGCGGGCAGGCCAAGGCGTGTTGATCGAGCGGCGCGGCACCAAGGCGGGACATCACTACGAGCTGCTCGGCCACTCGCTGTCGGGCGACATCGTGGTCGAGCCGTATCTGATCACGCTGTCCGAGGATGCCAACCCGTACACGCAGTTCCAACACGACGGCATGGAATTCATCTATATGCTGACCGGCAAGGTGGTTTACCGCCACGCCGACAAGCTCTATCCCATGGGACCAGGGGACGCGCTGTTCTTCGATGCGGGGGCCCCGCACGGCCCGGAGGAACTGGTCGAGCGGCCCATGACCTACCTCTCGATCATTATCTATCCACGCACCTAAGCGCTCACTGCCCGCCTTGCCGCCCCCCTCCGTCCCTCTGGACTTTCCCCAAAGGAAACTTTATTTCACCTGGGTTGACGAGACCCTCGGCGCCGTAGCATGGTGAACGGCACCTAACACGGAGCTTTTTAGCCATGTGTGGCATTGTCGGACTGTTTCTCAAGGACCCTGCGCTCGAGCCCGAGCTTGGCCGGCTGACCGCCGGCATGCTCGCGACCATGTCGGATCGCGGCCCCGATAGCGCGGGTTTCGCCGTTTATGGCGCGGGCGACGCAGGCCAGACCAAACTGACCGTGCGCGGGACCTCGCCCTTGGCGATCGAGGAGCGGGCGGCCGAAATCGAGAGCGCCTTTCCCGGCGCGCAGACGTCCCTCCACGATACCCACGCCGTGATCGCGGTCCCCGACCAAGAGGTGGAGGCGCTTGTCAAATGGCTGGAGCGCGAGGCGCCGGAGACGGAGATCGTCGGCCGGGGCAACCGCATGGAGATCTTTAAGGAAGTCGGCCTGCCCTCGAGCGTGGCGGAGCGCTTCGGGCTCGCCACCATGCGCGGCACGCACGCCATCGGCCACACCCGCATGGCGACGGAGTCGGCGGTGACCACTGACGGCGCCCACCCCTACTCCACCGGCAAGGATCAGTGTCTGGTGCATAACGGCTCGCTCTCCAACCACAACAATTTGCGCCGCTCGCTGAAACGCGAAGGCCTCAAATTCGAGACCGAGAACGATACGGAGGTGGCCGCCGGCTATCTCACCTGGCGCATGCGCGAAGGGCTTTCGCTGGGCGATGCACTGAAAGTGAGCCTCGATGATCTCGACGGCTTCTACACCTTCGTGGTCGGCACCGAGAACGGCTTCGGGGTCCTGCGAGACGGTATCGCCTGCAAGCCGGCCATCATGGCCGAGACCGATAAATATGTGGCGTTCGGCTCCGAATACCGCGTGCTCGCCGATCTTCCCGGCATCGAGCAAGCGCGCGTATGGGAGCCCGAGCCCGCCACCGTCTATTTCTGGGAACGCTAAGCATGCCTGAAGTCGATCTTGGCGTCACGCCGCTCAGAGAGCTGAACGCGGCGCTCCACCGTCTGACACCGCAAACCAATGAGCGGCATTGGACCATCGAGCACCCGGCCGGGCGGCATGCCATCGCCGCCGGCCTCAACGTGCCGGTCACCGTCGAGATCAACGGGCCGGTGGGCTATTACTGCGCCGGCATGAACAAGCACGCCAATGTGCTCGTGCATGGCAGCGCAGGCGTCGGCGTGGCCGAGAACATGATGAGCGGCTTCGTGCATGTGTCGGGCAATGCAAGCCAGGCCGCCGGCGCCACGGGACGCGGCGGACTGTTGCGCATTGACGGCAACGCCTCGTCGCGCTGCGGCATCTCCATGAAGGGCATCGACATCGTGGTGAAGGGCTCGGTCGGCCATATGAGCGCCTTCATGGCGCAGACAGGCCACCTCGTGGTGTTCGGCGACGCGGGCGACTCGCTCGGAGATTCGATTTACGAGGCGCGGCTATTCGTGCGCGGTACCGTCAAGAGCCTCGGCGCCGACTGCATCGAGAAGGAGATGCGCGATGAGCACAAATCCGCCGTGCACGACGTGCTGACCCGGGCCGGCTTCAACGGAGAAATCGACCCGAGCGAATTCAAGCGTTACGGCTCCGGCCGGAAGCTCTACAATTTCAACGTCGATCACGCGGGAGAGTATTGATGGACGCGACGCCCAGGACGACGCCACGGAAATCCGCGACGTTCGACGACTACAGTCTGTCGGAGATCCGGCGCGCGGCGGCGAGCGGCCTCTACGACATCCGCGGCGGCGGGGCGAAGCGCAAGCTTCCGCATTTCGACGATATCCTGTTTCTCGGCGCGTCCATGAGCCGGTATCCGCTGGAAGGCTATCGCGAGAAATGCGCCACGGATGTGTGGCTCGGCACCCGCTTCGCCGAGAAGCCGATCCACCTCAAGATTCCCATCACCATCGCCGGCATGAGCTTCGGCTCGCTCTCAGCCCAAGCCAAGGAAGCCTTGGGCCGTGGCGCGACGATCATGGGCACCTCGACAACCACGGGTGACGGCGGCATGACCGAGGAAGAGCGGGGCCATTCCGAGATTCTCGTCTATCAGCTGCTGCCCTCGCGCTACGGCATGAACCCGGACGATTTGCGCCGCGCCGACGCCATCGAGATCGTCATCGGCCAAGGTGCGAAGCCCGGCGGTGGCGGCATGCTTTTGGGGCAGAAAATCACCGAGCGCGTGGCCGAGATGCGGACGCTGCCCATCGGCATCGACCAGCGTTCGGCCTGCCGGCACCCGGACTGGACGGGCCCCGACGACCTCGAGATCAAGATCCAGGAGCTGCGCGAGATCACCGACTGGCAGACGCCCATCTATATCAAGGTCGGCGCCTCGCGGCCCTATTACGACATCGCGCTTGCGGTGAAGTCGGGCGCCGACGTGGTGGTGCTGGACGGCATGCAGGGCGGCACGGCGGCAACGCAAGAAGTCTTCATCGAGCATGTCGGCCTGCCGATCCTGGGTGCGATCCGCCCCGCCGTGCAGGCGCTGCAAGATCTCGACATGCATCGGAAGGTGCAACTCATCGTCTCAGGCGGCATCCGCAACGGCGCCGACGTGGCCAAGGCCCTTGCGCTCGGCGCCGACGCCGTGTCGATCGGCAGCGCGGCATTGGCGGCGCTCGGCGACAACGACCCGGCGCTCGAAGAAGAATATCAGAAGCTCGGTACCACAGCGGGCGCTTACGACGATTGGCACGAGGGGCGTTGCCCCGCCGGCATCAGCACGCAAGACCCGGAGCTGTCCGCGCGTCTCAATCCCGAGCTTGGTGGGCGGCGCCTGGCCAACTATCTTTCCGTCATGACGCTCGAGGCGCAAACCATCGCGCGGGCTTGCGGCAAGAGCCATGTGCGCAATCTTGAACCGGAAGATCTCGTCGCGCTCACGGTCGAAGCCGCGGCGATGGCAAAGGTACCGCTTGCCGGCACCGATTGGATTCCAGGATCGAAGTCTAACTGGTAGCGCGAGGCGCTAAGAAGCAAGCCTCGAAGTCGTAACGAAGGGGAGTTCCATGGCGGTTGATCTTGCAGTCGAGGCCCGCGAGCGCGGGATCAAATATTTTCTGATTTCCTTTGTCGACCTGTTCGGCACGCTCCGCGCCAAGCTTGCACCGGCAAGCGCGATCACCGGCATGGCCAAGGACGGTGCCGGCTTCGCCGGTTTCGCCAGCTGGCTCGACATGACGCCAGCTCATCCCGACATCCTCGCGATCCCCGATCCCGATAGCCTCATCCAGCTCCCGTGGAAACCGGACGTGGGCTGGCTCGCCGCCGATCTTCACATGGACGGCAAGGAGGTGGATCAGGCGCCGCGCAATATCCTCCGGAAGATGCTCAAGAAGGCCAACGACGCCGGCTATACGGTGAAGACCGGGGTCGAGTGCGAGTATTTTTTGGTCAGCGCCGACGGCGAGGAGCTCAGCGACAAATCGGATACCCAGTCCAAGCCCTGCTACGACCAGTCGGCGCTGATGCGCCGCTACGACGTGATCAGCGAGGTCTGCGACTGCATGCTCGATCTGGGCTGGGGGCCTTACCAAAACGACCACGAGGACGCCAACGGTCAGTTCGAGATGAACTGGGACTTCGACGACGCGCTCAAGACAGCCGACCGCATGGCCTTCTTCAAATACATGGTGAAGGCGATCGCCGAGAAGCATGGTCTTCGTGCCACCTTCATGCCCAAGCCGTTCGCGCATCTCACCGGCAATGGCTGTCACGTGCATGTCTCGTTGTGGAAGGGTGACAAGAACGCGTTCGACGACAAGAACGACGCTCTCGGCCTGTCCAAGGAGGCCTACAATTTCATCGGCGGCCTGATTGGCGCCGCGGACGAGATGTGCTCGATCACCAATCCGACCGTGAACTCCTATAAGCGCATTAACGCGCCGGTGACGACGTCGGGCGCCACCTGGTCGCCCAATACGGTCACCTTCGCCGGCAATAACCGGACCCACATGATCCGGGTGCCGGGTGGCGGGCGGTTCGAATTCCGCCTCCCCGACGGGGCCGTGAACCCGTACCTCTTGCCCGCCGCCGTGATTGCCGCGGGGCTCGACGGCATCGCCAAGGGCACCGACCCCGGCAAGCCGCTCGACATCGACATGTATGCCGAAGGGCATAAGGCGCCGGCCGACGTGAAGAAGCTGCCGCTCAACCTGCTCGATGCGCTGCGTCTGACCGAGAAATCGGCGGTCCTCCGCCGCGAGCTGGGCGACGAGTTCGTGGACTCCTACGTCAAGCTGAAGACGAAGGACTGGAACGACTGTCAGCGGCAGCTGACACCGTGGGAGCGGTCCACCACGCTCGACTGCTAGATGGCGGCTCCCGATAAGCTTGTCATTCGCGATCCTGAGCCTTCCGACGAGGCGGCGTGGCGCCGCCTCTGGGCCGGCTATGTCGAATTTTACGAGGCCGAAGTCGATGACGCGGTGACGGCGGGCACCTGGACGCGGCTGCTCGATCCCAAGTCAGGGATGACCGGGCGGCTGGCCGAGCTTGACGGCGTCGTCGTCGGCTTCACGGTGTCGGTGCTGCATCCGGGCTCCTGGACGCTTCAGCCAACCTGCCATTTGGAGGATCTGTTCGTCGATCCGGCCGCACGCGGTCACGGAATCGGCGCCGCGCTGATCGACGATCTCATTGATCTCGGCCGTGCGCGGGGCTGGTCGCGGCTCTATTGGCACACCAAGGAGTCCAACGACACCGCGCGCCGGCTCTACGATCGCTATACGCAAGCGGACGACTTCGTCCGCTACCGTTTGTTTCTCGACACGTAGGCTCACAGCACAAAAAAAGAGGGCGCCGGCCTTAGCCGAGCGCCCCAGAGGGTACCGATGTTCGCTTCAGTTCGGCTCAAACAGGATGGTCGTCGAGAGCCTTCTTGATCGACTCCTTGCTGCCGTATTTCTTGATGTCCTCGGCATACTCCGCCTTCTCCTCGCGGAGCTGGCATATGTGCCAAAGGATCCACAAGGCCACAGCGATGATCACCATGATCAGTTCAGAGCCTTGCCAGGGATAGACGGCCCCGGTGTTGGCAAGATCAACTGCCCAAGTATCCATTTCGATTCTCCTTGATCTCTATCGCCGTGACCGTCAGACGAGCGCCTTCTCGGCGGCGCGGACGTCATCGCGTGCTTGCTCTTCCTCATGAAGCGTCTTGAAGTCCAGACCCATGAGCTCGACCTCGCGCGGCACCCGCAGGAGCCCCGCCCCATCCAGGATCTTCGATACGACCCAGGCCGGCACGAAGCCGAGGACGAAGAACATGATGACGGCACCGATGGTGTTTCCGAGCGGATTGACCGCCGCGTAGCCCTCATACGGTGAGGACGGATAGCCCCACAGCACGAAGCCGGCGATCACCAGACCGATAAAGCCAGCATAGCCGTGAACGGCCACGGCGCCGACGGCGTCGTCGATCTTGAACGTCTTCTCCACCCAGTAATGCAGATAGTAGGCAATCCAGATGCCGACACCGCCGATGATGAAGGCTTGGATCGGGTGGTAGAGGTCGTTACCGGCCGAAGCGGTGATGATGCCGGCAAGGCCGCCCGAATAGGTCCAGAAGGCATCGCCCTTGGAGATCAGGTAGGCCACCATCAAGCCGCCCGAGAGCGACATCAGGAAGTTGACCGTGATAGCGCCCAACGTGGTCGGTGTTAGATAGATGGTGGTTGCCGTCCAGGTCTCGCCGGTGATCTGACCGCCGATAGCCTCGGGTGAGATGATCGGCACGTTACAGGCGGCGTAGAAGCCCCAGAAGCCGGTGTAGATCAAGAACAGACCGATCGTCACCAGCCAGGGATTGTGGGGCACGAAGACCCGTGGCGTGCCATCCGCTTTGAAGCGGCCGAGCCGCGGCCCAAGGACCACGAGAACACCGAGCGCGGTGCCACCGGCGATCCCATGGATTACGCCCGAAGCGTACGCGTCGTGATAGCCAAGCAGCTTCACCATCCAGCCTTCGGGATGCCAGCCCCAAGCCGCGTCGATGATCCAGGTCACCGAGCCGATCATCACGGCGATGATCCAGAACGCCCCAGACCTGATGCGCTCGATCACCGCGCCCGAGACGATCGAGGCGGCCGTCCACGAGAACAGCAAGAATGCGGCCCAGAACACGCCGCTGATGCGGTCGCCGAGATTGGTGGCCATCGTTTCCGAGGTCGGCAGGTTTGCCGCCCCCGCTTCGAGATTGAGGCCGCCGGTGATGAACGGTCCGTTGGGGAACGCCCAATAGATCCACCAGCCGAAGAAGAAGAACGTGATGGTGACCAACGGAATCAGCATCGTGTTCTTCATCAGGGTGTGCATATGATTCCGGCGCCGGCTGGCGCCGACCTCGTACATGCAGAAGCCCACATGAATCAGAAACATGATGACGACCGTCACCCAGTAATAGAACTCGGTGAATACGGTCGTCAGCGCGTCTAAGTTATTGCCCATTGATGTAACCCCCCTAGGTTCGCTAACCGGCAGGACTTTGGTTTTTTTGCCTTGGGTCCTACGGCCTCGATGGATGATTCAGCGACGTCGTTGCCTTCCCCTATCCCTTGTGCGGGAACCTCGAACGGCCCCCGCGGCAATTGCGACAGCGCCCTGCCGAGCTTCTCCCATCGTAAGCGGATGCTAGGCGGCACCCCAAAGTGCGTCAACCGAGATGAAATTGGGTTTCCTGTAGGGAAAAAGTCGAGAATGTCAGGGAAATCCAATTTCTTCGGGGGAATACAGCCGCTTATTGCCACGCAAGGCAGCTTTCGTTGAAACCAGCCGGTGCTATTTTTATCACTTGGGTGGAAAAATAGCCGATCCGGGAGGCCAAAGCGGGCCGGACAATTTCCGGTTCGGGCGACAAAAAACACCGCTTTCCAGGCCTGCGCTGCTACCGCGCGGGCGAAATCCCCGCCCGATACCATCGGCGAATTGACGGAGAGAACGATGGCGGGCAGTGAGGCGCAATGGCCAAGCCGAAGCATAAGGTCCTGAAGCAATCCTTCCTCATCTGGCAGTGCCAGATCCGGCAGGTCGCCATGCGGGAGGACGGCGGGCGCCCCTCGCCCGGTATGTGTCCGCGCGTGTTGAACGCGGCGGGCGCGGAACTGGCCCCCGCCTTGACCGTGCTCCTTGTCCCCGAGGCGCCAGACGAGGCGACCGCGTTCTTCCGCTTCCAGGTGTTGAAGTCGGCGGATCCGCGAGAGACCTACGAAAAAGCACTCCGTTATCTGCAGGGGGACTACTTCCAGAAGTCCCATTCGTTCAGCGATCGATTGCTGGCGACAGTGCAGGCGGATGCGCCGCTCGCCGACGCGCTGCTTGCGGCGAAGCGCTGCGTGCTCGACTTCGCACAAGGCCGCTATGCCTTTCAGGTGCCGTGCAAGGTCAAGGAACTCGAAGACGGCGATACGAACCGCGATGCCGCGGTCTGGCACAATCGGATCTTCAATCCCGGCGTTGCCGATACGGTGCGGGTCTTGGCCTTCAAGCCGGATTGGAAAACGGCCGAGACCAATCTCTGATCTCGGCCGTTCCGCCCAGCTTCGCGGAGACGAGGTCCGCCTCGTTAGAGCCTACGTCCAGAAGATAACGTAGGCGGTGACGGCAACGAGTATGCCGCCGCCAAGCGCCAGATACGGCAACACGCCGGCCTTCGGATCGCCGGTGGTTTTCCCGTCGACCGACAGGTCGGCCAGCATCTCCGGCGGGAACACGCCTTTGTCCTGGACGAAATGCCGGTAGATAAAGACCGGAATGACCAGGCCGATGGCGATGGCGCCCGCGACCAGCGTGCCCGAGCCCCAAACCTCCGCGCCGGCACCGAGCAGAAACGCATTGACGAAGGCTAGGAAAACGCCCGCGCCAAGAAGCACGGTCGGCGCCTTCCACGGACGTTTCACATGCGCGTTGTCAATGCGATGGATCCAGCCGGCATTGAGGTTGAGGAAGTTGAACACGATGTAGCAGACATTCGAGACCGCCAGCACGAACAGGTAGTCCGACATCAACAGCAGGATCAGGTTGAACGCCAGATCCGTCGCCATGCCGTTGGTCGGCGCACCGTTCTTGTTCACACGGTTGAGATAACGCGGCAGCCAACCATCGACGGAGCCCTGATAGAGCGTCCGCGAGCTGCCGGCCATCGCCGTGGTGATTGCCAGCATCAGAGCGAGGATCAGCATCACGATGAGCAGGTTGGTGACGAGCGCGCCGCCGCCGACCATGGAGGCCATGGCCTGCGCCACGCCGGAGCCATCGACGATGCCCGGTGCCATCACGCCGGCTAGGCCAAGCGCTCCCTGGAACGAGAGCGGCACCAGGACATAAACAGCGATGCACAGGAGACCCGAATAGAGGATCGCCTTGTAGGTGTCCGTCGCCGGATTGCGGAACTCACTCGTGTAGCAAATCGCCGTCTCGAAGGCGTAGGCCGACCACGCGGCGATGAACAGTCCGCCGAAGAACAGCGTCCATCCGGCCTTGTCCCACGCCGCGGTGCCGATGTCGGTACCGGGCGCAAACGGCTCGAACGCCTTCATCGAGACGTCACCGGTGATCAGCGGCACGATGCCGATGATCAGAAGCGGCAACAGCACAGATACGCCGACGATCGTCTGCACCTTCGCCGTCGAGAGAATGCCACGATGCTGAATGCCGAATGAAATCAGCATCAGAACCGCGCCGATGAAGAAGGTCGAGTTCAGGCGAAGGCCCAAGCCCTCCTTAAAGAAGGAGAGATCGACGAGCTGGATCTCCCAGGTTCTGATCGCGGCCTCGGCCGGGAACAGAGCCGTGAGAATGTAGCCGGCAGCGATGCCACAACCGATGGCAAGGACCGGTGTCCAGGCGAGCCAGTTGCACCACACCGAAAGCGGCGCGATGAACTTGGAGTAACGCACCCACGCCGCGGCACCGTAGACCGAGGCACCGCCCGACTTGTTCGGGAACAGGCCCGCGATCTCGGCATAGGTGAAGGCTTGGATGAAGCCGAAGAGGACCGAGAGCGTCCAAACCAGGACAGACGGCGTGCCCACCGTGGCGGCAATGCCGCCGATGGAGAACAGTACGAGCGCTGGAACGCCGCTTGCGACCCAGAACGCATCCTTCCAGCCGATGACTCGATGAAGCGTAGACGAAGATTCAGCGGTGCCGACGCCGGCACGCGTAGTGGTGCTGACCATAGTAATTCCTCCCTCTGGGGCGCTCCCGCGTTTGCGGTGAGCATGATCCGCCCAGGTTGTCCCGGGCCTGTCTTTTCTGAATTTGTTCGGCAGTCTCAGACTTTGGCTTGCGTCACCTCCTTCAGAATTTGCGATATGCCTTGTTCAACTCGTGAAGCGGATGGTTCGGCGAGGTCTGGAAACGGACCAGCAGCTCGCGCGCCAGCATGTCGCGATCCTGTTGGGTGCCGGGCAGCTTCATCGATTTGGGGATGCGCACCCAGCCGTTGATGTTGCGGTCGAAGATGGCGGGCTCGCCGGCCTCGTAGCCCATGTGGACGTCCTCGAGCCAGTTGAGGTCGTCCCAGCCCATGAACTCCATGTAGTCCTTCAGGAACGGCGTCAGCTTGCCGTAGTCCGGCAGCAGATTGACGTCGTAGCGGTAGCCGATGTGCTGGCCGATCACCTTCTCGCGGTCGGTGTCGAGGCCGGCGGCATCCTTCAAGTACTTATCGACGTCGTCACCTTTGCCCGACTTCGGGGCGGCCTTGCCGTTCTTGATGTCCTTGGCCATGGCTTCTCTCCCCCTCAACCCAGCTTGTGATAATTCTCGACGCCGACGGTCATGTCGGTGCCGGCCAGCGGCACTTGCGCCATGGCGGAGGCTTCCATGGTGAGCGCGGCGAGATCCTCCGGCTCAAGGCTATGGATGTTGGTCTTGCCGCAGGCGCGCGCCAGCATCTGCGCTTCCATCGTCAGCGTGTGCAGGAAATTGTAGACGCGCTCGGCCGCCTCGTCCGGGTCGAGCCGCTTGCGAAGCTCCGGGTCCTGGGTGGCGACGCCGACCGGGCAGCGGCCGGTGTGGCAGTGATAGCAATAGCCCGCCGGCACGCCGATCTCGCCTTCGAAATCGGCTTCCGGAATCTCCTTGTTGCAGTTGAGCGCCATGAGCACCGAATGACCGATGGCGATGGCGTCGGCGCCGAGCGCCAAGGCCTTGGCCACGTCACCGCCGTTGCGGATGCCGCCGGCATAAACAAGGGTGACCTCGCCGCGCTTGCCGAGCTCGTCAATGGCGCGGCGGGCCTGGCGGATGGCGGCGATGCCGGGCACCCCGGTATCTTCCGTGGCGATATGGGGGCCGGCGCCGGTTGAGCCCTCCATGCCGTCGATATAGATGGAATCGGGCCCGCATTTCACCGCCATACGCACATCGTCATAGACGCGCGCGGCGCCCAATTTGAGCTGGATGGGGATCTCCCAATTGGTGGCCTCGCGGATCTCCTCGATCTTGAGCGCGAGATCGTCGGGGCCGAGCCAGTCGGGATGGCGCGCCGGCGAGCGCTGATCGATACCGGCGGGCAACGAGCGCATCTCGGCCACCTGGTCGGTGACTTTCTGGCCCATGAGATGGCCGCCCAGGCCGACCTTGCAGCCTTGGCCGATGAAGAACTCGCAAGCGTCGGCGAGCCGCAGATGATGCGGGTTGAAGCCGTAGCGCGACTGGATGCACTGATAGAACCATTTGGACGAATAGCGCCGCTCGTCGGGGATCATACCGCCCTCGCCGGAGCAGGTCGCGGAGCCCGCCATGGTGGCGCCGCGGGCGAGCGCGATCTTCGCCTCGAAGGACAGCGCGCCGAAACTCATGCCGGTCACATAGACCGGAATGTCGAGCACCATCGGACGCTTCGCCTTGGGGCCGATGACCGTCTTGGTATCGCATTTCTCGCGATAGCCCTCGATGACGAAGCGGGTCAGCGTGCCGGGCAAGAAGGTGAGGTCGTCCCAATGGGGGATCTTCTTGAACAGCGAGAAGCCGCGCATGCGGTAGCGGCCAAGCTCGGACTTCACGTGGATGTCGTTCATGACATCCGGCGTGAAAATCTGGCTCTTGCCTAAACGAAAGCGGCTCGCCTCAGCCGGCTCACCCGCGCCGTTTCCGTTTCGCTTCTTGTTCTTTGCCATGCCCAGCCCTTCTGCGCTTTACAGCACCATTTTCTTTTCCGTCGGCTCAAGATTGTCGTAGTTCCACAACTGCTTGCCGCTTCCGATCTTGCGGAAAGACTCGATGCCCTTTTTGGGCATGACGCCGTATAGGCGCAGCTTCTGCTCGAGCCATTTGCGGTCGAGATCGGTGATCTCATTCCAGACCGCGTCGACGCCGAGGCTCTGCGGCTCTCCGGCGATGTAGATGACGCCGTCATACATGGAGTCGCCGAGATTCTTGCCGGCGTCGCCACAGATCACCATGCGTCCGCGCTGCATCATGAAGCCGGTGAAGGCCCCGGTATTGCCGCCGACAATGATGTTGCCGCCCTTCATGTCGATGCCGGTGCGAGAGCCGACGTCGCCCTTGCACACGAGGTCACCGCCTCTGATAGCCGCGCCGAACTGCGAACCGGCGTTCTTTTCGATGAGCACCGTGCCGCTCATCATGTTCTCCGCGCAGGACCAGCCGACGCGGCCGGAGATACGAACATTCGGCCCGTCGATCAGGCCGAGCCCGAAATAGCCGAGCGAGCCTTCGACGATGAGATTGAGCCGGTTGAGAATGCCAACGGCGAGCGAATGCTTGGCGCCGGGATTCTTGAGCACGATGGTGCCGTAGCCCTCTTTCATCAGCTCGCGAATGCGCAGATTGACCGCCTTTGCGTCCATGTTGGAGGCGTCGACCTCACCGCGCTTATTGAAATCGACATCGAAGCTGTCGGGCAGAGCGAAGCCGTGATGCTCCTCGCCGAGATCGATGTCGAAGAACTTCTGGATCGAGCGGCCGGTGAGCTGCTCCTCGTGCATGCCCATCTCATGGGACAGGCGCTCCTGCTCGGTGGGGGCCGATCGTGTTAGCGCTGCCATACGCGCACCTCCTCATCGTATGGGTCTGACGTATCGATCTCGCGCGGGATGATGGCGCGGATAGCCACCTCCTCGGACGCAAGCGCGACGATGTCGTCGCTCTCGTAGAGAACCATGGGCTTTGCCGCCATGGTGTCTTTGGCGAGCCCCAGCTCCTTGTCGGTGGCGACGAGATAGGTGAATACGCCGTCGATCTCCTCGATCGAGGCCTTCAGCGAATCTTCCAGCGTCGCGCCCTGTTCCAGATTGTTGGCGGTGTACACCGCGAGCAGCTCGGAATCGCAATTCGACATGAAGCGGTGGCCGAGACGCTCCATCTCGCGGCGCATGATCCAGTAATTGGTGATCTGGCCGTTATGGACGACGGAGATGTCGTTGTACGGGTAGGCCCAATACGGATGCGCCGAGCGGATATCGACGTCGGACTCCGTGGCCATGCGCGTGTGGCCAATGCCATGGGTGCCGCGGAAGTTGCCGAGCCCATAGTTCTGGGACACCTGGGTCGCATCCCCCAGATCCTTGATCAGCTCGAGCGCATGCCCGAAGGACAGGACCTCGGCGCCCTCGATCTGCTCGATATCCGTGGCGAGCTGCTTGGTGTCGCCGGAATAGCGCAGGCGATAGCGGAACGCATAAGGCCTCGGCTGCTCCACGTCCTGGGTCTCGACGCCGAGTTCCGACAGCCTGTTGTCGACCAGGGCCTGACGCTCCCTGATCTTGTCGCGGATCTTGTGGTCGGTCTCCAGGTCTTCGGCTTCGGCGAGCTTCAGCCGCATGACATATTCGTCCGGGCTGGTGACGCCGTAGACGGCGAAGCCGGTCGAGTCGGGACCGCGATGCTTCAAGCTCTGGAGCATCGCCGTCATCTCTTGCCCGACGCCGACGGCGGCGCCACGATGGATTACGCCCGCAATCCCACACATGCTTGTTCTTCCTTCCTTCGCCTTCGCGCACCCGTTGCGCCTGAGGGCTTTGTCCTTTGCGCACCCGCTTCGCTACTTGAGCGCGTTTTCTTCGCGCTACCGCATCGCTACTTGAGCGCCTATGGCAGGCAATCGAGATAGGTTTCCACATCCCACTCGGTGACCGTGTGGTTGAAGCGTTCCCATTCGTCTTGCTTGTATTGATGATAGAGCCCGTACATCTCGCCCGGCATGCCGCGCTGCACGACTTTGTCGGCGGCCAAGGCCTCAAGCGCCTCGCCGAGCGTCATCGGTAGCTTCTTGACCTGCTTGCCGGCCTCGATCGCCTCATAGATGTTGCGCTCCTCGGGCTCGCCCGGATCGAGATTGTTGTCGATGCCGTCGTCGGCGGCCGCCAGGATGGTCGAGCCCATCAGGTAGGGATTCACCATGGAATCCACCGAGCGATACTCGAACCGCCCGGGCGCTGAGACGCGCAAGCCCGTGGTGCGGTTCTGGAAGCCCCAGTCGGCGAAGACCGGCGCCCAGAACCCGGTGTCCCAAAGCCGGCGGTAGGAGTTCACCGTCGAGGAGCCGATCGCGGTCAACGCGCGCAAATGGTGCACAATGCCGCCGATCGCCGCCAGCCCCGCCTTGCCCGGCATCTGCACATCGTCGCCGTCGGGCATGAAGGTGTTGTCGCCGCCCGAGACATACATGTAGTTGTGCGCCAGGCCCGGCAAATTATCGGGGTCGTTGCCGGTCGGACGAAGCTTGTCCTCGCCGCCACGCCACAGCGACATGTTGTGGTGACAGCCATTGGCCGACACGCCCATGAAGGGCTTGCACATAAAGCAGGCGATGATGCCGAACTCGCGCGCCACTTGCGCGCAGATCTGGCGGTAGGTCGTCAGCCGGTCGGCATTGCGCAGCACGTCGTCGAACATCCAGTTCAGCTCAAGCTGACCGGGCGCATCCTCGTGGTCGCCCTGGATCATGTCGAGGCCCATCTTGCGGGAATACTCCATGACCTTCATGTAGACCGGCCGCAGGCTCTCGAACTGGTCGATGTGGTAGCAATAAGGATTGGAGTAGCCGCCGTTCGGCTTGCCATTCTCATCCTTCTTCAGCCACATCATCTCGGGCTCGGTGCCCATGCGCAGCTGCAGACCATCGTGCTTTGCTTGGAAATCCTGGTGGAGGCGGCGGAGATTTCCGCGGCAATCCGCGGTGAGGAACCCACCCGGATCCTTCTTTTCCTCGCGGTTACGGAACAGCGTGCAGTACATGCGCGCGATCCGCTTGTCCCAGGGTAGCTGCATGAAGGTCTCGGGATCGGGAATGCCGATAAGCTCGGCCGCCTCCGGTCCGTAGCCGAGATACTCGCCATGGCGGTCCAGGAAGAGATTGACCGTGGCGCCGTAGACGAGCTGGAAGCCCTTTTTGGCAACGCTTTCCCAATGATCGGCCGGGATGCCCTTGCCCATGATGCGGCCGGTGACCGACACGAACTGCAGATAGAGATACTCGATGCCAAGCTCGTCGATCTTGCGGCGAACTTCCTTGATGCGCTCCTGACGTTCCGGGTCGTCTACATAGCCTTCGATATCCATCGGCATCTCCCCTGCCCTCAACTCCACGGAAACGGACTATGGGAGGTCGGGTGCAACTCACCCTTGGCGAAGCGTCCGAAGCGGAACGGCTCCAGAAGCGTGCTTTTCTCTCCCAGCAACTCTTGCGCCACGAGTTTACCAACACCGATCATCTTATAGCCATGGTTGGAATCGGCGATGACGTACACGTTCTCGCGAAATGTATCGAACACCGGAAAGTTGTCCGGCGTGAAACAGCCGAGGCCGCCTGACTTTTCTTTGTGCTTGTAGGCCGAAATCTTGCCCTGAAACCGCTTCTGGCAATGGGCCAGCATCGAGCACCACATGTGAATGAAGTCGTCGCCGACGATGAAGTCCGGCGAGTCGGGGCCGTAAGGATCGATGGCGACCTGATCCGCATCCTGCTCGACCTTGTAAGGCGAGGCGCCGCCTTGGATGCCGCCGAAATTGAAGTCGGGCTTATAATAAAGGCCCCACAGCTTGTCGGTGATGAGCGAGCCGTCGACGTCTGAATAAAGCGGCGCGTCGGTGTCGACATGGATGACGGGCGGCATGCGGCCGTCATTCGTCTTGTGCATGTTCGGATCGACGCCGAGCGTGCCCTCCTCCAGGCACCAGAATTTCCACATCGGCACGTTGTCATGCAGCGTGCCGTCACGGTCCTTGACCGAAATCGCCTTCGGCAGTTCCAGCATGTCCCAGAACTTGAGGACCCACGGGCCGGCGCCGACGACCACGGCCTCGCACGAAATCACGCCCTGATTGGTGATGACGCCGGTAACGGCCCCGGAGTTCGAGCCATACTCGAAGCCCGTCACGTCGACGCCGGTGGCGATACGCACACCTTCGGCCTCCGCCTTGCCGGCCAAGCCGTAGAGCGAGGCGGTGTTGTTGGCGTAGCCGCCACGCGTCTCGTGCAGGACGGACGTGATGTTCTTGGCCTGCCAATCGTCGAACAGGCCAAGCATATATTTCTGACAGTCGGCGGTGCCTTCGATGAAGGTCGACTCGTAGCCGATCGCCTTCTGCTGCTCGTAGATGGTGCCGACCTGCTCGTGCATCACCTCGGGGCTGATCTGCATGTAGCCGACCTGGTGATAGCTATAGGCCTTGGGATCGCTCTCCCAAACCTCGACGGAATGGGCCATCAGCGCGCGCATGGCGGGCTGGTAATAATTGTTGCGCACCACGCCGCAGGCGATGCCGGACGCGCCGCCGCCGATCGCGGTCTTGTCGACCACGAGAATGTCGGCGCCGGAGCCCTTGCCGGCCGCTTTCAGCTTTTGTGCGAGATGATAGGCCGTGCTGAGGCCGTGAATGCCGGCCCCGATGATCACGTATTTGGCGCTGGTCGGAAGAGTCATAGGAGACCAACCTCAAGAGCGAAATTGGTCTTCGATTGGTCCTCTTCGGACCGCGCTATGAAAACAAACGACATTGCGATGCCCAACGCTATGCCACCTCAACGGCGGTTATTACTGCACGTAGGCTGACCGATTGCAAACCAATTAATTGTTTACGAGCCCAAAGTGGTCGGATAAGGTCTTGGTGGGAAGGGAGATAATGCCGTGACCGAACAGCCAATCAGGGGAGAGGAAGCCGTCTTCGCGCGCTTGGGGAAACCCGTCTCGGGCGTCGGAACGATCTCGGCTTATCTGCAACGCGCCATCGAGACCGGCGCCTATTCGGAAGGCGACAAACTGCCGCCGGAACGGCAACTGGCCGAGACCTTCAAGGCCGCACGCTCGACCGTGCGCCGCGCACTCGACAAACTCGAAAAGGAAGGTCTGGTGTCACGCCGGCTCGGCAGCGGCACTTTCGTCGGCAACTCCCTCGCCGGCAGCAGACGTCCCGCCGATCTCGCGGACGAGGTGAGCCCCTTGCAACTGATCGAGGCCCGTCTCGCGGTGGAGCCTTTCACCGCGCGGCTTGCGGTGTTGCACGCCACGCGGCGCCATCTCGACGATATGGAGACCGTGCTCACCAGGGCCGAAGACTCGGCCCATGATAAGGACGAGTTCTCCAAGTGGGACGGCGAGTTCCATTTGCTCCTCGCACGCGCGTCGGCCAACCCGCTGCTGATCAATGTCTATCGCCAGATCAATCATGTGCGGCTGCATGCCCAATGGGACGCGATGAAAGAGAAGATTTTGACGCCGCAGGTCATCGCCACTTACAGCCGGCAGCACCGCGGCATCCTCAACGCGATCCACGTGCGCGATGCACAGCTGGCGCAGATCTTGATGGCTGGCCATCTGGACCAGGCGCGCGACGATCTCGTGAAGGCGGCAAACCCGTAGGCACGCCCGCGACATAGGCGCGCGAATTTTATCTCCCGGAAAAAATGTTTCTCGCGACGCAATCGCGTGGGCTAGCATGCTTTGCCGTGCGCGATGCTACCCGGGAGCGCCATGCCAATGCTGACACCGGCTACAGACCTCGAAGCCCTTCGCGAGCAACTCGGCGCGCAAGGCGTCGAATACCTGATGGCAAGTTTTTCCGACATGCATGGCGTGTCGAAGACCAAGATGGTGCCGCTCGCCCATCTCCAAGACATTATGGCGGGCTCCGAGCTCTATACCGGTGCCGCGCTCGACGGCGTGCCCCAAGACGTGAGCGACGAGGAGGTCTCGGCCCGGCCCGACCCTGCCTCGTGCATCGTGCTGCCCTGGCAGAAGAACGTCGCTTGGCTCGCCAGCAATCTGTGGTGCGAAGGCAAGCCTTTCGAGGCCTGCAGCCGCAACATTCTCGCCCGCGCCACAAATGCGGCGGCCGATCTCGGCTATGTCATGAATCTGGGGCTGGAAGCCGAGTTCTATGTTCTGAAAGACAGCGAGGCGGGGGCCGTTCCGGTGTCGGAGCGCGATACGCTGGATAAGCCCTGCTATGACAGCTATGGCGCGCTCGACAATATGCACTGGCTGTCGGAGCTGGTCGCCGCCATGGAGGCACTCGGCTGGGATGTCTATTCGTTCGACCACGAGGACGGCAACGGCCAGTTCGAGATTGATTTCCGCTTTGCCGACGCCATGACCATGGCGGACCGCTTCGTGTTCTTGCGGTTGATGGCGAACGCCATCGCGCGGCAGCACGGCTATTTCGCCTCGTGGATGCCGAAGCCATTCGCCAACCGCACGGGCTCCGGCGCGCATTACAACATGTCGCTGGCGAGCCTCGAGACCGGCGAAAATCTCTTCAAGGATGCGAGCGATCCGCGCGGCTGCGGGCTCTCAAAACTCGGCTACCAATTCGTGGCGGGCGTGCTGCGGCATTTGCCGGCGATCAGCGCCGTCGTGTCGCCAACGGTGAACAGCTACAAGCGCCTGATCAAGCAGGGCTCGATGTCGGGTTCGACCTGGGCGCCGGTGTTCGTGTGCTACGGCAACAACAATCGCACCAACGCCTTGCGCATCCCCCTGGGCGGCGGACGGGTGGAGTTGCGCGCAGCCGACTCGGCCAACAATCCCTATCTCGGCGCGGCCATGGTGCTGTCGGCGGGGCTCGAGGGCATTCGCGAAGGGCTCGACCCGGGCGAGCCCCATACCGAGAACATGTACCGGAAAACAGACGCCGAGCTGAAAGAGTTGGGCATCCGGGTCCTGCCGCGGAACCTGGAAGAGGCCGTCGACGCCTTCGAGGCCGATCCGTTGTCGGCTGAGGTCATGGGCGAGGCCATGTTCGAGGCCTATGCACGCTTCCGCCGGGACGAGTGGCAGGCCTATCACAACTACGTCTCGGACTGGGAGCGCGACCGCTACCTCAAGTTTTTCTAATGCGGACTGCGAAAAGCGCCGCTCTGTTAAGCAATTCGCCGCCCTCTTAGGCAGCCGCCTTTCCGCCATCCTAGGTCCGCTTTGGGCAACGGCTTGATTCGCCGGACTCTCCCTCCATGGCACGCTCCTTGCGACAGTAAATATTGTTTCCTCTGAGGAAACGATATTACCAGCGTGGAGCTGGGCTTTCGGCATGATCGAACGCCCTGTTCCCATGGATGGGGGTGCTGCTGATGGAACAGCAAATCGCAGAACTAACGAAAACGGGCGGCATGCTCGGAACCGTCGACGTCGAAATTTTCTACTGGTGGTGCACGGCCATCATGATCTGCATTCACGCGGGATTTCTTGCCTACGAAATGGGCGCATCGCGCGCCAAGAACGTTCTCGCCTCCGGCGTGAAAAACATTCTCGCCTTCGCCTTTATCGTTCCAACCTTCTTCTTCTTCGGCTGGTGGATCTATCTGGCCTTCCCGAACGGGTTCATTCCCAGCGCGGACGGCAATGTGGGCTTGCCTTGGGCCTCGGAGATGGGACCGAACCTCGCCGATAATGCGAGTGGCGTGTTCTGGGCGGCGTTCGTGCTGTTCGCGGCGACCACGGCATCGATTTTCTCAGGCGCGGTGATCGAGCGTATCCGGGTATCCGCCTTCGTGTTGCTGGCGATTTTCCTCGGCTCGGTCGCCTGGATCCTCGCCGCTTCCTGGGGATGGCATCCGGATGGATGGCTGCTCAAGGACTGGGGCTATCACGATGTCGGTTGCGCCGGGCTGATCCATGTGGTCGCCGGTTTCTTCGCGCTCGGCGTCTTGATCAATCTTGGGCCGCGCATCGGCAAGTACAATGCGGACGGCTCGGCGAACGATCTCTTGCCGCATAACGTGCCCATGGTGCTGATCGGCCTGATGCTCATCATCGTGGGCTTCTTCGGCTTCCTCGGCGCCTGCCTGATCTTCAATCCGGGTGCGCAGTGGACCAATATCTACGGCCAACCGGCAACGCTTTCGGCCTATGCCTTCAATACGCTGATGTGCTTCTCAGGCGGCATCATCGGCGCCTGGGCGACGACACGCGATCCCTTCTGGATGATGTCGGGTGCTCTGGCCGGTATCTTCGTCGCGGCCGCCGGCCTCGACGTCTGGTACCCGCCACTGGCCTTCCTGCTCGGCATGGTCGGCGGCGTCATCATCAAGCCCGGCAACGACTTCCTCGTTCGCATGGGTATCGATGACTCCGTGGGCGCAGTGTCGGTGCACGGCTTTTCGGGCATCCTCGGCGTGATGGCGGTGGGCATCCTGGCGGCGGGCTATCCCAATCCGGGCGACGCACCTCCGACCTCGTTCATCGGTCAGCTCGTCGGCGTCATCGTCATGATGCTGTGCGGCTTCGTGCCGGGGTATTTCCTATCCTTGGCGCTCAAGGTCGGCGGTGTGCTCCGCGTGCCCGACAAGGCTCAGGAGATCGGCCTCGATCTGGCTGAGATCCCGTCCAAAGCCTATCCAGAGGCTGTCGGCTCGAAGAGCGCGGCCCTCATGCCTGCGGAATAGACGGCCGCTGACGCGACCATCAGAAAGGAGACAACGATGGATACGAGTCCGATCACAGCGTGGGATGGCGCCGCCGCCTATTTCACGTTCGCCGACAAACCGGCGGTCCTCTACCTCATCTTGGCGGTGGCGGTGATCTTGTGCTTCGCGACGATCATCAAAGCCAACATCCATGAGACCGAGGCGTTCAAGAAGTTAGACGGCAAGAAGTAGCGTACCCCTCCGTGCGAGCAGGCCTTGTCAGCCCATTTTTGGGCTGGCAAGGCTTCTCTGCGACTGGGGGCATAATAAGATGGATCCAAAGGGAGCAACCCATGGAGCAGAAAGTCTCGGACGATGTCACGGCGCTCGAGCAATCCCTCGCCGGTCAGGGCGTCAAATTTCTGATGGCGAGCTTTTCGGACATGCACGGCGTGTCCAAGACGAAGATCGTGCCGCTCAGCCACATCGGTCAAATGCTGGAGGGCTCGGAGCTCTATACGGGGGCGGCGCTCGACGGCGTGCCCCAGGACGTGAGCGACGAGGAGGTCTCGGCGCATCCCGACCCCCAATCCGCGATCGTGCTGCCTTGGCAACCGGACGTTGCCTGGTTCGCCTCCGATCTCTGGTGCAAGGGCAAGCCGTTCGAGCCGTGCTCGCGCAACATCCTCAAGCGGCAATTACAGGCGGCGCTCGACCTCGGCTATGTGATGAAGTTCGGCATGGAGGCCGAGTTCTTCGTGTTCAAGGACACGTGCGACGGCGGCTACGCGCCCGTCTCGACCCTGCCGCATCTCGACAAGCCCGCCTATGACGGCACAAGGCTGCTCGACAACCTGCCGTGGATTTCGGACCTGGTGAGCGCCATGAACGGGCTCGGCTGGGGCGTCTATTCCTTCGACCACGAAGACGGCATCGGCCAGTTCGAGATCGACTTCGATTATGCGCACGCGCTGACCATGGCGGATCGCTACGTGTTCTTCCGCTTCATGGCGAATGCGATCGCCCGCCGGCACGGCGCCTTCGCCACCTTCATGCCCAAGCCGCTCGGCGACCGGGCGGGCTCCGGCGCGCATTTCAATATCTCCCTCGCCGACCCTGAGTCAGGCGCCAATTTGTTCGCGGCGGCGGAAGATGCGCGGGGCAACAAGCTCTCCGAGCTCGGCTACTACTTCTTGGGCGGTGTGCTGCGGCACGTGCCGGCGATCTGCGCCGTGTGCTCGCCGACGGTCAACAGTTACAAGCGCCTCATCAAGCAGGGCTCGATGTCCGGCTTCACCTGGGCGCCGGTGTTCGCCTGCTATGGCAACAACAACCGCACCAATTCCCTGCGCATTCCGCTCGCGGGCGGCCGCGTGGAACTCAGGCCAGCGGACAGCGCCTGTAACCCGTATCTCGGCGCGGCGCTGGTGCTGGCGGCGGGGCTCGAAGGCATCCGCGAGAAGATCGATCCGGGCGAGCCGTTCCGTGAGAACATGTACCGCAAGACGCCTGAGGAGCTCGATGCACTCGGGGTGAAGCTTCTGCCGCGCACGCTCGAAGAGGCGGTGGATGAATTCGAGGCGGATCCGCTGACCAAGGCGGTATTCGGGCCCGCCATGCACGAGGCCTGGATCGACTTTAAGAGGGAGGAATGGTCGAGCTATCATAACCACGTCTCCGATTGGGAGCGGGACCGCTACCTCAAGTTCTTCTAGAGCGTGACATGACCGAAAGCGCTGTGCAGGAATTCGCCGCCGATCTCGAGCGGCAAGGCGGCGCGCCGCTGCCGGGGGCAAAACTCGTCTACAAGACTTACGGCACGCTCAACGCCGACCGCTCCAACGCGATTCTCTACCCGACGCGGTTCGGCGGCACCCACGAGCAGAACGAGTTTCTGATCCAGCCGGGCTACGCGCTGGACCCGGAGAAATATTTCATCGTCGTGCCCAACATGTTCGGCAACGGCGTGTCGTCGTCTCCGCCCAATACGCCGGAGCCTTTCGGGCGGGGCGCGTTTCCTTCGATCACCATCTACGACAATGTGCGTTTCCAACATCGCCTCGTCACCGAGGTGCTGGGCATCGAGCGCTTCACCCTGGCAGTGGGCTGGTCCATGGGTGCGCAGCAGTCCTTCCAATGGGCGGCTCTGTATCCCGACATGGTGCCGCGGCTCGCCTGCATATGCGGGACGGCGAAGACGGCCCCGCACAACCGGGTATTCCTGGAAAGCTTGCGGGCAGCCATCGCGGCCGATTGCAATTTCAAGGACGGCTTCTACGACGCGCCGCCGCTCGGGGGCTTGCGCGCCGTGGGGCGCATCTATGCGGGCTGGGCCTATTCGCAGGATTGGTACCGCGCGCGGGGCTATCAAGCGCTCGGCTTCGAGACGCTCGACGACTATTTGGCGGGCTATTGGGATGCGCTTTACGAACAGCGCGACGCCAACAATATCATGGCCATGAGCTGGACCTGGATCCACAACGATATCAGCGCCAATGAGGTGTTCGACGGCGATCTGCCTGCCGCGCTCGGCGCCATCGCGGCGCGGACGCTTCTGCTGCCGTGCATGACGGATTTGTATTTCCGCACCGCCGACAACGAGGCGGAGCTCCAGCATCTGCGCGAAGCGCGGCTCGTCGAGATCCCCTCTATCTGGGGGCACATGTCCGGGGCGGGCCAGAACGAGCCGGACACGCTGTTCATTGACGCGAACCTGAAGGAACTTTTGGCCGCTCCGTTGCCCGGCTGAGCGTTCGTTACGGAATTGTCATTAACGCTGCGGCGCAAATGCGTGGCATTTCGGTCAAAGCGCCTTCAAATCAAAGAGAGATCTCTCATGCCGCTCTAGCCCGGACGGCGTTTGCTCCTTAGGATCAGGGCGCCGGAGGACCCATGATGGATGTGGGTCGCGACCACGGAAGATAAGCCATTTTGCCGACGCGCCTGCACCAGACCAGATGGCATATTTGCCTCGGCTTTTTCTTGGCCGCGCTCGCCTTTCCGGGCGGCGCGATCCAGGCGCAAGCCATCCCGCCCGTGGAGACCGAAATGGTGCGAGAGACTCCGGTCATCCGCAAGCTCGAACTCTCCGGCACCGTGACCTCGCCCCATGCGGCGCAGATCTCTACCTCCGTGGAAGGCCTGATCAGCGCCGTCCATTTCGACAGTGGCGCGCATGTGCAGAAAGGCGACCTGCTGCTGGAGCTCGATGCGGAGCTGGAGCAGGCGGCTTACGACCAGGCCGAGGCGCAAACCGCTCAGGCCGCGGCCGAGGTCGAGGACGCCAAGCGCCGCTTGGCTATCGCCGAAAGCCTGGCCAAGCGCAAATACGGTCCGCAGAACGAGGTGGAGGCAAAACTGGCCGAGGTCGACATCGACACCGCCACCTATGACGGGTTCAAGGCGGAGCAGAAACGGCGCAAGGCCATTATCGCCCGCCATCAATTGCCTGCTCCCTATGAAGGCGTCATCTCCAAGCGCATGGCCGAAGTCGGCCAATGGGTGGTACCGGGCACCGCGGTGTTCGAGCTGGTCGCCATGCGCGATTTCCGCGTCGACGTGCCGGTGCCCCAAGACTATTACGCCCGGCTTCGGGACGGCGCGGCGGTAGCGATCGAGATCGACTCCCTTCCCGGTGAAGAGATTCCGGCCAAGATCGGCGCGCTGATCCCGGTGAGCGATCCGGATGCGCGCACCTTCACGCTTCGGGTGCTGCCGCAGCGCGACGACATTCCCATCACGCCCGGCATGTCGGCCCGGGTGCTGGTCAATCTCGATACGGGCAAGCGCGATGTGGCGGTCAGCCGCGACGCGTTGATCCGCTATCCGGACGGCCGCATCACCGTCTGGGTCCTGAAGGACGAAGACGGCGACAGGGCGAGCGTCACGGAGCGCCGGCTGAAAATCGGCCTGGCCTTTGACGGGCTCGTGCAGGTGCTTTCCGGCCTGAAAGAGGGCGAGCGCGTCGTGGTGCGCGGGAACGAGTCCTTGCGCGAAGGCCAAACGGTGCAGCTTGCCAACGATGCGAAAGGCTAACAGGACAGTACTCTGATGCTCGATCGGATCGTCCAGCGCGGGACCTTGGTGACAGTTGCCACGCTCATCGTGTGCGTGCTCGGCGTCGTTGCCGCCTTCCGTATCCCCGTGCAGATGATCCCCGACCTGGAAGTGCGCACGATCACCGTGTTTACGCGCTGGCCGGGAGCAACACCGCAAGACGTTGAAAAGGAGATCGTCATCGAGCAGGAGGAATATCTCCGCTCGATCCCCAGCCTCGAACGGATCATCTCCCGCGCCTCGAGCGGTGAAGCACGCATCGAGCTTGAGTTTCCCTACAATATCGATCTCAACGAGACGCTGATCCGCATCAACAACGCGCTGAGTCAGGTGCCCTCCTACCCCGAGGACGTGGACCAGCCGCGCGTGCGCGCAAGCTCCTTCAGCGCCAACTCGTTCATGTATTTCCGCGTGTCGCCGCTACCCGGCAATCCGCGCGAGCTCGACATGGACATGATGCGCGACTTCGTCGACGACAATGTCCGTGCGCGGCTCGAAAGCGTGACCGACGTGTCCGACGTGGGTCTCGGTGGCGGCGCCGAAAAGCAAATCCAGATCCTGTTCGATCCGGCAGCCCTGGCCGAGCGCAAGATCTCGCTCACCGACGTGCGTCGGGCGGTGGCCGCGCGTAATCGCGACACCTCGGGCGGCGAAATCGAGAGCGGCAAGCGGCGCTATCTCCTGCGCACGATCGGCCGATTCGACACCCCGGAGGATCTGAACGATCTGATCATCGCCAGGCGCGGCGACAACATTATCCGGCTCAAGGACGTGGCGGACGTGCGGCTCGGTCATTTCGAGATCTATACCCGCGCCTATGTGAACGACCGGCCCATCATCTTCCTGTCGATCCGCCGCGAGGCCGGGTCGAACGTCATCTCCATCAAGGAAGAGGTGATGAAGGAAGTCGAGGCGATCAATCGCGAAGTGCTGGCCCCCGCCGGCTTGGAGCTCGCGCGCACCGCGGACGACGTCACCTATGTCGAAGCCTCGATCCGCAATGTGTGGACCAATCTGGCCATCGGCGCGGTCCTTGCGACCTTGGTGATGTTCCTGTTCCTGCGCTCGGTCAAGGCGACGGCGGTGGGCATCATCGGCATTCCGATCTGCACCATTGCCGGCTTTATCGGCCTGATGCTGGCGGGCCGGACCGTCAACGTCATCTCGCTCGCGGGCATCGCGTTCGCCATCGGCATGACGCTCGACAATACCATCGTCGTTTTGGAGAGCATCGACCTGGAGCGGCGGCGCGGACTTGGGCGGCTGAAAGGCGCCATCGAAGGCGTGCGGAAGGTCTGGCCGGCGGTGCTCGCCTCCACGCTCACCACGGTGCTCGTGTTCGTGCCGATCGTGTTTATCCAGGAGGAGGCCGGGCAGCTCTACTCCGACATCGCCATCGCCGTGTCCGCCTCGATCCTCGCCTCGATGCTCGTGGCCATCACCGTGGTGCCGACGGCGGCGGCGCATTTCGACCTCACGCCACAGGATAACAAGACAGTCGACGCGGCCGACGGCGCCATCGTCAGAGCCGTGGGCTGGCTCATGGACGGACCGATCAGGCGCCTGTGCTGCATCCTGGGAGCCGCGGGTGCGAGCGCGGCGATCATTCTTCTGCTCACACCGCCGGCCGAGTATTTGCCCGAGGGCGAGGAGCCCAAGATGTTCGCGCGGCTCAACGCGCCGCCTGGCTACAACCTCGACACCATGACCGAGATCGGCGCGGACCTCCAAGAGTGGCTCATGCCCTTCATCGAGGACGATCCGGCGCGGTTCCATCGCGGCGAGACGGAGGTGCCCGCGCTCAAATATTTCTTCCTGATGATGGAGGCGGATGGCTTGCGCATCATCGCCGAGACCGTCGATCCCAGCGATATCGACAATCTAATGAAGGTCGTCGGCAAGAAATACGAGACCTATGCGGGCATGAGCCCCTTCGTCTCGCGCGGCTCGATCATCACCAGCAATGACGGCGGAACACGGAGCGTCAGTCTCGACATCTCGGGCCCGAGACTCGAAGAGGTCTACAACGTCGCCTCGACAGCTTATCGCCGCGCGAACGAGATCTTCGACGGGCCACGTATTCAAGCCGATCCCTCGACCCTCACCCTGTCACAGCCTTTGATCGAGGTGCGTCCGAAATGGGACCGCGCGGCGGAACTCGGCATGACCTCCGACGATGTGGGTTTCACCGTCGCGTCGCTGACCGACGGCGCCTATGTCGGCGAGTTCTTCCGCGACGACGAGAAGATCGACATCTATTTCTACAGCAAGGATAGCTTGCGCACCGGGCTCGACACGCTCGGGCAAATGCCCGTCTACACGCCGCAAGGCGCGATCGTGCCGCTGTCGTCGATCGCCGAGATCAGGGAGACGGTGGATACCAATACGATCCGGCGTATCGACGGCAAACGCACCGTGACCCTCAACATCATCCCACCGGACAACGTGGCGCTGGAGACGGGCGTGGACATCGTGCGCAGCCAGCTCGTCGACCATATGAAGCGCGCGGGCGAGGTGCCGTTCGAGGTGAGCATGACGATTTCCGGCGCGTCCGACCAGCTCGACGCGACGCGCAGCGCGCTTGCCGGCAATTATTTGGTGGCCATCGTCATCATCTATCTGCTGCTGGTCGCCATCTTCACCCATTGGGGCTATCCGCTGCTGATCATGACCACGATCCCGCTAGGCGTGGCCAGCGGACTGGTGGGACTTGCGCTGATGAACGTGGTCGGCGCGGTCCTGCCGCGCTTTGGGCTCGACCCGATCATTCAGCCCTTCGACATGATCTCCATGCTGGGCTTCCTTATTCTCATGGGCACGGTGGTGAACAACCCGATCCTGATCGTGGACCGGGCGCTCTACAATTTGCGGGAGATGGGGCTCGACGCCAAAAATGCGGTGATGGAGGCAGTATCGTCGCGGCTTCGCCCGATCGCCATGTCCACGGTGACGACGATCTGCGGTCTGGCGCCGCTGGTGTTCATCCCAGGCGCGGGAACGGAGCTCTATCGCGGCGTGGGCGCCATCGTGCTGTTCGGTATCTTGGGAACCGCCATCATCACCCTGACCTTCCTGCCGGCGCTGTCCATCGCCGTGTTCCGCTTGGCGGGCTACGAGGCGAAGCCGGACGTCAAGGCGGCCAGCATGGCGCCCTCGCCGGCGCCGGGCGAATAGGGCTTACGACAGTTTGCCCTCAAGCTCGGGCAGGAGTTCGTCGGGCGGCACGTAATGCGGGTTGTCGCACGACCAACCATCGGCATGAAGATGCGGATGGGCCCGGGCAACGTCCTCGAGCGATGCGGCCGAGAAGCGGGTGACGTCATAGGCGCACACCACGGCCTCGCCATAGAGCGGCAGGATGTGGTTCAAGCGGCTTTCGTAGATCGCTAGCCGGTCCACGCCCGCTACGTCTTGCAGCGCCCATTCCATATTGGCCCAGACCCGCGTTCGCTTGAAGCCGAGCTGGCGTCCTCGGTTGATCGTCTCCTGCACGACACCGAGCATGTCGTCTGGATCGAAGCTGCCACCTGTCAAATAGGTCTGATCCCAAGTGCGGATCTCGAGCTTGCCGTCGCGCTCCGCCGCCTCCACGCCGATACCGGCGCGGCGCAGCCGGTTGCGGCGCTCTTCGCACTCGTTCGGATCGGCGACGGTTACGACGCGGTCGCCGACCTCGAGGCCTTCCGTCACGAACGGCACGAGCGCGGCGTATTGCTCTTCGCTGTGACTATAGAGAGCGCAGACATGGCAGGGACAGGTGAGGGCCGACCCGCCTAGGGTGACCGTGCCCGTCGCGGCCAGACCACTATGCCTTTTGCGGCCCACCATTGTGGAATGCCCCTAGCCGAAAAAATGCACCCGACAGGCACTCATTTTACAGAGTCGCGGCTGAATTCTCACGTCAATTCTGAAGAGGGGTGAGTGTGGTGGCGCGCCCGGAACGATTCGAACGTCCGACCCCCAGATTCGTAGTCTGGTGCTCTATCCAGCTGAGCTACGGGCGCAAAAGCCTAAATTCCGCAAAAATTTGAGCGGGATTGGCTGAACCGAAGCGCGCCGGCGAGCGGCGGCTCAAGTTCCGTCTACGTAATACCTTGGGAGATCGAAGGCAAGTCTTGGGAACCTTGACCGAATTGATATCGTTTTCAGGTATGGTCCGCCGACAACAACTAGGGAGAAGCACTATGTACCGTTTTCTGAGCAAAGCCGCCATTGTTTTGGGGGCCGCCTTTTTCGCCCTCGCGCTCGCAAGCTGCGATGTCCCCAGCGAGGATGGCGGGACCGGCTGGGTCGGCACCTATAAGACCATGGACACCCAAGGCAAGCCCATGGAGATCGCCCTCAAGGACGATGGCGCCGCCACCGGCACCCGCGAAGGCGAGAGCCTGACCGGCTCGTGGAAGGCCGACGAGGGAGACTCCGTCATGGTCACATGGTCCGACGAGTGGACCACCAAGATCGCCAAGGACGGCGATAAGTACACCAAGACCGCCTACAAGGCCGGCTCCAAGGACGGCGAGACGGTGAGCGCCGAAAAGGTCGAGTAGAAAGGCGCGTCCCTAAGCGCGGCGCTGCCTCGCCCGCTCCAGCTCGACCACCACGTCGGGCATGGTAACGCGGAAGGTGGCGCCGCCTTGGTTGCTGACCAAAGCAATTTGGCCGCCATGAGCCTGGACCAGTTCGGCGGCGATGGCGAGGCCAAGACCCGAACCGCCCTTGCGTGCCACGCTTTGAAAGGCCTGGAACAGATGCGCGCGCGCCTTCTCCGGCACACCGGGACCGGTATCGGCGACCTCGATGACCGCCACCGACCCCTCGCGGCGCGCCGCTACCTCGATCTCGCCCATCCCGCGCTCGCTTTCAAGCGCCTGCACGGCGTTGCGGCAGAGATTGCTCAGTACCCGATAGAGCTGATCACGGTCGGCATCGACCTCGAGGCGGTCCTCGATATCGAGCTTCCAGGCGATCGCGCCTTTGCGCGGTAGGCCGAGGCTGTCTCCGACCTCGCGCACCAACGGCTCAAGCGCGAAACGCTGCCGCCGTGGCGGCGTCTCCTGGGCCTGACCGAAATCCAGCGTATGGACGCAGAGCCTGATGGCGCGGTCGAGAGAGGCAATCAGCTTCGGCACGAGCCGTTGCACCGTCGGGTCCTTCACCTCGGCCAGGCGATCGGACAGGAGCTGGGCGCTGGACAACATGTTGCGCAGATCATGACTGATCTTGCTCACGGCCAGGCCGAGCGCCGCCAACCGCGTCTTCTGCGACAGCGTCTCGGAAAGCTCGTGCTGCATGGCGGAGAGCTCGCGCTCCGCGGTGCCGATCTCGTCGCGCCGGGACGATGGCGCGATGATCCTGCTCGGGTCTTCCGGCTGCTCGGCGAAACGCACCATGTTCCAGGTGAGCTTGGTCATCGGCCTCACCAAGAGCCAGTCGAGCGCCAGATAAACCAAAGCCGCGGTGATGATCGAGATGAGAATCGACAGGCCGAGGATGTCGAAGCCGTAGCCCAGCATGGCCGTCTTCAGCGGCCCCTCCTCCATGACCACGTCAATGGTCTCGCCGGGGTCGAAGCCCGGCTCCCCGATAACGCGAATGACGCTGTCGTCGGGCGCGACATACACCATGAGCGCGTCGGTGATGAGAGTCAGCCAGGAGGCATTGCGCAGATCGTAGGTGGCATTGACCTCGGCGGGCATGTCCATCTCGATGATGAGCACGCGCGCATCCTGCCGTTTCACCGAGATCGCCTTGACCCGGGCGCTATCGAGAAGTTCGTCGCGGAGCGTCGAGGGAAGCTGGCCGCCGGGCGCCGCTTCGGCCGCGAGCGAGGCGATCTGCGCGGCCGCCAGCCGCTCCATCAGCCATTGGCGGCGGAAATTGGAAACCGAGGGCACGAAGACGAGCACCTCCGCCACCATGACGAAGACGATGGTGAGCAGCAGGAGCTTGGTCGAGAGTCCCGCGACATATCGCGAGACCCGCTTGGGCACCGGCCCCTTGTCTGACGCCTGATCGTTCACCGGCACACTCTCGAAAAGTCGTAAAGCGCCCGGGCCGCACCCCGGCGATTTGCTATTCTACTCGAAAATGGGGCTGATTTCCGTAAATGCCGCGCTCAGCCCAGCTTCCGCAAAAGACCGATAATGGTGCGAAGCCAGCGTTTTGACAGGGTGGGCTGGTAATAGGCGAACGCCACCCGCTTGGAGAGCTCCGACAGGGTCGGATACGGCAGGACCAGCGAAATGAGATCGCCGATCCGGATGTCCTTGGCCATGGCGACGATCCACAGCTGAAGCAGCTCCCCGGCTTCGGCCCCGACGATGGTGACGCCGAGAATGGTGCCGTCCTTCTTGGTGATGACCTTGATGAAGCCTTCGGTCTGCTTCTCGCACTGGGCCCGGTCGTTGTCGGCATAAGGCCAGCGGAAGATGCGGATGCGCCGGAATTTCTGTCGCGCTTCATGCTCGGTGAGTCCGGTCTGCGCCAGCTCCGGATCGGTATAGATGACCCGGGGAATGTTCACCGCGCTGACATCGGGCTTCAGCCGGAACAGCGCGTTCTTGATGACGATGCTTGCGTGGTAGTTGGCGAGATGGGTGAACTGCTGCCCGCCGATGGAATCACCGATGGCGTAAACGCGGCGGTTGGACGTCTTGAGCTGCTCGTTGACCTTGATGCCGTGATCGGTGTGGGCGATGCCGGCGCGGTCGAGACTGAGCGATTTCAGGTTCGGCTTGCGCCCCGTCGCCACCAGAAGGTGCGAGCCCTTGATGATGACGCTCTCGCCATCCTTGTGGAAGTGCACGGAGATGCCTTGCACGGACGGTTCCACGCGCTCGACCCGGGTATTGGGATACATCACCACCTCGGTATCGGTGAGGCGCTTGAGCAGCACCTTGGCCGCCTCGGGATCCTCCTTGGCGAGGAAATCGGCGGTGTCGAAAATGGTGACGTGCGAGCCCAGCATGCGATGTGCCTGGCCGAGTTCGAGCCCGATCGGGCCGCCGCCCAACACGATGAGATGCTGAATGCTGTCGGCGATGTCGAAGATGGTCTCGTTGGTGAGATAGGACACTTCGTCGAGCCCGGGGATCGGCGGGACCGTCGGCGAGGAGCCCGTGGCGATGACGAAACGGCGCGCCCGGACCAGGACGCGGCCCGCCTCCACGGTGAATTTGTCGAGGAAGTTGGCTTGCGCCTGGATGACGCGGACGCCGAGCCCGGTGAAACGCTCCACGGAATCGTTAGGGGCAATGTTGGCGATGACGCCATGCACATGATCGTGCACGCCGCGATGGTCGATCTGCGCTTCGAGCACATCGATGCCGAAACTCGACGCGGTGCGGACCGCATCGGCGCGCTTGCCCGCGGCAAGCAGCGCCTTGGAGGGGACGCAGCCATAGTTGAGGCAATCGCCGCCCATGAGGCCCTTTTCGATGAGCACCACGGGGACCCCGAATTGGGCCGCCGCCGCCGCTACCGAAAGGCCGCCTGAGCCCGCGCCGATGACGCAGAGGTCGGGCTTGAGCACCTCTTCCATGATTGCCTAGTCCCCCTTAGCCAAAAGCTCAGGCCGCCCGCCGCCTGAACCACTTCACCGCAACCGGAATGAGCGACACAACGCCGAGAGCTACCAATCCGATAATCAATTCTGGCGTCAACAGCGCGCTTGGATCCAGCCCTTGCGGGCAAGACTCTTGACCGCCCTCTCCCACCTTTGCAAGGCAGGATTGGTGGGCAGCTTGCTGCGCCGCGATAACACTGTCGAGCCCATTGCCCGCCAAAGAAAATGCAAAAGTTCCCGGGATAATGCCCAGGAAGGTCGTCACCACATAGGTCCCGAAGGGCACGCCCAAGAGACCCGGGGCGAGGTTGACCAGCCAAAATGGAAAGACCGGCACCAGCCGTAAGAACAGAAGATAGCTGAAAGCGTCTTCGTGGAAGCCATCCCGGAACCGGGAAAGCCAGGGGCCCGCACGGGCCTGGAGCACGTCGGACAACGCGCTCTTGGCGATGACGAATACGACGGTGGCGCCGAGCGTCGCGGCGACGACCGAGGTCATGCCGCCCAGAACCCAGCCGAACAGAAAGCCGCCGGCAATGGTCAGAACCGCGCCTCCAGGCAGCGACAAGGCGACGGTGACGGCATAAAGGGCGACGAAAGCCGCCAGCGCCAGCAGCAGGTTGCCCTCGATGAAGCTGCGCAAGAGCTCCCGGTTGGCCGCCAGATGCTCAAGGGTGAGGTAGCGGTGCCACCCCATGGCAAAGATCAGACCGCCCACGCCGAGAAGGACGAGCAAAGGCCAGAGGCGCTTGAGCCAGCCTGCGGCGCCGCGCGCCAGCTCCGATACAGTGTCCATGCTCAAGGGTACTCCCTGCCTGCCAAGAGCCAAGAGATAGGCAGGCCCCATAGGCCCTGGAAACGGCATTTCGCGCCCTTGTGATGGGCCGTCACTCGACGTGATGGGAAAGGACACAATGCGCGCGGCTTGGCGGTCTGGCATGCTTTGGCGGACTGGCTTGAGACAGGCGGATCCAAAAGTGCACCCGGCCTCGCGAGGAAGACTATACTGATTAACCGACTTTTGTGCACTGCCACAACAGTTGGCGCGCGGCTTTCGCGCTTGAAAGCCGCTGAATGCGGGCCGCAGAACGCCTTGAAGCAGCATTCCGCGCAGAATCGGCCCGATTTGTTGACTTGCGCGCCCCTAGAACCTATAAGCCGCGCGTTAGCTTTGAGCCTCCAGGGCCCGCCCCATTGCTTGGGGTGTGGACGGACGGCAGGAGAAAGTCCTTGAAACGCACCTACCAACCATCGCGGCTCGTCCGCAAGCGGCGTCACGGTTTCCGCGCGCGCATGGCGACGAAAGCCGGCCGGAAGGTGATCGCACGGCGCAGAGCCAAGGGGCGCAAGCGCCTGTCGGCCTAAACGCGGCGGAGCCCCGCCTTACCCGGTGACGGCCATCGGACGTCTCAAGACCCGGCCTGAATTCCTCTATGTGAAGGGCGGCCCGCGCTTCACCACGCCTTCGCTCGTGCTTCAGGCGCGCCGCCGCGCGCCCCTTTCAGCCGCGGACCCTGATCTCGCTCGGTTCGGCTTCACCGCGACCAAAAGCCTCGGTGGGGCCGTCGTGCGCAACCGGGCACGCAGGCGACTCAAGGAGGCGGTGCGGCTTACGGGGCCTGCGCATGCCTCACAGGGCTATGATTATGTGTTGATCGCGCGGGGAGGCACGGTACAACGGCCCTTCAACGAGCTGATCAAGGACCTTGAACGGGCGCTCGCCAAGGTTCATGAGCCCTCTTCGGCGAAAACCCGCCGCAAGCCTAAAACCGATTAGCTACCTCCACACACGCTTGGCGAACGAGCGGCCTTTGAGCTGAAAGCGACATGGACGAGAACAACCGCAATTTTATCCTCGCGATCGTGCTGTCCATGGTCGTGCTGTTCAGCTGGCAGTTCTTCTTCGTGCCGGAGACGCCGCCCGAGGAGCCGCAGACGCAAGCGCAGAGCGAGCAGGGTCCGCCTTCGGCCGGAAGCGAGGCCCAGCAGCCAAGCTCCGCACCGCGTCCCGGCGCCAGCAGCGCACCGCAGCCGGAAGGCTCGCCGACGGGCCAGACCCGCGAGCAGGCGCTGGCCGCCTCGCCGCGCATCAAGATCGATACGCCGAGCGTCAGAGGCTCCATCGCGCTCAAAGGCGCGCGGATCGACGACCTGACGCTCAAGGACTACCGCGTCACCGTGGACCCCAACAGCGAACAAGTCATTCTTCTGTCGCCCGCGGGCGGCCCGCACGCTTATTACGCCGAACGCGGCTTTGTCGGGCCAAGCGGCGGCACCCTCACCCTGCCCTCCGCCGACACGCTGTGGACGACTGAAGGCCAGGGCGCGCTGACCCCGAACTCGCCCATCACGCTCAGCTACGACAATGGCGAGGGGCTCAAATTCACCCGCACCATCTCGGTCGACGACAAATACATGTTCACGATCGACGACACGGTGGCCAATACGGGCACGG
>Ga0307379_10000809_pt1 | contig 51004 bp, 38 predicted proteins | sample UN2MG_FD_202237 | JGI IMG/M metagenome (GOLD analysis project Ga0307379, IMG submission 202237) | Soil microbial communities from Risofladan, Vaasa, Finland - UN-2 | ecosystem: Environmental > Terrestrial > Soil > Coastal area > Acid sulfate soil | place: Finland: Risofladan, Vaasa | collected... | reverse complement strand
TCGTCCACAACCAGTCAGGACGCGCAAATCCGCGGCCGAGGGAGAACATGAGGCCCGGCAGGCATCGGAGCCGCGGCCCAGTGGCCAAGATCGGGTGCGTCCTGGAGCCAGGGTGGGAGATCCAGGTCTGCCACCTCTCCTTGTTCTAATCGGGGGTGTTATGATACCATAAATACGGGAGATGAAGGTTAAGGAGAGTCAATGAAGTGCTTGGTGCGGCATGTATTGGTTGTGCATATCGTGATACTTGCCGCTACCATGGCAACCTGCTCATCAGGGGAAGCACAGCAGGAATGTCCCGACGGCGTGCTGGTCGGAGGTACGTGCATGCCTTCCAACTGCCCGCTTCACGACTGCCCGGAGGGGTTTGTTTGCCTCGACGACAAGTGCGTTGAGATAGCCTGCCTCGATGTCGTCTGCGATGAAGTCAGTGCCTGTGCCGGGGGAAACTGCTACCCAAGGGATTGCACATGGAGGAACTGTCCCGGGCAGGGAGAGGTCTGCATCGACGAGGAGTGCCAGCAGTCGAGTTGTGTCGACGTCGATTGTCCACCCGGAGAGCGATGCGCTGCCGGGCAGTGCTATCCCATCGACTGCGAGACCAAGAAGTGCCCGGGCTACGGGGAAGTTTGCGTGGAAGACGAGTGCGCCGAGCGAAGCTGCGTCGGTGTCGAGTGTCCTTCGGGAGAAAGCTGCGCGGGTGGTTTCTGCTATCCCTCCGACTGCACGGAAGTGGGTTGCTTCGGTGACGGAGAGGTGTGTGTCGACGGGGTATGCCAGCGGAATTCTTGCGTGAACGTGGAGTGTGGGCCGGGATCCGTATGCGCCAACGGATGGTGCTATCCGAATGACTGCGGGGGGGAAGAGGAGTGCTCGGATTTCGGTGAGGTCTGCTTCCAGGGGGAGTGTGTACCGGCGGACTGCGTTGGCGTGGAGTGCCCGGCGGGGCAGCGCTGTGCACGGGGGGATTGCTTTCCACTGGAATGCGGGGGGCAAGTTTGTGCCGGTGATGAAGTTTGCCATGAAGGACAGTGTACGAACTGGAACTGCGTGGGTATGCAATGTCCCCCCGAACATCGCTGCGTAGATGGAGAGTGTGTACTGGTGAACTGCCCGGTGCCATGCACCCCGGAGAACCAGTGCGAGGAAGCAACTTGTGCCGGCATCGTTTTCACATGCCTGTATGATTCGCTCACCGAAGAGCCCACCTGGAGCGAGAGTGGAGATACCTGCTCAGACGGGGATCCTTGCACGGAAACTGACGCATGTGTTCAGGGTACTTGCTCGGGCACGGCGATCGTCTGCGAGACGCCGCCGCCGAGATACTGTGACGGCAATACCCGGGTTACCTACGAGCCTGCCGGCGACTGCGTCGATGGCAAGTGTGAGTACCTGGAGAACAGGCATGAATGCCTCGTAGAATGCCAGGACGGTGATTGCACCGGTGATCCCTGTGACTCTATCCAATGTGATCCGGGTGAGATCTGCGTCGATGGAGATTGTCAATGCGACGATGGCCTGGCGGATTGCCATGGTGACACGCCTGGTTGTGAGACGGAGTTGGGAACGCCGGAGAATTGCACGGGCTGCGGGGATGCCTGTGATGACGGGAACACATGCACCGACGACTCATGCGACCCGGCATCCGGGTGCCGGCACGTGAACAACAGTGCTCCGTGCAACGATGACAACTTGTGTACGTACGATGATCATTGCTCCGGCGGCGCGTGCACGGGCGCGTCGATCACCTGCAGTGACGACCCGGGTGTTTGCGGTGCCGATCAGGAGTGCAACGGCACATCGAGCTGCACGGTCACCTACCCGGCGGCCGGCACGTACGTGGGCCTGTGCACCGAGTGCAACGGTTCCGGCGGGGAACGAGCCATGGATGATGATTCCTCTTGTGGAACAATAGATTGTGATGGCTTGAATTACTATTATGTAGATGGAAATTCGTCACCAACAGGAACTGATTATTGCAACTACCGGAATTATCGAGATATCACCTCGTATAGATGTGAGGGAAAAAACAATTGCAAGGATGCAAACAGCTCCGATTGCACCAGCTACAGCACTCAAACTTTGGAAACCTGCGGCAATTGCAAGTACGTGTACAGTTGCAGCAGTTCGACCGCCCATTCGTGCGGTTTCTACAATAGCGGTACCTCCTGCGGATCGTGCTCGGAGTGTGACGTGTCCGGACGATGTTGTAATTGCGAGTGGGTAAACAGGGGCACCGAAAGCCACTGTTTTGCAAGCTACAGCGATGAACAACCCTGTAATTCAGAGAACAGCGGTTTGATGGTATGGACACATGACACGAGCTCGGGCAATTGTGGAAATTGGCCTCACGTGGGACACAACTGCATTGTTGGGCCTTCTATCGATGTACCGAAGGCTCAATGCGTGTGTAGTTGCCAGTGAGTTAGGTCCGAAGGATTGTAGCGCCATCGTCGTCATCGAGTAATTCTTGCCCAGGACGACCAGGACGACCAGGAACTTGTAGGAATTTCAAAAGGCCTTTCTCCGGTCACGACCAAAAATTGTTGGTGCCAAAAATTGTTGGTGCCAGCGACTTCGCAAGCGACTTCGCAACAAACATTATTTTGTTGATTCATGCTATATGCTATATATAGTATATATATTAAAGACCATATCAGGCGGTGAGATTGTCATGGCTCGTAACAAGATAGTGTACATCTCGGAACAAACACACAAGAAGCTCAAGATCGTCTCGGCGCAACGCGGGCAAGCGATGGGCGAGATGATGGAAGAGTTGATCAATGCCGAAGTGGATGATCAGGCCAATCCCTGGATCGCTCCCGGAGGTTTGAGTCTGCAGCAGACGGCCGCGGACAGCGCCTGGGACGATCCCGAGTTGGATGTCTACGATGAAGAATGAGCTGCGCCGCGGAGACGTAGTTCTGGTCGAGTTTCCCTTCGGCGGATCTCGAGAAAGAGGACTGAAGAAGAGACCCGCCCTGGTGGTTCAGCACGATCGCTACAACCGGCGTAGATCAGTTGTGATCCTGGCGGCAATCACCAGCAGCAGGGCCCATCATCGGCTGCCCAGCAAAGTTCCGGTGACCAGAGACAGCCCGGAGGGTCAAAAGGCAGGGATTCTGATGGACAGCGTGGTGGACTGCCAGACCCTGGTGACCATACCCACGGGAGTCATCATCAAAAAGCTCGGCTCGCTTCCCGAAGGCTTCATGCACAATATCGACGCGGCGCTCAAGGACGCTCTCGGAATTCGCAACTGAGGGAACTTCCCCGGGTGGGGGATCTCTAGGTAACATAGACGAGGGATCGGTGAATGATGGGATTGCGAATCACCCGGGTGCAAGCCTTTGTTGTTGCTGTTTTCATCTCCGCGCCCATTTTTGCCCGGGGATCGGAATGCAAGATCCTTTCGGAAAAGAGGGCGAATATCGATATGAGCGGATGGATGGGCGAGTTGGTGGCACAACTTGCAAAAATCTACCAGGTCCAGCTCTGCTTTGAGAGGGACTACGAATATTGCGTGCTTCCAGCCCACGGAACGGGGCAGTGTGACGGCATGAGTTATGGCACGCTGCGCGGGAAAGATCTGACGCTTCGGGAAGCGCTGGAGAAGCTCACCCGGGATGTTGATTCCCGCTATACCTGGCAGGCCTGGAACTGCAAGATGGTCAACGTATTTCCCTGGCGCCTGCGACAAGATCCCGACTATGTGATGAACATCGAGATGCCCAGCCTTTATTTCAAGAACAAATCGTTCGATGAGATCCACGATCTGATTAACCGCTTCCTCAGAAAGAAATATACGGTTCTGACCAGAGGTCCAATCGGCGCGGTCTTCAGCGGCTCTCCGGAGGCTTTCGAGGAATTCCAGACGCGCGAGGAGGAGAAAAAAAGAGACTTGAGCCGGCCTAGGACCTTTCGCTTTCACGGGGGATCTCTGCGAGATCTGCTCAATCTCGCTGTTTCCAAGCTGGGCAAGACCTGGGTGTGGACAAGCTACATGAACTACTATTTCAACGATCGCCCCGAAACCAAACCCAACGATTACAGACACGAAATGTCAATGGGTCCCGGCTACTCGCTTGAACGCTACGATTTCCAGCAGAACATCGAGGGCCGCCGGCATACGCCGCACGGCGACCTCGACCGGCTTTACATCGAGCAGACGCACGCCGAGCGCAAGTGCCGCTGGTTCGAAATGGACGAACCCCGGTTGGTCGAAATAAACAACGAACCGCTGGAACACGCGCTGGTCTACCTCACTTCGGTTTTTGGCATTCCAATCCATTTCGAATCGGCTCGCTTGCACTGCCTCGAAAAGACACAAAACTGCTGGCACACGAAAAATGTCGGCATCAAGGGCTACCTGCCCCTGAGGCAGGTTCTCGACGAGTTGGCCGGGCAAGACGGCAGGTACACCTGGGAATCCTGGGAGTGCAAGGCCGTAAACGTCTATCCCAAGTATGAGGATCACGATCCTTACTACATAATGAACTTGCCGGTGGAAAAACTGGAGCTGTCAGGGAACAACGTAAATGAAGCAGTCAACAAGCTGGCCAAGCTGTTGCTGCGCCGCTACCGGTTGTTGAAGGTGCGCAAGGCGGCTGATTTTGTCTCCTTGCCGGACAATGAAGTTTCCAAATCAGTAGAGAAAACGACCGTCCGCCGGGTACTGAACGAGATATTCTACCCGCTCGGAGCAAAGATCACCTGGCACTACCGCCGCTGGTCGGAACTACCGGCCGCCGTCGACGAGCGGACTATTTGGCGTGGAATGGCTGCGCATTCCGTTTTGGAGCCGGTCCCGACCCTCGCAAGGACACCCGCGCCTGTCCGTTATCAATACAAGATTCGGGAAGTGCCCGGCCGGATGAGCGAGAGCAGATCCGGACATGCGGCAATAAACCTTGGAAAGGGACGCATCGGAGTATTCGGAGGTTATGGAAAATCGAGTATGGAGATATACGAAACCTGGACCGGAAAATTCCGCATGCTGTCTGCACGGCACCGGCTGGGCGACTTTAGCGGAATCCGACTTCCCGGCGGAAGAGCGCTGCTCGTTGACGGCCAGCATGATTGCGTGTTCGATGCAAAGACCGAACAGTTCTTGAAACCGGTCAACAACCTCACAACCGAGTACGCCCGGGAAAAGGGGACAAAAATGAGCGAGATTGTCCGTCACCCGGTCATGCTGGCATTACCCGGAGGGAAGATCTTCATCGCCGGTGGAGCCGACGGCGATTTCAACCCGATCGATCTCTGCGCCTTGTTTGATCCGCAGAAACTCACGTTTGAAAGAATCGGTAGACTGGCGGTTCCGAGAATGGGGCACACGGCAAACCTGATCGGCGACAACCTGGTACTCATTGCCGGTGGACGCGGAAAATCAGAGAGGTATAAACGGGGCGTCCAGCGAAAAAGCTTCGACTCGGCCGAATTATTCAACCTGAAAACCGGAATATCCGAGCTGCTTCCCGCAACCATGACACAACCAAGAACCTACCATTGCGCAGTAGCACTCCGTGACGGGAACGTCCTTATCGCCGGCGGCTATACGCCCGATCTGCCCTATCAAGACGATTACGACCGCCACGACAAAAGCGCAGAACTTTTCGACCCTAAAACCAGAACCTTCAAACCCGTCAATCCGATGAACGTCCCCAGGAGCAATCCCGGAGCCGATCTTCTTCCAAGCGGTCGGGTTGTCGTGTTCGGCGGCAAGGAAAAAGACAGCACCGTCGAACTCTACATCCCAGAAGAGAAGCAATTCATCCTGCTGGACCAGCACTTCAACAAGCCGAGAAAATTCGGCCCGGCAGCCACAACCATGGACAGCGGAGAGATATTCATCGTCGGCGGATGCCCCGGTTCTGGTCCCGAAGTTCTGGATACGGCAGAAATCTTCACAGAAACAGAACCCAAATAATAATTTTGAAATCATGACCGCCCCGGAGGGGCGGATCCAAATTCGGGTGCCAGGGACAGGGACATCGGGAAAGTCGGTACAAGCGCCCGGCCGACCGCAAGAAGGTCGTCCCCCGCTACTGGAACGGCTGAGCCCGCAATTTCATGCCCAATGCTTTTACGACTTTGAGAATTGTGTCGAAGCCGGGACTTCGTTCTCCGGAGAGAGCCTTGTAAAGACTTTCGCGGGATAGACCGGTATCACGCGCCACCTGAGACATGCCTTTGGCACGAGCAATATCGCCCAGAGCTTTTGCAATGAAAGCGGCATCACCATTGGCCTCCTCAAGGCAAGCTTCGAGATAAGCAGCCATTTCCTCCGGCGTACGAAGATGTTCGCTGACATCGTATTTGGAAGTCTTAGTCTTGGTCTTAGTCTTAGTCTTAGTTTTGGTACTAGCCATGATACGCTCCTATAGATTCCGCGCCAGGCGCAAGGCGGTCTTGATATCTTTAGCCTGCGTACGTTTGTCACCGCCGGCCAATAGAATGACCATTATCTTTCCGAACTGTTTGTAATAGACCCTATATCCTGGACCATAATTTATTCGCAACTCCGAGATTCCTCCTCCCACTGGCTCAACATCCCCAGGATTTCCGGTCGCCAATCTCTCGATTCGTACCAAGATGCGTGCACGCGCACGGATGTCATGCAATCCGTCCAGCCACCTGACAAAAATCTCAGTCTTACGGACTTCAATCACGGATCAATTGTAGCCTGCTGGCTACATGCTGTCAACTAGACAGTATGGGACGGGTGCTTTGATCGATTTTCACAGGGACAGGGGATCGATAATACCCGAACGGGCATTTCTTTGATTTTCAGACGATCGAGATGGCACCGAGGTGGCTAGTGTATTGCAACCGGCAACTTGCGGTCCCTCTATCCGTCGAACAATGGGTCACCTCGTACTACACAACCCATCTATGCTTGCCCGGTATGCTTTAGGCCGGGAAGTCGTCATGCCGGTATGTTTTAAGCCGGCACCCAGTCTTCGTGTAACGAGCTTGAACAATTGCCTTCCGGCTACCCGCCCAAGGCACACCTAGCGCGTAACGATTCGATTTCATGCCCCTGGATGCCTATCACCGCATTGTGCATCCAACGCATGATGTCTCTCCATGGCGTTCTCCGTCGTTCCTCGGATCGTTGGGTCACACTGCGGAACAATGCCAGCATGTTGAAAGCCATCCGCCGCAACAACATCACAACCAGTGTCCCCCTTGGTGCGTTCCGTATCCAGGGCCGGTCGTCTTCCTCGAACGCCATGTCCCACGTCCCATGACAATGATTCTCCACCGCCCAGTGCTGCCGGACGATCTTCAGCCATTGCTCATCCGTCAGCCTGTTCATCGGCAAACTGGATATGAAGTACCGGGACTCACGCTCTACTACACGTCCCGCCTTGAGCTTGATTCTAACACGTCAGGGTTCTCACCAGGCCCACGGCTGACATGCCGTATGCGTCTCGGTGCCTCTGCGCATATTTGTTGTCCCAGGTCTCGATGGCCGTGCTTTTGCCGTCGATGGCCACCACGCCGAACGGCAGCCCCTCGGGCCTCAGGGCTTTTCGTCTCTGTGCGGCTTTGACTTGCCGGTGAATGCATTGCCGCAGTTGATTGGGCTCGATGTTCACCAAGGTATCTCGCATGGTGGTGTCCGGCAGCCGCCGGTTCAACCCCAGCATACGGCTCATCCCAAAACTCATTTCCGAACTCAATGACTCTGTTTGAACCAAATTCCTACACCGGCAGGCCAGTCCCACCACGCAGGTCCTCAACAGGACATCCAGGGCCCAACGCTTGCCTCGCGCCTTGCGTGGATCTCGAACTCTTTCCAGCTTCAAATCAGGGAGCCGAGCCTTGAGCACTCCCGCCATTCTTCGCATCAGTCGATTCTGCTCCGACATGCCTCCTCCGTTTTTGCTTGCAGCCCGCATGCCGGTGATTCATCCTGGCACACGGGCTTGGTTCTTTGGGAAGGGGCACTAAATCCCCTTCAGTTTTTTGTTTTCAATCCGAGAAAATCGGATGTCTGCCCAAAGGCCAAGCTTTTTACTTATGGCTAGTCCCGACCAAAAACGGATGTGCGTTTACATCCTGGCGAGCAAAAGAAACGGCACCCTGTATACTGGGGTAACCTCAGACCTGCGCAAACGGGTGTGGGAACACCAAAACCATCTGGCAGATGGTTTTACAAAGAAGTACAATGTCAATCGCCTGGTGTATTACGAGGTGCACGATAACCCGACGACGGCCATCAAGCGGGAAAAGAGCCTCAAGAGATGGCACAGGGACTGGAAGCTCAAGTTGATCGAAAAGGAGAATCCCAACTGGGATGACCTTTATCCCAGTCTGTGAGCACCCCAGGTACACCGACTAGATCCCGGCTTAAATAATTACCGGGATGACGAATTTATGGGTGTTTGCGAATTTATGCCCCCGCTGCCCACTTGTGCCAAACCAGTGCTTGATCACTGCCCACAACTGCCTCGGTGCAATCCAATTACTGACTACCGATTAAACCTGTATGGGACGGGTGCCAGATTTGGGTGCCGGGGACATCGGGAAAGTCGACATCGGGAAAGTCGGCGAATGACGGTTAGTATGCCGGCACTTGAAATCACGGCCGCCCCGGAGGGGCGGGGGAACACCCTCAAAAGGCGAGGGCTGCTTACGCTGCAGCCTGGGGGGGCTTCCGTGTTTTTTACGGTCCTGAGCCGAAGGTGAAGGGTAGCCCCAGGAATAGTCGCAAAATACAAAGCGCCCTGAAGGGGCGCGGCTCGGGGTTCCTCCGCCCCTTCAGGGCGGATTCTTGTTTACATCCAAAAACCTGGGGCTGAAGCCCCAGGCTGTTTTCCTACGCCCCTTCGGGGCGTGCTAGCGCGCCCAGACCGGGTCGTAGTACGGAAGATCGACCGGCTTCTGTTCGAAGATCTTCACAACCCCGGGCGGCAGGTGTTTCTTGTCTACTATCAGGGCGTAGACGTACTCGTCGAACCAGCGATCGGTCATGGTCCACAGGCCCTTGTTGCCGCGCTCATCGCCCCAGCTGTTTTCCACCAGCCACTTTCGCGGCTTGCCGTTCTTTATATCTACACCAATGAAAACCATGGCGTGAGTCGGCAGGCTCTCGCGGTAGCTCAGGCGCTCGGCCTTGTCCATTGAGAAATCTACTCCGTACAAGCTCTCCAGCGCGTAGAACTCCGGCGCCAGCCAGCCTGAGGCGTCGTAGTCCTTGCCCACGTCGGCCCCGAACCAGACCGCCTGGCCGCGCTTGACGGCCTTCAGGGCGAACTCCTTCAAAGCGGCGGCCGAGACATTCGCGAAGATCATGCCGGACGTGTCTTGCAGGCTGCGGTCGACCTTGATGCGGTAAAGCTTTCCCACAGGATGGTTGGGAGAGTTCATCAGGTAGAGGTAGCGGCGAAGATCCACCCGGACCACATTGCGAAAGAACTCTTGAGGCGTCATGGTCTGGGGCTTGCTGGCCTTGCTCTTCTTTCTCTCGTAGCGCCACTCGAACGAGGCGGGCGGCACTCCCAGGTTGAGCGCCAGTATGCGGTAGACGTCCTCGAGGATCTTGACCTTCTCGACCCGCAATTCGGCCAGCGTGGCGCCGCGCGCGTGTTGAGTCCTGATTGCCAGCGCGCCCTTTCTTAGCCTGCGGAACAAGGCCGCGTTCATGTAGCGGCTTTCCTTGCTCTGGACGTTTTCGGGCATGGCATAGAGCGGAACCAGGCCGTATTTCTCGATCAGGTCGACGGCCATGTTCCATTGGCCCCCGTCGCCGGCCGGCGTGCGCAACCACCACTCGAGCTCACGATCGTCAACGATCGAATGATCGGCCAGTTCGATCATCTTTTCCAGAAACAGGTTGGACTTCTCCAGCTTGTCCCAGAAGAAGAGATAGTTGTACGAGAACTCGAACTTCTCCAGCCTGAGGCGCTTCATTAAAGCAGGCCGCAAGGTATTCAGCGTTGCGAACATCCAGCAGCGGCCCGACTTGTTCTGGTTTGTGATTCCCTTGGCGTCCATCTTGTTGGAAAAGAAGTTGACGACGCCCTTCTTGGCCTCGGTGTCTATAACCAGATCCTTGACCTCGTTCTGCGAAAGAGCGTCGATGGCGTTCTTCGTCCGCGCGTCCATTTGCAAAGAGCTTCTCAGCTCTCCGACAGTTTTTACGCTCAGCCCTCCGTCATCAGCGCCGGCATCGGCGCCGGCCGTAAACACAACAGTAAGTGTCAACAATATCCCTGCAGCCTTGCTCATTTTATCCTCCCCGGATAAAGCCTGATCACGGCCGAAGCGTTTTCACGGATCTCATCCCAGTTCATGACCATCGGCGCGTACTCGAGATTCCTCCAGCGCTCGAACTGATCGCTGTAGTGCGGCGCGAGCGGCCAACCGGACGAGCCGCTGTCGATGATCCAACGGGCATGCTCGACGTCCGCCATGTCGACCACCATCCTGAAGACCGGCCCGTAGTTGGCCCGGTAGGGCGTCGTCGGGTGGCCCAGGTCGAAGTGGGCCTTCCAGACGGCTGACAACGCTCCCGGCGCCTCGTGCGCCTCCAGGCTGAAGGCGCCGGCCTTGTCGCCGAAGGCGTGCTTGAGGCGCATGTCGTGGATCGCCCCCCAGCGCCATTTGGCGGGATCGTCTCCCAGTTTTCCAGCCAGCCAGGCCACGGCCTGCCTGAAGGCCGGGCGGACGACGTCGGCGCGTTTTTCTTGCCCGGGCGTCGCCCGATCGTCCCAGACCGGATGATCGGCCTCGGGATACCAGCGATCGACCGCGTTCGTGAAATAGCGCTGCTTGAGCAGGTAGTCGACTCCGGCCGGGCCGACCTCATCGAGCATGGCCCCGATGATCGCCTGGCGATAGGTGACGAAGAAGATCGCGCAGGCGGCGGAGTCGACCGTGGCCCGGTAATCCCAGGCGGCAAGCAGGCCCAGGGCGGCCTGCTCGATCTCGCTCTTGCCCGGCACTTCCGCCAGATCTTCAACAATGTATGGAGTCAGCTTGCGCGCTCGGAGCAACATGCTATCGCCCTGGATACGGCCCAGGCTCTCGGGCGTATGCTTGGCGGTCTCGACGATCAATTCCCTGATGCGCTCCAGGCGATAGGCGGGCGCCGAGTCGATCTGAAACAAGACGCCGTGTTCGGGATCGCGCATCAGGCTGTTGCCGTTGGCGAAAAAATCGTTGTCGGCGCCGATGCCGACGGGCATCTGATCGGCCGAGAGTAACCGTGTCCACTCGTATTTCTCAATCCAGGCCGGAACCGGAAACGTTCCGCGGTGATTTGTGTGCTCAGGCACCCGGCCGGTTGCGAAAAGGGCGACTGCGCCGTTGACATCCGCCGCCAGCACCGCGTTGACCGGCGAGGCCATCTGCAGCATGTGGTCTCGGAGCTCGGCTACCGTCTTTGCCCGGTTGGCCAGCCGCAGGCCGAGGATGCTCTTGCCGGCGGCTAGCGATCCTGTGTGAACCGAGACCAGCGGCGACCAGGAAGGAAGCGCTTCCGGGTAGAGATCGTTGATCAGCGGCCCGCGCGGCGTACGGCGGATGCGCTTTGTTATCTCGCGCATCTCGGATCCGTCCCGCACCCGGATGACTATTTTTTCTTCGACCAGCGGCTCGGGCCCGCCGGGTCCGAGCAGGCGCTGTTTGTTTTGCGGGTCGAGCTTTTCGATGTACAGGTCGGCCGCGTCGGCCACGGCCGCCGTCATCCCCCAGGCAACGTCGCGGTTGTGCCCCATCAGCACAAGCGGAATTCCAGGTACGGTGGCGCCGATTACATCCAGGTCCGGACAGCGCAGGTGTTGCTGAAAGACTATCGACGGAAGCATGTGCGGCAGGTGCGGATCGTTTGCCAGAATCGGCTTGCCCGATGCGCTGCGCCCGCCCCCGACAACCCAGCCGTTACTGGCCCAGCTGAACCAGCCCTGCCCCGGCCAAAGCCCGTCGGCCAGATCGCCGGATGGCTGCGGTTGCAGCAGCGATGTCTTTTCTTCGCCTGGATCGTACGGCCGGGCGGGAAATAAATCCGCGACTTCCGGCACCACGGCCAACGGCAGTTCCCTCTTTTCTCCGCCGGCCGGAAGCGCCGCTTCATCCGGCCAGGCGCTGTGGGGATATATGCGCGAGGCGCGCTCGACACCGACGTACGAGGCGATCACCAGGCGCGACAGTTCCTGGCGCCAGTTATGGGTAACTCCCCAGGCGATTATATAGGCCACCGCGAAGCTGTCGGCGATGGTCCAGGTCTCGGGCTCGATTTTCAGTAGGCGGTATTCGATGGGCTTATAACGCGAAAGCGCCGTATTGACTCCCTCGACGTAGGCCGTCATCAGTCTCCGGGCCTGCGGGTCGAGAGCGGCGGCTTCGGCCCTGCTCTCGCGCTCGAAGCCCCAGCCGCGCATCGAAGCGTCGAGCTCGACGGTGCTTCCGAGCGGCACGCGCTGCTCTCCGACCAGCTCGCTCAGGCGTCCGCGCGCGTAACGCCGCATGGTGTCCATCTCGAAGAAGCGCTCGCGCCCGTGCATGAAACCCACCGCCCGCATCAGGTCGTCTTCGTTTTGCGCGTCGATGTGCGGCACGCCCAGCTCGTCGCGGTAGATCTTGACCGGGGCCGCGAGCCCGGAAAGTACGATCGATTCGTTTTTTTCCGACGGATAGTCAGGTGACATACGGTAGCCGATGTAAGTCGACGCCGCGCAGCCGGAAAACAATAACATCAAGCCGCAAGTGGTCATGACAATCTTTTTCACGTTCGCTCCTGTTCTGAATGTCTTCACGTTCACCAGAACTTCGCCGGCAGCACCAGGCCGCAGGTAAGTACATCCGCGGCGCGTGAGTTCTTTCCGGCAAGCCAGCTCTGGTTGCGATAGGCAAAGTATATCTGCAGCGGCACCCCGACCCTGAGCAGGCTGACGGTAAGCTTGGCCCACAGGGTATTTTTCTGCCCCGGCAGCCATAGCTTTTCGCGCTCCCAGTCCCAGATGGCCGAGTCTGATTCCCAGTCGGATTGGCCCAGGTAGGTGAAGGTGTAGCGCACAAGCACGGTCACCATCGGCGGCAGACGCTCGGCTGCGGCGGCGTCGTGGTCGACGATCCAGGTCGCCAGGGCCGGGCCGTAGAAGGGCACCGCCTCCAGCTGTAAAGAGACGCCCGAAAAGTCGCCCGGGTCGAGCGTGTAGTGCCCTCCGACGTAGGAGGCGTAGCTGAGCATCAGCGGGTTTTTTGCGCCCGTGGCGGTAGTGTAGGTGTGCTTGAAAAGAAACTCGTAAAACAGGTCCATCCCCAGCGCCAGGCGGCCCATAAGCCGCCCGCCGAAGTCCTTGTCGAAAGACAGGTGAAAACCGAGCTCGCCCATCGAGTGCAGGTCCCACATGGTCGTGCCGGCGGCGGCGATTTCCTCGGGCGGCGCCTGCCGCCCGGTGGGCAGCGCCCCTAAAACCTGCAGGGACATCTTCAGGCCCGATCTTCTCAACCAGGAAATGTCGTCCGAGAAACGATAGCGGGCCCCGATGATGATGTCGCCCAGCACTCCCTTGCTGCCGCTCCAGTCGGTGGGTTTCGGTTGGCCGAGGCTTTCGGCCCATTCCCAGAAATCCTGTTCGCTGTAGGCCCGCCCCAGGGCATTCTGGTAGTCGCCGGGCGACCATTGCAGATCGAGATCGATGTCGGTGGACAGCACCACCGGGATGCCGACGGCCACGGACAGGTTGTCGAGAAGGCCGTACTGAATCTGGTTGATCAGCACCAGGAAATTCACCACGGCGTTGGGCGTCAAGACTCCCTGCATTCCCCCTCCCGGCTCGTATCGTTCGACAGAATCAATCAGCGTCGTGCGCCGGCAGTCATCGTCGTAACGATACTTGAGAGTCGAGAGCGAGATGCTCTCGTCGATTACGAAGGTCCCGCCGGGGGCGGTATCGGTGAAGCCCGCCGCTGCCATGCCGGGCGCGAGCAATATGGCCGCCGAGATCAGCGCCGCTGCCGGGTGTCTCATGGGGTTCCCTCCCCCCCTCCCCCGTGCAGGTCGTACTCGATGAACTCGCCGTCGGTGGCCGGCACCCGGCCCATGGCAAAATGCAGCCGGGTTTTCCCGGGCTCGTAGACCACGGCGTTCATGCTGTCGCGCAGGTCCACCAGATCGGGCACCCGCAGCAACTCGATTATTTCCTGCGTGCCCAGCCTGCCGTATCCGGCGGCGATTTGCTCACCGAGAATGTTCCAGGTGCGCAGCGAGCGGTAATAGAAGCTAGACCAGAAGTGCTGCGGCTGCACGTCGAAAATCAGGATCATGCTGTCGATGTCCGGCGTGTTCTTTACGAAGTGCGAAGCAATGCGCAGGTCGTCCGGCCCGACCGAGGCCAGGCGTCTGCCGTACGAGTCGAGGTTGTCCGGATCGGACGTCTCGGGCCCGAAGACGCTGAAGCCGCCGTCGTCATCTTCGAGAATGTTCGAGTCGAGTTCGACCGCCGCCATGCGCCCCTGGCTGTCGCCGAGCAGCAGGTTCCAGCCGAAGGTGCTGCCCTCGGCGGCCAGAAACTCTTTTGCCTCGGGGACGCTGCTCATGTTGGTCAACATCTCGCGGCCCTCGAGACCGACAGGCGTGCTGTCCAAAAGCAGCTTGGCCATCCAGACCTGCTTTCTTACCTGTCCCGCCAGCGGGTTGTCGAGCGTGTCGGAGGGATTGATCATGTAAACCAGGCCGTCTTCGTTCATGCCCGAAAAGCCCCAGATCACCCCGGCCCAGCCGAGGGTGGCGTGCACCTTGCCCTGATCCGGCCGATGCACGAGCAGCACGGTGTGCTTGTGGGAAGTATTGGAATCGAGCAAGGCGAAATGATGGGCCAGGCGAATGCGACCGTCGGGCGTGGCGCTGCCTCTTACGGCGAAGCCAATCGAGGTGGGCATGCTGCGCCCGTCCCACTCGCCCAGGTTTGAAATCTGGTGCGGCCGCAGGCCGTGGCCGCGGGTGGAAAAGACGATGCGCTCGTCGCGCATGAAGCGCGCGTGAAGCGGGGGCGGGTTGACAATCCGCGACAGGTTACCGGCCTGGACTATCAGCGAGACGACCGAGGCGGACGGCAGTCCTCCCGGCGGGGTGAAGACCACCTCCATGCCCATGCCGTCATCTCCCCAGACGGCGGTGGTAATGCACTCGTCGGCCGCCGTGTAGACGGTCGTGCCGAGTTGGATGCGCAGCGTCTCGGGATCCATGCCTTGGCTCTCGCCCGGCTTCTGCTCGCCGTCGGGATCCTTGAAACCGGAAAGCCCGGGCGGATCGTAGAGGATCAGGTGAATTCGGACGTCCGTCGGAACCTCGACCATGGAAGCCACCGGGCGCGGGGCGTACTCGTCGCTGTATACGTCGCGATAGAGATGTTGCTTGACCGTTCCGTCGTTATCTTCGTCGATCAGCCCGTCGCCGTTGTTGTCGATGCCGTCCGTTGCAAGATCGGCCGCTATAAAGTCGAGCCGCTGGATGCGCGGGGCCTGGAGCTGGCGGATGAAGAAGGTCACCGAGCGGAAGGCCAGCATGGTGTCCACGAAAGTGTTGAGGACCAGGATCTTGTCGTAATCGATGCCGGAGCCGTCGGCGACGCCCTGCATCTCGTCTACGTAATCGGGATGTTCGTCTTCGAGAATTTTCTCCAGGTTCTGACCGGACTGTAACATGAGCTGGTAGGAAAACTGCCCGTTCGAGTACTCCGGCTTCTGGTACTCTTCCAGGAAAGCCTCGACGTCACCCTGCTCGCGATTCAAGTATGGCATCAGCGACGTCTCGAGCAGCGTGGTGTAAAGCGAGCGGATCTTGGACTCGAGCAATTCGCCGTGCTGGTAGCCGCGCTCGTAGGGCGTGCCGGTCAAGGTGACGATCTCGCTGTAGGGCGGTTGATGGGCGGGTTCGGAGCAACCAACAGCGGCCAAGACAATAAATACAATCAATCGTTTCATTTTTTCAGCTTATCCCAACATCCAGGCCAGCGCTATTCCCAGGTAGTTGCCCACTGCGTAGCCCACAAGCCCAGAGGCCAGCCCCGAGAAGAGAACCTGGCGGTTCTTGATTGCCAGCGCCACCGGACCGACCATGTGCGGCCCGAAAATGGCGGCGGCCGAGGTGATGATGATCGTGTCGCGATCGATTTTGAAAATTATCGCCAGGGCGAAGTGCAAAATCACCGAGCCGAAGAGAACCACGGCCACGAACAGCACCGTGGTCATGGTCGATGTGAAAAGCCGGCTGAAGTCGGTGGTGAAGCCCATGGCCACGCAGAAGACCAGCAGCAAAAACTGTCCCATGTCGTGGGTTCCGCGCATGGCCCGCACCTTGGGGAGCAGCGAGGCGCCGACCGAGAGACTGGTGATCACCAGGATGGAAACCGCCTCACGGACGCTTTCCGGGCACAGCCATCCGACCCCGACCGCGGCGGCGACTATCAGGCCGGTCAACAAAAGGCCGGGAAAGATCACGCCGGCCGGCGGCAGACCGATGCTTGCCTGCGGGCTTCCTTGTTCGTCTTCGGAATCTCCCGTGCGCGGGGTGGCCGGCACCAGGTGCGCAAGCAGCCGGCCGGCCAGTGTCAGGATGAAAAACAGGTAGGCGAAGGAAGCCACCATGTCGGCGGCGTTGAGCAGGATGAATGTCTCCGGTTTGACACGCAGCGCCGTGCCGATGGCGGCCATGTTGGGTGTGCCGCCGGTGTACACTCCGACCAGCATACCGGCTATCTTTTCGCTCTCGGGCAAATACGGCCTGAAAATAACGTGCGCCAGCGCCGCGACCAGCATGACCGAGATCATGCAAAAAAAGAAAGACAAGACCGTGTTGCGGGCAAGCTTCAGCCAGGCGACGATGTTGACAGAAAACAGCAGTAGCGGAATGGCCATGGCCACGGTCACGTTGCATGCCGTCAGAGACAGGCCGGTCGAAAAATGCACCCAGGGCTGGTTGCCGAACAGCATGCCTACCGCGTAGCAGACCACCACCGGGCTGAGAAAGCGCACGATGCGCGAGCGCTTCTCGAGCCAGACAGTCACTAGCGGCACCAGCAGCGCAAGGGCGATCTGTATCGATGCGAGCGGGATGTTCACGGCGCTGTCAGTCACCCGGTTTCATCAGCTGATTGAAGAATTCGAGAACCATCTCCTTGGCCTGCCCGCGGTCGGGCATGGCCGCCAGCATGCCGTACATGGCCGCCATCCCGGCGGCGCCCTCGTCCCCGGCCGCCGCCGCCGCTTCGGTCGCCTGGCGCAGGTCGGTAAGAAAAGGCTCGACGATCTTCTCGTGGGCCGGGGTGACCATCATGTGCAGCGCGCCCGGCTGGCGATCGAGGTGCCAGCCGCGCTTTTCCATCTCTTCTCCCAGGACGAAGATGTTGCAGCGCTTGGAAGTGAAGGCGAAGACGCTCATCTGCGGCCGGCCCAGGATTTCGAGGCCCTCGATGTCCTGAATGCCGTTCTTGAGGCGCTCGGTTATCTCCATGATCTTCTTGGCCGTGGCCAGGTAGCCCTGGCGGCCGAGGTGCCTAAGCGTCGCCCAGGCGGCTGCGATCGCGCCGCCCGGGCGGGTGCCGGTCGCGCTGGGCGAGGCGTACAGGCCTCCCGGCCAGTCGGCGTAGGCGAAGTACTGGTGCCGGCGGAGATCCTCGTCGCGGTAGATGACCGTCGAGGCGCCCTTGGCGGCGAAGCCGTACTTGTGGATGTCGGCCGACATGGAAGTCACCCCGGGCACCTGGAAATCGAAGGCCGGGATGTCGTGGCCCAACTCGGTAAGCCAAGGCAATAAAAAGCCGCCTAGGCAGGCGTCGACGTGAAACAGGATCCCGTGCTCGGCGGCGATGGGGGCAAGCTCGGCTATAGGATCGACCACGCCGTGCGGGTAGGCCGGGGCCGATCCGACCATCAGGATGGTGTTGTCGCCAACGGCCCGGCGGGCCGCTTCGACGTCGGCCCGGTAGTCTTCGGTAATAGGAATATGCACCGGCTTGACGTCGAAGTAGTGCATGGCTTTTTCGAAGGCGGGATGGACGCTGATCGGCAGCACGGCCTCGGGTTGCGTCACCTCGGGCTTGTTCTTACGGGCCCACTCGCGGGCCGCCTTGACCGCCATCAGGATGCTCTCGGTTCCGCCCGAGGTCATGCTGCCGATGGCCCCCGGGCCGCCGTGCAGCATCTCGGCGGTCATGGAGATTACTTCGGTCTCGAAGCGCCGCAGCGAAGGAAACGCCATCGGGCTCAGCCCGTTTTCGGAGAAGAACATCTGGTAGGCCTTCTTGATCAGCCGGGTGTGCTCGTCATCGAGGAAATACACCAGGCTCCAGGTCTTCCCGGAGCGCCAGTCGGCGTCCTGCTCGCGCTTGACGCGCATTTCTTCGAGCACTGCGTCAGGGGCCAGGCCGGATTCGGGTATCTTCATGGTTGTCTATTCCTTTCGTTTTATTCCCCGATCAACGCTGGAACCAACCCGCGCGCAGGTAGAACTGCTGGAAGCGATCAGAGGTCTCGCCCAGGGATCGATCGTTTATGAAAAACTGCAACTGCTCGTAGCCCAGCCCGAGGCTCAGCCCGCCGAAAAGCTCAGTCCGCAGTCCCACGGAAAGCAGAAACCCCGATCCGTCTCCCGAAAGCTCATCCGTCGGCCAGACGCTGAACAGGTAGCCGCCGGCAAGCTGGGCAATAAGCCATGATCCGACCAGGCTGAGATCGATCTCCAGCACTCCCGATGTATAGGTGTAGCCCGCGTTGATCAGCTCGGGATGATCGTGGTCGATAGTGTAGCTCGTCGCTCCATAGCCGAACCTGAGAAGAAAGGCAGGCGCCAAAGGCAGCCGTTCGAAGGCCAGCCTGTAAACCAAACCGACATTCCAGCGCATCTGGGAGGCTTCCCAGCTCTCGTCGATCAGTTCGGGCTCGGCCGCAAGACCAAGGCTTTTTGTGAACATGCCCTCGAAACCGATGTCCCGTAAGACGACGGTGTCCAGCAGCGAGCCCAAGAAAACGCGCCCGTCGATGCGGACACCCGGATAGGCCCCGGCCTCGTGCCGCGGGCTGAGCCCCGCCCGGGTGTTGATGCTCATCCCCGCGCTGATCAGGATCTCGGGCAGGCTTCCCGCGGGCTTTTTTGGCTTTGCGGGCGCGCGCGAGACTCTTGCGGAGGCTGCCGGTTTGGTCTCGTCCATCTCCGGCGGACTTTCCTCTTCGATCTCCAGCGGCTTGTCATCGGTGCTCCCGGATGCACCCTCTTGCGGGTTCTCTTCCACCTGCTTCAGCAAGCCTTGCCATTGTTGCTGGTCTTTCTCGGACTGCGGCGACGCCTCGGGCGGCGACGCTTCGGGCGGCGCCTCGGGCGGCGACGCCTCGGGCGGCGGCGTCTTTGGCGGCTCACTCTCGATGACCGCTAAGGGCACGAGCGCTAAAGCTTCATCTTCTACCGTCTCGGCTGCCGGAGCTTTTGCGACTTTCGGCCCAAGCTTGGCGATAACAAGTTCGGAAAGCTCGCGGGCCGTTTTCATGGGCAGGCTCGGCTTCGCAAGGCGATAGACCTTCTTGACAACCAGCACACCGTCCGCGCCGAACAGGAAAAAAGCTATCAGGTATTTCTTCCCCCGGCGCAAGGCCGAGCTGGTGACGATGCCGTCAATCTTCAGGCCGGCCGCGACTTTCTGCATGCCCCAGCGGGTAAGCGCGTTTTGCTTACCAATCGCCTGGCGCGCGACCTCTTGCATGTAATCCCCGTAGTCGACAAGCTTGGCTCCCTGGTCGCCAAGCGCCTTTGCCACGACCTGCTGCGCGTTCTTGCCCAGCTCGGAACTCGATTCGTCCTGGCAGGGGGCGACGACGAGGGTCTGGGCAGATGCCTTACCGCCAATAGACACAAGACAGATGAGCGCCAATAGTACGCCAACAATCTTCCGGCTCGTGGTCAGCCGCATTTTCATCTCCTCGCGCTGTGCTAGCCGTTTCATCGAGATCCTTTGCTGTCGCATTTTATATCACCAGCCGGGCAGGCTTCAACGACTATCAGTCGAAGAAGCGCGGCAGGTAGGCGCGGTTCGCTTCGAGCATTGCCTCCAGGCACTTCTCGGCGACGAAGCGATCCGGCACGATCGGGTCGAGCAGCAGCGCCTCCAGGGCGGCCCGGCGGTCGCCGTCCATGGCGGCCCGGGCGCACAGTTTCTGAATGGCCGCCTGCCGGCCGCACAGAGCGGCAAGCACATCGGGCAGCGGTTCGACCGGGCGGCCTCCGAATTTTTCGCCGTCGATCCAGCCGGGCACCTCGACGATGCAGTCTTTGGGCAAGTTTGGAATGTAGCCGTCGTTGGGCAGGTTGAAGGCGTCGAAGCCCTGCTTGCGGCGGCAAACCACTGCCGAGATAATATCGGTGACTATCTCGCCCGAGGGCTTGTCCAGGAAACTCGCTGCCGGAGTCGTACCCGCAACTAGTTCCGCGATCCTTTCCTGCTGCACCTTCATGTAGGCCATGTACCAGGCGAAGAAATCCAGCGGCTCGATCTCGGGCGCCCAGCTCGAGCGCCGGATGTGCCCGTCTTTGAGGTACTCGCCCATGTGGCTGTCGCCGGTTATCGAAAGGTATCCCGTCAGCCTGAGCATGTCGGCCACCAGCAGCCGATCGCGATTGACATTGGAAGGCACGAGATCGCGAACCCGCGGGTAGAGATCTTCGCCCGTACGCGCGTCGTTGATCCGCAGGTACCAGGAGAAGTGATTCAGCCCGGCCGCCACCACGGTCAGATCTTCTTTCGGCCGGCCGAGCAGCTGGGCCAGGTAGTCGTTGCCGCCGGCGATCTCGTGGCACAGGCCGACGAAATCAACCTTGGTATTGTCGTAGACCGCCTGCAGGATGCGGCTCATCGGGTTGGAGAGGTTGAGCACCAGCGCCCCGGGGCACAGCCGTTCTATGTCCCTGCAGATCTCGACGATCGGCGGTATCTGGCGCAGGGCGTGGAACAGCCCGCCCGGGCCGCCGTTTTCGCCCAGCGCCTGGCGGATGCCGAAGATCTCGGGTATCGTGCGATCCTGCTCCCAGGTAGCCATGCGTTCGATCTCGACCGAGACGATCACGAAGTCGGCCCCGGAAAGCGCCGCGCGTCGATCCGTAGCCCATTCGAGCGAGTAGTCGGCCCGGCCGGCCTCGATCAGCCGCAGGCCCAACTGGTAGACCGTCTCGAGCTTGTCTGCGTCCAGGTCCACAAGCACGATGGTGCCGCCCTGAAGATCCTTGGTCCGGATGAAGTCGGCGATCAAACCGGGAGCGAACTGAGTGCTGCCGCCGCCGATGAAAACGATCTTCTTACCCGGCGCGCTCATGGGCGGGACTCCTTTCGCAAGACATTCAGGCGCACCAGGACGGAGTCGGCGACGCCGACGTTGCCGTCGATGCCCCTCCCCAGTTCGATCTCGGGCTTGTTGGCCCCGTGGAAATCGCTGCCTCCGGTCTCGACCAGATCGAGATCGCGGGCCAGACCGGCAAGACGCGCCCGGTAGTTGTCGTCGTGCTCCGGGTAGATCACCTCGAGGCCGCACAGCCCCATTGACTTCCACTCGGCGAGCTTTTCGCGAAGCTTGTCGTCATCGAGGCCCAGTGAAAAAGGGTGTGCCAGGACCGGCAGCGCCCCTTCGGCCCGCGCTTTCGATATCGCCTCTCGGGGCGCCAGGCGGCGCTTGTCTTCATAAGCCGGGGAGCCCTTGGCAAGATATCGATCGAATGCCTGCTGCCGGTTGTCGACATAGCCCTTCTCGATTAGCACCGCAGCGAAGTGCGGCCGGCCGATCTGACCGCCGCCCGAGACGGCGGCGATTTCGTCGAGGGTGATATCCACTCCCAGCTCGTTGAGCTTGCCGATCATGCGCCCGTTGCGCTCGGCGCGCCAGCGCTTGAGATCGGCAAGCTCCGAGGCAAGCGATCCGTGCGGATCGATAAAGTAGACCAGCAGGTGCATCCAGCCGGAGCGGCCGGCCGTCTTGGGCCCCTTGTAGTCGAGGCTGATCTCGATTCCGGGAACCACTTCGACTCCAAGGCTCTCTCCCGCGGCCCGGGCTTCGGACAGGCCTTCGAGCGTGTCGTGATCGGTGATCGCCACGGCCGAAAGACCGAGATCGGCGGCATGCCGCATGAGTTGGGCGGGGGTCAGGGTGCCGTCGGAGGCGGTGGTATGGGCGTGCAAGTCGATCAAGTTTATCCTCCCTCGGCCAGTTTCCTTGTGCTATGCTGCCCTCTCCAACCGCAAAGGAGACTACCTCATGAGCAAGGCGAATACCATCTGCATGTCGCTGATCTTCCTGCTGCTGGACTACGCCGTCCCCGCAGCGGTCCCCGCCGGGGGCGACAAGATCGAGGTCCGTTCGGTCGAGATCGAGCGCGCCGCCGGAGAGCTTTACTTCTCGGTCGAGTTGAACTGGCCGGCCGATGGGGTGTCCGAGAATTACTCCGAGTTCAGCCATAAGCAGGGACCGGAATTCACGCGCGAGTGGAACTGGGCGCCCGGCGCGCTGGCGCTTATCCCCCGCGATAAAACCGCCAGCCTGGTGTTTCGCTCTTTGGCCGCCGAGAACGACAGGCAAACACACATGCCTTTCATTTCGCCGGGCACCTCCAGGCGTCCTCCCGCACAGGTGAGATTCCTGGGCAAGCTGTCGAAAAAGGCGGCAGTGGATTTCTTAGTGCGTTTTCCCAACCCCGAGGGCGACTACAGTTACCAGACTATAGGAGTAGATTTCACCAAGGCCAGGTACGCCAGGGGACTGGCCCAGGACTGGACCATGGCCGAGGCCAACTTCATGATCGCATATCTGGCTCCCGCCGATCAGAGTTTCTTCGCCTATGCCTTCGAGTGTCTTCGCAAGCGCATGAAAAAGGGCGGCAGCGGCATGTCGTTCAGGCAAACACGAAGAACCGCCGGCCGCGGCGAACTGTACGAGGTGACCACGGGCGCCTTGGCGCTGCAGGAATCGCTGCAGCTCGATCGCCTGACGGCCACAAGCCGCGATCGCGGCAAACGCAATATCCCGGTTTCAAAGATTGCCGGTGTGACGGTGCGCTCGCATCCCTGGAAGGAGATGATCGGCGACGACAAGCCGGCCATAGAAGAGATTGCCGGGCTGGTGCCCGCCGACCAGTACTACATCCGTTTCACGACATCCAGGTCCCTGAGGACGTTTCTCGATTTCCTGGATGCCTGGGGAGGATCCCTGCTTTCCCAGCTCGAGATGGGCGGCCGCGACTACGGCACGCGCGAAAAGATCGAGCGCCAGATCTGCATCCGCGCCTCGTGGCTTTCCGATCTGCTGGGCCCGGCGGTGGTCGAGAGCCTGGTGGTCACCGGAAGCGATCCCTACCTGCGCGAGGGCAGCGACTTCAGCTTGATCTTTCATCTCAAGTCGCAGGCTCTATTCGAAACGGCGGTCGGCCGCTACATCGACGAGGCGCGCAAGCGGCGTCCCGATCTGAAGGAGTCCAGGCAGAGCTACCGCGGGGTGAGCATCCAGCGTTTCCTGACCGACGATCGCCAGGTATCTTGCCACCGGGCAAAGCTCGGCGACTACTACGTCTACTCGAACAGTTCTACCGCCATCCGGAGCATCATCGACGCCAAGCAGGGCCGGCGTCCTGCGCTTGCCAAGAGCCTCGATTTCATCTACATGCGCACGCTCTATCCATTGGGTAAAAAGAACGAGGACGGGTTGATCTTCCTCTCGGACCCCTGGTTGCGCATGCTGACCGGACCGGCCTTGAGAATCTCAGAGAAGCGCCGGATCGAGACGGTCACCTCGCTTGAAATGGCCAAGAACGCCGCCCTGTTCTATCTCTGGGAGCATCCCGCCTCGCGCGTTCCCGGCATGGGCGCGTTGGTGAAACTTGGTTATCTCGATCGCAAGAAACTCTATGCCGAGCCGGGAGACAGCATCAGCTGGGACCCGGCCGCCTTCGCGGCCGTATCGAAAAAATACGGACGCCTGGGCTATCTCACGCCGAACATCGAAATTCCCGTAGGCCAGGTCAGCCAGCAGGAAAAGAACGAGTACGAGACCTTCCGGCGTTTCTACCAGGACTACTGGAGGCGCTACTTCGACCCCATAGGCATTCGAGTCACGGCCGGCCGGGACATCGCCCTGTCCGTCACCATCCTGCCGCTGATCGACAACTCGGAGTACAACCACACTAAGATCGCCTTCGGCGGACGGGCGCTGGATCTCGAGCCGCTGGCACGCTCGGGTCCGGTGGTCTTCCACTACGCCGCCCACCTGAACCCGGATAGCCCGGATCTCAAGCGCGCCCAGTCGTTCGCAGTCAACATGCTGGGCAACAACCGGGCCACGGTGGAATGGATCGGCGAGCGGATCGAGTTCTGGGTCGAGGACAACGAGATTCTCGGCGGCCTGATCGAGCATGAAAACGCCAAGAATCTGTTCAAGGTTCCGATGGTCTTCGGCATAGAGATCAAGAGCAAGCTCGGCCTGGCGGCTTTTCTGGTCGCCTTGCAGTCGGTGGTCAAGACCGGCGCTCCGGGCCTTGTGTCCTTCGAACCGACGGATCCCTACAAGGGGGCGGCCTTCACCGCCATCAAGCCGGCGCCGGGCTCGCACGCCGATGACGAGCTGAAAGACGCCGCGATCTACTACGGGGCCGTCGGAGACATGTTGTATGTCAGCACTTCTCTGGAGGCGCTCAAACATATCGTAGACACCGGGAGTAAAGCGGCTAAGAATCCCGAGACGGCCGCCATGCGTTTCGGCGCGGCAGGCAAGGCCCACATGGCCCTGCGCCTCGACTTAGAGGCTGCCCGGAAGACCTTCCTCCTGGCCCAGAAGCTCCTGGCGTCGCTTTCGGTGCCCGCCGAGCGCGAGCACCTGCGCAACCTGTGGCTGGTGGCTCACACGGCGGGGCTCGGGCCCGGCGCTCGTATCAAGCCGGAGCAGGTTCTGGGCTACCGGATAGCAAGCGCCTTTGGAAACAGTTTCGAGTACGATCCCGAGCACGACCAGGTGGTCGGCTCGCTGAGCGGCTCTTTGTGGCAACCGAAAAAAGTGGAACGCCCCTCTCCCGACTCGCCGCTCGGCCGCCTGCTGGACTCACTGCGCTCGCTGCGCGCCACTCTGGAGTTCACCAAGGACGGCCTGCACACCGAGTTGAGTGTCCGGCGCAAGTAAAAATCACTTTCTAAAAAGCGGAAGCAGTTTGGCCGGGATGAAATCGGCCAGCCAGGCTGTCGAAATCACCAGCGCGGCGACGATGCCGCCCAGGTAAGCGGCCATTTTCAAAAACATCAAGAAGAAATATCCGCTCTCTTCGGAGACGGCCTGCATGAATCCGTACAGCAGGCAAAAAAGCGGCAGGTACAGCATCCAGATCCAACTCAGCTTGACCGCCCACCCCCGCGCGGGGTCATTACCGCGCGGGGCGTCATTACCGTTTGTCGGCATGCGAAATCCCACCGACGACGCCAGCAGCAGGAACATGGGAATCAGAATCAAAATGCGGGACACGGCCCGAATTGCCTCGCCTTCCCCCAGGTAGCGCAGCAATGCCCCGACCAGGGTGGATTGACCGTCGGCGCCTGTCAGATAGGCGACGATACCGAACAAAAGCGCAAGGCCCAAAAGTACCCTGGCCGACACCGAACGGGGCGAGCGGGACCTGAGCAGCAAACCGGCCCCGACCAGCGGGAAAATAAGCAGCCAGACCGAACCGCCCACCAGGGCGAAGCGTAAATCCGCCCCGAGCGGCCCGCCGGGCTCCTCCGTCCCCAGGATGATCAGAAAGGCCGCCCCGAAAACAAGCGCCGCTCCCGAACGCAGCCACTTGGGAAAAGGCTCAACCGCGCCCAGCACCAGAAACAGAAGCCCCAGCATCAGCGGCCAGGACACCAGGTAACTCATCCCTTCCCGGTCGGCCAGCAAGTCCCAAGACATCACCACCCCGGAGGAGGCCTTGCCGAAGGGCACGAAGAAAAGCACGAGCCAAATCAGGCCGAAGACCACCATGACCCCGCGCAGAACGCCGTCCAGCCGCTGGGTATCAGGCGGCAGTTCTTGCGCGGCCACCTGGGTCTTGTCGCCACCAGACCCGGAAGGCTCGCCGCAATGCAGACAGAAACGAATGTCGCCGGTAGCAGGTTCCTCAATCATTTCACCACAGTGTGGACAAGTCCAACTCATCGCGACCTCCAGACAAGGGGGGTAGAGCACCCCGGTTACCCTATCGACGGTCTACAACCCTCCAGGATCTACGTCATTCGCCCGATGAAGGCAGATACCAAGAGAAAAGCTTTCTATTCGGCGAGGCGGCCTCGTCCGGCACGACGCCGGGGCGGACTGTGCGGAACTCGGAGATGGTGTCGATCCATTATTTTGGGATGAATAAACCTGGTCCTTCCACTTTGTGGTAGCCAATATTCTCTGCCTCTTGTAGATCCCTTGCGTTGATCCTGAAATACAGTCCGAACGCCTGCTTCGGGCAATTGCACATCAGATCAAATCGTTTCACAGCAAAGCTTTATCCATGGGAAGTTTCTCAGTTCTGGCTTGGGGATAAGAGCCGTGAGGTTTCTGTCTGTCAACGGAATGTTGGATGATAGCACCAGCGTTGAAGTGAAGCGGAATCCTGAGATACACTGTGCAGGGATACACATCAACTATTATTCCGTCACGGGAAAATGCGAATCCTCGGATCTCAACATGTTGACTCAGGGGGAGTGAGCGTTGGGAATGATTCCAAAAAAGGTAAGGGTGCTTCGGTGCACAATGGTTGTCGTGGAGTTTCTCCTCCTGCTCGTCCTGGCGGCGGGATGCCGGAAAGAAGATCCCGGTGTGCATCTGGACGAATGGGAGAAGAAGTTCTACACAGAGGCCCGCAAGGAGCTCGCTGACGCCGGAAAGGCCGTCGAGTGCCTGACGAAAAGGGCCGGGGAGGCCGAGAAAGTTCTCGGGGAGGCCGGGGCCGGCCAGCGAAGGGACGGTCTGATCACCGAACGCTCGAACCGGAACCGGTTGATCTTCATCGGCCGGCGCCAGGTGGCCTTCACGCGTCTGCGCAGCTGCTGCGGCTTCAGGACCGGCCGGCGGCCGGGCATTCCCGATCACGACATGGATTCGCGGGAGATCCAGGCCGCCCGGGCCCGGGCCGAATGCCTGAAGAACCGGGCCGAAGAGACCCAGCGGCTGGTTCGCGAGTTCGAGGGCGAAGCACGAAAAGGCGGAGATGCCGGAGACCGGACCGGTTTATTGGAAGACCTGTACAACTCGGTCCGATGGCTTCGCGAATGCTGTCCCTTCACCGCCGGGCTGGCCATCGACTTCCCTAAACCCCCGGCCGCGCGCGTCCACTTGCCCCCGCCCCCGCCACCTCCCCCGCCCATCGTACGGGTCCGCTTCGACCCGGACGTCCGGATCAGCCCGGCCGGCGAGTTTGACCAGAAAGACGCCCGGCGCAGGCTCGTCGACCTACAAAGGAGAATTTATGACTGTTACCGGGAAGCCATCGAGAAGAACCCGTCCCTTACCTGCCGGATGTCACTTGCGGTCGTTATTCATGCGGACGGGAGGGTCGTCCAGGTAGAGATCGTCCGGGACGAAGCCGGCCACCCGGCGCTCACCGAATGCGTCAAAAAGCGGGCAGATGACATGCTTTTCAAGAAATCCGGGCAGGGCGCCACCCTGACCTTCGGCCTGGTCTTCGAGCTCGAGCCCTGATCTCATCAGTTTACTGGCACTGCAGACACTGACCCCTGACGCAATCCTCGCCCATGCCACAGTTGGTCCCGCAGGCTGTCAGTCCCCAAAACCCTATCCAAGCTGAGGTGCCACCCGATTCGCCTTTGGCAAGGATCGACCGTATCGACGATCCGGGGCCTTGCTGGAAACCATGGCCTGTACTAACATCCCACACAACATTGGAATTCATAATTCAGCGGTATGGAGGGACAATCCATGAGGTACCTCGCGATCACGTTGGTCTGTTCCGGTCTGCTGGCGGCGGGCGGATGTGGTGGTGGCTCAGACAGCTACACCGCGGTGGATTGTATTGCGTCCTGCCAGGCGAGGTGCGACTGGTTCGAGAAATGCCAGGACCCAAACGCCCAGGGATGCATGGATCGTTGCAAATGCGGACCCGCGATCTACCGCTCGGACGTGATCGATACCATCGCAAAGTGCTACGAGTCGCTGGCCTGTGACAAGGATGACGACCAGTGCGAAACCGCGGGATACGAACAGGTGGGTATGAACGCCTCCCAGGCCGCGGTCGATTCCTGCATCGCGGCCTACCATCAGAGCTGCCCAGAATACAGCGACATCGACGAGTCAATTTGCTGGTCCGTGCCCATGCTGGTGCCCGAGGGCAAGGAACAAGTGCTGGCCTGCTTTGACGGGCAGACCTGCGGCGAGGATTGCGCCTACGAGGTACTGGGCTGGGAACCCCCCTGATCGAGGTGATCATGCAACTTACGGTAATGAAGTGGCTGGTTCCGGTTCTGCTTTGTGCGACGCTTGCGGCCTGCACCAACAGCAAGGAAAACCAGTGCGCCGCGCTTCGCAAGGCGATCCGAACCGAGATGGCGACCACCAAGGAGATCGCCGCCAAGCTGCGCGACCCGCAGGCTCTGGCGGCCCATGCCGTATTTCTCAAGGCCACGATCGCCGATTTGCGCAGGCTGAAGATCGAGGACGCGGCGCTGGGGCAGGCCGTGGCAACCTACCTCGGTGCCGTTACGAAACTTGCCGAAGGTTACCAGAAGGCCGCCGAGGGATTGAAGCTTTTAGCCAAGGGAGACTATAAGGCGGCCGGCGACAAGATGCCCGGGCCCGGCAGCGGGCTGGTCATCTACGGCACGATCGTCGACTCGACCCGCATCCGCATCGCCGACGAGTGCAACAAGCCCTGACGGAAAGCCGAGCGAGCGAAATCGACGATCCCGGGCCTTACCAAAAACCAAGGCCTGTGATATGATTGCGCCCTGGAATTCAAAGTCGAGACAGCTTCGGGCCAATAACATGTTCCGCTTCGCGATCGGAACACCTCACGAGTGGAGGATAGCGTGAAGAAACTTCTATTCGGCCATCACCTCTTCCTGTTGGCGGCGAGCTGCGCGACGGTCTGGGCAGGTTGCGGGTCTCCCGACGCTTCCCTGGGTACCGGCCAGTACGCTTTAATCATCCACGTACCGCAAGATGCCGACACCATCCAGGCCGGCATCGACGCGGCGCTGATTGACGACACCGTACAGGTCGCCGCGGGCGACTACACCGAGAACCTGACGCTCAAGGCCGGGGTGCTCCTGATTGGCGCGGGGATCGACCAGACCGTGCTTCACGGCCAGATCCTGCTGGTGCCCGGCGAGGGACCAGTGGTGACCGGATTCACTGTGACCCGTGAAGGCGCAGGCGATCTTGCGGACGACGTCGGGATCAGTGAATCCTGCGGCGGGTCGGGCGGCATCACCACCCTGTACCACAACGCGGTCGAGGGCTTCGGTACCGGGATCGAGCTTACAAACTGCCCGCAGGTCGAGGTGGTCCGCAACCGCCTGCGGCGCAACGCGCTTGGAGCGAGCCTGCAAAATTGCACCGGCCCGGTGACCGACAACCTGGTGCTCTACAACCGCGACTCGGGCATCTACCTGTCCGGCTCCGGCCTGCGCATCTTTCACAACACCGTCGTCGGCAACGGGTTCGCCCAGAACGTCAACCAGGGAGGCGCGGGGATCGTCTCCGGCCAGGGCAATTCCGAGGAGGTCCAGAACAACATCGTGGTGTCGAACAACGCCGGGTTGAACTCGCTTTACGACTCGAAGTCCGACTACGATCACAACCTGGTCTGGGGCAACTTCACCAACTACGCGGGCGAAACCGCGGCCGACGACAGCGACCTGTCCGGCGATCCGCTTTTTAGCGACATCGCCAACGACGACTTCCACCTGCGGTCGGGCTCGCCGGCGATCGACGCCGGGACGGACTCCGCCGGCACCGAGGTCGACTTCGACGGCGCTTCCCGGCCTAGGGGAGCCGAGGTCGACATCGGCGCCTACGAGTACGGAGAGGCCGATCCCGCCCGACACCTGATTATCTCGGAAGTGATGGCCAACCCGGTGGACGAAGACCGCGGGGAGTTCGTCGAGATCTACAACGCCTCCGAGGTTGCGGTCGAGCTGGCCGGCCTGGTGTTCAGCGACGGAGACGCGCGGGACGTGCTCGGCCCTTACCAGGCAGGGCCGACCGAGCTGGCCGCCGGGGCCTACGCGGTGATCCTCGATCCCGAGTTCCAGGGCGGCTACGGAATCCCGGCCGACACGGTCCTGGTCGCCCCGCTCAACACCACCCTGGGCAACGGCCTGGCCACCAACGATCTGGTCACCCTGTACGACACCGACGGCACCACGGTGCTTTCGACCTTCGCCCATCCTTTCGATCCGGGCAACGGGGTGAGCGCCGAGCGCGTGGACCTGCAGCGGCCCGACCTGGAGACCAACTGGCGGGCATCCCCGTGCACGCAGTCGGCCGGCCGGCCCAACTGCGCGCCGGTCACCCTGGCCGACGGACTGATCATCTCCGAGGTGATGTCCAACCCGCTCGACGAGGCCAGCGGCGAGTTCATCGAGCTGTTCAACGGGACCGACGCGCCGATCGACACCAGCGGAATGAAGATCACCGACGGCGACGCCAACGACGCTATTTTGCCCTGGCGATCGGGCAGCCCGGTGATCCCGGCCCGCACCTACGCGGTGGTGCTCGACCCCGACTGGCCCGACGCGCAGCTCTTCCAGATCGATCCGGAGGCTCTCTTGCTGACCGTGGAGCCGAGCGCGATCGGCAACGGCCTGTCGGTCAGCGATCCTGTCGCCCTGCTCTCCCCGGCCGGGGAGGTGATCGACACCTACACCCGGACGTTGACCGCCCAGAACGGCTTCTCGATCGAGAAGGTCTCGCTGTCGACCGGTGACCTGGTCGGCAACTGGGCTCAGTCCTCCTGCCCGACCGGTTCGTCCCCCGGAAGTCTCAACTGCGTGTCGTCGGCCAGCGCCGGGCCCCGCAAGCCGCTGGTGATCACCGAGGTGATGGCCAACCCCAGGAGCGAGGACACGGGCGAGTTCATCGAGCTGTACAACCGGGGCATCGATCCGGTGGACGCCGCGGGCTTGCTGCTCACCGACGGCGACGCCACGGACGTGCTGGGCGCCTACCAGGGCGGCTCGACCATGATCCCGGCCGGCGGCTATGCGCTGATCGTCGACGCGGAGTACGCCGGGCAGTACGAGATCCCGCCGGCGACGGTGCTGCTCTCCACCCAGGACACGACCATCGGCAGCGGCCTGGCGGTCGACGACAAGGTCCGGCTGCTGGAAGCCAACGGCGTGGAGATCATAGACTCGTTCCGCTCGCCGTTCGATCCGGGCAACGGTGTCAGCGCCGAGCGCATCGACCTGCGCGCCTTCGACTCGCCCAGCAACTGGACCGCCTCGACCTGCGCCGGCGGCTCGTCTCCGGGCACAGACAACTGCGCGGCCAATCCGGCCGGGCTGCCCAAGCGGGTCTTGATCACCGAGGTGCTGGCCAACCAGACGGGCACCGAGACCGGCGGCGCGGGCGAGTTCGTCGAACTGATCAACATGGGCGCCAACACGGTCGACCTGCAGGACATGTGGCTGGCGGTCGGACCCGAGGCCTCGCTGACCCGCGATCAGATCCTTCCCTTCCAGGGCGGCGGCACGATCCTGCCTGCCGGCGGTTTTGCTGTGGTGTTGAATCCGAACTACGACGGCCGCTTTACGCTGCCGGAAGGAACGCTCACGGTCACCATCGACGACGGCAACTTCGGCGCCGGCGGGATTGCCACCACCCACTGGGTGGCCCTCTACGACGCGGACGGGATCACCCTGCTCGACGAGTTCCGCTATCCGACCGATCCCGGCGACGGCGTGTCGAGCTACCGGATCAGCCTGAGCGCGACCAACGACGCCTCGAACTGGGCGGCCACGCCGTGCGGCAGCACGCCCGGGGCGGGCTCCTGTCCCGGCTCGAACGACGTTACGACCTTCACCTCCTTCTGGGTCGACCGCAACGCCTCCGAGGGCGGGATCTACTGGTACCAGGCCATCGGCTGGCCCGACTGGCATGAGCAGACTTGCGAGGAATCCATCGTCTGCCCGGGCGGCCTCTACGGCTACACCTACCGGGACAACTTCCCCGCCCCGCAAGAGTTCACATTTATAAACCCCTACCATGACTACGCGGTGGTGTTCACCGAGCGATCGAGCCCCACCGACGACTGCGGCGGCGCCTCGGGCAACGGCTGCACGGGCGCCAGCGTCCGGGTAGAGCCCGGGGCGACCTCGCCGGTGCCCGCCTCCTCGCTCGGCTACTACTACGCGCAGACCGTGGGACCGAGCCTGAACACCCTGGACTGGTTCGGCGGCGACCCGGAACTGTACTGGTCCCTGCCGCCGGACGGGATCCTGGCCCCCTTCATGGTGGAGGTGCCCCAATGAAGGCCGTCTCCAGGGCCGGCTGGCTGGCTGCGGCATTGCTGGCGGCCGCGGCTTTCTATGGCTGCGGCTCGGGCTCGACCGGCCAGAGCGACGATGGCTTCGACGCAGGTGAGACCGACGGCTTCGACGCCGGCGCCGACCAGCCCGGCGATGAAAGCGCGGATCTCGACGGGGCCGACGGCCAGGACGGCGGCACGATCGACGGCCGGCCGATCAGTCCCATGTTCGGCTGGATCCTGTTCAACGAGGTGCTGATCGACGGGACCGCCGAGGGGGATCCCAACGGCGACGGCGACACCAGCCACCCGTTCGAGGACCAGTTCGTCGAGCTGGTCAATGTTCAGTCCGATGCGATCGATCTGGAAGGCTTTTCGATCATCGAGCAGGACTTCGCCGAGGGCAGCCCCAGGCAAGTCTTTCCGGCGGGCTCCTCGCTGCCGGCCGGCCATGCCCTGGTGGTGTTCGGCGGCGGCGACGCCCCGCCGGCGACGGCCAGCGCCGAATTCTTCAGCGCCAATGCCAACGACCCGCCGGGGTTGAGCTTCGGGTTGCACCTGTCGGTCCCCAGCGACTCGGTCTGGCTGCTGGATGCCCAGGGAGCCGTGGTCGACCGCTTCTGCTACGGATCCGCTTCGGTGGACTGCGACCTGGCGGCGGCCACCGACGCCTCTCTCACCCGCTCGCCGGATCTGACCGGGGACTTCGTTTCACACGACCAGGCCACAGGCTCGAACGGCGCGGCCTTCAGTCCCGGGACCCGCCTGGATGGAAGTCCGTTCTGACGCCAGTTAGAGGATTCGCTGCTCGATCACTCGATGCACCAGGGAACGTCCTGGTTGGGATAACCCAGGGCGTTTTCGGCCTTGACCAGTTCGCGTTTCCACAGGCACAGGTCGTCGGCTTGCTTGAGGTAGCCGAAGGCGTAGATGGTGGGGTTGTCCCCGGTAGACGCTGGATACGTATCTGGCCCGCAGGAAGTCTATCTCCAGCCCGTCGCGGATCTCCCGCAGCCAGTCCGAGCCCAACTCTTCGTCGGCCGGCAGGTGCTCGAACAGTTGTTCTAGCCCGTCTGCGAACTCATCCAGCGGATCGATCACCTGGCTGCGGAAATCGGCGATCTCTGCTGCATCGAGTCCGGCCGCCTCGTCGATTAAAATCCTGGTCGGCTGCGAGATGATGCCCGCATGCTTGCCGGTCTCGATGTAGAAGTCCACCCCGGCCAGGTAGGCGGCCAGGCGCTTTTCGATAAGAAACTCGTGTTGCAACTCGACCAGTTCGACCACCGTCCCGGCAACCTGCACACCTTGCTTGCCAAGCGGCTCGAGCAACTCGCCGATTGCCTGGCGCCAGTCGTCCGGAAGCTCGTAGTTCATGCGCAGAGTCAGGTAATCGTTCTGCCAGTAGCCCCATTCCCAGCCCGTGCTGAACAGAATGTGCTCGGTAAGCGGCGATTGAGCCTGCTGCCGTGTCTGCCACAGGTCGAGCCAGCGCGATCGAATGTACAGCGGCAGGTATTGCGGCACCGAGTCATCGAAGGTTATCCAGTAGGCGCTCTCGGGAAAGTAGCCAACCGGCTCCTGTTTCTCCAGTCGGTCCAGCAGAAACTGCCGGTGCTCTGTGAACTCGTCATAGTTGTAGGCTCCCCCGGCGTCCTCGTAGAGGTCGTAGTACATGACGGTGTGCACCCAGGGGACGACCGCCGGCACGAACTTCACCAGGAAGTAATACAGCATGTTCTCGCCCTGGTAATCCACCCGCAGGTTGTCGAAGTTGCCGACGTGCACGCTGGCGCTCACCCCGGTGCCGGGCCGCAGCTCGTCGATCAGCGACGCCATCTGCGAAAGCGTATCGATAAACAGCTGTGGATCCTGGCCGACGAACTCGCCGAAGGACAGGTTTAAAAGGTCGAAGGGAAGAAAAAGCGCCGGCCGGCCTGCTCAATCACCTGGTAAACCCCGTATTGAACTCCAAGCGGAATTCCGCCACGCACCTTCACAGAAAGCTGGTTGCCCCGTCTTTCCACGTCTTCGATGCCGAAGCACTCCGTGCAGGAGTCGTCTGCGAGCAACTCTATCTTCAGCTCGAAATCGCCCTCCCCGTCATCCGCAAGGAACTCGTCGACATCGGCGACAAGCTGTTCGCCGGCCGCGTCGGCGGCCTCGATCGAATGGTACCAGCTGAGCTCGTGTTTTCCCTGGCAAGCCGCGAGTTGCACGACGGCCGGCAGCAGCAGGCAGAAGAACTTATTCGACGAAATGGAACCAGCGACAGACATGCTGTCTATTCCTCGCAGTCGATCGGACCGTAGGAAAGGTTCTGATCGGCGGCCACGCCGAAGATGAAGACCGAGAGATGTTCGGTCCCCAGGTGGTCGTGGATCTCCTCGCAGGCGCCGCCGATGTGAGTTAGATCGCCCGGGCCGTTCTCGTAGCCGGCGGCCGCCACCACGGCCTTGCCGTTCTTGCCGTTGAAGACGATGTAGCGCTGTCCGCGCGGCGGGGCGCTGGCCCAGCGCATGTTGATGTAGAAGGCCTCGGCCTCAACGGGAGGCCGCGCGCCGCTTCCCTGGCCGTACTCATTGGACGGCTCGCAGCAGGGGCACCAGGGCTCGGTTCGATCCATGCCATAGCCGGTTTCGGACTCGCTGAGTTGGTAGTGCGTCTGAATGCCGTCGGTGAAACTCTGCGGCCAGGTGCCGCCGCTGAACTCCTGGTCGGTGACCAGGTGGGCCTCCTTGACCACCTGCCCGGTGGCCGGCATCTCGAGCGGTTCGCTCGCGCCGATGCGCTGGATGGGATCCGCAAGCATCGAGCAGTTGCCGCCGTCCGGCAGAAAATGCGCATACAGCGTGTACGGGCCGGCATACTCCGTGCCGCCGGAATCCGAGTAACTGTCGGCTGTCAGAAAATAGGTCCCAGGCAAAAGGTGCCGGCTGAGCCCGATGTTCGCCCGCTGCAGGCAGGCGTCGGGATCGACGGCCGCAAGCAAGTGGATGTCCACGTCGGCGCCAACATCGCCGCCGTCGTCGAGCATGGCCACCAGCGTGCCGGCCGTCTCGACGCTGAACATGAATACCTCTTCCGGGCCCGCCTCGCCGATGTTCGGTGCGCAGGCGTAGGAATCGAACCGGTCCAGCGGCGCGGTCAAAGTGTCGCTGCTGTGCTGGTATGGAAATGCCCCGATGACGATGCAAGGGTCCACAGGGCAGACCGGGCCCTGATCGCCTGCGTCGCCCGCGTCGCCGCCGTCGTCCGTCACGATCTCGTCTCCATCCTGCTCGGCGTCGCCATCCAGATCGGCCAATCCGTCCGGGCTCGGGTCGCCATCCGGCCCCGCGTCCCATACCCCGTCGTCTCCGTCCCCATCCACGCCGCCGCTGCCCCCTCCGGAGCAGCCGGCAACGAACACAAACAGGACGATGAGCGCTCGACTTTTCATTCCTACATCCAAATAACCGCGCACGGCGATTTCTGTCAATGATTGGCTGGCATCAAGCAATAACGGGGACGGGGCGTTTCGCGTGAGGGGACAGAGGCCAGATAGTTTCCTGCCGCCTAGTACGATCCAACCAACGAGATCGAAACGCCCACGCCGGGGGCATCCACGCCGGAGGAGTGGTAGCGGTAGAGCTCGTCGGTCAGGTTGGTGGCGGCGATGTCGAAGCGCACAAAGCGGTCGAAGCGGTAGCCGCCGCGCAGGTTGAGGGTGATCCAGCCGTCGGTCCCCGGGCACTTCCCGCCCGAATCCCCGTAAGTATTCCCGAGGTTTTCCGGGTCCTCGCAGATGCGCAGATCGCTCTGGTCGCCGGGGTGGAGCCGCGCCTGCCGGCCGGAGAAGCGGGTGAAGATCTCGGCGTAGAAACCCTGTTCGGCGGGCCGGTAGCGGATGCCCGCGGCCCCCATCAGGGGCGGAATCCTCCGGGCGGGATAAACGTCGCCGGCCTGGTTCTCGATCTCGGCGCGGACCCAGGCCAGGCGCATCCAGATTTCGGTGTCGTGCCAGGGGCCCAGCACCGCTGTCCCCTCCATTCCCCAGTACAGTCCGGAGGCGCTGTTGACCCGCTGAACCACCGGCTTGTCGCCGATGGCCGAGGGATCGAGGCCCAGCGCGGTCCACTCCTCCTCGGAAAGCTCCCGCTCGTCGATCACCTCGTCCATGAAGCTTATGAAAGCGGACAGGTAGAGCTGCGCCGGAGCCCATTTCAGCCGGGCGCCGATCTCCAGCGTGTTGCTGGTCTCCGGGGACAGGTCATCGTTGGGCACTTCGAACTTGCTGCCCGTGTCGCCCAGCACGGTGGTTTCCTGCAGGTTGGGGGCGCGGAATCCCTGGGAGAAGTTTATATAGGTCATCAGCGACCGGCCGTAGAGGTACTTGAGCCCGGCGGTACCGACGAACCCGGTGTGACTGTACTCGACGTCCCCCAGCCCGGGCACATCGGCGGCCAAGGCGCCGAAGTTGGTGATCCGCCCCCCCGCACCCAAGACCAGCGAGTGTTCGCCCTGGACAGCCAGATCTCCCTCCAGGTGGGCGAAGACTCCCAGAGACCGGTAAGTGGAGCCGTCGGAGAAATTCCCGCGGCCCGGGACCTGCCAGACCCAGGGCGGAACCCGGTCGCCGCGCCGCTCTTTCATGCCGGAGTACACTAAGTCGAAGTACGCCTCCAGACCCGTGGTCGCCCGGATCCGGTCGTTCCAGAAGCCCAGGTCGGCGTGGGCCAGGATGCCGGGCGTCAGCACGGTGTCCCGGTAAACCTCTTGGCGGGTGAGCGGGGAAATGGGAAGCCGGTCGCGCCCGACCGGGGCCGCGTCGAGGCAGAAATCGGCGTCGCCCGGGACGGGGTGGTCGGGCAGGTTGCAGCGGTACAGATCCGCCAGCTCGTGCATGCGGTGGAACGACGGCGCCACACGCAGCTCCTTCAGGACGCCGCCCGTGTGAAAGCGAAAATCCAAATACAAAAAGTCGTCGTCGTTGTCGTAGAAACGGAAGCGGCCCTCGTACAGGCGGTCCTCCCGCCCGGCGTCGCGGACGCGCGTGCCCAGGTAGGTCACGCCCAACTCCATGTCTTCGTCGATATCGTACTGGCCCCGTGCGCGCCAGGAGCCGTTCTGGTAGTCGCTGATGGGCTGCTGCGTGCCCCGACCGGCCCGCAGGGTCTCCATGTTCCTGAAGGTGCCGCCGACCAGCAGGCGGGCGTCGTCCCGCTGCCACTCAACGTCGGCCCAGACGGCGGTGGAGAGATCGTGGCTGGTGAAACGGCCCCCGGCCAGGGCGCCCAGTCCGGACTGCTTGCGCCAGCGCAGCGGAAACACCTGGATGACACCTCCCATGGCGTCGGAGCCGTACAGCACCGATCCCGGGCCCAGCATGACCTCCAGGTGGTCGATGGACGTCGGATCGATCATGGACAGGTACTGGTTGGGCCCGGTGCGGAAGGTAGAGGTGTTGAAACGGATCCCGTCGATCAGGATCAGGTTCTGCGGTCCCACCAGCCCGCGCAGGATCGGCGCCCCGGACCCGCGGTTGGTTTGCTGCACGAAGACGCCGCTGGTCTCCTGCAGCGCTTCCGGGAGTGATTGCCCCTGCAGCACCAGGATGTCCTCGGCCGACAGCAGGTGCAGGCTGCGATCCGCCGAAAACGCCGGCTGCGGGCAGCGCCTCGCGGTGATGACGATCTCTTCCACCTGCGGATCGCAGGTCTTCTTTCCGGAAACGGGTTCGTCCGCATCGGCCAGGGCCGATGCGGAATAGAGGAGGGCTAGAATGCAGGCTGATGTACGTTTCAAAACGATACGTCCAGGCTTATTCGCGCGTCGAAGCCGGGGGCGTCGAAACCCGAGCCATGGGTGCGGTAGCGCTCGTCGGTCAGATTGTTCAAAAACAGCCTGGCCACAACCCGCTCGTCGATGCGCCATCCGGCTCTCAGGTTCAGTGTCGCCCAGCCCGGGGTTCCGTCGCAAGGATCCTGGATCAGTCCCGAGTGCGGGGCGGTTTCGCAAATGCGGGGATCCGTAAGATCCCGAGCGTTCAGGCGGTCCTGGCGGGCCGCCCAGCGCACCAAGAGCTCCAGGTAAACCTTGCGGTCGGGGTGATCGTAGCGCAGGCCGGCGGTGCCGAAGAACGGCGGGATCCAGGGGGCCGGGGTCTCGGTGCCGTCCCGGCTCTCGACGTCGCCGCGCATCCAGGCCGCCCCGGCCTCGATCCTCAGCCGCCAAAAGCGCAGCGAGGCAGAGCCCTCCACCCCGTAGATCAGACCCTTCTGCGCGTTGACCAGCCGGGTGACCGGCTTGCCGTCGATCTCCGTCTGGCCGTTGTAGGTGGTCGTCTCCCAGGTGATCGCGTCCGTGCCCATGGAGGTGAAACCCGCGGCGGAAAGCTCGAACGGGCCCAGGTTCAGGCGGCCGCCAAGCTCGAGGGTGTTGGACTTCTCCGGCCGCAGGTCCGGGTTGGGGACGTTGAACTTCGTGCCGGTGTCGCCCATCTGGGTGGTTTCCTGCAGGTTGGGGGCCCTGAATCCCTGCGCGAAGGTGAAGTACAAGTTATAGATCCCCGGGCGCAGCCACTGCAGACCGGCCGCGCCCACCACTCCGAAGTAGTCGTAGTCGACGTCCTCGATGTCGGGCACGTCGGGGGCGAAGGCGGCGAAGTAGGAGAAGCGCCCTCCGCCGTTGATCTGCAGCCGCCCGATCTCCGGGCCGAAGTCGTATACCGTTGCGCCCGCGTTCAAGTAAACGCCCAGGCTGCGGTAGGTCGAGCCGTTGGAGTAGTTGCCGCGGGGCTGCTTTTCGAAGACGAAGCCGTCCGCCGCGTCGGCCGATTCCAGGCTTGAGCCCACGAAGTCCTGGTAGAACTCCGCGCCGACCCGCAGCCGGATGCGATCCGACCAGAAGGACAGCTCGGCGTTGGCGTCCGCGCCCAGGACGTCCACCGTGTCCCGGTAGCGGCGTTTTCTGGTAAGCTGTCCCTGATCGAGGGCAAAGCAGGCCGAAAGATCCGCGACGGTTCCGTCAGAGTCCTTTTCGCAGTTGAAGCGCCGGACGCGCTCGTCCAGCCGGTGGTAGGAGAGTGTGGCCTGGATCCTGAGCAGCCTGCCGGGGCCCTTGAAGGAAAAGGCCAGGTAGGCCAGGTGATCGTCGTTATCGTAGAAGCGCAGGTCGCCCACGCCGGCCGCGTCGGTGCGGCCGGTGCCGCGAAGCGCCGCGCCCAGGTAGGTGCCGGTGAGCTTCCAGCGCTCGCCCGAGAAATGCACGAACTTGGCCTGCCAGTAGCCCGCGCTGTAGTCGGTCCGGGGCTGCTTGTAGCCCCCGCCGGCCCACAACGGGCCGAAACTGTCGAAGTGGGCCCCGACCAGCAGCGCCTCGTCGCCGACGGTGGGAGCCACCTGCAGGGCGAAGCCTGTGGCGAGGTCCGCCGAGGAGAATGCGCCCTGCGCCCGCCCGCCGGCTCCCCAGTCCCCCCGGCCCGCCCGCGGCGAGACGGTTATAAGCTGCATCACTCCGCCCATGGCCCCGTTCCCGTAGAGAACCGACGAGGGGCCCCGCACCACCTCGATGCGCTCGAGCGCAAAGGGATCGATCAGCGCCAGGTACTGGTTCGGCCCGGTGCGGTGAGTGGAAGTGTTGTAGCGCACCCCGTCCACCAGGATCAGGTTTTGGGGGCCCACCAACCCGCGGATGAACGGAGTTCCCGCGCCGCGGTTGGTCTGCTGCAGGTAGACGCCCGCGGCCTCTTCCATCGCCTCGGGCACCGATCTCGCCTGGGCTTCCTGAATCTTGCTCCGATCCAAAAGGTCCACGCTGCGGTCGGCCTCGAAGAGCTCCTGTTCCGAACGGCTGGCCGTCACCACCACGGTCTGCCCGGCGTCCTGCTCGTCATCCGCGCCGGCGGGAAGCGCAAGCAGGCCGAGCATGAGCACGTACAGGGCCTTCTCTATTCTTCTCACGGCAGTTTCTCCCGTTGAAGGGTGATTCTAGAAGCCCTGTCCCGATCAATCGAGTTAAAGTTTCATAATCATGAACCGCTTTAGTGTTTCGGTCCGGGCGGGAACAATGTCCGCCATGCGTTTGCTGATCGTCGAGGACGACGACAAGCCTACCGGCCTCGCGCGCCAGACTGGAGTTGACGTCGCGCATGAAGCAGGTGAAGGCAAATGTCGCCGTAGCCTGCCAGGGCTCGACCGAGGGTACCCAGGAGGAGATTTGAAGGGACGGATATTTGAGGGCGACGCCGGATCAGGGGAAGATGCCGCGCTCCGTGTATACACGTTCGAGCCTGGCAAGTGCCAGCATATAGGCTGCTGTGCGCCAGTCGACATTTGACTCACGCGCTTTCTCTCGGACGCGCCCGTACATACATGTGATCTTTTTCAAGAGCTTCCGGTCGACTTCTTCGAGTTCCCAAGACTCGCTTCGCTTGTTCTGTAACCACTCGAAGTAGCTGACGATCACCCCGCCCGAATTACACAGAATATCCGGTATCAGTTCGATATTGCGCTCTTTCAGGATCGAATCGCCTTCGGGTGTCGTGGGACCGTTGGCGGCCTCGGCAACCAAACGCACATTGAGCCATTTGGCCGTTTCGGCCGTGATCTGTTTTTCGAGCGCCGCTGGAATGAAAATATCGGCTGGGATTCGCATGAACTCTGTATGATCTACCGGCTGGCCCTTGGGATACCCGGAGACGCCACCGTGAGCCTTGATATACTCGAGCAGATCGGAGGGATTGATACCTTCTTCGTTTCGCACGCTGCCGGTGACGTCCTCGACCGCCACCATTCTGCCTCCAAGTTGTACGAGAAGTCTGCTCGTCCAAGAGCCGACATTTCCGAATCCCTGCATGATAAAGGTCAAGCCGTCAATCGAAACATCATGGTCTTCTGCCCACTTCTGAATTATGAACACGACGCCCTGACCAGTCGCCTTATCCCGACCCAGGCTGCCTCCTGCCGCTACCGGCTTCCCGGTCACGACATGGATGTTGCGATGCCTATCATGGGGCGGCACGGTGGACAGATAGGTGTCGAGAAACCAGGCCATGATCTGAGAGTTGGTATTCACGTCAGGCGCCGGGATGTCGTACTCGGGGCCTACATTGTCTCCCAGGGCAAATGCGAAACGCCTGGTGATTCTCTCCAACTCGCTTTGTGTATACTGGGATGGATCGATCTGGATGCCACCCTTTGCGCCACCAAAGGGAATGTCGGCCAGAGCCGTTTTCCATGTCATCCAGGCGGCCAGCGCCCGTACCTCGTCTATATTGACCTGAGGATGATAGCGAAGACCGCCCTTGAAAGGCCCGAGGGCATTGTTGTGCTGTACACGGTAACCGGTGAATATCTTGAGACTGCCGTCATTCAGCTTGACCGGAAAAGTGACTACGATCTCATTCTCAGTGCTTGAAAGAATTTTCCGGACGGATGCATCCAAGCCCAACAGGTCTGCGGCCTTGTTGAACTGTATCTGCACGTTCCTGAATAGACCTTCTTTGGGCTGGTCCTGGGACGTCTTCGAAACGTCCGTTGTCTTCCCGGGTTCTGCAATCTTCACAGGTTGAGCGGACAAACTCTTCATTCTGTTCGAGTCGATGTGACGAGATTGCCGGTCTTCGACCTGTTTTTCTGGGTCTGTGTCCATGGTCTGTTTCCCCTTTGAATTATCTAGAGTTATATCTACGTTGCATTGATCCGACATGGCTATTCATACTCCTCGCAGTGCCACACGCCTCCCTCTGATTTTGGAAACGTACAGGTGTCTCTATGCGCGCAATTAGCGCAGAGTCCGAGAGGTCTTTCTTCGTTGCCGGCATCTGAGTGACGTGTCTTTGTTGCATCAGGAACGATATGTAGGTTGGCCGACTCCGCCTCCTTGGTCTCAACCTCAAATTCTTCGCATTGCAGGACGGGGCAATCGTCATGATGCGGGAAAGTACAGTAGTCTGCGTGTCGACAGGTCATACATAAGCCAAGGCGCCTTGACTCGGAGTGATTGGAAACGAACTCTGAAGGTGTGGCCTTCACACCACTTGCGTGTCTGTCGGTTTTCATTGTCAGCTCCCGTTTCCAGCGTCCATAAGGACAGCTGTATCTGACACTTGGTCCGATTCATTTGATTCCCGATCATGGCGATCAACGGTGCGTTTTTTGACTCGCACTCCTAGGCGGCAGCAATTGCGGGAATTCGAGCAGACCGGAATCAATTTGGCGTCCCTTGATAGCATCGGAACCATTGGGGCGCCGCACTCCGGGCAATTGACGGATGAGAACAACTGGGAATGGCAATGAGGGCAGAAGAAGTCGGCCATTCCTTTGTTTGGAAACTCGTACTCGGACACGAAGAGGCATGTATCGGGCCGCGAAGACAGTCGGAACCAGCCGTGTTCTAACCCGAAGGCAGTCGTTACCCGAATCGACGGGACTCCATCGATTAACCAGATGGGGTCCAGCAAGGTGTGATTGCAATAGTGGCATCGGACATCGGGTCGTGATTCCCGTGAAGGGATCCCTTCGATGTGCTCGATGTTACCAGGCGTACGGGGACCTAGCTTGAAATGAGGGTGGGAAGAGACGATTCCGTAGATGTCGACGAGTGAACCGCCGGTCTCTTCAGCGACGATTTGAAGCGTATCCCTGGAGAGGTAGCCTTGGATAGCCTGGATATCCATGAGTATCGACAAAGTGGCGCCGAGCTTATCGCGGTGGTTTTCGACCAACTTCCGAATGGTTTCCTGTTTCATTTCAAAATACCCTCCTTGCCGTCGAGGAGCGCCGAAATTCTATGTAGAGGAAATGACTTAATTGCCCTCTCTACATGATCTAGAAACTCTTCCGGCTGGAATGGTTTTTCCAGGTAGGTAATGTTTTCGTCCATGTTGAGGCCGGTTATCACCTCCCGGTACTTGTAGCCGGACATGATAACGACTGGCATCTCCAGGTTCTGCCGCTGGAGCTCTGAGTAAAGTTCGATACCGTTCAGGCCCGGCATTTGGATATCTATCACCAGGACATCGATGCGATCGGATCCGTGCTCTGACTCAATGATTTTACGAAGAGCTTCTCGGCCATCGGCTGCTACAGAGATACGATAGCCGGCCCTTCTTGCGATCAGCGATAGGCTCAACAGTATGTTCTCTTCATCATCGACCAGAAGCAGGTGTGTGTTCTTGATGGTCCTGCTGTTGATTGCATTTGTGGCCAACGAAGCACCTCCTCGTTTCATTGTCTGGTGGTGCAAGCGATGTGCCAGACCAGCGCAGAGACGGAAATGCTCCTTATCTACGCCACGATCCGGTCAGGCAATTGCCCACAACGAGGACCAAGGGGGTGCAACTGAAGTTGACGAAAACCTGGAGATCACGAAAAACAATAGGAATACAGGAGTGTTATGCTCGTTTGGAAACGGACAGTCATGCAACGTTTTTTGCAGATTGGTCCGTAAAGAAACGGCTACTTATTTTCCAGTCTGATGCGTCGGTTCAGAGCTTGGCGAGAGATGCCGAGTAGGCGGGCGGCGATGGCCTGGTTTCCCTTGGCTCGCTTCATGGCTTCTGACACGATCAGATGCTCGGCTTCTTTGAGCGTTGGAAGCTTCTCGGAAAAAGAAATCAGAGTGGGCAATGGTCGAATATTGTCGGATAGGCCTTCAGGCTTGCCGTCGAACACGACTTGCTTGAATCTCTCCATCGATAGCATTCCTGACTTATTGTTGCTGACGGCGTCGAGAATCATGGATCGGAGTTCCCTGACGTTGCCGGGAAAACCGTAGGTATTGAGTAAAGAAACCAGTTCCCCCGGAGGCGTTGGTTTTTTCTTGCCGGTCAACCGGGCAGCCTCACCCAGGAAATGTTCGATCAACAACGGAAGATCATCGAGGCGTTCTCGTAATGCCGGAAGGTCAACATGGTGGGTGCTGAGCCGATAGTATAGATCCCTGCGAAAACTCTCGGACTGCTGCATCTCGTTGATTTCCCTGTTCGTCGCCACAATGATCCTGGCGTTGGAGCGCTTCGACAAGTCCCCACCAACGGGGAAATACTCGCGCTCCTGGAGAAGTCGTAGAAGCTTGATTTGTGATTGCTGGCTCAGATCTCCGATCTCGTCCAGGAAAAGAGTGCCGCCCGCAGCCTGTTCCACTAGTCCTGCGCGACTAGCATCAGCGCCAGTGAAGGCTCCTTTGCGGTGGCCGAAAAGGGTGTCGGAGAAGACCGCGTCGTCAACACCGGCAGCGTTGACTGGAATAAAAGGGCCCTGGAGCTGGCTGACATCGTGGATGGCACGGGCAACCAGTTCTTTTCCTACCCCGGTTTCCCCGGAAATCATTACCGGGGCCATGGTCTTGGCAACCGCTTCCACGTACTGGAAAACCGACAACATGCGTTCGTTCTGAGTGATAATGCCGTCGAATGCTTCTGGATGTTCTAGAACTTTCCCCAGAACGCGTCGTTTAAGCTGGGTATTCTCGCGACGCAGTTCTTGAATCTCGATTGCGCGCAAAACCACATTGGAAAGGCGGCTTTTCTCGACGGGTTTGACCATGTAGTCAAAAGCCCCTGCCTTCATGCAGCGGACTGCCGTGTCGACTTCGTTGACGCCCGTGATGATGATGACGGGAATACCAGGATGCCCCTTGATGATCGAGGGAAGGATCTCCTCACCCGAAAGGTGCGGCATCCACAGATCCAGAATAATGACTTCGATGGGCCGTTTGGAAAGCAACGGCAACACCTCGCGGCTGTCCTGTACGCAGAGAATGTTGTTGATTCCTGAAGCGCGCAATGCAGTTTCGAAACTCTGCAGGGCTTGTGACTCATCGTCGATCACCAAGACGGGTTGAGCAGGAAAATCAATATTGGTCTTGCGGGTGTTACGGTTCATGGGTCAGCCTCGGCTTTGGTTATATCATTTTCGGTAACCGGCAAGACGATGGTGGCCGTTGTACCCCGGCCGTGCGCAGAACTGAAAAGGAGCTTTCCTCCGTGGTTCTTTACGATACTGGATGAAACCGATAAACCCAGGCCGGTTCCGCCCTGGTCGCGTTTGGTCGTGTAGAATGGGTCTTGGATATTTGAAAGCTTGTCTGCGGGTATGCCGATTCCCTCGTCGCGGATTTCGATAATGACACAACGGTTCTTCCGATCATACAAGGTGGTTACCGAGATGGCGCTGTTCCTGTCCGGCAGTGCATCACAAGCGTTGTGGAGAAGGTTGATGACGACCTGCTCAAGTCGCTGGAAGTGGCCCTTAATGAGGGGAAGGTCTTTGCCATATGAACAATTCAAGTGCTCGGTTGACTTCTGGATGTGGTTATTGATTAGGGTAACGGCCGATTTCGTCAATGCATTGACGTCGATGCCATGGGTCATCTCGGAAGGGTCGACTCGTGAGAATCTCTTCAGACTGTCAACGATGGACTTGATCCGCTGCGAGCCCTCCGTGATACCCGCGAACAACCGGGGAATCGTGTCACGAATCTCGGAGAACAATAGTCCCCCAAGAAGGAAGTCACCGTTTTCACTAAAGTAACGATCGAGGATCGGTATGATGCTTTGCCACGCATCTTCCAGCAATGGTGTGTTCAACATGATGAAGTTGTTCGGGTTGTTGATCTCGTGAGCCACCCCGGAAACCAGGACGCCCAACGCAACCATCTTGTCCAGTTGGACAAGCTGTTGCTGCTGTTGCTCGGCCTGCTCGTGTTCCTGGTGTTGTTCTACGAGATAGGATAAACGTTCGCCGATGACGTTCAGTAGCTTCTGTTCTTCTTCCAGAAACCGTCGTTCGCCTTTCTTCACCTTCTTCTTGAAACTGAATACTTCAAGAGTTCCCAGCTTGTTGTCTTGCGTTTGGAGATTGAAGATCAGTCGCCAATTTGTCCTACGGAAATTCATTGATTTAATTTCTTTTCCCGATATCCGAAGCCGTGCGCATGTGCTCTCTGGGTAATGCCAGGCTTCCGGAAGAAACTCGACGATTCCCTGAAGAGTCTCATCCCAGGAGAGATCCTTTCTATCTAATAGGCCTGAAATATTGTACAAGCAATCCAGCTCCTTGACTCTCTCTGAAAGATCATGAGTCAGACTCCTCAGGTGTTCTTCAATCCGGTTGCGCTCTGCGCCTTTTTCGGTGAGCAGCTTGTTTTGACGCTTAAGTTTTGCTACTTCTTTGACAAGTTCTGTCTTTGTTTTTCCCAAATCTGTTGTACCCATCACCACCTCGAGAACCATGAAAGGCTCTTTCAACCTGGATCTATCAATACCCATAGCTGATTAAAAACCAATACGAGGCATTTCGCAACTCCCTTTGGCGATAGAGTAAATCCGTTCTGTGTCCGGATGCCCTGCACAATCCGAGGCGGATCGCCCGCGGAGAACCCGACGGACGACGACAATTATAGCGGGATTGCGGGCATCACTCAGTCTGATCCACCCAGGGTCCAGACTTCGCGGCCGCTCTTGAGGTGCTTCTTGTGGATCTTGACGTCGACGGCGCCCTCGGTCTCGGCGATGGAGAGAAGCTCGGCGACGTCTTCGGGGCTGCCGTCGCAGAACCCTACGGGCCGCGGATTGTCGGGCAGATTGAGCTGGACCTTGAACTCGCCCCGGTCCCAGCGGGTCTGCGTGGCGTTGTCGTAGGGGTGGATCATGGGGTTACAGCATTTTACACGAACCGCGACATCGAGTGCAAGGCGGGTCGCGTTAGAAATTAGACAGGTCGGGAAAGACCAGCCTACCCAGTTCTTTTCCAGCCTTTTTGATCGAAAAATTGAGTGGCTTGAAAAACGAAGACAGGACGAGCTTGAAGCTTCTTAATAGGTTGTCACCGTGCCTTGGGTGAACCTGTTGCTGGCCGCATTTGGGCTGATTACGCCGCTGATAGTCGCCGCACCCGAGGCGGAGTTGATCCGCAGCCTGCCCGCCGCTCCGCCGCCTCCTCCGGAGTTGTGGAAGTCGGCCGGTTGCACGCCGGCCCCGGTCGCCTCGTCCCCGTAGCCGCCTGTGCCGCCCGGGCCTCCGTCACGGTCGTCCGTGTCGCAACCTCTACCGCCGGCCGCCTGGCTATCTCCATAGGGGCCGTCCTGGCCCGCCTCCGGCCCCCCTCCGGAGCAGGGGTCGTCGTATGTAGTGTTCGCGCCGCCGCCACCGCCGCCGTTGGCCGCCAGGGTGCCTTCCACCGTGACCGTAACGCCCTCGAGCAGGATGGCTCCTCCGGCCCCGCCGCCCCCGCCCGCGCTCCATTCGGGAGGCCCGGCACCGCCGCCCGCGCCGCCTGCGTGGATGCCGCCCGCGGCCGTCACCACCAGATCTCCGCCGGCCGAGATCTGGACCGCGCCTCCCCCGCCGCCGCCGCCGCCGCCCTCGTCGGATAAGTTGGATAAAAAGCCCCCGCTGCCGCCGCCGCTGCCGCCCACCAGCAGAACGAGTTCGTCGGTGCCGTACTCCTGCCCGCCGGCCCCTCCCTGTTCGTCGTCGGCATCGCCGCCGTTACCGCCCACGAAACCGAACCCGCCGCCGCCGCCGCCGGTCTCGTTGAAAGGATTGTTCTCGGAGTGGCCCTCCAGGCCTTCCCCGCTCTGGTATCCGGATCCGTCCGACGTTCCATTGCCACCGTCCCACCCGCCTGGGCCAGCCGCCTCACCCACGGACGAGGCGTCGATCAGCACCGCGATCCACGCGTCTTCACACACGAGCAGCGCCAGGGCGTTGCTCCCCGTGACGGTAACGTTGGCCTGGATGTCGATGCTGTTGAAGCTGAACACGCCGATGTCCGGGGCCCCGCCGCCCTGGGAGACTATGTTGAAGACGATGTCGGCCGGGTTCACGCCCGTGATGGTTCCGGCGTAGGTGTCGATGTCGACCGGGCCGCTGATGGTCAGGTCCACCGGGTTGGCGCATAGCAAGATCGGATCCAGATTGGAGGGATCGATCTGGAAGCACCGATCCGGATCTGCGGTAGCGTTGCACCCGAGCGCACACGGGACGCGCGATATCTCGTTCCCGGCGCCGTTGCAGGTCACCAGATCGTTGCCGTTGCAGTAGTCGCCCGGACCCAGATCCGCGCCTGTCTGGCAGGAGCCGCCCGAGCAGGTCTCCGCCCCGTTGCACAGGTTCCCGTCGTCGCAATCGGGATCCCCGGTGCAGGTCAGACACTGATCGAGGCCTTCGTCGCAGCCCTGCCCGGGACAGGGATCCGTGCCGGCCTGACAGTCCGCCGCCGGGTCGCAGATCTCCACCCCGTCGCAGAACAACAAGTTGTCACACAACCCATCGTCGGCCAGGTGATCGCAGATGTCGGTCACTTCGTTGCAGGTATCGGTCGTGCAGCCCACACCGTCGCTGCAGTCCACGCTGACCCCGGGCTGGCAGTCGAGCCCCGGGTCACAGACCTCCGCTCCGTTGCAGTACTCACCGTCGTCGTCGCAATGGGCATCGTTGGGGACGAATGCACAGGTGCCCGCATTACAGGAATCGTCGGTGCAATCAATCCCGTCATTGCAATCGATGTTGTCAATGCAGTTCACGCACAGCTCGGATGTCTCGTCGCATACCATACTGGTCCCCAGGCAAGGATCCCCGCTGCTGACACAGCCGGCCTGGGAGTCGCAGCTCTCGGTCCCGTTGCAATGCACCCCGTCGCCGGGGCAAAGCGTGTCGTTGGTAGCGTTGGTGCAGGTTCCGGCAACTACGCTGCAACTGTCTTCAGTGCAGTCGATCAGGTCGTCGCAGTCCATGTCGCCCAGGCAATCAACGCAACGGTTATTATTACCGTCACACACCTGTTCGCCAGCCTGGCAAGGATCGCCGCTATGTGTACAGCCGGCCTGGGCGTCACAGATCTCGTTGCCGTTGCAGAAATCCCCGTCGTCGGGACAGTTGGTGTGGTTGGGAGTGAATTCGCAACGCTCCGTCTCGTTGTTGCAGGTATCGTCGGTGCATTCGACATTATCGTTGCAATCCCCGTCCTGGGTGCATCCCAGTTCGAATGCGCGGATCTGCATCACGTCCGGCTCTGAATCGTGCTTGGCGTCTTTGACCACCAGCCGGATCATCCACACACCGGCTACATCGGGAGTCAGATGGGCCGTTTCCTTCTGGCCGTCGTCGATGCTCGCCGTGGCACCCTCAGGGGCCGTCAGGATGTCCCACTGGTAACTGAGTTGATCCCCGTCCGGGTCGAAGCTGCCGCTGCCGTCCAGGGTGGCCAACTTATCGACTTCTATCACATGGTTCGGCCCGGCACTGGCCACCGGAGCACGGTTGGGTCCGGCAACGTCAGACGAACAACCCGACATCATCCATGTCAGCAGCAGCGCAAAGGCGAGAAACCAGATAACCCTCAGGGCTTTCATCGGACCACCTCCCGGCCACCAGTCGGGCACAACAAAATATAATCCTCCGGATAACACATCTAGCGTCTTTCCTTTTGTGATATCTATTTTAGCACAATGTAGAAGATTGGGTTAGTGTCCTGATCGCCATCCGCGACTTGTCCGGGATTCCCCATTCAGCTCTATCGAGTTCCTGTTCAAGAACATGTCGACCGTACTGGGACTGCACGCGTCATGACACATAGGGTTGTACAATTCCTGCTGAGCACTTATTATTGGCCAGACTGAAAGGATTTCCGCTATGTCGGCAAATCTACCCCCAACGAGTCCACACTTCATCGGTCTGATTTGTTCACTAATCGGGTTCCTCGGCTTGGGCTTGTTCCTCTCCCGCAACAGAGTAAAGGTCAGGCTGGGGCATATGCGGCGCTGGATCTGGGTCGTGGCCGCACCGCTTCTTGTGCTCGCTGGACTGCTGGGCAACGGTGTTTACGGATCTGTTACCATAGCCTCTCTCTACCAGAGTTCGAGTTGGGAACCTCTGCCCCCAGATCAAGAAACGGTACGAAAGGCGCTGGGTGTCGCCTTGTCAGATAAGTTCCTGAAGCATGTTTTCGAGAATCGCCGTGAACAACAACTCATTTCGTCGGCAGATCTCAAGGAGCGGATGAATGTGGAGTGGGTGGATTATGAGCAAGCCTGGCGCCGCTATGGCATCCAAGTGACCCCGACTCCAATGCACGGCGCAAGCCTTCTGGTTATTGAGTACTATGATGTTCAAAACTTCCTATTTCATCTCATGGGCATAGGAAAGGAGAATTCAGCACAGCGGTACGAATTCATGAATGGCACGGTGTACGGTTCCTTCGACGAACTTCTAGCCATTCAAATGGCAGAGGATGCTGGATCAGACAACGCCCGCTTATACGCTTCGCTCAAGCGCCTGCGTATCGGCGTACCGGATTTTCCTCGCTGGACGGAAGCCCGGCTGGTCCAACTTCTCGATCATCACAAGGCCGACGAAGAGGAAAAGGTCATCAAACAAACACTTGACTACGTCCGAAAATACCTAAAATAAGGGCTCTCCACGGTTTCACTGGAAACTGCACCTTTCACGCTTTTGCTCTCTTCATGCGCCTGACCTGACGAGGAGAACGCTCAATGGAAAGCTGTCTGATCTTCATCCCGAAGTACTCAAGGTCGCGG
>Ga0307379_10000808_pt1 | contig 51018 bp, 39 predicted proteins | sample UN2MG_FD_202237 | JGI IMG/M metagenome (GOLD analysis project Ga0307379, IMG submission 202237) | Soil microbial communities from Risofladan, Vaasa, Finland - UN-2 | ecosystem: Environmental > Terrestrial > Soil > Coastal area > Acid sulfate soil | place: Finland: Risofladan, Vaasa | collected... | reverse complement strand
AGCCGGGGCGGCCGCTGCCGAGCTCGGTGTCCCAGCAATGCTCGCCGGCCTTGCAGGCCTTCCAGAGAGCGAAGTCGCGCACGTCTTCCTTCTCGTAGCGGTCGGTGTCGAGCCTGGCGCCGGCCTTCAGGTCGACCTCCTGGAGCCTGGCAAGCCTGCCGTATTCCGGGAATGAGGAGATGCTGTAGTAGGTGGAGCCGTCCTGCTCGTAGGCATGCCCCCTGTCCTTGAGCGCCTTGACCAGCTCGACCATGTCCTCGATGTGCTCGGTGGCGCGGGGGTGCACGTCGGCCTTCTCGATATTGAGCGCGGCAAGATCCTCGAAGAAAATCTTGATGAAAGGCTCGGTCACCTCGCCGATGCTTATGCCCTTGTCCCGGGCAATCTCGATGATCCGGTCGTCGACGTCGGTGAGGTTCATGACGAAGGTGGTCTCGAATCCGCGGAAGCGGAGATAGCGCCGCAGCAGGTCGGCGAAGGCGAAGGCGCGGAAATTGCCGATGTGGGCGTAGCCGTAGACCGTCGGCCCGCAGGCATAGACCTTAGCTTTGCCTTCTTCCAGCGGTTCGAAAGGTTCTACTTGGCGCTCCAGGGTGTTGAAGAATCTCAGCGTCATCATTCGCCCTCAGGAAACCGTAGTTGCAGTATCAGCCGCGAATTGCCGTCCTCCAGGCTGACTCCCGTGATCGTCTCCCTTTCCTTGATAATGCGATCGGCCGTCCCCGCCGCCCGGCTGAGATCGCAACCTTCGCCGCAGGTCAGCTCGATGGAGCCCGTCTCACCGTCACGCTTGAGGACGCAGCGGACGGTGCTTTCGCCGTCGCTTTGCGCAAGCAGCGCAGGCGGCAGGTTGCCGCAGATGCCTTTGATAATCGCCCTGCTTTCCTCCTGTCCGATACCAATGTCCTGCAGGAGTCCGGCGGCGGCCGACTCAATTGCCGATCTGAATCGGCCGAATGCAGTTGTACCTATCTCAAAAACCAGCGGTGCCATCACCCAATCCTGACAAACCTTTACCCGGGACAACTATAATCCATTAACGTCCAACCTATCAATAAGAAGCGGCTGGCCGATTCGATCCCATATGCTATAATGCGCCACTTTTTGGGAGGGATAAGAGATGCAGTTAATCGTTGCATTGCTGGCCGCCGCCGCGCTCCAAGCGGGCGCGATCCAGATCGTGGACCACGACATGGCCGTGGAATTCGAGCCTTCCACCCACATACTGAAAGTCACAGATACGATCACGATCGCCGGAGACGGCCAGTCGCTCGTCGCAATCCTCAACAAGGGCTTCTCGATTGAGAGGATCGCCGCCGGCGGCGTCGAGTTGCCGTTCAGGTGGGCATCGGAGCAGGAAACCGGGGAGATCGTCGCGCAACTCGGCTGGCCCGAAGATGCCCTCGAGGGTAACGCAGGGCTCCTGGTCGTCGACCTGCCCGTCGGGGTTCCCGCTCTGCCGAAACTGACGCTGTCATACGGCGGCGAGGTTTACGATAAGAAGATGGAGGCCGCGTTCGGCCGCGAAAGCATCTCGGCGCAGACGACCGGCCTCATCGGCGAAGAGGGCGTTTACGTCGCTCCCTCGACTTATTGGTATCTCTGGCAACCCGAAGAACTTGTCGTTTACAAAATGGAAGTCACCGGCCCCGAGGGCTGGGAGGTGATGAGCGAGGGCGACATCATCGGCCGGGAGGAGAAAGACGGCAAGGTCGTCACCCGCTTCGGCTTCGACCACCCCTTCGACGGCATCCACCTGATCGCCGGGCACTTCGTCATCGGACGCGAGCAACACGGCAACGTCGACATCCTCACCTACTTCTTCCCCGGCAGCGAAGAGCTCAGCCCACGCTATCTGGCCGCCTGCAAGCGCTACCTCGAGATGTACGAGGAGATGCTCGGCCCCTACCCCTTCGGCAAGTTCGCGGTCGTCGAGAACTTCTTCGCCAGCGGCTACGGCATGCCGTCGTTCACACTGCTCGGCAGCCAGGTGATCCGCCTGCCGTTTATCGTCGACATCAGCCTCGGCCACGAGATCGCACACAACTGGTGGGGCAACTCGGTCTACGTCGACTGGCGGCGCGGCAACTGGTGCGAAGGCCTGACCGTTTACGTCGCCGACTACCATTACCTGGAGATCGCCGAGACCGCCGATGCCGACGAGTACCGCCGCAACACGCTGCGCGACTACACCAACTACGTCAGCCACGGCAACGACTTCGCCCTGCGCGATTTCCACGCGCGCCACAGTGCGGCGACCCGCGCCGTAGGCTACGGCAAGTCGATGATGGTGTTTCACACCATCCGCCGCGCGATCGGCGACGAGGCTTTCTTCGGCGCGATCAAGGAGTTCGTCCGCCGTTATCAGTGGCAAAGCGCCACTTGGGAGAACCTTCTGGGAGTGTTCTCCGAGGTGGGCGGTGCGGATCTCGGCTGGGTTGCGGAGGAATACATCGACCGCACCGGCGCGCCGTTCATCGAGCTGGCCGGGGCCGAAAGCGAGACGGTCGATCCCGACGGCTCGCCGATCCGCGGCTGGCGGATCAAATTCGCGCTGAAGCAGTCGCAGCCGCTCTACGGCCTCGATGTGCCGGTGCACATCGACATCGGCGACGAGTATGAGGTGCAGACCGTCCGGCTCGAAGAGGAACAGCAGGAATTCGAGCTGACCGTCGGCTCCCATCCGTTCGGGATCAGCATCGACCCCGATTGCCAGCTCTTCCGCCGCCTGCACCGCGAGGAGATTCCGCCCGTGCTCAGCCAGATTTTCGGCGGGGCGGACAAGCTGATCGTTCTATCTGAAACCGGCGACGAGGCGAAGCTTGAGGGCTACCGGCAGGTCGCCGCCGCGCTCAACCGCGGAGACAAGGCGACGGTGAAGACGGCCGCCGAGGTGAGTGACGATGAGTTGGCCAGGTCGACGCTGATCATCATCGGCGGGCCGTCGGAGAACGCTCTGGCGGAGCGCTGGGAAGAGATGCTGCCGAACGGCTCGCTGGTCAACACCGGCGGCTTCGTCCTCGCAGGCGAAGAGCACGCCTCGGGGTCGCTGGCGGGAGTCGCCTGCATGCGAAATCCGCTCAACCAGGAGCTGGGGGCCGTGGTGATGGCCGCCAACGATGCCGCAGCGATCAACTCGCTCGGCAGCCGCCTGCTGCACTACGGCAAGTACAGCTACCTCGGCTTCAAGGACGGCAGAAACATCGTCAAGGGAATCTGGAAAGTGGAAACCAGCCCGCTGATTCAGAAGTTCGAGAACTAAGCCAAAAGCAACGGGGGCGGTCGATCGACAGCCCCCATTATCATTTCCCGGCCAAACTCGGTGGTTACCGCCGCCAGCTTTCCTGTATGAACAGCGACTCGACGTACGCCTTGGCCACGGTGACCGCGGCCAACAGAGTAGTCCCCTTCGCCAGCGCTGCCGCGGCGGCTGAACTGAAGGCGCAGCCGGTGCCGTGGACCGAGCCGGGCAGCCGCGTGGCGCGGATCTCGTCCCCACCCTTCGCGGTCGCCAGCACGTCAATGGCGTCGCCCTCGAGGTGGCCGCCGGTGACGACGACGTTGGCGGCACCCATCTCCCGCAGCACCGACGCCGCCTCGTGCATCGACGCCAGATCCTTGACTTTCAGCCCCGCAAGCGCGGCCGCCTCGGCCATGTTGGGCGTCAGCAGAAAAGCGCGCCGGACCAGCTCATCCCTGATCACCTCTTCCGCCGCCTTATCGACCAGCCGCGCACCGACCGCAGCCACAATCACCGGATCGATCACCACCTTGGGGGCTTGCAACTCGTCGAGCAGCTCGACCACGGTTCCAGCCACCTCGGCGTTGGCGAGCATACCAATCTTCACCGCCGCGATCTTGAAGGCTTCCGCCATGCCCCGCACCGTCGCCTTCAGCATCGCCGGCGAGGTCGGCTCGTAGTTGAGGAACGAGTGCTCGGTTTGCACCGTCAGCGCGGTCACGGCCCCCACGGCCCTCACCCCGGCGCTCTCTATCGCCCTGAAATCGGCGAAGATGCCGGCCCCGCCGGAGGGGTCGATCCCGGCGATCACCAGCACCACGGGAGTTTCATTACCCATCTTAAGATCCCTCCCAGACAAATATAATACAGCAGATTCTAACCGATTTTTACTGCTTGGGGGGATGGGATTAACGCCGGAAGGTCTCCGGTGTTTTGTAGCCGGGCGGGAAAACAAATTCCAGCACGTCCCCCACTTTCAGCCCATGGGCCCCCGCCGTTCGCGCCGCCAATTCCACAACGTAGCGGCCGGGCTTGTCGCCGGGACCATAGCTCGGGCAGTCCCAGCCGTCGGGATCGGGGCACGGCGGCACGTCAGCGGCGATATGGATTATCCGCCGCTCCGAATCGAGGAAGAGGATATCCAGGTTAAATTTCATCGTCGGCGGCATCCAGAATGAGAGCCCGCTGTCGAAGGGGTAGACGAACAACATGCCGCGATCCGGGGCCAACGACTCATGCCGGCTGAGGCCGGTGGCGTGCTCCCGGTCGGTGTCGGCAATCTCGCAGGTGAATTCCGAGCCGTCGGGCAGCCGCACCATCGCCACCTCCTCCTCGGGGCACGCGGCGGACGTGATGAACAGCGAAATCAGTATTAACGCCAAATGCATGGCTTTGCCTATGGGAACACGAACTCGAGCGAGTCGCCCTGCTTCAAGCCTATTTCGTCGCAGAGACCGGCGACGACCTCGACGACGAACTGCACCTCGGCCACCGGCGGCCCGTAACCCGGGCAATCGCTCTGAAGATTACTTTCGCAGATCGGCACCTGCTTCTCGATCATCACCACCCGTTTCTCACCGTCGAGAAAAATTATGTCGATCTGAAACTTCATCTTTGCGGGCATCCAAAAGCTGACTCCCTGGCGGGGGCTCGGATAGATGAAGATCATCCCCTGGCCGGGCGCCAGATCCGAGTAGGTCGTAAGCCCGGCTTCCATCTTCTTCGGCGCATCGGCGATCTCGCAGCGGACCACGCGTCCGTCGGGGAAGGTAACGGCAATCGTTTCTTCGATGCCGCAACTTGAAAAGGCGAAGGCAGTGAGAATCAACAGGCCAAGAAAAACCGTACCTTTCATCAATAGCTCCCCCTCCGAGGCCGGGCGCCGAGGCCCGGAGCATCGGTCTATTCCAGGTCGATTGACCTGCTGAGCAAGCTGACTCCCCCCCCGGGGCTGTCCTCGATCCAGACTACCAACACGTTGTCCTGATAGAGGCCGTAGGCCATGGCGGCGGCGCCGATCGGCTGGGCTGACGCGCGGACAACCTGCGGCTCGCCGAGCAGATCCCCCTCCTCGGTGACGGCCTGCAGCTTCAGGGTGAAAGCGCCGTTGAGGCGCTCCAGCCATAGTATGCGCGCGAAGCCGTCCTCCGCTCCGGGCAGCAGCCGGCTCTCGCCGCTGAAGTCATCACGGGCCGTGACGCGCGAGGGCCCGGTGGCCGTCCGCCCATCCTCATTGACCAGCAGCACCGCGAGCGCGCTGGTTTCGTACTCGAAGCCGGTCTGATCGTACGAGACCATCGTCTCCGACTTGTCCTCAGCCGGAGCGGCTGAGATCACCATGCCGCGCCTGATCTTTTTACGGGTAAGCGTCCTGCGCTGGCCGACCACACCGGTGGCGGGATTGATATCCTGGCCCATCACTGCCGCGCAGCGCTCATTACTGGATCCCACCAGGCAGCTCACGAGCCTGAAGACGTTACCGGCGTTGACCAGCGCTTCGCCCACCTCGAAGCGCCCGTTCGCCCTCTGGAAGTAGAAGCGCGGGTCGGTAAGGAAATGCGGCTCTCTCGGATCGAAAGAGGTGGCGACAGTCTTGATTACGCCGCCCTCCAGCTTTGTCCAGGCGGCCATCGCGCGCTCGCTGGTCGCATCGATTGCCAGCAACGGCGGCGAAATCAGCGTGGCATCATGGCGGGCTATTATGGCCGCGCGCTGATCGATGACACCGAAGTCGTCGAGTGTGGTGAGAAACAGGGTCCTGTCTTCACCGTTGATCTCCTGCCAGAGGATGAGGAATCGGCTCATTCCCTCGTGATAAGCGATAGCCGAACCGGGTGCCTGGCGCTTCTTCTTGCTGGCGCGCGAAATCCGCATGGTGCGTAATAGTCTGATATCTTGTTGGACCCGCAAGTGCGCGGCATTAAGCCGTGTCAGATCATATGCAAACAGGTCATCGGTGGAGAGCCATACGACCATGAACGAGTTTGATACAGGGCTGAAGGCCACGCTCGGGTTGATGTTGTAGCCCTCTGAGCTGATGCAGAAAACCCCCTGCTCCTCCTGGGCGTAGACCGGCGGCGAGAGCAGGAAGATCATGGCAACTATTGCGGTTCTAAACATGTTTCCATCCGTTTTTCATTGTACGCCAGGCAAACAACCTCGGCAACCTCGGCCGACGTTGCGGACAGCCTTGTTGATGGGATACGATTGTAGGACGAACCCGTGGCAGTTAAAATTGCCTATAATGATTTACTAAGAGGGAGTCTAAAACATGCCCCTGATCGGATGTGCTCCCAACGTCAGCGAAGGGCGTCGCCAGGACGTCATTCAGCTGATCTCCACAGAGATTGCCTCCGTGCGCGGAGTCAAACTGCTAGACGTCTCTGCCGACGCCGAGATCAACCGCTCCGTCTTCACATTCGTGGGGACCCAGACCCCCCTGAGGCGCGCGGTCTACCGTTTGATGCGCGCCGCATTCGAGAACATCGACATTTCCATACACAAGGGTAAGCACCCGCGCATCGGCATCGTTGACGTCATCCCGTTCATCCCCCTGCGCGCGACGACGATGGAACGCTGTATCGAGCTGTCGAAAACGGCGGGCAAGGATCTGGCCGAGAATTTCGGCGTGCCGGTCTACCTCTACGAACAGTCGGCCACGGCCCCCGGCCGCGTGTCGATCAACGACATCCGCTCGGGGGAGTACGAGGGGTTCTTCGAGAAGATCCAGAGACCGGAGTGGCAGCCCGATTTCGGGCCGGCGCGCGTCCACCCGACAGCGGGCGTGGTGGTCGTCGGCGCCCGCCCGCCGATCATCACTTTCAACATCACTCTGAAGCACGCCACTGTGAAGATCGCGAGGCAGGTCATCGAGAAGATCCGTGCCGTCGGCGCGAGGCCGCGCCAGGTGAAGGCCATCCTGCTCGACAAGGGTCGCAGGAATGAGATGAAGATCGCCGTGAACCTGTTCGATTATAAGAAGACTCCGATGCACGTAGTGCTCGAAGCCGCCGAAAAGGCAGCCCGACGCGACGGGGCGCAGGTGGTCGGTGTCAAGCTCATCGGCCTGATCACCGCCGACGCTTTGATCAAGAGCCTCAATCACTACATGAAGGTGGAGGAGTTCGACTCGGCGCAGGTGCTGGAATTCCACCTGCCGCAGCGGCGCAAGGGTGCTCTATAAAAGCGTACGGGCCGGCCCGATATAATCGAAAACGATACCAAAGTCTGATGCCGGAAGAGAGAGTAAAACTGGATTTTCCGAGCGGCGAACCGCAACGGCTCGACCGCTTCCTCGCCGCAGCGCTGGGGCAACTGAGCAGGTCGTTCGTGCAGAAGTTGATCGCGGAAGGCCTTGTCGAGGTCAACGGAAAGCGGGCAAAGGCGTCCAGGACACTGCACGGGGGAGAAAGAATCGAGGCGATCATCCCCGCGCCCGAACCGATTGAAGCGGAGCCCGAGGATATATCTCTCTCCATCCTCTTCGAGGACGAGCACCTGATAGCGATCGACAAACCGGCCGGGATGGTCGTCCACCCCGCCCCCGGCCACCATACCGGCACTCTCGTCAACGCCCTCCTGGCCCACTGCAGCGATCTCTCGGGCATCGGCGGCGCCCTGCGGCCGGGCATCGTCCACCGCCTCGACTCCGGCACCACCGGAGTGATCGTCGCCGCCAAGAACGACCGGTCGCATCAAGGCCTCTCTCGACAGTTCAAAGACCGAACTGTGGAGAAAACCTACAAAGCCCTGGTCTACGGCAGCCCCCGCAGCGATGAAGGCGAGATCGAGGTGCCGATCGGCCGCGACCGCAGGAACCGCAAGAAAATCAGCACGGCAACCGACAGGCCCCGCGAGGCGTTGACCCGTTTCAGGATCGAAGAGGATTTCGGCGACTTGTCCTATCTCACGCTCCGGCTGATGACGGGGCGAACTCACCAGGTCAGGGTCCACCTCGCGCACATCGGCCATCCCGTGTTAGGCGATTCGCTCTACGCCGGGGCGCGCTGGCGAGGGATTACCGACCCGCAGCGTCAAAAACTTGCCAAAGACTTCGGGCGGCCTGCGCTACACTCTTTCAGCCTTAGATTCCGTCATCCCCTCAGCGGGGAAGATATCCGGCTGGAAGCGCCGTTGCCGGACGACATCGCAGGCTTCTTGAATGCTCTCAGGAAAATTCCGTGATTTGCTCCCGGTGCAAGACGCCGATGAAAGAGAAGAAGCGCAGTTATCATAAGCAGCGCAAGTGGGTGTGCCCGACTTGCGGCAAGGTGCGGATGCAGCAGACTCGTAAGCAACGTGGAAAAGGAAGCGCATGAAAGTCATCATCGTCGGCGGAGGGCCTGCAGGCAGCCTGAGCGCGATCCGCCTGCTGCAGGAGGCCGAGGACCTCGGCCGCGAGCTTCGCGTAATCGTATACGAGGCAAAACCGTTCAAACGCCGCGGGCCGGTGGGCTGCAACTTCTGCGCAGGAGTGATAACAGCGCGGACGGTCGAGAAACTGTCCAAGCTCGGGATCGAGCTGCCGCAGGGAGTCATTCAGCGTCGCATAGAAAGCTTCTATTACGTCACAGAGGGCGGCGAGACGGAGCTGATAAAAAAGAACCACGGCGAGATCTACAGCGTGTTCCGCGGCGGCGGCCCCCGCCACCTCGAGCACGGGCCGGAGAGCAGTTTCGACAGGCACCTGCTGCTGCGTGCGGAGGAATTGGGGGCGGAAATACGAGAGGAGCGCGTAAGCGCGATCGAGCAGCGCGGCAGGGATTCCATCGCGGTGATCGGAGCGGATGAATCGGAGGAGACCGCAGACCTGGTCATCGGCGCTTTCGGCGTCAACTCCTCCCTGGCAGGCAAGCTCAAGGCGAACCTTGGATATTCACCGCCGCAGTGCGTGTCGGTGGCGCAGGCGGAAATCGAGATGGATGAAGCCCAGATCGAGCGCGTCTTCGGCAACAAGCTCTTCGCCTTCGCCTTGCGGCACCCGACTATCCGCTTCCTGGCTGCGACGCCGAAACGCCGGTATCTGACGATCACCGCCGTCGGCAAGGATCCGAGCCTCGATCACCTCATCGAATACATGCGGCACCCCCGCGTCGCGCCATTCTTCGGGGGAATTGACCCTGAGCAGGCCCTGAACTGTAACTGCCACCCGCGGATGCCTGTCGGTTTCGCGAAGGGCGCGGCCTCAAGCCGCTTTCTTGCAGTGGGCGACGCCTACGCCAGCCGCTTTTACAAGAACGGGCTCGGCTCTGCGCTGTTCTCCGCCGACGCCGTGGCAAATCTGGTCATGCACGGGAGCCCCGGGAAAGCGACGGCGAAGGCTTACCGCTCCAAGATGGTGCGTAGGTTTTACGCCAGCAATCGCTGTGGAAAAATTCTCTTCGTTCTCAACGACATCACCCACAAGAGCCGTTGGTCTTCCCGCGCCACGCTCGCCTTTCTCGAACACGAAAGATCCAAAAAGAAGGGAAAAAAGCGCCGACTCAATAACCTGATGTGGTCGCTGTTCGCCGGCGACCGATCCTATTGCCGCATCCTGGTCGACGCACTGAGGCCGGGTCTGGTGTCGGGCCTCCTGCTATGGCACACTCGCTCCTTATTGAGGGGGGGAATCAATTGGCTCTCGGGACGTCGCTAGGGCCGCTGCAAGACGGCGCAACCGCCGTTGTCATAGGCGGCGGCCCCGCCGGCTGCAGCGTGGCGTTGATGCTCCTGCGCCTCGGCCGGGAAAGCGGAAAGCGTTTCAAGGTCCGCCTCTTCGAGCCGAAGCATTTCGGCATGCATTACAACCAGTGCCTCGGTGTTCTCTCGCATCCCCTGCTTGACATCCTCCGCGACGACTTCGATATCAAGCTGCCTGATAGCATGATCCAAAGGCGGATCTCAGGCTACGAGTTGCTGACGTCGAGAGACCGGATCGTGCTGGAGGAGGGCGAAGAGGACACGTTGGCCGTCCGCAGGGTGGAATTCGATAAGTACCTGCTCAAGGCGGCGGGCGAGGCCGGGGCGGAAATCGTCCGTAGTCGTGTAACCGCCCTCGAACTCAACCCGGACGGAGTAAACATCTTCAGCGAGGGCGAGCATACCCGCGCCGATGTGGTCTTCGGCTGCTTCGGCCTCGATCCCGGGATGATAACAGCGCTCCGCAGGCACTCCTTTTACCGTCCGCCGCGGGTGATAGAAACGCTGATCACCAAGTACGACTGCGATGCCGAACTGCTGGCCGGATTTGACAATCGAATTCAGACCTTCCTGCCGCGCCTCGAGGGCGTTGAGTTCGCCGCCATCACTCCCAAGGCAAGGCACGCCTCGGTAGTGCTTGCCGGCAGGCGGGTTAGCCTCGCTCAGCTCGGCCATTTCCTCGACCTGCCACAGGTTAAGCGGTTCCTGCCGCGGGATTTCAGTATCGGCGACGTGTTCAAGGGTTCTTTCCCCGGGAGCCCCGCGCGCCATTACTTCGAGGATCGCTTCGTGGCGGTCGGCGACGCAGCGGGGATGATCAGGCCGTTCAAGGGCAAGGGAATCAACAGCGCGGTCATCACGGGCGGCATCGCGGCGTGCACGGCGGTGAAACACGGCATCTCCAGGCGCGCCTTCCGCAATTATCAGATAGAATGCAATTTCATCATCCGCGATTACCCTTATGGGCGGTTTGTCAGATTCATGGCCAAGCTGCTCTCGAAGAAACTAAGCCTCGGGCCGGTGATCCGCTATGCGGGGAGAAACGAGGAATTCCGCTGGGCGCTGACTAAAAGCATCTCAGGCGGCGCTACCTATCGAGACATCGTTCTGCGCTGCCTCAGACCGGATATTGCGCTGGGTCTGCTGGGGGCGTATCTGTCCGCTCCGTTCCACAGGCGGCATGGCGGCTAATATCTTCGCCGTAGAGACCCCCGGCTTTAATTCGCTTGCTTTCCGCCACGCTTCTGCTATGATATCTCCCCTTTTGAGCTATCCGAGCTTATAGTTTCGATAATCACACTATTCGCTCAGCAATAAACGGTAAAATTATGAGTCCGAAAGAGGAAGATTCGGCTGTCCTTCTGACCGAATTAAATGAGCAACAGCGCAAGGCGGTGTCGCACGGCGAGGGTCCGCTCCTCGTCCTCGCCGGAGCGGGCAGCGGCAAGACACGTGTGATCACGCACAGGGTGGCCCATCTTATCAGCGAGCGCGGCGTCGATCCCTCGTCGATACTCGCCGTCACCTTCACCAACAAGGCGGCCGGCGAGATGCGCGAACGCGTCGAGTCGCTTGTCGATGATCCGCAGGTCCAGCCGTGGGTCAGCACATTCCATCGCTTCTGCTCGGCGACGCTGCGCAGGCACATCGCGGCCATCGGTTTCCCGCGGGGATTCACGATCTACGACACCAACGATCAGGCAGCCCTGCTGCGCAAGGTGCTGTCAGATAAGCGCATCAACGAGATCCGCCCGGCGGCCTTGCAGTCGCGCATCAGCCACGCCAAGAACAGCAAAGCGGGCCCGCTGCAATCCCTCGAAGGCTACGAGGACGCGCGTATGACCGATATCTACAAGGCCTACCAGGCGGCTCTGAAGTCCGCCGGCGCCCTGGATTTCGACGACCTGCTGCTGCACACGATCGAGCTTTTCGAGTCGCAGGATGAATTGCTCGAGCGCTACCGCAACCGCTACGAGCATATTCTCGTCGACGAGTACCAGGACACCAACTATCCCCAGTACCGCTTGATACGCCTGCTGGCCCCGCCGCACAACAACATCTGCGCGGTCGGCGACGACGACCAGAGCATCTACCGCTGGCGCGGTGCAGACATCGAAAACATCCTCCGCTTCGAGCGGGATTTCCCCGGCGCCACGATCATCAAGCTCGAGCAGAACTACCGCAGCACGCAGACGATCCTCGATGCCGCCCACGGAGTCGTATCCGGCCTTTCATTCCGCCATCCGAAGAAGCTGTGGACCGATCACGGCGCCGGAGAGCAGGTCACCTATTACGTTGCCGACAGCGAGGAATCGGAGGCCAGTTTCGTCGTTTCGCAGATCGACTCGATGCTCGGCCGCCGCGACGCTTCCGAATTCTCGGTCCTCTTCCGCACCAACGCCCAGAGCCGCTCCTTCGAGGAAGCGCTGGCGCGCCACCGCATCCCCTTCCAGCTCATCGGCGGGGTGAGATTTTACGAGCGCAAAGAGATCAAGGACGTGCTCGCCTATCTGCACCTGGGTATGAACCCCAACGACATTGTCAGCCTGCGCCGGGTGATCAACACCCCCCAGCGCGGGATCGGCGACGCCACAATCGGTAAGCTCGAACTCCTCGCCCGTGAGAAAGATGTCAGCATCTGGGATGCGCTCGACAAACACATTCCCTTCCTCGGGGCCAGCGGCAAAATCAAGAAAGGTCTCTCGCTGTTCAAGGAACTGATCGCCGCGATCGGGGAGCATTTCGCGCATGAGGAGCCGCCCTCGGAGGTAATCGACTTCATCCTCAAGGAGAGCGGATACCTCGGCTCCCTGGTCCAGGAGCAGACCGACGAGGCGATGGGCCGCATCGACAATCTAAAGGAGTTGATCGCCGCGGCGAAGTCGTTCGAAGATGCAAATCCCGGCGTCGGCGCCGAGCCGTTCCTCGATCAGGCCGCGTTGGTGTCCGACGCCGACAGCTACGAGCCCGACGCGCCGCGCGTCACGCTCATGACCCTGCACTGCGCCAAGGGATTGGAATTCAATGTTGTCTTTATCACCGGGCTCGAGGAGGGGCTGCTGCCCCACAGCCGCAATTCCGATACCACTGAAGGGTTGGAAGAGGAGCGCAGGCTCTGCTATGTAGGCATGACCAGAGCGCGCGACAAGCTCTATCTCTCCTCAGCGCGCGTGCGCCGGCGTTTCGACGGCTACACGGCCAGCAGGTCCTCGCGCTTCATCGAGGATATCCCTGAATCCGTGCTCGATCTGCGCGGCGGCGAGCGCCGCAAGCTCAGGAAGACCACTATCGGCGCCAACGTCGAGAACATCGGCAAGTTCTTCAAGGACCGCAAGATCGACATCGACGTGAATAAGCTGGCGAAGCACGGTGTGGCTCCGGCAGGCGCGGACTTCGCCGTCGGCGAGAAGGTGGAACTGAGCAAGTACGGCTCCGGCAAGATCGTCGGCATGGAGGGCGAGGGCGACGACCTGCGCTACATCGTCCACTTCCGCGGGGTCGGCAGGAAGAAGATACTGGCCAGGCTGAAGAAGCTGAAGAAGGCCTGAGGGCCGCCGTCCGGCGCACGGAAGATCTGGGGGGAAACCGATGGCGCCACAAAAAGGGCGTGGCAACTCTGCGGCGGGAATTGCCCTGCTGCTGGCGACTCTCGCGCTTGCGCTGTTCATTGCCGGCATGGGCGACGGCATCCACCTCTTTCAGGACCAGTTCGGCGACTACCAGGTTGTCGTTTCCGTCGACGCCGGCGGCGGCCTGCCCTTCGCTCTGCTCCTCTCAGCACTACTGATCGGCGCAACCTGGCTCTGCGGCTCCTACATCATCTCGAGTCTCACGGGAACCGAATTGCGGGGCGTCCTGAAGCGCGATGCGCTGACCTTTCTGCCGCTGGCAATCCTGCTCATCGTCGCGTTGCGCTACATACCCGGCGCCGCCAGCTTCAGCAGCGCCCTATTCCTCGCCTCTTCCACTCTGGCGCGGGGCTTGCTCCTCACGGCGCTTCTGCTCGTCGCCTGGCTCAAATACGACCTCTACAAAGACCTGAAGCCTGCAGAGAACGGCGAGGGCAGGAAGCCAGTGATTTCCGACCGAGCCGCCGGCTGGATTGTGTTCCTTATTTTCGTTGTGTTCTTCGCGCTAGCCATTCCGCCCTTCAGCGCCGAGTGGCCGTTCGGCGGCGACGAGCCGCACTACCTGATGGTCACGCACAGCGTGCTCGAGGACGGCGATATCTACTTCGGCGACGATTACGATGCGGGCGCCTACCGTCAGTTCACGCAATGGCAGCGCCTGACACCCCAGTACCTGCGCAAGACCCGGGATAATCAGATCGCGCCGATCCACCGCATCGGCGTGCCGGTGCTGGCGGTTCCCTTCTACGCGCTCGCGGGCAAGCTGGGCGCGGTGCTGATGATCGGCCTGATGGCGGCCCTTTCGGCCGCTAACATCTACTGGCTGGTGATCAAGATCGTTCCTCACCGCCTCGCCGCGCTCGCCGCAACCGCCTGGGTCACCCTCTCGGTGCCGCTCCTGCCTCTGTCGTTCCTGTTCTACACCGAGGTCCCGCTCTCATGCTTCACGCTCCTGGCACTGAACATGATTTTCCGGCGCGGCGACGAGGCACCGCGCTGGCCTTGGCTGATCCCGTTAGTCATCTGGATATTGCCCTGGCTGCACCAGCGAGGATTCATGACGGCGGTTGCGCTCTCGCTGTTGCTGGCCTTCCGCCTGCGCAAGCGACTTCCCGTGTTGATCTGGGTCGGTTCACTCTGTCTGGTACTGGCGTTGGCGACGCCGGCGTGGAACTGGCATCTCTACGGCGAGTTCAGCCTGCTGGCCGAGATGGGCGGAGCGCAGCACAAAGATGTCAGCCTCTGGAATATTATTCCGGGATTCGCGGGCCTGCTGTTCGACCGTAATTTCGGGCTGCTGCTCAACAATCCCGCTGTGGTTCCGGCGTTGATCGGCCTCGTGCCGTTGTGGCGCAGGCGGCGCGATGCGGTGGTTGGGTTGATACTGGTCGCCGGCTTCACGATCGGGCCGGGCCTCGCTTATCACATGTGGTGGGGAGGCGGCAGCGTGGCCGCGCGCTACGCGGCGCCGGTGATCGCGCTGGCCGCGCTTCCGATGGCGGCCCTGCTCTGCGAGAAGCGTTGGAAAAAGTGGCGCTTTGCCTCGGTTTTCCTGGGGGCGATCTCGATGGCCATCGCCGCGTCAATGCTGCTTCACAGCGATCTGCTGACCAACTCCAGAACCGCGACGTCGCGAATCCTCACGGCTGTGTCAGCCGGCCATTTCGACGCGGTCGAGTGGTGGCCCTCGTGGTTCGATCCATCAGGGCAATTCTGGGGAGGTGTTGCGTTGCTGTTGGTTGCCGTGACCATCACCGCTGGAATCGTGCTGCTGTCGGGTCGGATTGTACGCAGCATTATCGGCGGGGGCCCTGCCGCCAAGCCGGTTTCGGCAGTCGTGGGTATGGCTGCTTTCCTGGCCTGCCTCTGCCTTTACGGCTGGGCCGCGGAGGCATTGACTCCCGGCGAGCCCAACGGCCGCCAACCCCATTCCCGGGATCGCGATCTCCTCTACCTACAGCGCTATCGCCATGGCGATTTCGCGATGATCGACCAGGGCGGCTCGCTGCGGCCCGACTCGCTCCCGGCGCGCGGTTTCAGCGCACAGAGGCTTTTCTCAGGCTGGGCTCTGGAGAGGGATGAGAAGGTGCCGGGCGGGCGATCGTTCCGTTTACCAGCCGGCGAAAACAAGATTTCACTGCGGCCGGCCACGCCGCTCTGGGCAGGCAGTTACGAATTACGGATCGGATTGCGAGCGGCGAACGATCCCACAGACCTGCGTATCACGCTTTTCGATATTTCCGATGTCAGCAACGACTTCAAAGCGCAGTTGACACAGAACGCCGTTCGAATCGACACGAAATTCCATGAAGTGTGCGTGCCTATAGAGCTGCCCCACAACAGCCTGGGTATCGACATCGAGTTCGACTCGGGGAACGAGATTCGCTTCAGTTACGCCACTTTACAGACGCTCGCGCTTGAGAGACTGCGCGCCTGGCCGCTACCCGCCGAGCTTTTCGACAAGGCCGCGATTCAGTTCAACGAGTACGCACTCTACACCGATCCCAGAGCGATATACGAGCCTGAAAAGCGCTGGTTCTGGACTCGCGGAGACAGCGAGGCCGAATTGACCGTGGTCTCGCGCCGCCAATTCTCAGCGCTGCGAATCAGCCTCGTGGGGCACCCGCCGGTCAGGGCCGTGGTCTCAGCCGACGGCGTTGAGGAAGCAGTGACATTCGAAAAGGACCGCAGGAATGTCTCGTTCGAGATTCCCGTCAATCCCCGTGAGTTCGGCGGATACAGTATTGCCACGCTGCGGATCCGCTGTTTCGGGGCATTCGTGCCCGCGCGGATGGTGGAGGGATCGAGCGACGAGCGCGAACTCGGCGTGCACGCACGGATCACGTTAATACGGAATCGTTGAATCGGGAATCCGCCGCCTCAGTCCATCTCGCGCCGCGTAGCCAGCGAGCGGGTCATCGTCACCTTGTCGGCGTACTCGAGGTTGGAACCGACCGGCAAGCCCTGCGCGATCCGGCTGACCTTAACGCCCAGGGGCTTGAGCAGTTGCGCCAGGTAGAACGCCGTAGCTTCCCCCTCGACAGTCGGGTTGGTGGCGATGATTACTTCGCCGACTTCCCCGCCCTCGAGGCGCCTGACCAATCCCTTGAGAGTGAGCTCTTCCGGGCCGACGCCGTTGATCGGCGAGAGCGTGCCCATCAGCACGTGGTAGAGGCCGCGAAATTCGCCGGTGTTTTCGATCACCACCAGATCCGAGGCCTGCTCGACGACGCAGATGATGCCGCGGTCGCGCTTGGCGTCGCTGCAGAAATGGCAGGGATCGACGTCGGTGATGTTCCAGCAGATGCTGCAGTGGCCCACCCGTTCCTTGAGGTCGACGATGGCTTGGGCGAGGGCCAGCGCATCGTCCTTCGGGTGGTTGAGCAGGAAGAACGCCAGCCTGGCGGCGGTCTTGGCGCCGATGCCCGGCAGCTTGCCAAGCTCGGCGACGAGGCGGTCGATGGGGCTGCCCTGTCCGCTCATCCCTTCACTTCCTTCTTGTGTTCCCGGGCCGCTTTCATGTGGCGGATCGAGCAGAATTCGCCGCACATCGAGCAGACATCGTCCTGGTGGCTGAGTAGCTGCTCGCGGATCGCGCCGGCCTTCTCGGAATCGATGGCCAGCTCGAGCATGCCCTTCCAGTCGAACTCCTTGCGCCGCCTGCTGATCTCGGCGTCCCACTCGGCTGCGCCGGGATACCCGCGGGCGATGTCGGCGGCGTGGGCGGCGATGCGTGCGGCGACCACTCCCGTGCGCACATCCTCCACATCGGGCAGCCTGAGGTGCTCGGCGGGCGTCACGTAGCAGAGGAAATCGGCGCCTGCCGATGCGGCAATTGCCCCGCCGATTGCCGAGGTGATGTGGTCGTAACCCGGTGCAACGTCGGTGACCAACGGCCCCAGCACGTAAAATGGCGCGCCGTTGCAGAGGTCCTTTTCCATCCGCACATTGGCCTCGATCTGGTGCATCGGCACGTGCCCCGGACCCTCGATTATCACCTGCACCCCGGCCTTGAGCGCCTCGGCCTGGAGTTCGCCGAGCGTGATCAATTCCTGTATCTGGCTGCGGTCGGAGGCGTCGGCCAGGGCTCCGGGGCGGAAGCCGTCGCCGAGCGAGAGAACCATGTCGTAGCGCTTGGCGATCTCGAGCAGCCGGTCGAATTGATCGTAGAGCGGATTGTCGCGTTCGTTGGCCATTATCCACTCGACCAGGAAGGCGCCGCCGCGGCTGACGACGTCGAGGATGCGCGGGTGGCGCTCGAGTGCGTCGATCGCCTTGCGGGTCACGCCGCAGTGGACGGTGATGAAATCGACGCCTTCTTCGCCCTGCTCTTCGATCGTGTCGAAAAGTTGATCGGGATCCATTTCGGTGATGCTCTTGCCTGCCTGCACAAGCTCGGTGGCGGTCTGGTAGATCGGCACCGTACCGACAGCAACGGGGCTGTGGCGCAGCACTTTGTGCCTCATGCGCCGTAGGTCGCCGCCGGTGGAGAGGTCCATCACGGCATCGGCTCCCATGGCGACGGCTACCTCGAGTTTGCGCATCTCGAGGTCCTCATCGGGGCTGTCCTGCGAGGTGCCGAAGTTGGCGTTGACCTTCACGCGCAGCCCGGAACCTACGGCCAGCGGTTTTGCGCCCTCGTGGCCGGGATTGCGGCAAATGACCACGCAGCCGCTTTCGACGCCGCGGCGCAGTTGCTCGGTGCCGATATTCTCATCGGCGGCGACGGCCTCCATCTCGGGAGTCGTCCCGCCCTCCCTGGCATGATCTATCTGGGTTTTCATCACGTGGCTCCGAATCTATGGTCATTTGAGTCCGAAGTATCGCTTAATCCGGGCCAGGATCTGTCTGGTGCGATCCTGATGCCCGGCCTTCTTTTTTATCTCACGGCCTTCGGCCTCCAGAGCTGAAAGCTGTTCGTCAAGCTCAGCCTGGCGCGAGCTCAATTTTTCGCTGAGGTCCTCTGCAATCGCCGGGTTTTGCTCAAGCACCTTCTTGAAAACCGGTTTGCCGAGGACGTAGCACTTGCACTCCGACAGCGCGGTGATGGTGGCAGTGCGGCGCTCGCCTGTCAACAGAGCCATCTCGCCGAAGTAGTCCCCCGCCCGCAAGACTTTCAACACGGACGGGCTGCCGTCGTCCTTGCGGATCGACACCTCGGCCTCACCGGTCCAGATCACGAAGAAACTGTCGCCCTCATCGGCCTGGCGGATCATCGCCTCGCCGGCCGCATAGATCGCCATCTGCATCCCTTCGACCACTTGGTGCAGTTCCTCGTCGCTGAGCGATTCGAACAGGTGGATTGAGCGGAAGCGCTTGCCCATTTCCACCAACCTCTCCTCGCGGTCCACGGTCTCCGGTCTTACTTCGTGCAGATAGACCTCGCGCACGGGAATCGGGCTGTCGACGCGGGCACGGCGGAAGTGGTACCAAACCTGGCGCCTGATCTCGCCGTCTATCTTCTCCAGCTGCTCGTAGTCTCTGTACCAGTAGCGCGCCTCGTAGTCGATCCAGTGGTCGCCGAAATCCCTTACGAGCACATTCGGCGCCGGGCTTCGCTCCACATTGGGGTGAGTCTGCAGGATCGGCAGGATCGCGCTGATGACGTTGTCGGGCGAGCCGGAATAGGGGGCGCGCACGATCAGCTCGCGGCGGTGGGGCGTCGGGGGGTCGCTGTAATTGATGATCCGCTGCGAAGCGATCAGCGAGTTGGGCAGGATGTGGTAATTGTGGCCCAGCGTGCGCAGCTTGATCGAGCGCCAGTCGGTCTCGACAACCTTTCCGACCGAATCGCCCACCTTGATCCAGTGCCCGACCATGACCGGCCTCTCGAGGTGCAGAGCGAGGCCGCTGAAGAGGTTGCCAAGCGTGTCCTGCAGCGCGAAGCCGAGCACGACGCTGATCACCGCCGCCGAGGCCAGCAGCGATGTCAGGGGTACTCTCTCGGCTTCGGGCAGGCTCTCATTGAGAATGAACAAGCTCAAAATCAGCAGGCCGAAGAAAACGATGCTCTTGATCAACGCGGGCGTGACGATCTCGCGCCGCCGGTCGACTATCAGGTCGAAAAACACAAACACGATCACCCGGGCTGCGAGAAAGGCAATGGAGAAGATGAAGAGGAGTGTGATGATCGCCGATGCGCGCTCGATGTCGAACACCGTGACCGCGCGCGATAATGTGGAGCTGAGAACCAGGAAAAATATCGGGGCTCTGAAGATCCGCAGGCGCGGCCTGATCCGGGTGAAAGCATAGATGAGCAAGAACAGCAGCCAACTCAAGAGGAGCAAGCCGTCCTCGAGAGTCACGAAAGCCGGCAAGAATGACTCACCCTGTGCGGCCAAGGCCAGAGTCTCGATCATACCTCACCCTCCCAATGTCTTCCTGATCTGCAAAACCAACAATTTTATATCAGCCGCCATTTGAAAAAGCGAAATCGCGGCCAGCCCGGCTACGGGCTGACCCAGCAATTCGGGGTAGCTGCCACTATCTATCCCTCCGATCGGATACACGGGAATCGAGGCCTCGCCGCAGGCTGCGGCGAGCGCTTCGAGGCCGACCGGGGGGCCGTACTTCGCCTTCGAAGCCGTGAAGAAGACGGGGCCGAAGGTGATGAAATCTGCTCCGCCGTCCACCGCCGCCCGCACCTCGTCGGGAGTGTGCGTGGACACGCCGATCAAGAAACCGGGTGGCACGATTTCCCTGACGGCGGCGGGCGGAGCGCTGTGATTGCCCAGGTGCACGCCGTCAGCCCCTGCAGCCAGCGCAATATCCACTCGGTCATTGACCAGAATCGCCGTCCGGTACTCGCTTGCCGTTTCCACCGCACGCCTGACCAGAGCAAGGAGATCGCGTGCGACCATGTCTTTCTCGCGGATCTGGATCATCTCGATTCCGGCAGCCGAGGCTCTCCGAATGTAATCCAGCAGGCTACCCTCGCCGCCGGGCAAGGCATGGCGGTCGGTGACGGCATAAAGCCTGAATTTATTGTTTTCGGGAGATGGCATCTCGAATTTCGAAGATGGCACAACCGATTAGCACAATACCGAAACCGCTGACCGCTCCGCGAAGCAGTGAATGCGAGAGAAACGATGCAATCCAGGGCATGCTGCGCATCGCGAGCATCCACATGTCAGTCCAGGGGACCGCGATCAGGAAGGTTCCGGCGACAAAGAAATAGACAAGCAATGCCAGACGGTTGACCAACTTACGCTCTTCGCTCATGTGCATAATCCTACCATATCACAGATAATCAGACCATCAGATCCGGCCGGCCGCAAATGAGCTAACGCGTTGACACAACTAGATAAAGAACTTATCCTCAAAAAAAAGTTATTCGGGGGAACTCGAGGATGTGCGAGGAAGAATCCGGCTTCAAAGTATCTGACAAACGGAAATTCGATGCGGACGGCAATCCGCGAGAGGAAACGGCAAAGGAAGAAAAAGCTCGAGACAAAACAGAAAAGCCGCGGGTAGAGCCTGTGGCCGAGCCGGAAGGTCTTGGCAAGGCCCACGCCGAAGCTGAGTCAGAGGCAGGTTCGCACACCGAGGACAAAGAGCCGGCCGCAGGCGAGATCAATTTCACAACCTTCATCTTGAGCCTCGGCACGCAGGCGATGATCTCCCTCGGCCTCATCCCCGATCCCACCACTAATGAAACATCCGTAAGCCTGGCCAACGCCAAACAAATGATTGACATCCTTACGATTCTTAGAGAGAAGACTCAGGGAAATCTCGACGCAAGCGAAACCTCGTTGATGGACAGTCTTCTATACGACCTGCACATGCAATTCGTGGAACTCTCGTCGAAGCAAGAGAACTGATCGGGAACCGCGGTGAGAGCTGCTAAAGCCATCCTACTTTGTCTCGTGGGCACCTTACTTCTCTTTAGCGCCCGTGGGGCAGCCTCCGGCAGACAAGTGAGTGAGCCCGACGTAGGAATCGGATCGGTACCCGCAATGGTGGTCGACATGCGCGACCACTGGAAACGCTACCGTGAACTGGCCGACGTGGGCGACAGCGAGAGCGCCGAGCACCTGGCCGGCAGAATAATCGAGCTCAGCCACCGCGCCGGCATGCTGGGCAACACCGCCATGGCCCGCGGCTTCGCGATGAGGGCCTGGCGCCAGCAGCAGGAGGGGAAGCTCGACGAGGCGATAAAGGAATTCCGCTATGCCGTCGAACTGGAGCCCTCCGCCAGGGAGTACCGCGTGGCGCTGGCCGGCGCCCTCGCGGCGCGGCAGCCGCTGGATTTCTTCACCTACGTACCGCAGTACTGGGAGGCGTTCCGAGGATCCTTCGATTCGGTCAGAGGCCGCTACCTGCAGACAGTCGACGGGGCCTTATGGATCGGCTTCACGCTATTAATAGGCGCCGCAATCTGGTTCTTCGGCGTCCTCCTACGCTACATCCCGACACTGCACCACGCCATCACAGAACTGCTGGCCACGGTATTCACCCTCGACATCGCGACCTTGCTTGCCACGGTGGCGATGTTCGCGGCACTTGTCTCCGGCGTCGGGCTTCATTGGATCGCCCTCGGGCTGGCCGCCGCCTGTTGGAGTTTCCAGAGCCGCGCAGGCAAGATTGTCTCGATTCTCGCCCTTGCGGCTTTGTGGCTCGGCTCCGGCCTGATTGGTCTGTCGTCGCAGATGACCGCGGGCATGACCACCACCGAGGCCCGCGCCGCGTTCGCAGCGGACCGTTTCGATGCCGACGAGACGGTTCTCCTGGAACTCGAGCGCCGCCTGGAAGCAGACTTGTTCTCACCCAACGGTGGCTTCAGGGCTCCCAGCGATAACAGCTCGCGCGCCGACCTTTTTGTTTACGCCTGCGGCCTGCGTAAACTTGGGAGGTCGAGAGGTCTGCACGGAATCGACGTCATGGATGTCTTCGCCTCCCTGCAAGGAAGCGACGACATCGGGCGCCTGGCCGCAGTCAATCTGGCGAACATCCAGTTGGAGAGAGAAGATTTCGTTTCGGCTCAGAACAATTACCAGTTCGCCATGCAGGGCTACGATTCGAAACCCTTTGCCATGTTCAATCTCTGGCGGCTCAACTACGCACGACGAAATCGCACCGCCGCCCGCGGGATCTGGGAAAGCCTCGTCAAGGAAGAGCAAGATTTTTTGAAGCGATTCGAGATCGAGGACGAGCGCATGCAACCGTCGCTGATAGATGCCGCTCCGAGCCCGCGGATGCTCGACTTGATGATTAATCGCGGCCTCACCGAGACGGCCGACCACGCCTCCTCCGCAATCGGCCCGCTCGGCATTCTCTCAAACAACCTCACCGGTTTTCATCTTATCTGGGCCGCGGCGGCGTTGGCAGGGATGTTTGTTGCGCACTTGATTTTCAGTTTCTTCGGTAAAGCCCTCATCTGCCGCACATGCGGCAAGGTATATTGCAAGCACTGCGATATCGACCCGAAGACTTCCTCACGCTGCCAGGCGTGCAATTCGATTATAAGTGCGAGCATCCTGCTGGACGCCGAGCTGAGGCGCTCGCAAGAGAAGAAAATCAAGCGGCATCGGAAATGGTCCAAAGTCAGGCGGTTGGTCGGCAATCTTGTCGCGCCGGGTCTGGGCAGCGCCTGGGCGGGCAAGCCGCTGATTGCCGCCGGGCTGATGGCACTCTGGAGCGCAGCGGTCGCGTTGCTTTATGGTCTTGACCGCTTCCCGATGACCGAAGTGCTGCCGTTTTTCTCGCATTGGAGTTTTCTCTCGGGCGCGTTCATCCTGATCGTCGGTATCGGCGCCTACGCGTTGGCCGTCCTGGACGCACTTCTGGAGGAAAAGAAGCCGGATGGAACTCTCGGGAAATCTTAAGAAGTTCGCCGTTTCCAACGTCCTCCAGTTCCTGCGGATGGAGGGAGCGACGGGTGTGTTGACGCTCAAGCGGGGTCGGACCCGCATAACTCTGACGCTGGATGGGGGGAACCTGCTCGACGCCGAGCATTCCGAAACTCCCAAGGACCAGCGCATCGGGGCAGTTCTGATCGAGTCGAACAGGATTTCCGAAGAGGATTTAGAGTCGGTAATGGAAGAGCGTCGCCGGGGGCTCGCGCCACTGGGCACCATTCTGCACGGCAGGGGGCTTATTTCGGACAACGAGCGGCAGCGAGTCGCAGCGATGGTCTGCACCAACATGCTCTTTGAGGTGCTGGCCTGGCGTGAAGGCACCTATGAATTCAAGCGTTACGATTTGGTCGAGCCGACCGAATTGTATGAGCCGATTTCGACGCAAACAATCATGCTCAACGCAGCCCAGCAGGAAGACGAATTACCCCAGATTCGCCGCTACGTCCGCTCCTGCGAGGCTGTCTTCGCCCCCTCCCCGTCGAACACCCTCGGTCTGGAGAGCGTGATGACCACGCTCAGTGCCGAGGACCGCGAAATAGCGGAACACATCGACGGGCTGCGCTCGGTGAAGCGGATAATGGCGGAGACGCTGCGTTCCGAATTCGAGGTTTCCCGTCTGATTGCGGAGCTTTCGCGGCGCGGCCTGATCGTCGCCGTCCAGCGGGCGTACGATTTCGTGGCGGAAACCAAGCCGGGCGGCTTCTTCTCCATCGGCGTCGGAAAACCGGCTGTTTATGCGCTGGCGGCCGCCTTCTCCGCGGTGCTGATACTCTTCGTTTGGCAGTACTACATCTCGCCTGTCGTCGATTACCCGCAGAAAACCCTGGCACCGATTGTCAACGCCGGCCGCGACCCTGCGACCGTCGACCGGTTGCGGCTGCAGAGGCTGCTGCAGGCCTTCCAACTATACCGCAACGATCACGGCTCGCCGCCGCACTCTCTCGCACTCCTCGTGCGGATGGGTTACTGCACGCCGTCAGATCTGCAGACGTTCGATGGTAACCGCTTTATCCTCAAGGTGATCGGAGCGAGGGAAGACAAAGTGTTGATCGCCGCCGTGGACGACCGCGGTAATCCGTTGCCCTCCCTCGCAGTCGAGATATCGCTGCGGCGCGAGGCGACCGTCCCCCGGGAGACAGAGCCGGCCGAAACGGAAATTGTCGATCCCTCAGAAGAAGTTGTCGAACCAACAGACTGATTATTCTTGACCCGTCACGATTTCTACCTTAACCTCTTGTCGAGGTAAAGAATGTCGAAGATGCGCAAATCCAATTCCGCTAGCTGGCTCTGGTGGTGGTGCAAGCACCGGCGGGGAGGATCTGTGCTCTGATATAAACAGAATCCAAGGCTTACCATCGGCCCGCCGGTTGTGAAGACCGGCGGGCCGTTTTGCATGTGGGCAAATGAGAAGAAGACGGAGATACAGAATGGAGCGCTGGAAACGCTCGGCCAAGGGGTGCTGGCGTTCGCGACAGTCTCAGCTCTGTTTCCATCAACCGAAGTCGAACCTACAGGAGTAAGTGATGCGAACCACCAAGTACCTTCTCAGCGAGCGCGAGATGCCGCGCAAATACTACAACCTGCTTGCCGACCTGCCGAGCGCGCCGCCGCCCGTGCTCCATCCGGGCACGCAGCAGCCGATCGGCCCGGACGATCTCGCGCCGATCTTCCCGATGTCCCTGATCGGGCAGGAGGTGACCACCGAGCGCGAAATCAAGATTCCCGAGCCGGTCCTCGAGGCTTACTGCCTCTACCGCCCCTCCCCGCTGTTCCGCGCCCACCGTCTGGAGAAGGCGATCGGCACCTCCAGCAAAATCTATTACAAGTACGAGGGCGTCAGCCCGGCGGGCAGCCACAAGCCCAACACGGCCATCGCGCAGGCCTACTTCAACAAACAGGAAGGCGTGAAGCGGCTTGCGACAGAGACCGGCGCCGGGCAATGGGGTTCAGCCCTCAGCCTCGCCTGCAAAATCTTCGGCCTCGAGTGCAAGGTCTACATGGTGCGCGTGAGCTTCGACCAGAAGCCCTACCGCCGCTCGATGATGCGCACCTGGGGAGCGCACGTGGTGCCGAGCCCCAGCCCGGACACCGAGTCGGGCAAGGCGATCCTGGCCAGCGATCCTGACACCCCCGGCAGCCTTGGCATCGCGATCAGCGAGGCGGTGGAGGATGCCGCCGGGCGCGACGACACCAAGTACAGCCTCGGCAGCGTGCTGAATCACGTCCTGCTGCACCAGACGATCATCGGGCTGGAGGCGGAGAAGCAGATGGCCCTGGCCGGCGACGATCCCGACGTGGTGATCGGCTGCGTCGGCGGCGGCTCGAACTTCGCGGGCATCGCCTTTCCCTACGTCCGTCGCGTGGTCAACGGCGAGGACATCCGCATCGTGGCGGTCGAGCCGGAGGCCTGCCCCACGCTGACCCGCGGACCCTACGCCTACGATTTCGGCGATTCGGCGATGCTCACGCCGCTGATCCCGATGTTCACCCTCGGCCACGGCTTCGTGCCGCCCGCGATCCACGCCGGCGGCCTGCGCTACCACGGCGTCAGCCCCCTGCTGAGCCACCTCGTAAAGCAGGGCCTTATAGAGGCCATCGCGCTGAAGCAGACCGACATCTTCCAGGCGGCATTAACCTTCGCGCGTTCGGAAGGGATCGTGCCCGCGCCCGAGAGCGCGCATGCCATCCGCGCCGCAATCGACGAAGCGCTGCGGGCCGACGAGGAAGGCCGGGAGAAGGTCGTCTTGTTCAACCTCAGCGGACACGGCCACTTCGACATGTCGGCTTACGACGCCTATATCGACGGCGGGATCAAGGACTTCGCTCTGCCCGAGGAGTCGATCAACGCTTCACTGAGGGAAATAGCTGACTTGCCGCGTATCTAATTACATCTGGGCGGCCGCCTCTGAACCCGGGCGGCCGCCCCTTTTTTATACGTTGCGGGAAAGAGCAGGCTGCCGGCGCTGAGATAAAGCGAACATATAGGAGTATCTACCGCAGAGTGCCGAGAGTCAGATAATTCTGGAGCGCGGACATTCCTGTCAGCGTGACAAGCCAAACAACGCGGATAACACTACGGGAAAGAAAACGGGTGCCATAAAGGGCACCCCTACAATTATTTGGCAAAATCCCACCTATCCGAACATGGCGGTACCTGTATCGACTGAGTAGGGAGCATTAAAGGGCGGCGATTATTTAATCCCCGTCTTGAGTATGTCGTGGATGTGGATGACGCCGCGGGGTGAGCCGTCGGGGTTGACGGTCAGCAGCGAGGTGATCGCGTGGGTCTCCATCATCCGCAGTGCTTCGGTGGCCAATGCATCCTCGGCAATCGTCTTGGGGGAAGCGCCCATGATCTCCAGGACGGGAAGATCGAGTGGCTGATCGGCCCGCTCGAGCGCGCGGCGCAGGTCGCCGTCGGTGACGATGCCGCGCAGCTTGCCGCCGCCGTCGACAACCACGGTCATGCCCAGGCGCTTGCGGCTCATCTCGACGATGGCCTCGCGCAGAGTGGTGTCGATGCCGATCACCGGCAGCTCGTCGCCGCTGTGCTGCAGGTCGAGCACGCGCAGCAGCAGTTGCCGCCCGAGGCTGCCGCCGGGATGGCGGATGGCGAAGTCCTCTTTCCTGAACCCGCGCCGCCGCAGCAATGCCATTGCCAGGGCGTCGCCCATGGCCAGCGTGGCGGTGGAGCTGGTGGTGGGCGTGATGCCCAGCGGGCAGGCCTCCTTGTCGACGTGGATGTCGAGGAAGAGGTCGGCGGTGCGGCCGAGGGTCGATTCCCTGACGCCGCAGATGGCGACGATGGTGACGCCGAAGCGCTTGAAGAATGGCAGTATCGCCAGCAATTCGTCGGTCTCGCCGCTGTATGAGATGGCGATGGCGACGTCGCTGTCGGTGATCACGCCGAGGTCGCCGTGCAGCCCCTCGGCGGGGTGGAGAAAGACCGTCGGCGTGCCGGTGGAGGCCATCGTCGAGGCGATCTTGCGCCCCACCTGCCCCGACTTGCCCATGCCGCAGACGATCACCCGCCCTTTGCAGCGGAAGACGGTCTCAACCGCCTTGGCGAAATCCTCATCGAGACGATCCGCCAAAGAGCTGACCGCCTCACCTTCCTCTTTCAGCACGCGGCGGGCTTCGGCCAGCGCGTCGAAATCGTTACTCTTGGTATCTTGGCTTTCCATGGCGCTCAATTCTATATGAGAGGCCCCCGCAGGCAAAGCCCCGCGTTATTCTCCAAAGAGCTCATCCAATCTTTCCAGGGCCGCGGCGGTCAGCGCGGGATCGAAATCCCCCAGGCGCACACGCACCCTGGCACGCTCCACTTGCAACAGATCCCGGTGCGGATGCTCCAGTGGCGGAATCGTCCGCCTTGCCTCTGGCATTCTCTCGAACCAGTGCGGGATCATCCGCTCCAGAGTCGCTGCGAAGCACTCACCGCCTTTTTTATCCGGCGGCGGGATCACGGATACCGGCGGCATCTCGCTGCCGGCACCCAATGCCCGCGCCACATCGAAGTCCTTTACAACCACAGCCGCCGAGCGCACGGCCAGGGCGCGGCCCAACGGCACCATCTTAGCCAGGACACCCGGTGCGATTCCCTCCTGAGCCAGGCGCGCCAGCGCATCAGCCTGCCGCGGGCAGGTGACGCCGAGAATCCAGCGGTAGCCCCAGCCGTCGAGCGCGCTGTGGCTCATAGCCCTTGCGAAACGATGGAGGTATATATCCCCGAAGAAGAGGACGCCGTGGTGCCCGGCGATGTAGGGAAATGCCGCGGCGAAGCGCGCGCCGTCGTCGACGTTGTGAAACAGCAGATCGAATCGCTCTTCACGATCTTTGGCCCAGAAGCGCAGGTAATGCAGCTCGCCGTGATCAATGTCGGGTGTGTCGCTGAAGATCACCGCGCCGGCCCGCTCTCGGCCGAACCGCCGCAGGGCTTCGCGGTAAAGCGACTTCTCTTCGCCGCCCCAGATAAAGACGGCGATCCTCACGGGAGATCTCCCGCCCACTGCAGCAATTCGTTGAGGATCGGGTCCCAGGCGATGACGCCCGCCGTTTCCTTACCCCGCTCTCCCAGTTTGAGGCAGAGTCCCAGATCGCCCATTACCCGCGCAATTGCTTCTGCCTGGGCTTGCGGTTCCGGCGCGGCGACTAATCCATTCTCGCCGTCGCTGACAAGCTCGAGCGGCCCTCCCGAGTCGGTGGCGGTGATCACCGGCTTCGAGGCGCTCATCGCCTCGGCAGCCACCAGGCCGTAGTCCTCGTCAAGCGGCGCGTAGTGCACCGCCCGGCAGTTGTTGTAGAGCGAGACGAGAGTGTCGTCGTCGACGGCCCCGAGGAATCTGACGCGATCGCCGACTCCCAGCTCGGCGGCCAGGGCCTTGAGGTTTTCCTCCTGCGAGCCCTCGCCGGCGATCTTGACCTCGAAATCTCCCTTCGACAAGGCCACGGCTTGCAGCAGCAGGTCGAAGCGCTTGTTGGCTTCCAGCCGACCGACGGCCAGGAGGAAGTCGCCGTAGCCGATGCACTTCAGGCGCTCGGCGTTCATCGGAGGAACCGGCATCGGTGTGCTGTCGAGGCCGTTGAACTTCTGCAGCCGGCTCGAGACGTTGCGGCTGATCGTGTACATCGCTTTGCTTTCGCCGAGGCAAAGGTTGTCCATCTCGACCAGCCTCTCGCGCAGTGCATGGTCGGGCGGCGTATCGGCGAAGGCCGAGAGCTCGGTCCCGTGGAAATCGTAGAGCTGGCGGAACTGATGGGCGAGCCACGGCACCTTGTGGGGATGGTTGACAAAATATGCCGGGAACTTGAGGGGGATCACTAAGTCGGCTTCGAGATCGAGCAGCCGCCAGGCCAGCGCTTCGCCGATCACCACCTCTTTCGGCTCCCAGCGGAAGGGGATCATCACGACGTCAGTGCGAACGCCGCGGTCGAGCAGCCGCCGGCACAGTTCGTCGGCAAGGCGCTCGACTCCTCCCCTGACGAACGGCACCTGCGGCAGCAGGATCAGGACTTTCGGCTCACCGCTCATTTCTCGGCGATCACGGCGTATTCGAGGTTGCCGTAGAGGAAATTATTAAGCCGCTCGATATCCGCGTTTATCCCGGCGAAGGCGTCCTCGAGCGCGGGCGGCAGGCCGATGCCCGGCTCGATCGGCTGCAGCATTTCGGCCTCGGGCAGCCGTGAAATCAGCCTTATTTCGGCTTTGGAGAAGCCGGTGCGCTCGGCGGTAAACTGCAGCAGCAACGGCGGCAACGGCGCTTTGTGAGTGGCGTCGAGGTAGTAGAATTGCGTGAGGGCGAATACCGATTCGGGATTGACCGTCTCCGCCACGAGCACGCCGCCGGGCTTGAGGACTCTGTGTGATTGCACGAAGAAAGCGCGCAACTGCGGCGCATCGAGGTGCTCGACCACCTGGGCGGCGAAGATGCCCCCGAGCGAGTTTTCTTCCAAGCCGGCCAGGTGCTCGAAGAGATCAGCCCGCCTCGCGTCAAGACCTTGCGCGGCGCAGCCCTCGATCACCTGCTCGTTAAGATCGATGCCGCGCGCTTCGACCCCCTCCTGTTTCAGCAACGCGAGGAATTCTCCCCTGCCGCAGCCGACGTCCAGCACCGGCGCATTATCGCGGAAATGCTCGACGTACAATCGTTGGCGCCGCTGAATCTCTTCGGGTCTGCCGCGGAAGCGCTCCTGGTGAGCCGCGTAATCTTCGTCCGGCAGCGGTTCGAAACCGGCACCCGATACCTCGGCAACGGCTGGAGATGCGATCTCCCGGGCGAGCAGACGCGTCTGCTTCCGAACCGCTTCGAGCCGTTCGCGCAATTGGCCCACTTCTTCGCCGAAGACTTCCAGGCGGCGGCTCGACGACGAGGACAAGCGTCCGACCTCATGCTGCATCGACTCTATCTCGCGCCCTATGCGGTCGGCAACGAGATCGGTGCGGCTGATCAAGTCGGCCACGAAGCGCCGCATCTCGCGCGCGGTTTCGCTGCGCTGCCGTTCCAATTCGCCCCGCACTGCGGCAAGCGCCTCGTCCGCTGCTTCTTCGCGTGCCTTTGACACTTTATCGTTGAATCCCGCGAGGATGTCTTCGCGCAGAGCGGCGACCGACTCGCCGTGCTTGATATATGCCTGCAGCAGGCGGTCCTCGGATGCCGTCAGGCGCTCGTCGGCCTGCTTCCAGAGCTCACGCAGGAGACGGAGACGCTCGAGCTCGAGTGCGCGTTGGTGCTCGACGAAGGGGCGGAGAGCGGGGCCGATCAGCCTGAAGAGGAAGCGCTTGAAGGCGGTGCGCAGCCCTCCCTTGGGAGATTTCAGTACCTCTCGCTCGCTGCGTTTGATTTGCTCTTCGAGGCTGTCGAAATGTTGATCGAGCGAACGGCGCCGGGCGCGGTCCTCTTCGAGACCCCTTACAAAATCCTCATCAACGATCCGATCGCTCAACCATTCCCCCCGGAGGCCAAGTCAGGAAGGGCGTCCAATGCTGGTGTAGCGGATGCCCTTCTCCTTCATCCTGGCGGTTTCGTAGATATTGCGCAGATCGACCACGACCGGCGCCTTGAGCCGCCTTTTCAGCTCATCGAGGTCCAGGTTGCGGAACTGCGGCCATTCGGTGATGAGGACCAGCGCGTCGCAGCCCTCCGCAACGTCGTAAGGATCGCTAAAATACTCCACGTCCTTCAGGACCTTCGCCGCCTCTTCCATCGCTGCGGGATCGTAGGCGCGGATTTTCGCTCCCTGCTTCTGCAGAACCTCGATTATCGTCAGGCTCGGTGATTCGCGCATGTCGTCGGTGTTCGGCTTGAATGCCAGCCCCAGGAACCCGATCGTCGTCCCTGCGACATCGCCGCCCATGTGTTTGATGATCTTCACGGCCATCTTTTTCTTGCGGTCCTCGTTGACCTTGATGACCGCCTCGATGATCTCCATCACGTGGTCGTGCTCCCGCGCGATGTGGGTGATCGCCCTGGTGTCCTTGGGGAAGCAGCTTCCGCCGTAGCCGGGCCCGGGATGGAGGAACTTCGGCCCGATCCTGCCGTCGAGCCCCATGCCCTTGGCCACCTGGTGAACGTCGGCGCCGGTGAGCTCGCAGAGGTCGGCGATCTCGTTTATGAAGCTGACCTTGGTGGCGAGGAAGGCGTTGGAGGCATACTTGATCATCTCGGAGGTCTCGACATTGGTGATCACGATCGGTGTTTCGATGAGGTAGAGCGGCTTGTAGAGGTCCTTCATGATCGCGACCGCCTGGTCGGAGTTGGCTCCGATGACGACGCGGTCGGGGCGCATGAAGTCGTTGACCGCCGAGCCTTCGCGCAGGAACTCGGGGTTGGAAACGATATCGAAGTTGCAGGGTGCCTTCTGCTCCTTCTCGATGATCTTGCGGATGCGCTCGCCGGTGCCCACGGGCACCGTGCTCTTGGTGACGACCACCTTGTAGCCGTCCATGTTGTGGGCAATCTGGCGCGCGACCTCGTCGACGTAGCTGAGGTCGGCCGTGCCGTCCTTCTTCGACGGGGTGCCGACGGCGATGAATACCACCAGCGCGCCGTGAATCGCCTCGGACAGGTCGGTGGTGAATTCGAGGCGCCCCTCCCGCATGTTCTTGCGAACCAACTCTTCGAGGCCGGGTTCGTAGATCGGCATTTCCCCCTTTTTTAATTTCTTGATCTTGCTGCTTTCCTTGTCGATGCAGGTCACATGCAGGCCAAACTCGGCGAAGCAGGTTCCCGTCACAAGGCCGACGTATCCGGTGCCGACTACACTGATGTTCACGGTGCTCCCCTTTCCATGCTTTTCTATCTCCATCCCCCCCCCGGCGCTTCGCCCGGTCGAAGGGGTCAGCCGATTCTATAGAATGAGATGCTGCTGATCAAGCATCGCAAAACCCGGCGGTCAGGCGTGTTGCGCCTCCAGTACAGCGCACTTATAATCAAAAAACCGAAAAACTACCCTGCGAGAAGCGGGGAACGGTAACGCTAACAGCTAACCGCAAGCGAGGATGGTCAGATGATCAATATCGGAATAAACGGATTCGGGCGTATCGGGAGAATGGCCTTCAGGCACGCGCACAACGATCCCGAGATCAACTTCGTGGCAGTGAACGATCTTCTCGAAGTCGAGCAGCTAGCCTACCTGCTGCGCTATGACACGGTAAACGGCCGCTTCGGCGGGACTGTCGAGGTGAAGGACGGCAACCTCGTTGTGGACGGCAAGACCATCAAGATAATCAGCGAAAAGAACCCGGCCGACCTGCCGTGGGCGGATCTCGGCGTAGAAGTAGTGATCGAGAGCACCGGCCTCTTCCTGGCGCCCGAGAAAGCGCAGTTGCACCTCGACGCCGGAGCGAAAAAGGTGCTGCTCTCGGCTCCGGCCAAGGGCGATGTGAAGACGGTGGTGTGCGGGGTCAACGACGACACCCTCACTCCCGGCGACAACATCATTTCCAACGCCTCGTGCACCACGAACTGCCTGGCACCGCTGGTGAAGGTGCTCGACGACAATCTCGGCATCGAGAGCGGCTTGATGACCACGGTGCACGCCTACACGGCGGGGCAGGCGATCGTCGACGGCCCTTCCAAAAAGTGGCAGGCGCGCAGGGGCCGCGCGGCGGCGGCAAACATCGTGCCCACCACCACCGGCGCCGCCAAGGCGGTAGGCAAGGTTCTGCCGCACCTGGAGGGCAAGCTCGACGGCATGGCTCTGCGAGTGCCGGTGCCCAACGGCTCGATCACCGATTTCGTCTGCCAGCTCAAGCGGGCGACAACTGCGGAGGAAGTCAACGGATTCTTCCGCCGGGCCGCCGAGGGGCCGATGAAGGGAGTGCTCGAATACGCCGAGGATCCGATCGTCTCGGCCGACATTCTCGGCAATCCTCACTCATCGATCTTCGACAGCCTCTCGACAAAGGCCTTCGGCAACCTGGTCAAGGTTGTGTCGTGGTACGACAACGAGTGGGGCTACTCTTGCAGGCTGATCGATCTTGCCAAGAAGGTCGCCGGCTAGGGGTGGCGCCGGCAGGAGCCTAGGCAAGCCATGGAACGCCGCCCCGAAAACATCCTCGTCGTCGACGACGAGGCGGGCATCAGGGAAGCGATCGGCGATTTCCTGGCCACCAAGAAATACCCCTGCGAATGCGTCGAGAATGCGGAGTCGGCTCTCCAAGTGCTGGAGGGCCGGCTCTTTGACATCGTTATCACCGACATGAAGATGCCGGGGATGGACGGCATCGCTCTTTCCAAGAGAATCAAGGATATCTCACCCGAGACCAGCATCATCATAATCACAGCCCACGGCAACATCCCGAGCGCCCTGGAGGCGATCCAGTTCGGCGCAGAGGACTACATCCTCAAGCCCTTCAACATCAAGGCGCTCGAGCACTCGATCGCCAAGGTGATCGAGAAGAAACGGCTTCAGCAGCAAAACATAGATTACCAGCAGGAACTCGAACACAAGGTTGAGGAGAGGGCAAAAGAGATTCGCACGACATCCATGGATATCGGGCAGACGTTTTTCAAGACCATCCACATCTTCGGCAACGCTCTGGAGAGCCGAGAGCGCTACCTCAAGGGCAGGACCGAGAGGATAACACTGCTGGCCTACCACACCGCAGTTGAGATGGGTTGGGATTCAAGGATTTTGGCTCAGTTGCTGTTGGGTGCGCCGGTATCCGACATCGGCAAGCTGGCGTTGTCTGAAGATCTCCTCTACAAAGAAACCCCGCTGAGTGAGAAGGAACAGGCAGTGATCCGCAGCCATGTCGAAGAGGGCCTGGACATCGTAGCCAACCTCGCCCACTTCAGAAACATCTCAGCCATAATTCACTTCCATCACGAACGCGTCGACGGATCGGGCTACCCCTTGGGTCTGAAGGGTGATGCGATCCCCGAGCAGGCCCGCCTCGTGGCCATCTGCGACTCCTACGATGCCATGACCCACGCCAGACCCTGGAGGCCCGCCAAGCCTGCCGCGAGGGCGATGGAGGAAATCATCGCCCTGGCGGGAAGCTCCTACGATCCGGAAATAGCGGAGGCGTTTGCCCGCACGGTGCGCGAACACAAGCTGGACCTGCTTATCGGAAAAAAGCCTACGGAATTGTTCTACGAAGTAACGCTTCCCATCCTCGCCTCCTCCGATACCTGGCCGGAATGATTGAGTCAGGCTGACAAGAAAAAAATCATTTTTGTGACATACCTCGCAATTTACTGATAGCACAGTGTTTAAAATTGACTGTGAAGCCAAATTGTAGTACGATTGGGTGACTGAACGGTGATTGTATTCCATTCACCACTCTAGTAAGGCGGGGCAAAATGAAACGGCTAACCCTTACGCTGGTTCTAGCGACCCTGACACTCTGGGCGGTTTGCGTAGCCGGGCAGGAAGAGGCAGCCGCCCGGCAGACACAAGTCGTCGAGCACTGGTCGCCCTATGATTACCCAACGACCTTCCCTCCCGGAGCCCGGGGCTATATCATCATCAGCGGGGACACGCTCTGGGACATTGCGCAAAGGGAGTACGGAAATCCGCTTCTCTGGCCGCAGATCTACTCCGCGAATTCCTACATCGGCAATCCGCACTGGATATATCCCGGCGACCCTCTGGTTCTCCCCGAGCTTGCCGTAGCCGAAGCCGGGCGGATCGCCGAGCCGGGCACGCAGCCGACACCTGTTGCAGAGGCGAAGCAGACTCTTCCCGTCACCCCGGCCGAGGAGGCTGAGCAGCCTGCCGGGCAACAGGAGATAACACCTCCGGAGGAAGCGCCGTCGTTGGAGGAGGGGGTGATATTCGAGACGGAGCCCCGCCCCAGCCGGCAGTACCAGGTTGCCGCGACCGAGATGGATCTGTATTGCTCCTCGGTCATATACCCCGCGATGCCGGATACCGGACTGTGGATCGCCGACCGCGAGTTCGATAATCAAATCGAGATCTCCACCGGAGACATCGTTTACATCAACGCCGGCAGGGGCTATCTCGAGCCCGGCGATACCTTCATCGCGGCCAACGAGCAGAGGCCCGTGCACCATCCGCACAACGGAAAATTCATCGGCATAGCTTTCCAGGAAGTCGGGCAGGTCAGAGTGATTATCGCCGCCGACGACTATTCGGTTGCGGAGGTGATCACCGCCTGCGACGGCCTGGCAGTCGGCTCAGTGCTCGTCCCGTTCGAGCCCCGCCCCAATCCGATCGCCCCAATCCGTCAGACAATGCCGGTACTCGAGAAATATCAGGAGATCACCGGAGATACCGTCGGATGTATTGTCCATACTAACTACGATACGCAGGAAATCGGCGTCGGCGAGGTCATCAACATCGATCTTGGCGCCGAAGACGGGATAAAGGTCGGCGAGCGCTGCTACATCCTCAAGGAAAAGCCGGTCCCATTGACTCTTAATGGCCGCAAGAGCATCGCCAACGGCGCAAAGAGGACCACCAGCGTCCAGCGCATCATTGGCGAGGCAATTGTTTATCTCGTGCTCGAATCGACATCCTGCGCGAGGGTCACTTACGTGGACGACTTCCCCCTCATCGGGTACTACGTGGTTCCCGTTCCGGAGAGCTGACACAGGCCGGAACCTGCTCGTTGTCACCTCGATAGCAGATTCTTCAGATTCCGCTCAGCCACAGGATTATTTGAGCCCGGGCCGGTTGCGGCGCTTAAATTTGACGTTGCAACAATTATCATTATTTCTTGATATTACTACGATATTTCGCCCCTCTCGCTCAAGCCGTACCATTGCGTTCCATCTTGACTTTGGCCAAATTTGTTCTACACTTTAATTGAGGCGCCAAGCAATCGTCAGCTCCGCAGTAAACGGGAAAACCTAACGGAAGCTTTCGGTGAGACCGAGGACAAAGCCGAACGCGCCAGGTGGTGAAGCTGAGTGGATCTTGGCGGAAAAATTGTTGGCGGGGAGACGTAAAAGTTTCCCCGCCTTTCGCTTTTATATCCATGCAAGGTAAAAACGACCAGCGCGCAGGCAAGATTGCTCCCGGACTCCAAGGTTGCCGCATGAAACCGGATTACTTTTCGGACGGCGTTTGATCAACGGCCGGCTTGCGCTTTGATTTCGCCTGCTTCCACCGAGAGCTGAACAGACCCAATTGTAACAACTCCGCGCATGACCATAAGAGTGTAGTTCCTCTGTCCCCCGTCCGTCGCAGATGAGACAACAAAACTGCCGCCCTCCAATTGCTGCCGCTGGTTTTCGGGGCCGATGAGCAGGTAACTCATACCCGTTTCGTCGGGCGCGCTGGAAAGGGCCCCCAGGATAGTCAGCCTGTCTCCCGCGTTGACGCTCCAGCGCTCACCCTGTTGCAGCACGACGGGGCGCTCGCCGTTTTTTCGAATCACGAGGCATTCAAGTTTCGGCGCCAGTAATCTGATTGCCATTTTCGCCAGCTCGCGGTTGCCCAGCTTCACGGCCACTCCGTAGAGCAGGCCGTCGCCGTCGAGTGACCAGTTGCTCATCAGATCACGCGCGGTATCAATAGTGTAACCACGGTCTTCTCCGCGATTGTCGCTGGGGTTGCCCACGAAACCGAGGACATTGACGTTAATTCCCCCGGGCAGGTCCGGGGCAAGGAAATCGAGGACGCGGAGCTTGTCTCCGCGGATTACGCGCAGTTCGTCGTCCGGCGGCACGAGTCGCCGCCTGCCGTTGACTTCCACGATAAAACTCGAGCTAAAGGCAGGCTCCCACATCGCTGTGGCTGAAGCTTCTTCGGCAAGCCCCGAGCTGCGCGGAACCACCTTGAAATGGCCGCAGATTCTGTCGTCCTTGCGAACCGCCACACTCAGCGTCTCCCGCACTTCGATCTCGCGGCCGTTGTCATTGAGGCCGCCGTAACCCTGGAGGTCGGCAAACATGTGCCGTTCGTAGTTGCCGACGAGGTGGTCGACTCTTATCCGGTCTCCCGGCTCGACGTAGATGGTGCCGCCGTCGCGCACCACAAGCGCCTGATCATCGTTGATCTCGACAACCGCATATTCGAGCTTCGGCGTCACCACCGAGCGGTCGGGCACGTCGATCACGACTCCGAACTCCTCCAGGAACGCATTTATCACCATCACCTGGTGGGCCAGCTTGATCTCGGTGCTGGGCAGCGACTTCGACGTCTCGATCCCGAAAGCGGGGATCTGGTGCCTCGTGAGGGCAAAGTACGTGGCCGTTTTACGCATCTCTGGGTATCGGGTGTCCGGCGAGGTTGAATCGTGGTTGCTGAAGTGGAAATGGTACTCATTTTCGCTGATCTGGGCATTGACACTTGCCACCACCCTGCGCGCAACGTCGCCCAGCAGCAGTTCCTTGCCCTCTCTCGTCGAGAAGTAGCTCTCGCTGTCGGCAATCACCGACTGCCCGAAGCGGTAGGGGTTGTGCGTACTGTCGATGTAAGTGGCTCGGTAGAAGCCGCTGCCGTCGTGCAGGTTCAGCAGCAGATCGCTCTCGGTGATCAACTCTTTGAGGATGGCGATTATCTGGTCGTCGTAGCTGTCTTTCCTGAGGTTGGTGTTGAATTTGCGGTTGTAATCGCCGCTGCCGTTTCGCTCGCGGGTGAGGATGGAATTGAGATTGGCCCGGGGCACGACTATCAGGTTGCCCTGCTTGAGGGTCAGATCGACATACTTGTCGGCAGCGAGATACCCGCCCGGTTCGTTACCGTGGATGCCGCCGATGATCATCACCGTGGCGCCCGGCTCCCGCCCGTAAATCCTATAAATATGCAGCTCGTGATCGGTCTGAGGGAAGTGAATTTGGTGTTTCATGGAAGGCGAATCAAATGCGGCTGCCGGTGCGGCAAGGGCCGCTGAGAATAGCGCACAGATAAACGAAGCCCCGACAGCGACGGCCGTCAAGGATCGCATGAAGCTCATTCTCTGATGGGTTCTATCTTTCGCCACAGTAATCTATTCGGGTCGTCGATATCGAACACGAAGAGCGCCAGCGCGGCGTAATCGTCGAGATCGGCGCCGACAAATTCGACGGAGATATCCCTTCGGTACGATATCCTGAACAGCAATCCCTCATCGGGATTGAGGATATCGTAGGCGTCGCTCTCCACATCAGAGGGGTACTTCGGACCGATACGACCGTCGTGGGTGACCAGGGCGGCGACGAACTTGCCGCTACTCGAGCTTCCCAGCTGATCAGGGACTTTCTCAACCCGCACCGAATACCTAATGCGGCCGTCGGTAACCGCAGGACCTCTCACTAATATCGTCAGGAATGGGGAATCGGAAGCGGCCCAGTCCTCGAGCGCCTCGGCAGGCTCTAACAATTCGCCGGCATCGCCCGCGACCTCCGCCGTATCCTCTGTCTCGTCTTCAATGGCAGGCTGCTCCGCCGCCTCGGCGGAGTTATCACTCTGATCGGGGCCTTGATCCGTCGCAAGCTGTTCTCCCTCCGCCAGAGGCGGTACCCGGCTTTCGCCGGCCTCGGCCTGGTCGACCAACATCATGTTTCCCAGGATCGAGAACGTCAGCAGAGAAACCAATGCGATGACTGAGAAAACCACCAGTACGATCAGCGATGAGGAAAGGATGATAGTGTAGGGTTTGTCGGTATCTCTGAAGATGATAACCTTAAGTGATCTCATCACACCTCCTCGGGGCTACTGCACCGAAAGCGGGGCGTCCAGCAGTAGTCTGCCGTCGCGTGAATACGCAATACAGCGGATTTCCGCCAGGCGGGCGCCCGGAGCAGGCTTTTCAATCGTGCCCCGCACGATCTTGAACCACCTGATGCCGAAGGAATCGCCGGCGGAAGCTGCGTGCGGCCTTCCGTCGGCAAGAGTGCCTTCGGGGAACGAGGTATAACCGTAATCGCCCTCCCAGCGCGCGATGACGAACATCCAACCGCGCAGGCGCTTGCCGTCGCTGGAGGTGTTGCTGAGCTTCATGCTGAACTCCAGCCGGCCATCCCGCTCCGATACGATCTCGAACTCTTCGGCCTGGACCAACGGTCCCGTGACCTGAATCTCTTCCCCCCCTCCGCTGCCTTCGGCTGCTTTAATCTCCGCGCTGGGAAGCATGAGTTGCGGTCTGCTCAACGCCACGCGGCCGCCGCGCTCCAGCACCACGTCGCCCAGATCATCGACGACGCTCGTCAGGAGCGGCCTTTTCACACCCCACCTCTGGGCGGAGAGCGCATTGCCGACCGAGAACCACTCCTCGCCCACGATCTTGAATCCGCCGTAGTTTTCCTGCAGGTATACCCACTTGATCCCGGTGTCGTCCATCATGTTGGAGCGGTAACGCTGGAAGAACGTCACGACGTACTTTTTCTCGCCTCGCAGCATTTTCATGTCCGCGATTTCTATCTTTGCCCAGCTGGTGGCGTTGAAAACGTTCCTCTTGCGGGAAAACCAGGCGTCCCTTCTATTACCGCCGCCGCGGAACTCCTCGCTGTAGCAGGACTCGTAATCGGAGTAGTTCTGCGTTGACCAGGCATCGAGCCAGCGGCTGACAAAGTCGTTGACGCGGCTGCGCTCGGCTTTCAAGTGTTCCAGGTTACTGTAGGAGGAGTGTTCGGAGATGATGATCGGCGTGCGGTAGAGCGTGATAAATTTCGATATCTCCCGAATGTCCTCGTTGCTCACAACGACGCAGCCGAGCGTTGTTCGCGGCTCGTTGAGGCGCTCGGGTTCGTCGGTCGCGTGCAGCCAGATCCCGTGGCCGTCCTTGCCCTCCAGCTGGTCGAAGTAGTTGGGGTAATTCATGTCGAACGCCCGCAGCCCGTACTTGGAAAGCAGCTCGTCTTCCTCGCGAATCCGCACGAAGTAATAAATCCCCTCGGGTGTGCGCTCGTCGCCTTCCCGTTGCTTGTCTCCACCGTTGAGGCCGGTTGAGGCGCGATAGGTGGCGACGCGGATAATGCTGTCGTTCTCGAGCTTGCGGTATATCTCCAATCGTGACTTAGATTTATCAACCACCAGGGCGAAAGAATTGCTGCCGGTGCCGAGATCGAGCAGGGACGAGGGCAACTGCGCGGGAGGCGTGTCGTCAGAGAAGAGAGTCACCGCACAGCAAAAACAGATGAATATCGAAATTGTTGCTGTCAATTCTACCCGCATTTTAATCCAACGCTCACCGAGTCAGCACCCGGGCAATCATCCGGGAACAATATAACTGCATAGCTTTCCCGCCATAATACACAGTATAAATGGCTCTTTCTCTCAGTGTCAACTATACATAGCGTTTGCAATGACTTACCGATATCAGTCCAAATTGTCAGTATCGATATTTGCTAAATATCCGATTCCAATTCAACCCTACGAGCGCCCGGCTTCTGTGCCGCCCTTCTCAGTTTCTTGCAAATGTACTGAATCGCGGGGATGGCCGCAAGGACGACGAACGTGCCGATCAGCAACACCGGCGGGAAACTCACCTGCTCGCCGAGCAACGCCACGAGGTAGTAGCGCGGGGCGCGGCCGATGAAGATGGCCAGCACATACTTGTATTTGTCGTAGCGCGTGGTGGCGGCCAGCAGCTTGAAGGGGTCGAAGGGGATGAAGACGAGGAATCCGCTGAGCACGAGGCTGAGGAAAGCGATCTTGTTGAAGAAGCGCTCCATCGTCCGGTAGTGGCGGTGTTGCAGAAACTCCTCCACGCGCTTGAGCTTGCGGATCTCGGCGACAATGATGTAGTCGATCAGCCCGGCGGCGCAAGTGCCGAGGCCGCCGATGAGGGCAATCAGCCAGGCGGGGTATGTGCCGAGGCCGGCGAGATGGAGGATGACCGGGAAGTCGGGCAGTGGGACGAAGGACGTCGCAATCGCCATGAAGACGAAATAGGCGACCAGGTTGTCCACCAGCCCGATTATCAGGTCCACCGCACCGCTCCCTTTGTCGGAATCTTAGCCGAGCATTCAAGCTGGGACAAGAGCACCCGGCGATGTCAGCTTCCTGATCTTACGCGCTTGAATCGAGCGGAGTTTCAATTTAGAATCTTGCACCCGTCTCGGCGGAGAGGTGACCGAGAGGCTTAAGGTGCACGCTTGGAAAGCGTGTGTAGGGAAACCTACCGCGGGTTCGAATCCCGCCCTCTCCGCCACTTACTTTACAAGTAAGCAACAAGTCCGCGTCGCTGGGATCCTGCAAAACTCCTGCGAGACAAGCCTGCGTCTTGTTTTACTCGCGGGATAAGTACGGTGCGTTATTCAGGTGGTATAAGAATCGGACGTTGGCGGATGAGCGAGTTTGCCTGCCTATGGCAGATCCGTCGCAGAGGGAAATCCCGCTCGCCATGGCGAAGTCTTGAGCCTGCCGGAAGACGAGGCCGGGCCACCAAACCTCCGATCCACTCCCAGCTACTCGTCGCGGCGCAGCCCGAAGGATAAAGGCGGCCTATACCCAAATACTTCCGTCATATCAAACCCGACATCAGCTCACCTCCTGGGGACTACTCGCGCGGAAATTCCCGATGGTCTTTCTGCCGTGTGGTACACCCTGTGCGTGGCGACCTTGAAGTCCTCGGCGGAGGCTGAATAGATGTCGACGAACTGCTGCGGATTACGGTCGAACAAAGGGAACCAACTGCTCTGGACCTGAATCATGATTTTGTGTCCGGCAAGGAATGTGTGATTGATGTCCGGAAGTTCAAATTTTATTTGGGTGATTTCACCGGGTACCAAGGGTGCGGGTTTTTCGAAGCTGTCTCTGAACCTGGATCTCATGACGTCGCCGCGCACCAGCATCTGATAGCCCGCCATTTGACCATCCCCCTCGGGAAAGAAGTCTATCACTTTTACAATCCAATCCGCGTCGCTTCCTGTCGTGGAGACATAGAGATCCACTTTCACCGGTCCTGCGATGGTTAGATTGTCAGCGAGAACCTCACTCTGAAAATGGACAACATCGTGGCGCTCGGCTGCGAATCTCTGATCAGAGTGCATGAAATCCGCTTCCCAGCTGCGAAGAGGTTGACTATAGAAAGGCACAGGATCATTGGGATCGCTGATGAACTCGTCAAATTCACTAGTCCCCGGACCGGGAGTGTGATCGAGCAACTTATCATTACCTCCGAAGTAAAATTTCACTTCTATCGTGTCCGCCGGTGGCCACGAACCATACTCTCGTATTACATCTGTGCCGCTTTCGAAAGCCAGGACCTCCGGGACCTTGAATTCTCCGCGATTCTTGAGATGGTGATTGAAAAACGAAACCAGGAGCTCGTCGCGGAACATGTCACCGACTTCGCCTGCTGGAAGCTCGACATCACCCCAAGGTCCGGTCTTCTGATCCCACCACGGTGCGTGATCCCAGCAGCCCATGATCAGCGTGCAGGTCAGTCCGGGATTCTGTCGCTCGAGGGCATGATATGTGTGGAGGGTTCCATACAGATCCTGATCGTCGAACCACGAGCCTGCCACGAGGACGGCAGGCCCCTCTATTCCTCGCAAATATTGCCCCAGCGTGCGGCTTTTCCAGAACTCGTCGTACTTACCATGTTCGAGAATATCGTTCCAGAAGGGCACCCGATTCTTGAAGTACCTGGCATTGATGTTTTTCAATGGCCCGGCCTCCAGGAAGAACGAGTACAAGTCGTCTATTCTTTCGCCGTAGACACGAGGTTGACGAGACGCGGAAGGGCCCTCCGACCTGTCAAATCCGATGTTGTTGAGCCAGGTGAATGTATATGCCAAATGAAGTGCGCCGTTATGATGATAATCGTCGCCGAGAAAAACTTCGGCCACCGGCGATTCAAGTGAAACGGCCTTCAGAGCGGGGTGGGCGTTGACCAGTGCCAATGCACCATAGTAGGCCAGATACGATCCGCCCCAAATGCCGACTCGACCGTTGTGATTTTGTATATTCTTGATCAGCCACTCGATGGTGTCGTAGGCATCAGTGCTTTCGTCCGCTTGTGTTGAATCCTGCCAGTCGGCCGTGTTTGGGCGCATCACCTCGAATTCACCTTCGCTCATGAACCGTCCACGAACATCCTGCACAATAAAAATGAACTTCTCCTCAATGAACTTTGGTCCCGGGCCGAGAAAACCGAAATAGCTTTGGAATCCCTCGTCATACGCAAATGAACTGTAAGGGGATCGGCAATAGATGATCGGATATGGGACGGACGTGTCTTTTGGGGTGTACACCTGGGTATGCAGCTTAATGCCGTCCCGCATTTCGACCTGGTATGTTCGTTTGTCATAGTTCTCGAACACGTATATTGAAGCCAGCAGATACTTGCTCATCCTGTCGTCGGGATCGATGGCAAGTGCCTTCTTCAGAAGTCCCTTTGCGCCAGCCATGTCCCCCTGCTGGAGCAGTGCCGTTGCCCGCTTCTGAAGATCACTGCTTGACTGTTGCCCATTCTCCTGAGCATTCATTCCCGGCAAGCACAGGACAAGCATTGCCAATGCCAAGGCCGGGATCATGTACGTCTTTATCGTGCCCATCGGTTTTCTCCGTCATCAATACAATGAAATCATAAGGACATCGGGTGAAGCGTAAATCCGAAATAGGGACGGATTCGCCAATTCCCGACCAAAGTAGGTGTGAATATCCGGACGGTCTTGAGTTGCTGCAATTGCTTGGAAACCCTATACTTGGCGCTGTGGAGTCCGCTTTCCGGCTTGTCAGGCTAATCAGCGAGGCAGATGGTGAAAGGTACCCCACCTGCAACCTAGTGAGCCGTTCGAGGCGGACTAATTCGTCGACTGGGCCACAAGCACACTAAATAACATATGGAACACCTGGCCATACTATTCATCGTCCTCGGCACAATGATGGGCATCGCCGCCATCATCCGATCATTTGCGGTTTACCACGTCTACCAAGATCGTTATCTAAAATACCTCGTACTCTACGTAGTTCTTGCCTGGGCTGGCAACACCACCCGCCTGGTGATCAGCTATCTCGATTTCAACACTTCGTTGATTTCCCGCTGGATGCAGACCATATCCACGATCACGGAGTCCGCTTTGACCCTGGCGGCAGTGATGCTTCTCATAGCTTCGATCCGCCTGCTGATCAGCAAACCGATGCGCACAGTCTGGCCGTTATTCCTTGCATGCGTGACGGCATTGATTTTGGTGGTTTCCTACAATGCCCTCGGCAGGGCAATCGGTTTTGCCCCCGCGCCGAGGCTGCTTCTCTTCGGTTTACAGGTCGTTTTATTTGGATTCTACCTTTCGATCGCCGCAATAGTCTTTCAGGCAGGCTTTTCCGGACCTCGCTTGCGCAGGATCGCGCTGAAGGGTTTGTCCATCTTCGTAGGACTTCGCCCCTCTCTCGACTTCATTCTGCACATTGCGCATTCCTACGCTTCACTTCCCTATTATCATTTCCTGATCCTTCAATACCTCGTTGAGTTCCTGACTTACCTGCTCATATTCAGCTTCATTCAGAAATTTGCCATGATCTTTTCAGCCCCGGAACCCATTCTCAGCGGCCAGCTAGCGCTAAATAACGATGCACTCAATCTCTACTCCATCTCCGAGCGCGAAAAGCAGGTTATCGAACTGGTGGTGGTGGGACTATCCAATAAGGAAATCGGCGACAAGCTCTTCATCTCGGTCCGCACAGTGAAAGATCACATTTATAACATTTACCAGAAAACAGAAGTAAAAAACCGAGTGCAGCTTTCCAATCTCTTTAGAGAACGCTGATCGTCATCTTATTTTCTCTACAAGTAAGCAACAAGTCCGCGTAGATACATCCTGCCAGCCTCCACCTAAATCATTCGCTTGCGGCGAATTCATCGGCTCGCGGGATACAGTTTGCCGCCTTGAACTTCCTTATCCCGCTTTACAAGTAAGCAACAAGTCTGCGTAATAACCATCCTGCAATGCTCGCATCAGATCATTCGACGGGGGTGAATTCGATCACGTGGCCCGGTTGCCAGGTGCCGGGGGCGTTGTGAAACCAGCGATCGATCATCCTGCCGTCGGGGGTGAATTCGAACGTGTTTTTGTAGTCGAACCTGATGTCAGGGAAGGCTATCGTGCCTTGAAGGGTCAACACGCCGTTCTCGAGCGATACCCCGCCCTCCTGGATGACACCCCTGCTGTTGACGATGAACACGGCGACCTGCCGTACTTCGCGATCCCAGTAGAAGTATCCCTCGGAAAAGCTGCCGATTTCCTGCATTGAAGTCGAGTACTTGACGATGGAACCGCCCCAGATAACCTGAAAATGCCGTCGAACCTCGAGCAGGCGGCCATCTTGCGGGTTCGCCAGCTTGCCGACCCACTGCTTGTCAACCAGGGGTTGGAGAATCTTCAGGGAATCGGACAAGGTCGCAGCTTTGACTTCCGGTAAATCCTTCTCTTGTGAAAAACAAATCGTAGCGAAGAGTGCTATCAAACCGCAAATGCACATCGTTCTTTTCATTATCATACCTCCCCTCTTTGATTCAGCCGGCCTCACGAGATCGACTCCGCCGAAAATCTCTTTGATAAATGAGCCAAAACAACGCTCAAAATTTCTCTGTTTCACTTCCGGCTACGCAGGCACACCCGGGGGCATCAGCATCCGCCGGATTTGTTATCGACCGCTGAATATCTCCTTGTCCATCTCCTTGAGTCGTGAAGCAATGATGCAGGTCACATTCAGGTCCCCCGTGATGTTACAGGTCGTATGGCCGATATCGATAACCGGCCACAAAGCCGCCAGCACGGGTATTAGGGTCAAGGGCAAATTCAGCGTCTGGAGCAGGATTGTAGAAATGATCACACCCGCGCTCTTGACCCCCGCGGTGCCGATGGACAGCACCAGGCCAAGGAACACGAACTGGAACATGAGAAGAGGCGTGATGGTCAGCCCGTAGATATTCGAAGCGAAAACCGCGATCACACCTATCGAGACCGCCATGCCGTCCATATTGACTGTCGCCCCCAAGGGGAGTGTGAAGCCATAGATCTTCTCGGGCACACCCAGGTTCTTGGCGGCGACTCTCATGGAAACGGGCAGCGTGGCGAGGCTCGATGTCGTGCTCGCGGCTACGAGCATGGCCGGTGCGACATTTCGGTAGAATCGGATCGGATTGAGTCCGCCCAACAATCTGATCAGCAAGGGGTAAACACATACAAGCACTATTCCGATCGACAGCGTGTCGGCAATGATGAATCGGCTGACCTCCATCAGCATGCTCGTGCCCAGAGTCCCCACCAGGTTCGCCGTGAGCGCCAGGATGCCGTAGGGAGCCAGCTTCATGACAAAATCCGTGATGCAAATCATGAGATCGGCGCCCTCATTGACAAGAGTTGCGAGCTTTTCCGTCTTGGCGCCGAGCGCCAGCAAACCGAAGCCGAAAATGAGAGAAAACACGATGACCTGAAGCATGTTGGTCGTCGCCATCGCCTGAATGGGATTGGTGGGAATCCAGTCGACGAGATTCTCGATGAAATTGAAATCTTTGATTTCGCCGGCAACGCCTTCCTTCAGAAGTCCCTTTATTCCTACGCCCGGCTGGATAATCAAGGCCACGATCATCCCGACCGTAGCGGCCAGGAGGGATGTGAGAACATAGTAAAAGAGGGTCATTCCTCCTACCGTACGAAGGCGGCGCATGTCTCCCATCTTCGTCATCCCACCGACCAAGGTGAAAAAGGTCAGCGGCACGATTAACATCTTGAGCAGGCGAATGAAGGCATCGCCGATGGGTGCGAGTGCCTTTGCACCGTCTCCCAACAACAAGCCGAGGCTTATCCCGATGATGATGCAAATGATGATCTGGAGATAGAGCTGCTGCCTGAACCACCACCTCATAAGATCCACCTCAACCTTTCGACTTCGTCAGTTTCTTTGGAAAAATCCGTTGTAAGACAACGCAGCCGTCGGTTTGCCCCCCGGAATGATACCAGTTCTTGAGCCAGTGTTTAATCTCGATGCAAGTCCCCCCAGATCAGGTCCGGGCACCAAGAGAATTCCCGGTGATCGCAACGCTCACCCAAAAACTGGATAGTCTCGAGTAAGAGCTCTCGGTTTTTTGATATCATTGTTAGTGAACTCCGCCGGGATCCGGTTGCATGGCGATGATTGCGGCAGAACAGCGCTGTTTTGAATCAGCCGTCTCTCTATCAGCGCTTTCGCTGCATTAGCTCTCCCCCATTCGACCGTTGATTGACTCACCGCATCGGCTCTCCCATAGGCTGCCGGATTCGACGAAAAGTGTCCTGCTTCCCAGAGTTTCTAACCTCTTTTTAACTGCTCTGTTCTCCACGGTGTGGACTACACCACGCCTGCATCGCTCATTGCAGCCGCGCCCTGACACTATCGCAATTTATCGCTGGTAATTGAAATGCGGGATAAGAACACGCGGAGTGAGGGAGTGAGTGAACTTGCCAGCCTATGGTGGGTCCGCCGAAGCTCAAGAGCGTTAAGCGGAGGAGGAAATTTCCCCTCTCCACCTTGTCTAGGTTATAACACCCCTAACCATATTATTTGTCAACGACTTACACCAAGGCATATTCAACTCTTTTATTCAGATCCATAATTCGTTATCTTAGGCTTTTAGATTTAATGGATAAGTTTGGAGGAAATCATGAGGATCGAACAATTTGTCATGGAAAGAATGCAGTCGATTTGGGAATACCAAGTGGACTACAACCTGACGGAAAGCGGCATACATCCGTTTACCCTGGAAGAGCTGCTGCCGAAAGAGGAAATTCAAAAGTTGATTTCGACCCGGTTAGAATACGGACATACAAGAGGTTTACCGGAACTGAGAGAAGCAATCAGCAGTCTTTATCCAAACACCGGCATCGATAATATTCTTGTTACTAACGGTTCTGCGGAAGCGAATTTCATCGCTATGTGGAGCCATCTGGAGCCCGGTGACGAATTGGTCATGATGCTTCCCAATTTTATGCAGATCTGGGGCTTAACGCGATCCTTCGGTGTCGAGGTCAAACCTTTTCGTCTTAGGGAAGATCTTAGGTGGGGACCAGACCTGGAGGAGTTAAAAAGTCAAATAACTCCAAGAACGAAAATGATTACCATCTGTAATCCTAACAATCCCACCGGTGCCGTTCTGAGCGATGAAGAAATGCAGGCAATAATTCAATTGGCTAACGAAAACAACCTCTATATACACGCTGATGAAGTTTATCGTGGTGCCGAGCTCGATGGTGTTGAATCCAGAAGTTTTTGGGGAAACTACAATAAAGCGGTTATCAGCGAGGGCTTATCCAAGGCGTACGCCTTGCCCGGCTTGAGGATAGGCTGGCTGATTGGCCCCGAGGATTTTATTGAGAAAGCCTGGTCGTACCACGATTACACATCCTTGAACGCCGGAATGCTGAGTAACAAGATAGCAACATTAGTGATGCAAAAGGACTTGCGCGCAAAAATTTTCAAACGCAATAGAGATTTTCTGAACGAAAACCTAGCTGTTTTAACCGGGTGGATGAATAGTCACAATGGCCTTTTCGAAATGATACCGCCCAGGGCCGGAGGGATCGCCTTCCTGCGTTACAACATGGATATAAATTCCACAGAGTTGATAACAAAACTCCGGGAAGATAAATCAGTATTCATAGTCCCGGGCGATTGTTTTCTTATGGACGGTTACATCAGGATTGGTTACGGTACGAAAACTGATTATTTGCTCGCAGCGCTCAGTCTTTTCGACGAAACACTCGCTGAGCTAACATGAGGTTTACAAGACTGCGAATTTTGAATCTTTATGATTTTTCATCATAAGTAGGATGAAAAAGTGGCTCCTCCTAGGAATCTGTGCAGGAAATGTGCAAAGATGCTGCTCGTTGCTTTCTGATTACTATCCGCTCACACTTCCTCCACCCCGATCACCAGGTGCTATAAGGTAATAGTCGGTAAGCTAAACATCATTTCCCCTTTCCCTTTGATAATAAAAGATTTAGCGCATAGGTTTGAGACGCCAAGGCTTGCCCTAGCCATCCGCCCCGGCGCCAATGATTCGGATATCCGATGAAGAAGCCCCCCAAGATGCTCCGAATCACCCTTGTACCAGCTGACAGCGTGCGAATATAATCGCATTTTGTAATGTCGATTACGATAAGGGGAAGAAAATACTCATACGGTGATTTCACATTGAGGCACTCAAGGGATTTGGAATTTATCATTCACCGCTAACCGCATGAAGACCACACATTCGGTTAATCGATAGTCCGCATATGAATAGATTTAGTCACGGCATATAGCAAGTACTAGCTAAGAGACAAGGCGGAAGGCAACCGCAGAAATGGTCATCTTTCGCTATTGATGATCCCTCTCCTCTGCAGCATCTTATTTGGTGTGTCTTATACAATCAAAATCGATTTAAAGATGATGCGGGTAGATGCCTTATCCAAATTAATCAAGACAGTTTCATGCAGGGAACTGTCCCTTGGGAGGATACCATGAGGCAACCAAAGAATTCCGAAACGAGTCGTAGAAGATTCCTTGGTACTGTTATGCCGGCTTGCGCGATCGCCTGCCTGGCATGTCCGAGCGCCTTCGCTCGGAGCAATAGCAAGCTCTCCACTGCCGAGACGGCATTGCAGGAGGATATTCATCCTTTTGATGCCGAGACTCCGCGCAAGCTTACCTATCGGGAGTTTATAACAACCAGATTCCAGGGCTTGATAGCTCTTGGCAAATGGATGATGGTGGAGACGGGGAGAGACAAAACCCTGGAATATTTGAAGAAATACACGACTCAACGCCAGCTAGCACGTGGACGAACCGATGCAAGCAAGTCGACCAACCAGAGCCTCCGGGAATACACCGAGCAATTCCGAAACATCGAAAGATTCAAGAACAGTCTCGTTATGGAGATTGTGGAAGACTCAGAAAAGGCTTTTGAGCTGAAGATAAGTGAATGCTTATGGGCGAGTACTTTTCTCGCTGCTGACGCGGGAGATCTGGGGACCGCGCTGGTATGCCACGGAGATTACGCCTGGGCCGAGGGATTCAATCCCAAGATCAAACTCGTGCGCGACAAGACGCTCATGCAGGGGGATCCGATCTGCAACCATCGTTACATTTGGACAGCGTAAAAACCGCTGCATCTTAGTCGCGGATATCCTGGACGATTTCGTGTTATCCGGGCGGCATCTCCCAACGGAGACGCCGCCCTTTTTGTTCGTAGCGCGATTCCTCCTGATGGTGCTCCCCGGCTCATATCCCGGCGAACCGGGATATGTTGCATTACGTATACATAGACGTCAGCGGAGGATCCCGGCCGGCTCGAAGCGGTTATCATTAGCAACCCTGCTGGCGCCCGGCGAATTCAGTGTGGCACCAGTCAAGCAACCTCTTACGCGATAGGTGTCATTCGTATCCAGGAAGAGGGAGGGACCATAAATGCCAGGGACCATCTTAATCTGCCTGTTTTGTTCGTTGGGCCTGTTTGCGCCGGCCCATCAGGCCGACCTGACGACCGCCAAGGTCGGCGACAACATCATCGTCATCACCGGTAACTACTTCGATGAGCATATGACGGCTATCGCGACAGGCGAAGGGGTGATTGTGGTCGACACGATGGGGACTCACCAGTCCACCGCCAGGGGGCGCGAAATAATCGAGGAATTCACCGGCGAGCCGATCAAGTATCTGATCATCACCCACTTCGATGACGACCACATGGCCGGAACCCAGGTGTTCAGGGATGCCGAAATCATCGCACACGAGAACAGCACGAAGTATT
>Ga0307379_10000807_pt1 | contig 51079 bp, 45 predicted proteins | sample UN2MG_FD_202237 | JGI IMG/M metagenome (GOLD analysis project Ga0307379, IMG submission 202237) | Soil microbial communities from Risofladan, Vaasa, Finland - UN-2 | ecosystem: Environmental > Terrestrial > Soil > Coastal area > Acid sulfate soil | place: Finland: Risofladan, Vaasa | collected... | reverse complement strand
GATAAAATACAAACATGGCAAATGGTTCAACCTACATCAAGGGACAAAGAAACAGGGGAGGTTACGCCAGGGAAGCTTGAAAAGACAGAAATACCGGTACCCGAACTGGCACCAGGTGATGTGCTGGTGGAAGTTGCGGGTTGTGGGGTATGTCATACAGACTTGGGGTATTTCTATGATGGAGTTCTCACCGTTTCAACCCCCCCCCTAACATTAGGCCACGAAATATCTGGCACTGTGGTGGCCGGGGACGAAAAATGGATTGGGAAAGAGGTTATCATCCCGGCTGTTATGCCATGCAGGAAGTGCATCCTGTGCAAAACAGGCCGGGGCAACAGATGTCTTGGCCAGAAAATGCCGGGCAACAGCCTGGGTCTTTATGGTGGTTTCTCAAGCCACATACCTGTTCCAAGTGTTGATCTGTGTGAGGTCAAAGATAGGGCAGGTATTCCACTCTCCCATTTCGCCGTTATAGCCGATGCTGCGACCACCCCGTACCAGGCAGCTAAGAGGGCTGATTTGCAGCCTGGAGATAGCGTTGTGGTGGTAGGTATCACAGGCGGTGTAGGTCAGTACGTAGGACAAATAACCAAGGCCCTGGGCGCAAAGACCGTTATCGGGATCGCGCGCAACAAAGAAAAATTGGAAAGGGCACTTAAATTCGGCGCCGATTTTTATATTAACTCAACCGACAAGGATGCAAGGGCAGTCTCCAAGGAGTTCAGGGGATACTGCAAGGAAAACGGGCTCCCAAACACCGGTTGGAAGATATTCGAGGTAACAGGCGTCAAAGCCGGGCAAGAGATCGCATTGGCCTTACTGGGGTTTACCGGAAAACTGATCGTTGTGGGATACGGACTTGCTAAGACGGAGTATGCAATCGGTCGCCTTATGGCCTTTGATGCCGATATTATCGGTACATGGGGATGCCTCCCTGAATACTATCCGATTGTCTTGGATATGGCCTTAAGCGGGAAGATCAACATGGAGGAATTTGTGGTAACTCGCCCCATGAGCACTATAGCTGAAACCTTTGCCGAGGCCCACAAGACGCCCCCAATGAAACGAATCGTTTTAACGCCCGATTTTTAGGCAAGAAAATAGTAAATTTTAACCAAAAAAAGGAGGAAAATTATGGCTTTAGAATGGATGCCAAGAGACAACGAAAAGAAAGATCATTTGTTGCATACAGATGTTCACTGGGGTACGGAACCCCCATGTGTAGTTTACGAAAAGCGCCCCCTGAAGGACCCAAACGGGAATGTGATGGATGGGCTTTTTGTATCCTGGATTCAGTTAAACAATCCCAAACAGTACAACTCTTACACCACAGAGATGGTAAAGGGTGTAATCGCTGGTTTTGAAAATGTCTCATTAGACAGGAGCGTTGTGGCGGCTGTCTTTACAGGTACTGGACCCTATTCCTTTTGCACCGGAGGCAATACCGCAGAATATAGTGAATTCTACAGCATGAGACCGGATGAATACGGCCAGTACATGGAGCTCTTTAACCACATGGTGGACTCCATCCTTGCCTGTAAAAAACCAGTCGTTTGCAGGGTGAACGGCATGAGAGTGGCAGGTGGCCAGGAAATTGGAATGGCCTGCGATCTTGCCATTGCCTCTGATCTGGCCATTTTTGGACAGGCTGGCCCCAGGCACGGTTCTGCCCCTGACGGCGGCTCATCTGACTTTCTACCCTGGTTTCTCGGCATGGAGGATGCCATGTGGAACTGCGTCTCCTGCGAGATGTGGTCTGCCTATAAGATGAAGATGAAAACCCTCATTAGCAAATGCGTACCGGTCTTGAAGGTGGATGGGAAATGGGTTCGAAACCCCATGATCATTACCGACAAATACGTCGAAGATGGAGAAATCGTCTATGGCGAGTTCAAGACTGGGGAAAAGGGCAAAGAGGCAAGAGCTTTCGTAAAAGAGCATCAACCAAATGCGGACTTTGAGCTATTAGACAAAGAAGTTGACAAGATTATATGGACCTTTGCAAACCTCTTCCCTGCATGCCTGATCAAGTCCATTGACAGTGTCCGTGCCAAAAAGAAGTTCTTCTGGGATTACTCCAAGAACTACAACAGGCACTGGCTGGCCGCTAATATGACCGGTGAGGCCTTCTTAGGCTTCGGCGCCTTCAATACTAAGAGAATCACTGGTAAAGATACCATCGACTTTATCAAGTTCCGTCAGAACATTGCTGATATGAAAACCTGGGATATGGATATGTTCGCAGAAGTGCTTGGGACGCCCAAAGAATAGATAAAAACAATAAATAGTAGAGATGGGAAAAGAAAAAATCCAGAAGGTGACTTCTGGATTTTTTCTTTGAGAATTAGATGCTAAATAGATATCTGAAGGCATGTAAATCCGCAGTTGAACTGACGTGCAAATTTAAGTATAAAGATAATTGCTAAACCTGTAAGGCGGATTACTGAAAAGGGTTTTTGGGCTAACTAATAAGGTTTATTATAGATACCTTAGAAAGGAGAAAGCGATGTCCTATAAAAATATTAATGTCCGCATTGAAGGGGGACTGGGAACGATTACCCTTAACAGGCCTCCTGTGAATGTTCTTAATATTGAAATGATGAACGAAATAAATGATATACTTAAAGATTGGGTAGAAAAGAGGGATCTTAACGTAGTTTTATTTAATACAGAGGGAAAATGTTTTTCCGCCGGTGTGGACGTAGGAGAGCATATGGGTGATTTGGCACCTAAGATGATAGAGAGCTTCCACGGCATGTTCCGGCTGATGGATCAATTAGGTGCGGTCACTGTAGCTTCTGTCTACGGATCTTGCTTAGGCGGGGGGTGTGAGCTGGCAGTTTTTTGTGATCTGGTAATTGCCGATGATACCGCAAAATTTGGACAGCCTGAGATCCAGGTGGGAGTACTTCCCCCGATTGCTGCCCAGATAATGCCGCGGATTATTGGAAGAAAGGCTGCTATGGATTTGATTCTTTCAGGCCGGATTGTCTCTGCACAGGAGTCAATGGGTATGGGACTCATAAACAAGGTAGTTGCAAAAGGTGATTTATCTCAGGAAACCGATGAATTCATAAAGCCTTATCTATCTCTTAGTGCTGAGGTTATAAGCATTACAAAAAAGACTATCAAGGCTGGTCTGAGAGATGACTTTGAACCTTCATTAAAGGTTATTGAAGAGATATATTTAAATGAATTGATGAGGACAACCGATGCTCAGGAAGGATTAAAGGCTTTTTTGGAGAAGAGGACTCCTGAGTGGAAGAACTGTTGATTGCTTGAAACTCGAAACCCTGGCCCAGACCCCTGGCCCAGACCTGGCTTTGAAAGAGTAGGTTTATTTCTACAGATACCGTAATCTTTACAAGGCATGATACTGTTCCTGTGTTGTCGCGCCAGGGCGGGCTGGCATGCAAGGATTAGTTGTAGACTCCAAGCTCCAAAAATATTTCCGAAACAGGATCATTTTCCTGTGACGTCGCGCCCTTGGCCCAGACCTGGCATGCAATGCTTAGGCTGTATTGCCAGGACTTATAAATAATATAGACATTGCGATATTTGCCGAGGAAGTCGCGCCAGGGCAGGCAGGGCGGGCTTGAAACTTGTAATCCCGATTTATCGGGGTACCAAGTATCCAGTGAATCATGAAAAGATTTATTTCTTTACTTCTTATTATAGGTATTTTTGGCTGCGCTGGTAGTAAAGAACAGATAAGAGTTAGCAGTTATAAAAAACCGGCTATAGTATTGCCAAAAACAATGGATGGCCGTGTACCTAAATCATATTCGGTAAACGGGGTAGTATATTATCCTCTTCTGAGTGGAGAAGGGTTTGTTCACGAAGGCATGGCTTCATGGTATGGAAAGGATTTTCATGGAAAGAAAACTTCCAATGGTGAGATTTATAATATGTATGATAAGACTGCCGCACATAAAACATTACCCTTTGGAACGTATGTAAGGGTGGAAAATCTATCGAACCTAAAAGAGGTTATCGTAAGGATTAACGATAGAGGCCCTTTTGTTACAGGGAGGATTATTGATCTATCGTATGGTGCTGGTAGACAGATAGGATTGGTTGGCCCAGGAGTAGCAAAAGTACGTCTGGTCGCCTTATCAAGGAAGATTGGACGGATTAAATCAGGTAATGACTATGTGCCACTCGTAGAGGCAGCGGATTTTAGGAAAGGGGAATTTACTATACAGGTTGGCGCCTTTGAAAATAAAGATAATGCACTAAGATTAGTAGATCGCCTTAGAATTATCTTTAGTTACGTTACTATCACAACGTATGTGTCGCCTCAAGAAAAAGCTCTTTACAGGGTGAGGGTATCCCTTTCTAATGATTTAACCGAGGCCAATAAAATGGTTGATAAATTGAAATATCTTGGATTTTCAGAGACTTTTATTGTAGCGCTTTAGCCCTCATGATTGATTTTTTTCCGGAGAACACCAGAGGTCCGAAACACAACAACTTTTCTTGCTCGTAACTTTAGGTCTTCTTTGGTTTGAGGATTTCTTCCTTTTCGAGCTGCTTTATCTTTGACAATGAATTTCCCAAAGCCGCTTATGAGGAGATTTTCTTTTTTTGCAAGTGTTTGCTTGATTATTTCTAACAAACTTTCTACAATCCTTCTTGATTGGTTTTTGCTTAGACCCACCTGATTGTAAATATTATCTATGATCTTTTCTTTGGTTAAGGTCATGCAATATTCCTCCTTAATTTTCTGGTTTGTATTAATTTGTAAAACCACGTCCTCTGGATGTGGATTCTTTATTATTGAAAGCCAAATTTTTCTTTTAGTTTCTGGCAGACAACATCAGGGACAAGACCGCCAACAGCCCCCCCATAACTGGCTGCCTCTTTTATTATAGTAGAACTAGTATAGAGCCATTTGTAGTCAGTCATCATGAAAATTGTTTGTATATTTTTATTTAACTTCCTGTTCATTAATGACATCTGAAATTCATACTCAAAGTCTGAGAGGGCTCTCATTCCTCTTAAAACTATATTGGTTTTTTTGCCGTCCACGTAGTCAACAAGTAAACCATTAAAGGAGTCGACAAAAATCCTGTCATCGTTTTTAATTGATTCCTGTATAAGATCCACCCTCTCATCCAATGTAAAAAGAGTTTTTTTCATGGGCTTGGAGGCAACGGCAATGGTAATAGAATCAAACATGGTAAGAGCCCTTCTCACGATACTGAGATGACCGTTTGTTATAGGATCAAACGAGCCAGGATATATGACCATTTTGCCCATTTTATCTTTCCTCATAATTGGAGTAAAAACCTATTACTGTTGAGCCATACGATTTCGTTAATTTTAGCTGAAGGTTATAAAGATCGATAGGAAATGGATCATTGGCATTTTTTGATGATTCAACAACTATCCTGCTATCTTTCGCCAATAGTTTTTTATCTAGTAATTTATGAATCGTGGGCCTAATGTATCCTTTTCCATAGGGAGGATCAATAAATACCACATCGAATTGACCGCACCCAAGATCCTGAATATGGAGCAAACCATTCGGCAATTTCGCTCTTATAATCATTGAAAGCCCTTCATAGCCGCACATAATGAGGTTATTTTTTATTATAGCAAGGGCCCTGTGTGAGTTATCTACAAACACAGCGTTTTTGGCACCTCTGCTTAGGGATTCTATCCCTAAACTACCTGTGCCAGCAAATAGATCTAATACTCTAAGATCAGTTAATGTCTGGCCCAATATGTCAAATATAGATCCTCTCACTATATCTGAGGTAGGCCGTATAGTAACTCCTTTGACGTTTGCCAGCCGGCGGCCCCTGATCATACCGCCAGTTATTCTCATGATGTTTAAAGTTATTAGTAGCTAAAATGAGTTAACGTAAGTCTGAGGGCAACAATTTACTGAAATTACCCAAATTTTCATAATTTGTTTTTTATGCTTTCTTCACTTTTCTCGAGAGAGGAATCAATCATAGAATGAGCTCTCTTTGTAGATCTATGAGTGAGATGATAGAGCGTTATAAAAGGACCTGAGATCACATACATAGTAGAGAAAAGGAATAACATCAAAGCTGGCTTATACGCCACAACAATAAAGAGGAGTATGGTGGCTACCAGAACATTAAAGGGTTTTTTCTTAAAAAGCTCGAGCTCTTTAAAACTAAGATAATCAATTGTGCTGACCATAAGAAATGATAGAGAATAAATAGCACTTATGATAACAATATGTTTGTTTTCGGTAAGGCCATCTAAGGAATTTATAAAAAGCACAAAGGTAGCAATAAAGATAGCTGCTCCAGGAATAGGTAATCCTTTGAAGTGATCAGATTCAAGATTGTTTTTTTGAATGTTGAACCTGGCAAGTCTTAAGGCGCCGCAGATAACATACAGAAAGACAGCCAGCCAGCCAAATCTTCCAAATGATTTAAGGGACCACTCAAAGGCCAGCAATCCAGGAGCCACACCAAATGCAACTAGATCTGATAGAGAATCATACTCGATACCAAATTGACTCGTTGTATTGGTAAAGCGAGCAATTTTCCCATCTAATCCATCGAATATAGAAGCGATAAGGATAGCAATGGCTGCGGCATCATATCTGCCTTGGATAGCGGCAATGATGGCGTAGACCCCCCCAAATAGGCTACAGGAGGTGAATAGGTTTGGAAGAATGTATATTCCTTTTTTATTCCTCTTTTTTGATCTATTTTTTGTTTTCAGTCTCACTAAGATATCCTATAATCGTTTGACTAGCCTTAACTTTCTCACCTTTTTTAACCTTGATTTCGCAATCAGGGGGAAGATATACTTCAAGCCGTGAGCCGAATCTGATAAGGCCAAACCTCTGACCTGTTTCTACATAATCTCCCTTTTTAATCCAACAGGCGATCCTTCTGGCAACAAGGCCAGCGATTTGGACAAAGATAACCTTTTTCTTATTATCTGTTTCTAAAGTTACAATATTATGTTCATTGTAGACAGATGCTTTGTCTCTATTAGCTGAAAAAAATTTTCCAGGGTGGTAGGATAATTGGGCGATTTTTCCTTTAATGGGGATCCTGTTTATATGGGCATTAAAGATCGACATGAATATACTTATCTTTATTGCCTTATCTTTCAGCCGAGAGTCTCCATTATGTAGATTCTCAATTGATAGTACTGTTCCGTCTGCTGGCGTAAAAATTGCCCTTTCGTCATCTACATGTGTTCTCTCTGGATCTCGAAAAAAGTAGATAGTGAACAAGGTTGCTACCGCCATAGGAATAGCTAATAATTTCCAATTAAGAATGAAAAGTATAGATGTCAATACTATTCCAATAAGTATAAAGGGAATTCCTTCCCAGGCAACTGGCAGCTTATTGTTTATGCTTTTGTGGCTCAATTAGTAAAATTCCTGTAAAATTACGTGCTCTTTTTGATTGTAGCGTTTAATATAAATTTACGTATTTGTCAATATTACATTTAATGTAGTCGTTTATATGGTTCCCGATTATATCGGGACAGGTATGTTTTTTCAGTGAACCCTGCCCACCAGACTTATGGTGGTCCAGAATCCCTATTTCATCGGGGGCCCATAAACGAACACTAAAAAACCTATACCTTTTGTCTTTAGCTCACTTTCTTTGGTAGGCGAATATCTGCCCCTCTGAGATAAATGGGAACAAGTTCGTCTACATTGTCTGAACCACTTTTTTGAAGTTTTTTTAATCCCAGAATACCCAAAGATGAGGCCTTAAGGTTCCACAAATTTGCAGGCGCTAATATCTGGTTTTCCCTAAATTGTTGTTTTAAGATTGGCCCTTGATTACTAAAGTCATTTCCGATAAAAATTGTTTTGTTTTCAATTATTGAACTAAGGTCATTAATTTTTAGACATGTGTCTTCTTTACATCTTAATAAATAGCCATGAGCACTCCACTTAAATATAGCAGTAAATACCTCTCCTTTCCGTGAAGTTACAAGAGGGCAGATATCTTCATTTAAGTAAGGAAGTTGGCTGGCCATGGCTACTAAGGTGTGGATACCAGTTATTGGTATGTTCAGGCATTCAGAGAATCCTTTTGCAACAGATAGACCTATTCTAATCCCAGTAAAGCTCCCCGGCCCCAAGGCAACGATTAATCCGTCTATGTTTTGAGGCACAAGTCCAACCTTAACGAGCAGGTCATCAATGGAAGGCATTAGATTGCTGAAGTGACTTGGACTTGAAGGGAGGATGTATTCACCTGAAACAATTTCATCCTTCATTACTGCTACACTATACTGTTTGGTTGAGGTATTTATTGAAAGTAGATTCAAAATGCTCCATTTATTTGGTGATTATTCTTACTAGATCGTTGTAAAAGACGACGGCCATTAGTAGGATGAGAAGGAAAAAACCTATCTTCTGGGCCATCTCCCTTTTTTTAATACTTAAAGGTTTCCTTATTACAATTTCTATTAGAAATAAAAGTATTAGACCGCCATCTAGAACTGGTACTGGAAGAAGGTTTAGTATAGCGAGATTAATACTTATAACAGCCATAAAAGGGAGGAGATAGCTTAAATTTTCTCTTGCTATATCTCCTGTTAACTGTCCGATCATGATAGGCCCACCAAGTGTTTTAAGGGGAATAACCCCTTGAAATAGCTTTACAACTGTCAGGACTGTGAGTGCTGTTAATTCCCAAGTCTTTTTACCACCTTCCATAAGTGCTTGAAAGGGACCTAACTGTAATTCATTAATGTTTCCACTGGCTACAATTCCTATAAGTGGTGATTTAATCTCTTCGCCAAAAATGTTTTTAACAATTTCCTCTTTAGGAGAAACGATTGTTGAAATCCTTTTATTGCCTCTTATGATTACCATGTGTAGGTCCTTGTGAGGACTCTTTTCTATGAATTTTTTTATATCACCCCATTTATTTATTTTTTTGCCATCAATATATTCGATAATATCACCTTTTAATATTCTGGATTTATCAGCAGGGGAGTCGGGCCTTACTTGGCCAACTTCGGGGATCATGATAGGGTAGCCTGATATCAGGAAAATGCCACTAAAAAGAATGAAGGCCAAGAGGAAGTTAAAGATAGGACCAGCTGCTGCAATAGCAATTCTCGTTACTACAGGCTGTTTAGAAAAGGATCTGTGTGCCTCTTCTAGGATTATTTCTTCATTATTCTCTTCTCCTAACATCTTAATGTAACCACCAAGAGGAAAGGCTGAGATGATATATTCAGTTTCTCCCATTTTTTTTCCCATAACTTTAGGACCAAAGCCGAGGGAAAACTTAAGGACCTTCACGTTGCATAATTTGGCAATCAGAAAGTGCCCTAACTCGTGGAAAAAGATCAAGACACCAAGCACGACGATAAATGGAATTATATAATATAACACGGTGCTCATAATTTAAGCTTCGCTCCACTTTACTTTGCAATGGCAATGACAGGGTATTGGATCAAAAGACATTTTCTTTTTACACATTCCATTGTGCCAAATCTCCATTATCGCATGTGTGAAGCAATAAAAAAGGGAATTGTTTGAAATCTAGCCTGCCCTGTTAAGTAGGGCTACTTTAAGAAATTTAACAGGGTGAAAATTTTACACTGCTTCAAATTTTAAGTAGATAATTAAAAAGCGTAATAAATTATTTAATATCAAATAGTTGCTGAAATTTCCAGAGTTTATTTTCTCACCATCTCCCTTAGGATTTCTTTTGCCCTCGATTTAGCCCATTGATCTGCCTCAATTGCTTGCTCAATGCTATTTAAGGGAAAGGTTTCGTGTTTCTCCATTGTTTTTTCAATAAGTTGAGGAATTTCCAAAAAACCTATTTTTCCTTCCAAAAAGGCGTTAACACCGATTTCATTAGCTCCATTTAATACGGCTGGCATGCTTTCTCCTATTTTTCCTGCAGCAAGGGCTAGGCATAGACATCTAAATCTCTTTTTATCAGGTCTTCCAAAACTCAATGTTTCTATATCTATAAGGTCCAATGATGGCAGCTCAACTTTAAGATGCCTAGGGTAAGAGAGGGCATAGGATATTGGTATTCTCATGTCTGTAGGGGCCAGCTGTGCGATGATAGAGCCATCCATATACTCAACCATGGAATGAATAATACTTTGGGGGTGGAGAAGGATTTCTATTTGATCCATCTCTACATTAAAAAGCCATTTCGCTTCGATTGCCTCCATTCCCTTATTCATCATAGTTGCTGAATCTATACTTATTTTGCGACCCATTTTCCATTTTGGATGTTTTAATGCCTCTTTTGGGGTAACCGTGGACAATTTTTCTATAGGGGAATCTTTGAATGGACCACCAGAGCCCGTTAGGATGATTTTTTTCAGATCTTCTCTGCTGTGTCCTTGGATAGATTGCTGTATTGCACTGTGTTCACTGTCAATAGGAAATATATTTACACCCGACTTTTTTGATTCGTTTATCAGCAAAGATCCTGCCATTACCAATGTTTCTTTATTGGCTAACGCCACGTCCTTGCCAGCAGTGATAGCGGAAAATGTTGGAAGCAGACCAGCAGATCCTGTCATTGCTGTTATAGCTATATTTACCTCTGAAAGGGAGGCAATTTCACTATAGCCTTTGGTACCATAGAGTATTTCTATGTTTGTGGCATTGTTTAGTTTGCTTTTTAGCTCATTGGCGAGATGAGAATTAATAACTGCTGCAAAAAGTGGTTTAAATTCCTTTATTTGGTTAAGGAGAAGGTCTATGTTTCTTCCTCCACCGAGTGCAATAATCCGGTATCTGTCTGGATTATTTCTAATAATCTTGAGTGCATTCGTCCCTATATAACCAGTAGAGCCCAGCAGGCATATATTTTTCAAAGAAAATAGCTCCTTAGAAAACCTGTTGTAAATGGTTAGTAATTTGTTGCAAAGGACAACAGACGGTCTTAGGCAATCCCTAATAATTTAAATATACGTACAGAACTGGGACTGCAAAAAGTAGGCTGTCTATTCTGTCTAGCATACCTCCATGTCCCGGTAAAATCTTACCGCTATCCTTTTTATTTGATGTTCTTTTTAGCATAGATTCTGCCAAGTCGCCAATCTGTCCACTGATTCCTAGTACTATACCTACTATCATAATAGAGATAACAGACAAAGAAGTAAAGAATACATAACCAAATAGACCAGCACATGCGATATTTCCTATCAGGCCTCCTATTGTGCCTTCCCAGGTCTTTCCAGGGCTGATCTGGGTTAATTTATGTTTTCCAAAAAATTTTCCACAATAGAAGGAACCAGTATCACCAGCAAAAATAACAGCCAGGATGAAAAAGATCCACATGCGGCCCTGAGGAAGTCTCGCGATTATTGCAAGAAGGGCCAGAGGTAGACAGATATAAAATGGCCCCATAATTACGTTGGCAATATCACCGATTTTGTGGTGACTTTTCGGATAGGTGAATATAAAAAAGGCTAACGGAAAGATAACAAAAAAGGGAAATAGTGCAATATAGTGGTGACTGTTAATGAGGATAGAAAAAAAAAGGATGGTGGTTAAGACATAATTAGAGAAGACAATTTTTTCCGCTATCTTAGGCTTTATTAGTGCATAAAATTCGTTCAAACTTATTAATGCTGCAAACAGAATTAAAATGATAAAGACCCATAAAGGGGCTTTCCCTATGACTCCAATAAGAAAAAGGATTGCTATGAAGGCTGTTATTACCCTCTTCATATGCGTTGTCATATTTTATACTTTTTTTTAGGTGGAGTTATCTCTTCTCCAGTGGACCCGAAACGTCTTTCACGTTTTTGGTAATCAAGAAGGGCTTCCAGGTATCGCTCCCTGTGGAAATCTGGCCATAGAACAGGACTAATAAAGATCTCTGTATAGGCTATTTGCCACAGAAGAAAGTTACTTATTCTATATTCCCCACTTGTTCGTATAAGTAAATCTGGGTCTGGGATATTAGAGGTATAAAGATAGTGAGATAAACGTTCTTCTGTAATCTGCTTGATATTTAATGTAGCCTTTTCTATGTCTTTTAGCATATTTTTTACAGCCCATACAATTTCCTGTCTTCCTCCGTAGCTCAAGGCAAGGGTGAGGTTCATCTCTTTATTGTGTGCAGTTTTTTCTATTGTTTGCCACAGGGTTCTCTGAACCTCTGGTGGAAGTTTTTCTGTTTGCCCAATTGATAATAGCCTGATCCCATTATCGAGCATTTCCTTTGATTCAGTCGTAAGGTAGCGAGTTAGAAGATTCATCAAGGCCTTGATTTCATATTGAGGCCTTTTCCAGTTTTCCTCGCTAAAGGCATAGAGAGTGAGCCATTTTATGCCTAATTCCCTACTAGTTTTGACAACATCCCTTACAGATTCTATACCTTTTTGATGGCCAATAATCCTGGTAAGACCTCTTCTCTTTGCCCATCGGCCGTTACCATCCATTATAATAGCCACATGCTGAGGTAATTTATCTGGGTTTAATCGTTCCATTTGTGGGGCTTATAGTAAGAATGTGAGAGGATAATGTAATGATTTTAAAGATAGTGAGAATCAAAATTCGAGTATTTCCTGCTCTTTTTCTTTTCTGATTTCATCTATTTTTTCAATGAATTTATCAGTAATCTTTTGTACTTTATCCTGATATTTATAAATCTCGTCTTCTGATATTTCGCTTTCCTTTTTTAACTCTTTTAACATCTCGTTTGCCTCACGGCGCTGGTTCCTTATGCTCACCTTACTCTCCTCGGCCATTTTTTTGGCCATTTTCGCAAGCTCTTTTCTTCTCTCTTCTGTTAATGGAGGTATTGAGATCCTAATCAGTTTTCCATCATTCACAGGTGTGAGGCCAAGTCCAGATTTCAGTATGCTTTTCTCAATATTGCCTATGATGGATTGATCCCAGGGCTGGATAGTTAAGAGTCTGCTTTCCGGGATGCTAATAGAGGATATTTGATTTAAGCGCATCTGGGTTCCATAGCATTCAGCTTTTATACCCTCAAGAATAGAGACCGAAGCCCTCCCTGTTCTCATCTTTTTGAATTCTTGATTCAGGGACTCAGCGGTTTTTTCCATTTTTTGGCGCGTCTCTGATAAGATCTCATCCTTCATTGCTTTCTCCTGCTATTAGGGTTCCCACCTTGTGACCAGCGACAATTTTTTTGATATTCCCCCTTTTGCCTATATTAAAAACAATAATGGGGACTTGCTGTTCCATAGCCATAGATATGGCGGTTAAGTCAATTACCCCAAGCTTATTTTTTAATACCTCCTCATAACTAATTGTGCTAAATAGCTTAGCATCTGGCTCTTTGGATGGATCCTGATTATATACACCATCGACTTGAGTAGCCTTAAGAATAGCTTGAGCATTGATTTCCATAGCCCGTAAGGTGGCAGCAGTATCTGTAGTGAAGTAAGGATTTCCAGTGCCTCCTCCAAAAATCACAATCCTTCCTTGATCTAAATATCTAAGCGCTCTTTCCCGAGTATAGGATTCTACCACTCTTTCTATTTCTAGAGCGGTCATAACAGTAGATGGAGAACCAGCTTGGTTTAGAGCTTCATTTAAGGCAAGTGCATTTATAATAGTAGCCAACATCCCCATATAATCAGATGTTACCCTTTCAATACTATATTCAGAGGATTTTATTCCCCTGAAAATATTACCACCACCTATTACAATGCCTATCTGTACACCAAGCGTGTGAGTTGAATGGATATCAAAGGCAATATTCTTGAGAGTCTGGGGATCTATACCACTTGTTTTATCTCCCATCAGGGATTCGCCACTTAACTTTAATAGGATCCTTTTATAATGGGTGGACCTCTGAGATTTTGGCATGGTATTGTTTTTCATTCCTCTCCTTCACTGAGAGAACTTGTCCTGAACAAAGTGAAGGAGGATAAGTTAACTCATTACTCGAATATTGCAATCGGGGTAAGCCCCTAAAATCGGTATGCTTTATCCTAAGTGCTTCCATTCGCAAATACTATAACGTGTTCTAATGAGTATAATCTTTGCGATTGTCTTCGACCCAGAGCGACTCGACATGAGCTCGTCGACATGTCTCAGACCGAAGGGCTCACTCGGCCCCTAACTTAAACCTGATGAATCTTTTGATAATAATATTTTCACCAGTTTTAGCCTTCAACTCATTAAGAAGGTCTTGAATAGTTATATCAGGGTCTTTTACATAGGCTTGATTTAAGAGACAGGCTTCGGAGAAAAATTTCTTTAACTTTCCCTCAACAATTTTTTCCACAACCTTTTCTGGCTTGCCTGATTGAAGAGCTTGATCACTATATATTTCTTTCTCTCTTTCCACTATCTCTGAGGGCAGATCCTCAGGAGAGATAGAGATTGGATTTGTTGCTGCTATATGCATGGCCAAATTTTTTGAAAAATTCGTAAAATCTTCTGTTTTGGCGCTGAAATCAGTCTCACAATTTACCTCTACAAGAACACCAATTTTTCCTCCCATATGCACATAAGACTGAATTTGGCCCTCTGAAGCAATCCTGCCCTCTCGTTTCTGGGACTTTGCGATACCTTTTTTTCTTAATATATCAATAGCCTTGTTATTATCTCCACCTGCCTCCCGAAGGGCATTTTTGCAATCCATTATGCCTACACCTGTCGTTTCTCTGAGTTCTTTTACCGACTGAATTGATATTTTCAATGTGCCTTCTCCTTTTGATAAGCCCGAGGCTTATTTACCTTTATGGGCCTCTGGATCATTGTTAGAATTCTTTGCGTGCCTCGTTAAATAAGTTCCCTGATAAGAGATTTCATTTGTAAGCTATTTATTTAACGGGGTGAACACGGGATAAATGGCCGTATGTGCTAAGAAAGTTTATTATTCCGTTTGAGTTTGAATTTTCTCAGGCTCTTTGGCCCTTGATGGTTTAACGGATTTATGTTTCTTAGTTACTACTATAACTTCAGGTCCTTCCGCACTTTCTTCGGTAGGTGTAATTGCTTCTTCCTTAATTTTTTCTAATTCAGTTTCTTTCTTTATCTCAACTTCCTCTTCAGCCCTTAGTTTTTCCTCTCTCTCCTTATGTCCTTCAATACAGGCATCAGCAATAATAGAGGTTAATAGCCTGATGGATCTTATAGCATCATCATTTCCGGGGAGCACAAAATCAATGTCGTCTGGATCCCCATTTGTGTCAACAATGGCAGCCAGAGGAATTCCTAATCTTTTCCCTTCATTAAGTGCAATTTTTTCCTTTTTTGTATCCACAAGAAAAAGCGCTGATGGAGGTTCGTCCATATTTTTGATGCCCCCCAAGTTTCTTTCTAATTTTGTCAATTCTTTTTCCATTTTCATTATTTCTTTTTTTGTATAGCGGTTGATGTTTCCATCTTTTTTCATTTCTTCAAGTTCTTTGAGTCTATTGATACTTTTTCTCATAGTTTGAAAATTAGTGAGTGTGCCCCCCAGCCATCTATTGCGCACATAAAACATACCACATCGCTCGGCCTCCTCTACAATGGAATCCTGAGCCTGTTTTTTTGTGCCCACAAAAAGGACGTTCCCACCTTCTGATACCGTCCTCACAAAAAATGAATAAGCCTTTTTTAATAATTTAGCTGTATTTTGTAGATCTATAATATAGATTCCGTTTCTGGCTCCAAAAATGTAAGGCTTCATTTTAGGGTTCCATTTTCTGGTCTGATGTCCAAAATGAACCCCAGCTTCTAATAGAAGTTTCATACTAATTTCGGGCATGCAAATAATCCTCCTTTTCGTTCGCTTGTTTACGGCTTGATTAAAATAAATTTTCTTTGTTAAATAGTAATATGAATTTAAAATGTTTGTTTTATGTATACCTTTTTTTAATTACTATCAAGGAAAAAATCTATTCTCTTTTTCAGCGGACACAACAAACTCTCCATATCGTTGAGATATATCGGGGAGATCATCAATTTTTCACCTATTTTAAAGGCAGAGATGCTAGGTCAGCGGTAGTAAAAAAAATCAAGATAGATGAGATAAGAATGGGGGGATGTATAAAAGCTTTTAATTGATGATTAACAATTGCAAATTGTCCCCGATTCCGGGACTCGGAAGCAATTGAAAATCGAAAATTTTTACAGCCATCTTTTCCTACGTTTGTAAGACTTAACATCTTTGTACGTTTTAATCGTCCCTGTTGCAGCTACTCCTAAATAAAATTCCTTAACATCAGGATTTTCTCTCAGATCTTTTGCATCACCTTCCAGAACGATTTTTCCATTTTCCATTACATACCCAAAATCGGCAATCTGAAGGGCCATATTGGCATTTTGTTCCACTAACATCAGGGTTGTGCCTCGTTCTTGATTTATCCTTTTTATTATCTCAAAGATCTCTTTTACAAGCAAGGGCGCCAGACCCAGGGAAGGTTCATCTAATAACAAGAGCCGTGGCTGCGCCATTAATGCCCTCCCCATTACCAGCATTTGCAACTCTCCTCCACTACAGTATCCTGCAAGGGAATTTTTTCGTGCAACGAGGGGGGCGAAATAATGGTACACCATTTCCAGGTCTTTCTTGTAAGGCTTGCCCCACCTAGTAGCAGTTCCTACCCTGAGGTTTTCTTCAACCGTAAGGTATTTGAATGGCTGTCTTCCTTCCATGACCTGAATGATGCCCAGCCTGGTGACTATCTCTGGTGCCGAGTTCTGGATATTATGGCCTTCATAATCTATTGTGCCCTCAGTAACCTTGCCATTCTCTGGTTTAAGAATCCCTGAGATCGCCTTTAACGTAGTAGTCTTACCTGCGCCATTACTCCCGAGCAAAGAGACAATCTGACTCTTTTTAACGTATAAAGAAACAGCCTTGAGAATCTGGATAACATCTGAGTAAACAACACTGATATTGTTAATTTGTAATAGAAGATTATTTTCCATGACTTCCTTTATCCTCAAACACTAATATGAAAATGGCCAAAGTCTAAAACTTGACCGCACGATTCTCCATACCTCAGCCAGACCCTTTGGTTCAAAGATGATAAATAAGATAATGGCCAATCCATATACGAATTCCCTGAGTGGTGCTATGGTAATAGCAATTCCGGTAGATGCACCTACATTCATGAGAAGCTCGGTAGCAAGGCTTAATATTTCATTTAATGTAATGATGAAAATAGTGCCAAAAACAGAACCAGGAATGCTGCCCAGCCCCCCAATGATGATCATGGCAATGTATTCTATGGAGAGCCATAAATTAAATGGCTCTGGGGTTATGCTTATCATGTAATAGGCAAAAAGGGCACCAGCAAACCCTGCATAAAAAGAGCTTATAGCAAATGATAGCAACTTATATTGAAAAATAGGGATGCCCATTCCCTCGGCAGCCTGGTCATTATCTCTGATAGCAATAAATGCCCTGCCGTATCGTGTCCTGATGAGATTCACTGCCATCCAGGTCATGACCGCAAAACAGATAAATATTACATAATAAAAGTTTCTATCAGAGCCTAAATCAATCCCAAAAAGGGAGCCTGAAGGAATACTTATACCTGCTGCTCCTCCGGTGAGGCCTTCCCACTGCACAAAGACGTATTCAAGAATAAACTGGCTCGCGAGGGTGGCAATACACAGATAAAGATGCTTCAGTCTGGCCGAAGGAAGACCAAAGAACATGCCTACAATCGCTGTGATGACACCTGCAAGAGGGACAGCAATGAGGAAAGGAAAACCTGCCTTGGTAGCAAGGATTGCAGCGGAGTAAGCCCCTACACCAAAAAAGGCTCCGTGACCAAGACTAATCTGGCCGGTATACCCAATAAGGAGGTTCAGCCCGATAGCAGCAATGGCATAAATCCCAATTATATTTATAACATAGAGAAGATATGCACTACTTATAAAGGGAACAACTGCAAAGAGAAGAATGAGTCCAATCAACATGGACAGCCTGCCATAGTCTGTTTCAAATATGGTAAGCTCCTGTTCATAGGTTTCATTAAAATTGCCACAGGGATGAAATTGCAGTTTTCGCATTTCTTAAACCCTTTCGATTTCTACAAGGCCAAACAGCCCATACGGTTTAATCATCAATATAAGGATGAGAACAATATAAGGAATAATTTCTCTAAGGGAAGTAGAGATATACCCACCGGTAAAGGTTTCAAGCAGGCCGATAATAAGCCCACCAAGGATGGCGCCACCAATGCTATCTAGTCCTCCGAGAATGACCACCGGAAAGACCTTGAGGCCCACTGCACTCACCTCGTGTACATTGATTCCATTGATAATACCAAGAACAATCCCACTCATAGCGCATACTAATGCCGCAATGGCCCATGACATGGCAAAAACCCTTCTTACATGAACCCCTAAGGCCATAGCAGCAGGCTGATTATCGGCCACAGACCTCATGTAGATTCCCTGGGATGAGTACTTGAAGAAAAACCCAAATAGCCCAAGAAAAATCAGGCCTACGATAAATGTAGCAACATAGACTCCAGGAACCTCGATGGCTCCCCAGTGAAAGGTAAGTGTTTGTGGGAGAAAGTCTACATAGCTATGTATATCTCCCCCAAAGATAAATAACATCAACCCTTTGAACATGATGGCCAGCCCAACAGTCAGCATGATAACTTCAATGAGGGCCTCACCAATCAAGGGTCGTAGAAAAAAGCGCTCGATAATAAATCCAAGAGAGAAAGATCCCGCAAGAGTTATTAAAAAAGCCAACCAGATAGGAAGCTTTGCCCAGGTTGAAAGCACGAGGAATACAAAGGCTCCGATCGCCATTAATTCACCGTGGGCAAAGTTAAGCACGCTGCTGGATTTAAAAATCATGACAAAGCCCAGGGCAGCAAGGGCATAAAGAAAACCAATGGATAAGCCATTTATCAGTAGTTGAAAGAAAAATTCCATGAAAAAGCTCCCACTTTTGTTATTGGTTATTCGTTATTCGTTTATTGGTTTTATTTTTCTTTGAAAAATTTCTCATCCCTTTTATATTGGGCTTAATAGTTAACTAATAACTAATAACGATTAACGATATTCACTAAACTTTAAGTATCCTCACGGTGGTTTCAATAGTGCCTACGGTTCCATCTTGATATTTTACCTGACCTTTAACCTCTATTTCTTTTTTATCCGAATACATGGAATCGATCAAATCTTTGTATTGTTCAAACACAAATTTTCTTCTTACCTTACCCGTCCGAGTTAATTCCTCATCATCTGCATCGAGGAGTTTATAGAGTAGAATAAAATGAACCAGTTGCATCGGTTCCGGCAACTGGGTATTTACCTGCCTGATTTCTCCCCCAATAAGTTCCTCTACTTCAGGTTGCTGGGAAAGATCGGTATAGGTGGTATATGGTATCTTTTTTTCTTCTGCCCAATTGCCAACATTTCCGAAATCAAGATTGATAAAGGCGGTGATATAGGGTTGGCCTTCACCAAAGATTACTGCTTCCTTAATATATGGGCTAAATTTTAATCGTGTCTCAATAAAGTCAGGGGAAAAGGCCTCACCCTCTCTTGTCCTCATTATCTCTGCCTTTCTTCCAATAATGAGAAGGTGCCCGTCATCATCTATATATCCGGCATCCCCTGTATAGAGCCAGCCATCCCTGAGGGACTTTGCTGTTTCCTCTGGGTCTTGATAATAGCCGGCAAAGTTTGATTTGGTGAAGACAAGGACTTCTTGATCTTCACCAATCTTTACCTCTGTTCGTGGCAGAGGTACCCCTACTGTCTCTAACTTGACCTCATCATCTGGTTGAACCTGAAATATACCGCCTGACTCAGTAAGCCCATAACACTGCTTTAAATTTATTCCATTGGCCCTGAAGAATCGTATAACATCAGGAGAGATAGGATGTCCTCCTGTATAGGCCCCCCTGAATTGCAGGCACCCTGTCCTGTCCATAAGAGGTCTGAACATGATACGAGATGCTATCCAGGAGAGAAATTTAAAATAGAGAGGAACTTCCTTTTCCTCCGATTCCCTATCAACAACCGCCCCACCAATTTTCATGCAGGTTTTATATAGAAAACGCTTGATGAAACCGGAATCACTGATTTTCACCCTGATCTTCGAGGCAAGATTTTCCCAGAACCAGGAGGCGGTAATGATAACGGTTGGACCAATATCCCTAAAATCCTCCACAACTGTCTCTGTTGTCTCAGGGAAGTTCATGATCATTCCACCTGACAGTGTTATGCCCATGCCCCACATCTGGTCTACAATCCATGCTGGTGGAGTAATCGAGATCCAGTTATCCCCAACACCGATCGGGGCAGTTTCAAGCCATTTTCTTGCCATCTCGGTGAAATTTTCATGTGTAATCATAGCAAGCTTTGGAAGGCCAGTGGTGCCTGATGTCATGATCATCAAGGCTACCTCATCTGGCTTTCCCTTGCGTAATTCATCAGCAAAGTACTGTGGCGATTTTTTATCAAAATCTTTACCAAGCTCTAAGAGTTTCTGAAAGCTCATAAGCCATGGGTCATCAGCGTAGGTCCTCATGCCGGTTGGATCAATATATATAACCTTCCTGACAAAGGAGAGTTCTTCTTTTACCTCCAAGAGCTTGTCCACCTGTTCTTGATCCTCAGCTATCACAAAGGCTGCTTGCACACGAGTGAGGCCAAATGCAAGTTCCTTGGCCACTGCTGTAGTGAATAGATTTAAGGTTACTGCGCCGAGGGCCTGGGCTCCAAGTTCGGTAAAAAGCCATTCAGGGCGATTATTAGTGATAATACCAATGTTTTCACCCCTTTTTAGTCCAAGGGATGCCAAACCTAAGGCGACCTTTTTTGTATACTGGAGATAATCATTCCAATTATACGTCTGCCATATACCAAAATTTTTTTCCCTGATGGCAGCCCTTTGTGAACCTAATTCCTGGGCCTGTTTGGCTAACATCTGTGGCAGCGTATAGTCAGTAAGGGTAGATAAAGTGTGTTCGTCTAAACGTTCTATCTTTCTCAAAATAAAACCCTTTCAATTGAAAATTTTCAATTGACGATTGACGATTTTTTTTGTCTCGCTGTTTTCCTTGAAGATATAAAGATGGCTGTCAATTCCTCTGCTTCTTTAAGCAGCGGAAGCACTCGATCTTTACTTATGAGCTGATCATCAATAATAAACTTCAACCAGAAAAGATCAATGTCTTCTTTTTCAATCTTCAATATTCAATGGTCAATATTCAATTGACTCAGATTTTCACTGCATCTCCAAGATAGGCCTTGATTACCTGGGGATGGTTTTGAACTTCTTCTGGAGGACCCTCTGTTATTTTCTTTCCAAAATCCAGCACCATAACCCTTTTAGATATACTCATCACAACTGACATGTCGTGTTCTACGAGGATCATAGTCTGTTTCCATCCATCATTGAGCTCTATCAGGAACCGTACCATGTCTTCTTTTTCTTCTAAGGTCATTCCAGCAAAGGGTTCATCCAGGACCAATAGCTTTGGTTCCAATGCCAGGGCCCTTCCCAGTTCAACCCTTTTCCGTAAACCATATGGCAGGGATCCAACGAGTTGTTTTCTGATGGCTTGCATTTCAAGGAAATCAATCAGTTCCTCTAAGACCTGACGGTGACGAACCTCTTCTTTTTTTACCGATGGAGAAAAAACAGAGGCGAGGCCTACACCATAATTAGTGTGGATATGTCTGGCTAAAAGCATGTTTGAAAGAACACTCATACCCGGGAATAGTTCAATGTTTTGAAATGTTCTTCCAATGCCCAGGCCTGTAAGGTGATGAGTTGACATGTGAAAGATATCCTGTCCGTTAAAACTCATTGTAGCCTTTTGTGGCCTATAATACCCTGTAATGCAATTGAGGAGACTTGTCTTTCCAGCACCGTTGGGGCCAATTATTGCTAACAGCTCCCCTGTGTGCACTGATACATCAACATTATCAAGGGCTACAACACCCCCGAAATGTAACGATAGGTTCTTCACCTCCAGCTCAGCCCTGTTTTCTTCGGGCTGTCTGGAGGCGAAGATACTTGGCTGACCCCTAAATGCCTTCATTTATTACCTTTTTAACAGTTTAACCCTTTCTTTTCCAGGTACAAAGAAGTTAGTAAGTGGTGTGTAGGTTTGATCTTCGTTTATCTTCACGATCCTTGCGGTAAATGAGGCACTGTGGTCAGTTTTTGTATAGGTAACATTAGGTATAACACCGCCGAAATCCTCATCTCTGAACGTCTCAAGGGCGTCATTAATGGTTTCGCTGTCTATCTCCCCGAATTTTTCATGAGCCCTCTGAAATGCCTTTTCCATAACCATGGCAACGGCAACACCTTCCCAGTAAGAGGCATCAAATTTGGTTACTGTCTTGTACCGTTTCCATAATGTCTCCATAACCTTTAGTCCAGCTGTCCCGTCAACAGGAAGGCCCCCTGGGAATTCCATATGCATCCTATCTCTGATCAGGCCTTTGCCCCTTGTAAAGAAATTTGGATCCGTGGATGTCCAGGTTCCAAAGAAGGGCACATCATAGCTAACCCTGTCTGCAGATTCAAGGGCCATAAGGATAGCAGATGGAAGACACTGCATGAAAATATATTCTGCTCCTGCTTTTTTAAGCCGGAGGCATTCGGTGTTAAGATCAAGGGTCTTTGTAGGGAATTGCTCAATGGCTACGATGTTTATGCCATGTTTGGCAGCATATTCCTCGCTTGGGGCATGGATAGACTTTCCGTAGGCATTATTATAGGTTAGGAGCCCCACCTTGGGGGCCTCTTTTCCTTCATGAATGGTTCGGATATATTCCAAAACCGCATAGGAATCCATCACATAGCTGCCAAAGGGTAAATATGCGTAATCAACTGGGGGCTTGAGAATTCCCTGAAAAGTAGAATAATTAATGTTGGGTGTTTTGTACTTCTGGATAATTGGTTTTGCCATTATACCTGATCCTGCATCCCATGTGGCTATAATATCCATCTTGTTAGAGGTGCAAAACTTTTTGACATATTTAACTGCCTCAGGAACTTTATAGGCATGATCAACAACAGTCAGATCTATTTTATTACCTCCAACTCCTCCCTTTACCTCATTTACATATCTGGTGTAGTCTTTATGGCCTTTGGCATGGAATTGACCCCAGGTAGATGCCGGCCCTGTCAGGTTGATTATCGCCCCTACCTTTATTGGTTTCGCCCATGCAAAAGTGCCCAAGCCAAAACAAACAAACCCTGCAATGAGTACTACAATAAATACCTTTCGCATAATCATTCCCCCTCTTTTAGATTATTAATTATAATAATACCCTGCCTAATATGGTAACCACAAAGGGTAACATTTTACCCTCTTTAACCATATTTGATTAACGGTTGTGATTTTATAGATATATTTATTTTTTAAATAATTATCTTGGAAAGGATTGTGTATGTTATAAGGATTATCCGGAAGGTATTTTTTCGGCCATGTAGACATTGTTCTCATAAAGATAGCCTTGACTTTTTGATACGTAATTGTGTTATAGCTATTTTATAGCTACAATTTTAAGATCAAGTATTAAATATTGATATAAGATATTTTTGTCAAGAAAAAAAGAAAAAAATGAATTTAGGAGGATAAAGGATGCTTATAGGGGAAATATTAGCACGGAATGCAAGGATGTATGGAAATGAGGTTGCCCTTGTTGAACGAGAGCCCGCAAAAGACAGAAGGGAAGAAATAACGTGGAGAGAATTTGATGAGCAGGCCAACAGGTTTGCAAATGGACTGATAGCCAAGGGGATTAAAAAGGGTGACAAGGTAATTCATCTCATGATGAACTGTATTGAGTGGCTCCCTGCCTATTTTGGAATTCTAAGGACCGCGGCCTGGGCAGTACCATTGAATTTTAGGTTTTCTGCCCAGGATATAAAGTTATGTGCTGGAATTGCTGAAGGCAAGGCCATGATTTTTGGAGAGGAATTTATAGAAAGAGTTACACAGATTAAAGGGGACCTTCCTTCAATACATGATTATATCTTTGTGGGGTCAGATGAGGTCAGGCCTGGTTATGCAGAAAAATATGAGGATGTTTTAAACACGAATTCTCCTGTAAATCCTAATGTTGAAATAGGAATTGAAGATGAGGCAGGCCTTTATTTTACCTCTGGCACTACGGGCACACCAAAGCCAATACTTTTAACCCACAGAAACCTTGAGGCCGCCTGTATCATTGAGAATCGACACCACAATCAAACACATCAGGATAATTTTTTATTAATCCCACCCCTGTATCATACTGGTGCTAAGATGCATTGGTTTGGCAGTTTTATTGTTGGCTCAAAGGCAGTTATTCTTAAAGGGATAAGACCCGAATGGATCTTGGAGGCTGTATCAGAAGAGAAGGTGACTATCGTCTGGCTGCTAGTGCCATGGGCTCAGGATATTCTTCTGGCAATAGAAAATGGGGATGTAAAACTTTCTGATTATTCATTAAATCAGTGGAGATTGATGCATATTGGTGCCCAGCCAGTTCCGCCAAGCTTGATAAAGAACTGGAAAAAGGTATTTCCCAATCATGACTATGATACCAATTATGGTTTAAGTGAAACTACTGGGCCTGGTTGTGTTCACCTTGGAATAGAAAATATTCACAAGGTCGGTGCCATTGGTGTGCCTGGCTTTGATTGGGAATGTCAGGTAGTGGATGAAAGCCGTAACAGTGTTGCTCGAGGACAACCTGGTGAGCTTATGGTAAAAGGGCCTGGGGTGATGAAAGAGTATTATAAGAATCCTGAGGCAACAGCCAGTACCCTTTTTAATGGGTGGCTTTTAACTGGGGATATGGCCAGGATGGATGAGGATGGTTTTATATGGCTCGTGGACAGAAAAAAGGATGTTATCATCACTGGAGGTGAAAACATATTTCCAGTTGAGATTGAGGATTTTCTCGCAAATAGTGATAAAATCCAGGATGCAGCTGTTATCGGTATACCTGATGAGCGGCTTGGTGAGATTACATGTGCTATCATCAAGGTTAAACCAGGAAAGGATATGACAGAAGATGAAGTAAATGAATTTTGTCAGGCGTTACCCAGGTATAAAAGGCCTCGAAGGATAATTTTTGGTGATGTACCCCGAAATCCCACTGGCAAGATTGAGAAACCAAAATTACGAGAGATCTATGGAAAAGGAAAAGGGAGTTTTAAGATTAAATAAACATCTATTTTTTTGGAATCGAATGTGAAGAGTGTTTCATTTCCTTCTTGACAGTATAGATTTGTAAAAGTTATCAAATAGCTAAATTGTAGCTAATTATATTAACCTTAAGCATGGGTCGAGATATGCAAAAACTACTGACAGATTCACCAGGCAAGGCAATGTTTTTACTGGGTAACGAGGCCATAGCCAGAGGGGCCATTGAGGCGGGGGTACAGGTTGCTGCTTCCTATCCCGGAACCCCATCAAGCGAAATAACAGAAAGCTTGGCCGCTGTAGCCAAAGAGCACGGCATGTATGTCGAATGGTCCACCAATGAGAAAGTGGCCTTTGAAGTTGCTTTGGCTGCCTCCCTTTCCGGGCTAAGGGCCATGACGTCAATCAAACATGTTGGCCTCAACGTCGCCCATGACCCCATCATGTCAGCCAGTTACATAGGCGTCAATGGGGGGATGGTGCTTCTCGTGGCCGACGACCCCTGGGCATGGAGTTCGCAGAATGAACAGGATAGCCGGTTCGTCGCAAGACAGGGCTATATACCGGTCCTTGAGCCTTCCTCAGCCCAGGAGGCCAAGGACATGGTGGTTGATGCCTTTGACCTCTCCGAGGAATTCGGGCACATGTTCATGATCAGGTCGGTAACCAGAATAGGTCATGCCCGCGGGGATGTAACACTTGGCGAGATCTCAAAGGAGAGGCGTAAAGGCTCTTTTGAGAAAGAACGTATCCGCTTTGTGCTGACGCCCCTCGGAGCAAGGAGAAACCGGCCGCTGATGATCAAGCGTATGGAGGAGATAAAGAAGCGGGTCAATACACTCCCCTACAACCAGCTAAAGCTGGCCACAGGCGCCAAGCTGGGCATCATTGCAAGCGGTGTGCCATACAGTTATGCCCAGGAGGCAATCACGTGGCTTGGTCTTGACAACAAGGTTTCGGTCCTAAAGATTGGAACGCCTTATCCCCTACCCGAGGAACTGATAAAAGAACTGCTGGGCTCAGTACCCGAAGTGCTTGTTGTAGAAGAGCTTGAGCCATTTGTTGAGCTTCATGTCAAGGCCCTTGCCCAGGAAGAAAATATCCCGGTCAAGATCCACGGAAAGGACCTGCTCACCATAATAGGCGAGCTATCCACTACCAAGGTCATGAAGGCCATCGCCGGCCTCACCGGTTCCGAACTCCCGGTCGACCTCGGGGAGATAGAGAAAGTCGAGAGGGAGACGGCCCCGCTGCTGCCATTGAGACCGCCGGCCCTGTGCGCAGGCTGCCCCCACCGGGCATCCTTCTTTGCCATCAAGGCAGCATCCAGAAAGGTGGCCAGAGAAATCGGAAAGGATATCGTGCCCATTTTTCCGGGGGATATTGGCTGCTATACCCTGGGCAATCCGCCGCCCCTTGAGTCAAACGATATCACGATCTGCATGGGGGCCAGCTTCGGTCTTGCCAATGGTTTTGCACATGCCGTAGACGTGCCGGTAGTCGCCCACCTGGGAGACTCCACCTTCTTCCACGCCGGTATACCACCTATGATAAATGCCGTCTTCAACAAGGCAAATATAACCATGATCATCCTGGATAACGGCACAACGGCCATGACCGGTTTTCAGCCTGATGCAGGTGTTGGCTATACCGCTACCGGTGAAAAGACCGTTCAGTTAAGACCCGAAGAAATAGCGAAGGCGTGCGGGGTTGAGTTCATTGAGGTGGTAGATCCCTTTGACATCAAAGCCACAATGGATGCGGTAGAAAAGGCCATAAGGTTCGAGGGACCGTCCCTCGTCGTGTCCCGAAGGCTCTGCGCCAGGGTAGCGGAAAGGGAAATGAAAAAGCAAAAAGAGAAGATCATCCATTATTGTGTGGATCAGGAAAAATGCTCCAAGGCCGATAACAGAATAATGCCCTGCGAGGCTGCCTGCCCTGCGGGAAATGATATTCCGGGTTTTGTTAACCTGGTCAAAACCGGAAAGATCAAGGAAGCCCTGGAACTCATCAAGCAGACCAACCCAATGCCTGCTGTCCTGGGAAGGGTGTGCTATCATCCCTGTGAGACAGACTGCAATCGCGGTGAATTTGATGAGGCGATCGCGATTCACAAGTTGGAAAGATTGCTGGGAGACTATGAGGCCGGTGCACCCGGTGAAGCGGCGGCAGAGGTGACGCGAGAAGAAAAGGTAGCAGTCATCGGTTCCGGACCGGCCGGGCTCAGTTGTGCTTACTATCTGGCAAAAATGGGATACGCGGTGACTGTGGTGGAGGCCCTGTCCGTGGCCGGTGGAATGTTGGCAGTGGGCATTCCCGAATACCGCCTGCCCAAGGACGTGCTGAGGGCAGAAATCAAGAAGATTGAAGATCTGGGCGTTGAAATTCGCCTAAACACCCAGGTTACTGCTGTAGATGACCTTCTTAGCCAGGGGTACAAGGCCGTCTTTGTGGCCGTGGGCGCCCACAAGAGCATGAACCTGGGCGCAGCTGGGGAGGAAAAGGAAGGCGTCATTTCAGCCCTGAAATTCCTGCGTGAGGTAAACCTGGGCGAGAAAGTGGACATCGGGGAGAAAACAGTCGTTATTGGTGGAGGCAATGCAGCCGTAGATGCCGCCCGGGTGGCCCTCAGGGAAGGGGCAAAAGAGGTATCTATAATTTATCGCCGCTCCAGGGGGGAAATGCCGGCCAGCGATGAAGAAATCAGGGCCGCCGAGGATGAAGGTGTCGATATCACCTACCTAGCCGCTCCGACCAAAGTCCTGGGTGATGCTAAGTTTACAGGGCTTGAGTGTATTCGTATGGAACTGGGTGAACCTGATGCCAGTGGTAGAAAGCGCCCTGTCCCGATCGAGGGGTCTGAGTTCACTGTTGATGCCGATACCCTCATAGTGGCTATCGGGCAGGCACCGGAGCTTCCCTTTACTGATGACCAGCTCAAGGCTTCCCCACAGGGTACACTGACGGTTGATGCCGCTTCCCTCGCCACCAGCAAGCCCGGGATCTTTGCCGGGGGCGACGCGGTTACAGGGCCTGCAATGGTGACGGATGCCATTGGTGCCGGCAGAAAGGCGGCAAATTCCATAGGCAGGTACCTGAGAGGAGAATCGCTCGCCGTGCCCGAGGAAGTCCCGGTCGTCAGCTATGAAGAGCTTACCTTGACTTGCATCGAGTCACTACCGAGGGCAAAGGCTGAAAAAATGCCTGCTGCCGAGAGGGTGAAAGGGTTCGCCGAGGTTGAAAGTGGACTCACCGAAGAGGTGGCTGCCACTGAGGCCAGACGCTGCCTTAGCTGCGATGTAGGCAGTGAGAAGTGTATTATGCAGCTGGGCTGCCCGGCTACCATAAGAGAAGACGGGAGAACCGTGATCGATGACACCATGTGTGATGGGTGCACAACTTGTGCCCAGGTCTGTCCCTACAACGCTATAGTACAGGAGTAAAGAAATGATAAAAGAACTCAATATCTTAATTGCCGGAGTGGGTGGACAGGGTGTGATTTTGATGTCGGAGCTTCTGGGGAATGCAGCCGTCAGAGACGGGCTGAGGATCAGGGGCTCGGAAGTACTGGGAATGGCGGTTAGAGGCGGTTCGGTATTCAGTAGCCTCAGACTTGGAAGCGATGTATATGGGCCGCTCCCTCCGCTGGGAAAGTGCGATATTATGGTTTCAATGGAGCCGTCAGAGGCATTGAGAAATATCGCCTTTCTGCCAAAATCGAGCCTGATTATTGTCAACACGGCCATTGTCATCCCCTTTACCGTGTCTCTCGGGGTGAGTAAATACCCAGACCTGGAAGTGATTATTGAGAAACTGGAAGGGGCATCTTCCAAAGTAGTCCAGCTGGACGGCAATCAACTGGCCAGAGAGGCAGGAGACCTGCGGACAGCAAATATTGCGATGCTGGGGGCATTGTTTGGCACAGGGAAGATTCCCATAAAGGAAGAGAGCATAAAAAAGGAGATCGAGGAGCGCTTTCCGCCCAAAATTGTCCCTGTCAATCACAAGGCCTTTGATCTTGGTATAGAGGCATGCCAGCAGGTACAATAGACAGCTTGATCTCACAAGATAGGGAATTGATGGTAAACGTTAGAAGGCCCTCTCAAGGAAAACTCCCATTCACCACACAAGAAATGTGTTTTTCTGAATGGCCTTCACTTTTCTATGGCTTGGTCCGACCTCTTTTTATCAATGGTGACTCCCTGATGTTCTCCTTGGGGAATACGATGAAAGACAGGGCGCGTGAAAGGTCGAGTCTGACTCAATTTTTTCCGGCCGAAGCGTCTGATTATCCCATACGCAGCAGGAGATATATCGCCTTTGAACGGACCGCTGCTTCCTTTCTGCTCAAACAGGATGTCATTGAACCCAATCACATCACTTATTTTCGATTCGGGATCTGTCTGCTTTTTATTCTCTTCTATTCCCGCCTGTCCTACCTTCAGATTCTCATCCTGGCCGCACTCGGCGGAATTTCCGATTTCTTTGACGGCGCACTGGCACGGGCCGCTTCCAAGAAAACCAGACTGGGGATGATCCTTGATCCCCTTGCGGATAAATTTCTGAAATGGAAAGGGGTATGGGGCTAATTAAACGTCTCGGAATTTTTACAACTTACTGAAATCAAAGGGGTTTATTGAGGCTTGATACTTTTGCCTCATACATGGAATAATGGAATGCTGGAAAGTTGGAATGTTGGTTTTAATAAGGAATTTGTTCATTTATTCCAGGAGTTTTCCATATTTGTTCTCTTACCGCACGATAGCAGAAAATAAGGAGGAAAACTTGAAATGAAAGATGTAAAGGACGTAAACATATCAATAAACAATAGGGTTTTTACCTTAGATTTAGCTATTGAAGATGAGGAGCTCATTGAAACTATCTTTCATGCGTTAGCGGAATATGTTAAGAAGGGTTATTCAATTAAAGTAAAAGAAGCTTATGTCACTTCTCTGTCAGACTCCCTAAAGATAATTTCAAAGATAATCTCTAATAGGGCACAAATGGATGAATGGAGAGCTGAAACGAAGCAATTAATATCCATTGTACGGAAAGGGAAATAGGCCCATAAAGTAGTATTCTTAAAAAGTCTATTTCCATTTGATTTTTCTTTTATAGTTGTAAGGGGGCAGGCCCCTAAAATCTGCGTCAATGCTGGATCGTTCTTTATGCTCCTCCCTTAAAAGGTCGACTCTCATTACGTAATCCTTCTCGATAGATACAAATAAATGAAGGTGTAAACATGAAAAGATTTTTATTATGGTTGGTTCTGTTTTCCGTCCTTGTTTTTATCCGCCCTCTTGGTCTTATGGCCGAGGATTACCTGTCTATGGCCGATGGGCTCTATGAACAGGGGGGAATAGAAAACTACAAACGGTCTATTGATGTATACCTCAAGGCCTTGAAAGAAAACCCTAATGATTACGAAGCCAACTGGAAGTGTGCAAGGGCATATAGGGAATATGGGGAAGCGATAAAGAGACAGGCCGTTGAAGGGTGGAAGAAAAGCTGTGCAAAGTATGGCAAAGAGGGCATGAAATATGCAGAAAAAGCGATCGGGCAGCGGCCTAATAGGTCTGATGGTCATTATTATTATGGCCTGAGTGTGGGGATTTATTCTGACGGTGTAAGTATACTTACTGCCTTAACAGAGGGCCTTAAAAGCAAAACTCAGAGTAGTTTAGAGAAGGCCTATGAATTGGATAAGATGTATAACGAGGCTGGTCCCATGCTGTCGCTCGGCCGTTTCTGGGCTGTTGTCCCCTGGCCGTACAAAGATAAGAAAAAGGCCCTTAAATTTTACCGGGAGTACCAAAAAACCCGGTATTTCAATGAAAAAGCAGAAGGGAAAATATACCTTGCTGAAGTACTATTGGAATTAAAGGGAAAAGAAAATAAAGAAGAAGCAAAGGCTCTGTTGAAAAAGGCTTCGCAGTCTGATGAAAAATACTTCATGGACTGGGCCGAAAGACTTCTGAGAAAAATCGAAAATACAGTAGATGAAACAAAAGCTATTTCTCATTAGAAACAGTAATCATAGCGCTTGTAAAGGAGTATGCGCTCCGTTTTGCACATAGGATCATAAGTGCACTATAAATTTACCGATAAATGAAGGTAGTCGTGGATTATACAAAGATGACAGAACCCTGTGGATTGGATTGTTTTAACTGTCCAATGTATTTGGCAAATGAGAACGAAAAATTACGAAATATGATAGCCGAAAAGTTAAATATTACACTTGAAAAGACAGCATGTGAAGGGTGTCGAAATGAGAATGGGACAATAGCCTTTCTCAATATGCCTGAACCATGTAGTGTTTATAAATGTAGTGAGAAGAGGGAAATTCATTTTTGCTGTGATTGTTCTGAGTTTCAATGCGACCATCTTCATCCTTACGCTGACAAGGCATCCCAGTTCCCGCACAACACGAAGATTTTTAATTTATGCTTGATTAAGAAAATGGGATTAGAGGCATGGGCAAAAGAAAAGGCAAAAACTGTCAAGGATACGTACTTTAAAGAAAAGTTTAAATTATAACCAAAAGATTACCTTCATTAGAGTCCCAAAAGGGATGGTTTACATTTTTTTTGGCCATTCCACCTCAAGTATCCCTGATTTCAATAAATCTGTGTGTAACTTCAATTGGAAAAAGTGCTAGCCCATGCAATTCTTCTGAGAGATATCTAAAAGATTTTTGCTATTTGATTATCTCTTATCCTCGAACACAATGGACATGGTAGTGGTTGCTCTTATAATAACTGAGTACGTAGGCGCCGTCGAACATTACGATCCAGGCGTTGTTCGTATTTTCAGCGAAGGTGGTTGACGACCAATATGACAAGGTATCCCGAAAGGGAACCTCTTTACGCATATCAGGGTGCATTTTATCAAAAAGGGTCTTCCTATCCAGCAGCGTGTCCAACTCCAGCACAGTCGGAATACACCAATCGTCCTTACCGCCCAGCGAAAGGGATTTTGCGTATTCCAGGGCTTCGTACCAATTCATCTCCCCGGGGCTTTCATACTGCCATTCCATACCGGTCTTCGGATCCTTCCAGGTACTCGGACTTCGTTTCATGCTCTGACTCACTTCTTATTTTATTGGAGGAAACGGCAAGAGATTGATGAAAACCATTTTACATCAGCAAAGGGTATTTAGCCGTCAACTGAGAATTTCAACTCTTGGATCCACGGTTGATTAATGAAGGACAAAGGCCCCATCCCTTTCTGAAATACCGGGCCGGGGCCTTTATATGGCGAGTTGGCAATATTGGCCTTCTTACAGGATCCTGACGGCCTCCTTGTATTCTTCAGGATCCCCCCAGAAAATACACCTTACAGGGCAAACGGAGAAACAGGCGGGGGCCTCGTTATTTCCACGTTTATCAACGCACAGGTCGCATTTCACCGCCTTAAGAGTATCGTGGTTAAACTGCATGACATCGTAAGGACATGCCTGGACGCAGCAGGTCCCACACGAGATACACCTCTTTGCTTCCTCGAGGACCATTTCTTCCGTGAGACCCTTTTGGGCCTCATCAAAGCTCTTAATACGTGCCTGGGGGTCGAGGCAGGGCATCTGAACCCGAGCAATCTTATTGTATACCTCTTTCTGTGGATCGTTTATCGTCGGGAATACCTGATCCCTCCCTAACCGAAGATCCCGTCCCAGTATAAATCTGTCAATGGATATGGCGGCCTGCTTGCCGTCCGCAATGGCCTCTATGACGGTTCTGGGACCTCTTGCCGCATCTCCCCCTGCAAAGATATCTGGGTCATCACTCTGAAGCGTCAGGGGATCAACTTTCATGGTCCCCCAGTCACTCAACGTACAGGCGCACTCCGGTGTCAGACAGGCCCAATCCGCTTCCTGCCCCAGGGCGTTGATAACGGCATCAACCTCCATGGTGAATACAGAGTCGGGGACAGGTTCCGGCTTCGGCCGTCCGCTCTCATCCGGTTCCGTCAATTTCATTTTTATGCACTCTACCGCTTTTACCCGTCCGTTTTTTCCAATGAATCGCAATGATTGGGTCAAGGTCTTTATTGAAATCCCTTCTTCCTGACATTCCTTAATCTCTTCGGCATTCGCGGGCATTTCTTCCAGGCCCCGGCGATAAAGAATAAATGCATTTTCGGCTCCAGACCTGCGGGCTGATCTTGCTGCATCCATCGCGGTATTGCCCCCGCCTACGATCGCAACGTTTTTACCCAATTTTACCGATTCTCCCCGGTTGATTTGACGGAGATAATCCAATCCACCGTAAATACCTTCCAGGTTCTCACCCTCGATGTCGAGTTCCAGGCATGCCTGGGTGCCGATTGCGGTAAAAAAGGCCTTGAATCCCTCTTCCCGCAATTGAGCGATGGTGGTGTCCTTTCCAATCTCCACATCGGTTTTGATGGTCACGTCCATATCACGGATAAGCTGAATCTCGGCATTAACCACTTCACGGGGAAGACGATAGGACGGTATGCCTGCTGTGAGCATCCCTCCCGGCTCGGTGTCTTTTTCGAAAATCGTCACCTGATAGCCTTCCTGCGCGAGATAGTATGCGCAGCTCAATCCGGCAGGCCCTGAACCGATAATGGCGACTTTGTCCTTTTTCTTTTCTTTGATTTTGGGCATGTAACGCTTGGTTGTGTTCAAATCCAGGTCAGCAATAAAACGCTCGATGGCGTGGTTTGCTACAGGGTCATCAATCCCACCTCTATTACAAGCGGATTCACAGGGATGGGGGCAGACCCTTCCACAGATGGACGGAAAGGGGCTTGCCTCTTTGATGAGTTCCAGGGCTTCCTGAAATTTTCCCTTTGCAGCAAGGCCCATATAGCCCTGGACATCGATGTGGGCCGGGCATTCCGCCTTGCAAGGAGACGTTCCCTGTTTTTCGGCCCCGGATGTTCCCGGCACCGCATTACAACCTGTACATTTTTCAAGATCGAGTAGAACGACCCCCGTCTCCGAAACCTTGGTAATGGCATCTTCGGGACAGGCCTTTACACAGGGGGGGTCGTCGCAATGGTGGCAAAACAGCGGCTTGAAATAGGGGGACTCCTCAAGGACCCTGATGACTCTCGGCCCTACCCCAAGCCCGTGCTCCTGTTTACAGGCGATTTCACAGGTATGGCAACCACTACAAAGATACTCGTTGAATAGCAATGATATTTTTCCCATCTTTTTCCCTCCTATTTATCCTCACAGGGAGATATGTTGCACTGACAAACCCTTAGACAGGTGGCGCCCATATTCTGGTCGCAGGTTTTATAGGCATTGTCGGTCAGGAGATTAGCATTGGATATGTCCCAGCCATGACCCGGATCTTTTATCTCCGGGAACCACCAACCATGCTCTGCCGGAATCACGCGAGGATCAATTCCATCGGATAGTTTCGCACGCATTTTTATACGTCCCCTCGGCGATTCGATATACATCCAATGGCCGTTTTTGATGCCGTGTTTTTCGGCCGTGTCAGGATGGATCTCAGCAATAGGATCGGGTCTTAACTCCCTCAGCCACGGCACCATGCGGCCTGCTGCGTGGAAGAAGTTCGGGGTCCTCAGCCCTGCATTGAAAATATAGGGGTATTTCTCCGCCACCTCCGGTGTGGAATAGGGGCTCTCGGGAACTTCCACGTATTTGGGCAGAGGATCGCGCCCCCTTTTTTCCAGAAAGGTAGAATACAGTTCCACTTTTCTGGTAGGCGTGGAAAAACCCCTTTCTTTGTACTTATAGTAAACATTTTCACCCTGGAGGTACATCTTATCCTTGAATTGCTCAAAGGTTAGGCCCGAGGGTTCGAGCAGGTAATCCAGGGCATCCTCGACCGTGGGCCACCATTCCTGGCCCATGCGCTTGCCGAGCTCGAGAAAGATCTTGTGGTCCTGCCAGGCCTCCCCGATTTCGACACATTTTACCCGCGCAAAAACATAGCCGTGCCGCTTCCAGTTGTCGGCCACATGGTTCTGCTCCAGCCAGGTGCCGGCAGGCAGGAAGATATCGGCCAGTTCCGCAGTGGGGGTCATGAAGTGATCAATGATGACAAAAAACTCCAGTTTCTTGAGGGCCTCATAGGCCTCTCTGCCGTTGGCTCTGGTCACCACTGGATTACTGCCGCACAACAGTCCTGCCTTGAGCTGATACGGTTCTCCGTAAACGATGGAATCCCACGCCTTTTTGGGGTTGATAAAGGCCACCCTGGCCCCCAGTATAAAATCGTTTCCACCCAGCCTCTTTGCAAGCACCTCTTTGCTGAGATCCATATGGCGGGAGAATTCGGCAACCGTCCGCGTGGGTGGGTTCACAAAAAGGGCATTCCCTCCTGGGACGTCCAGATTGCCCGTTATCCCCATAAGACCGATCGTGGCTCGGGTAAAGTCGGTGCAATTGTTGTTCTGCTCTGTTGGCACACCCCAATGGATGCCCGCTGGCTTCGTGGTGGCGTACATCCTCGCAGCCTCCCGGATCAGGTCTTTATCAACCCATGTAATCTCTTGTACCTCCTCAAGTGTATAATCTTTCATAACCCTTTCCTTGAAGGCATCCCATCCGTGGACATAATTCTCCACGAAATCTTTTTCATAGAGTTCTTCCTCGATGATCACATGGTGCCAGCCCATGGTCATGGCCGCATCCGTTCCTGGGCGGATTTGGAGCCACAGGTCAGCCCTTTCCGCGTAATAGGATCTTCGAGGATCGATGCTGATCAGTTTAGGCCCTTCTCTAAAGGCCCTGGCGAACCATTCAGCCCGATATTCGTCAGGGTTGGTCCACAGGGGGTTGCAGGCCCACATCACAATGAGTTTTGGGCCGCCATTATAATCCACAACCGGCAGATTGCCGCAGGTGACCAGACTGGCTGAGACCCTAGAGACATAACACATGTGACCGGCCGTGAGTACATTAGGGGTGCCCAGTTGATTAGCAAAGCGGTACAGGTGGCTCTCATAGTCCCGTCCCGTGCCTTGGCCCACGACAATGTATTCCGGCCCGTATTCGTCGACTACGGCCTGAAATTTTGCCGCGATTGTATCGAGTGCCTCGTCCCAGGTGATTCGTTCCCATTTTCCACTGAGTTTGTCGCCGACCTTCTTCATCGGGTAGATGATCCTGTCCGGGTGGTAGGCCAGTTGCGTAATGGCTAGACCTTTACTGCACAGGGTCCCACGGCTGTAAGGGGAATCCGGGTCCCCCTCCACCTTTATCACCCTGCCGGCCTTGACATGGGCTATCACGCCGCACCCCCCATGGCAGCTCCGGCAGGAAGTTCGAATTTTCTTTACTTCTTCCATTGTTCAACTCCTTTCCATTTTGTTTTATCCTTTTCTCCTCCTTGGCTTATCCAGCCGCCTGAAGCTTTTTCTCAATGTCTTCCCGCAGGGATTTCTTATCCAATTTTTCTGCGCCAGTATATGGCATGGTATCGATAAATTCAATCCGCTCAGGCAGCTGAAGCACAGAGGCTTTCTGCTCTTTCAAAAAGGAAATGATTTCGTTCGAGGACAGTTGCGTCCCGGCTTTGGGCTGGATATAGGCACAAACCCTTTCACCCATGAGCGGATCAGGCATAGGGATAACAGCCACGGCTGCGACGTCCGGGTGACGGTTGATGAGTCTCTCGATTTCCGTGGCACTGATACTCTCACCGCCTCGGTTAATCATTTCCTTGATACGGCCGGTGAGCGTGATATAGCCTTTTTCATCGATTGTGGCCATGTCTCCGGTCCTGAAAAATCCGTCCTTAGTGAATGCCTCTTTGTTCTCCTCCGGATTATTATAATAGCCTGTAAATACACCGGGGCCTTTAAGGACCAATTCACCTTGCGTGTTTGGGGGGAGTTCATTCCCCTCTTTATCAATGACCTTATATGTATCATTAGGGCATGTGGGCCTCCCCACGGTAGTACAGATTGTCTCTAAATCATCAGTGGTGCGTGTGATGGTCGTCATTCCTTCTGTCGCGCCATATCCATTGTAAAATTTCATTTTCAATTTTTTCGTGACATCTTTGACGAGATCAGGGTGGCTTGTTCCCCCCGCGCTGTGCATTTTTTTTAAGGAACTCAAATCATGCTTATCAAGATCCTTGTATTGGAGCATCCTTTGTGCCAGTGTGGGGACCCAGATAATGGAAGTCACTTTCTCCTTTTCAATGGTCTCACAGATCTCTTTATCGTCTGTGGAATCCAGGAATATAATCTTTCCAAGCATGATAATACTTCCGATGAAGCCCTTAGTGAACGTTAAGTCATGACCTATCGGACCTGCGAGCAGGTTAACGTCCTGGTTGTTCTGCTCCCACGATTTGGAGCAATATTCGATGCCCGTGATGAGACTGTTATGCGTGCGGGGAACAATCTTAGGCGCTCCGGTAGTCCCGCCGGTTGGCCCCATATGGGCCACCTGCATGGGATCTGGTGCTCTGCTGGTAAGACGGGCGAGATTGCCCTCGGTCATTTCAGCATCCTCGATCAGCCTTTCGAGACTTGAAAAGGGCTTATGATCCCTGTCTCCACGAACAGTAATAATATTCTTAAACTCCGGATTCTCCTTCAGGATATCATTGATAATGGGAACGTAATCTGTTTTTTTGTATCTGGAGGCAACAATCCAGGATGTGGCCCCCGTAAGGCTAATCAGGTTGTTTATTTCTAACTGGCGATATCGGTCAATCAACAATACCGGGATAGCTCCAATTTTTTGAAGGGCGAAATAGGCAAAAACGAATTCGTTCCAGTTTGGAAGCTGAACCAGGACCCGGTGCAAGGGCTGGATGCCCAAATCTATCAGTCCTATGGCCAGCTTATTTGTCTTTTCACGAGCCTCCCCATAGGTAAGACGCGTCTTTCGATCGACAAAGGCCTCTTTTTCAGGGTGAATATCTGCGGCCCTGTCAAGGATATCTCCGAATGTCAGTCCTGACCACCACCGACACGAGTTATACTTTTCAGCATCCTCTTTTTTATAGGGTGTAAATCCTTCCAAGAACTTCACCATACCTTGCCCTCAATTCCACTAACCAATTAAAGTGATAAGGTGATAGCGATAAGAATCTGCTTTTCCCCTCATTCCTTTATATGCCACCTATCTTCAAGCCAAAACAGGCTTCAGCGAGGTATTTCCTTATTTTGTCGAGAGCCGGATCTCAATTTCTTTGGCGATCTTTTTTAAGTACTCAGAATATTGAGGAATAACCTCATCCTTGACTTGTATTCTCAGGCCTACTGCCCAGATAACAGCGGGGGAATTCCCTCTGTTAATGTTTAAAGGAACGGCAAGGGCACGTATGCCTTCAATATACTCTTCCATATCAAAGGCGATACCTTCCTCACGGGTTTTTTGAATTATTGCTTTGTACTTTCGTTGGTTCGTGCATGAAAATGGAGTGAATTTTTTTAGTTTGTTCTGTGACAAAATCTTATCAATTTCAGCATCGGGCAGCAGCGATAAAAGAGCTTTTCCCCCAGCTCCTGCAAGAAGGGGGATTCGCATTCCCACCTCGGACATTACCCGTATGTCAAATGTTGAATCAACCTTGTCCAAAATTATAGCCCTTAGGCCTGATCGGATTCCCAAGAAGACCATCATTCTGGTTTTGCGGTTGATCTCTTCTAGGTAAGGATGGATTGTATTGATCAATTCGGAGCGTCTAATGGCAGATCTGCTCAATACATACAGTTGGGTCCCAAAATGAAATTTATTTTGTCCCCTTTTTTCAAGGATTCCCAGATCTGTGAGGGTGTAGGCAATATTAAAAACGGTACTTCTGTTATAGTCGAGGGCTTTGGCTATGTCGCTGATCCCCAAAGGATCCTTTGCTTCGGCCAAAAGCCCCAGTATGCTGAAACATTTTTCGATTGCAGGAACTCTTTTGAATTCTGCTTTCATTATTTTTAGCTGAGAATAGATAATAATATTCTATATAGAGAACAATTGTTTTCTATTTAAAACATTTTTACATCTGTGTCAAGAAAAAAGAATGAATTCAGTGGAAATTATTTTTGTCAAAAGGTGCGAAAGTGGGTATGTATTACTGAGAAAAGTTGATGCGTGGGTTTTCCAGGAGTAGTGGAGTCTTATCAGGTAATTCTTTCACCATAGGTAGGGAGCCTTGACGATGTGAGGTTGGGCAATAATAGCGTATTCGTACGAACCAAGTAAGACCTCGAGAAAGTGAGAAATGCAGGCGTGTGACTCACCCACTTTCCTCTTTTTGGATTCCCTCAAATGCCGTGAATATTTGTTGAGCGAACTCTGCGTCATTGATATACGCGTCGAGATCTATCACGGGAATGCATGGGTGGAGGTGTTTTTTGAGGGTGTCAAGGAGCACCATATCAGCCTCCGGATCCCAAAATGGTTTCCCCTTTCTATCCAGCGTAGATAGTCCCTTTCTGGGCCAGAGAACAACGACAGGACCCCGTGATCGATTTAATTTATCTGCTATTGATTTTCCGAGCAGTCTATTATCTCGAACGTTGGTTCTGATCAGGGTGGCCTGGGGATTATGGCTATATATTTTCCTTTTTTTATACTTTTGTGGAACCGTTTCAGGGCCAAGGAAATTAATAAAATCAGCGCTTCCCGGTACCACTACCTGGGGAGCTCCCCGATTTCCAGCTGCGGTGAGGCGATCGGGGCCGGAGGAAGCGAGACCACCCATGAGATCGTTAGTAATCTCATTCACTCCAAGTTCGATTACCGCATGCACTTTATTGGATTTCACATATTCCTCCAGTGCCTCCCCACCAGTGCCTATAGTATGAAACACCAAAACTTCATATCCATTCTTCTCTAACATAGCCTTTACAGCAAGCCCACAGTCAGTAACAGTGCCATTCATGCTTATTATGACGATAGGCTTATTCTTGACTTCCGGCTTTTCTATTTCCACCATACCAGATATTGCACCTGCTGCATTTGTTAATACGCTGCTGGTAAGAGAGTTAATGCCCGCTAGATCCGCAACAGGCGGCAATATAAGAACATCTTTAGAGCCAACATAGGGACGAGCCCCTGCCTGAGTTACTTTTGTTGAGACAAGCAGTTTGGGAAACCCAAACGGTAGAGATTTGAGGGTAGGGGCAACTATGATAGAGCCCTGACCACCGCCAATTGCGAGAAGACCATGAATTTTTTTTGATTCTACCAGGGGAAGGATAATTTTTTTCAAGCCGGCAGCCATTACCTTTTGTGCATAGGCCTCATCGCCCTTCTTTTTCAGGATATCGATGTCTTCTCCGCCGGCCATAGCAATCTCTCTGCGTGAGATGTCAGCCTGAAGGTATGCTTCACCAAGGATACCCGTATCTGCAATTAAAACCCTGTGTCCCTTTTTCAGAATCAGGGATCGCAGGAACTCTATTTCCTCCCCCTTGGTATCCAGGGTTCCCACTAAGGCAATTGTTTTGTCCATTTATGAATCCCAGCTTTTCAGATTTTCGGATAAAAGTTTGAGTTTAATCATTGTATGGGCTGAAAATAGCACTCACGACTTATTTTCGCTTCTTGTCTTTTCTCAGCTCAGATCCCTTCCCCTAATAGCTGACGAAAGAAGGCAAAAAGGTAGCGATCTGGGGGAAGATTACGAGTATAATCGTAACAATAATCAGTGCAACAAGGAAGGGGAATATCCCCTTGAAGATGGTTTCAAGCGGTACGTCGGGAGCAATTCCCTTAATGACAAATACATTAACCCCTACCGGCGGTGTGATAACCCCCATCTCGGCTCCGAGCACGATTATGACACCAAACCAAATCGGATCAAAGCCGAGCTTCATAACTATCGGAAAGAAGATGGGGATGGTAACCACGATAAGGGCCATAGAATCCATAAAGAACCCGCCTATGAAATAGATGAAGATGATGATCCCCATGACCGCGATCGGGGATATGGGAAGCCCGCCCAGCCAGTCAGCCAGTACGAAGGGTATAGTCGACACCGCCATGAAGTGACCAAAGATGACAGCCCCCGTAATGATGAAGATAACCATACAAGCCGTTCTCAGACCGTCCATACCAGCCTCAATAAATGTCTGCCAGCTCAGCTGTCGTCGGGCTACACCGATGAGCAAAGCACCACCAGCTCCGATTGCTCCGGCCTGAGTGGGGCTAAACCAGCCGAGGAATAATCCCCCAATGGCCAGAAGGAAAAGAATGAAGGTCTCAATAATTCCCGTTGTTGCTCGCAGCTTCTCTTTCCAGCTGGTTGGAACTCCAGGAGGACCGATGGCAGGGTTGCGCAGGCAAAGCAAAACCACTGTTGCGGCAAAAAATAAACTGAGAAGGAGACCGGGGAGTACGCCGGCAATGAAAAGCTTGCCTATAGATTCCTCGGTTAATATCCCGTAGACAATGAGTATGGTGCTCGGCGGGATAAGAATGCCAAGGGTGCCGGAGGCAGCAACGGTACCGGTTGCTAAGGAGTCATCGTAGTTGTACTTCTTCATCTCCGGAAGTGCTATCTTGCCCATGGTCGCTGCCGTTGCCGTGCTCGACCCACAAATAGCACCAAAACCGGCACAGGCGAATACGGTAGCCATAGTCAGGCCGCCACGGAACTGCCCAACCCAGGTATAGGTTGTCTCATAAAGCCTTCTACTAATTCCCGAGGCAAAGGCAAAGGTGCCCATGAGAATAAACATAGGGATCACGGAGAGAGGATACGAGGAAAATTGCTCGAAGATATCTTGGGCGAGAATGCTTAGGGCTGGTCCTGGGCCGGTTAAATATGCAAAACCAACAAACCCAACGAAAGCCATGGCGAAGGCAACTGGCATTCGGAGCAGAAAAAGTAAGATAAGGAGGCCAATACCGACAATGCCGGCCATAATTGGGCTCATCTCGACACCATCCTAGCGAGCGATCTAAGAAGATTCAATAAGAATACTAAACAAACTGGAATGCAGGCAAATGCAATGCCATATGCGAAGGGATAAAAAGGTATATAAGCAGTTGCGCTGACCTCTCCCCCGGTTTGAAAAGAATAGCCGTGTACGCAAAGGCGCCACACCACGAGAATGAAAAAAAATAGTCCAAGAAAATAAACAATGCTATCGGTAAAAGCTTGGGCACGCTTTGGCAGCCGCATGACAAAGAACTCTACTTGAACATGCCTCCCAAGCAGGAGAGACATGGAGACAGCAAAAGAGATTGCCACTATCTGGGAGAGCATTACGATGTCGATGGCACCAAAGACAGGTTTTAGAAAGAGTTTGGATCCAATGACATCAAGGCAGGTGGTAACCATTATTATGAGCAGCCCGGCAAGCCCTACCCACTCAAACCAACGACTGACTAAAAGGTTGAACTTTTCGAATTTGTCTAGCATCGTTACTATACCCTTCAGTGACCACGCTTTTGCGCACTTAAATCCCTCTTGGGGGCTTATCGTAAAGCCCCCAAGACAGTGTCAACTTCTTGATGGATTTGCTTCTAACCTTTTCAAGGCCTCATTTCAGGAGGCCCGGTTGGAGATTTGATGCGTAACTCTAGCTGCCTTGCCGTCCAGTAGTCGATTCGTTCTCGTAAGAATTTGATCCATCCTCTAACCTCTGACTCTGAGAATCCTTTCCCGACCAGCTCTTTCACGTAGTTTTCGATTACGGGTTCGGTAGCTTTCTTCCAACGAGTTACCTCTTGTGGGGATAGGTTAATGATTTCCACACCTTTGCTTATGGCAAAATCCTGGCCTTCAGCGTCTATCAAATTCCACACCAAGGCAAATCGCTCCTTGAACTCGCCGCACAGTATATCAAAGGTCTCTTTAATGTCTGGGGGTAGCTTCTTATAACTCTTCTTGTTCATCGCCACGTAAAAGGTGTAGACGTTGCCAACTTGCCAGCTCGCTGTTGTATACTTGGCAACTTCAGCGAACCGGAATGTCTTAAGTGTCTCAAGGGGTATATTGACACCGTCAATCACGCCTTTGGACATTGCATCATAGACCTCCATAACCGGTGTGGGCGCGGGTGTTGCACCCAGTGCGGAAACCGTATAACCCAAAATCCCCGGGGCCCTTAACGTCATTCCCTTTAAATCTTCCAGCTTGCGCACCGGTTTTTTCGCGGTGATCATCACGTTAGGATTGCTGGAATGCATCCAGAGCACACGTACATCATCCCATTCCTTCGGCTTGAATGTATTGTAGAAGTCATTGACAACTTGATTCGCTACCCAGGCACTGGGATAGCCCAGGGGCAGTTCGCACGTGCCGGAAACAGGAAAGCGACCCGGGGTGTACTCAATGTGAGCGAGGCCTATGTCAGTAATTCCGGTAACTATGCCGTTGTATATCGCTGGAGCTTTCAGCAATGAACCGCCGGCGAAGTATTGAACCTTTACTCTGCCGTCGGTGCGTTTTTCCAGTTCGGCAATGAATTTTTCACAGATTTTGGAGTGTCTGGCCGGGGGAGGGAAGTAATTGGAGAATTTTAATGTTATCACCTTTGCGTAAGTTGGCGTTGCAAAGGCAACAGCTAATAGGACTGTCAGGAAAATCATCAAGGCTTTTTTTCTCATGGAAGTTTACCTCCTTTTGTCTGGGGTTTTAGGATTTGGCACTCTTCTGCCCATCTATTAGCTTGTTATCACCTCCTTTCTTTGCTTATGCTCTTATAAATCTTTCTGGATGTAAAATAAAGTGTTTAAATTCTGCCGATGAATTTAAACACTTTATCGCGCGGCGTTCCTACACGTCCTTAAAGAGCTCTGCCCATTTGTTGAGCACCTGTTCACGCAGTTCCGGACCAGCCACGTTAATTGGTGGAAATATATCCTTCCAGTGGTAAGGTTTGCAGGCGTTAATGAATACCTTGGCTGTGGTGAAATCTCTTCTCGCTCGTTTCTCGGGATCAAGCATGGGGTCCAGGGGGCTGGTGAGGAACCCGGGGACGATATCTATATATTTCTCCGGATCACACCTTGTGCATACTGCCCACAGCACCTCCTCAAGATTAGAGGGATCTATATCCTCATCCACCGTAATAATGTATCTGCCGGTGCAGGCTCCACCCTGCAGGAAGGCTCCGGCCAAAGTAGCTACCTGTTTTGCATGACCTAAATATCTTTGTTTTAGGGAAATCACCGCGATGATGCGATTCCCGGGGCCATGGACATACACGCCTTTGATGTCCATCATGTTGGCTTTTTCCAACCTATTCCAGAGGAAGGTTGCCGTATGGATTGGAATGGGAAACCATGTATTGACCGGTGGTTTTACCGGAGGTTGGCCAAACAGAATCGGATCGTTGCGGTGGTATAGTGTCTTAATATGGACCACCGGCTCATTTCTTGTTCCAGAGGCATAATACCCTTGCCACTCGCCAAAGGGGCCTTCCGGACGGCTATCCTCTTGGGGCGAGGGCGAGAATCCACAAGCGACAATTTCCGCCGTGGCCGGTATTGGAAGCCCGGTTTTCTCATCTATAATAACCTCCACCCCCTTACCCTTAATATAGCCCACCATGTCGTATTCGGGTATACCCCAGGGCAGGGCAATAGTTGAAATGGCAAACAGAAGAGGGTCTTGACCAAAACACATGGCCACTGGACAAGGTTTACCCATGGCCCAATATTTTTCTCTCATAATGGTAGCGTGTTTACCAGGAGAAGCATAGAAAGCCAAGGTGGTTTTATCCTGTATCATCACTCGATAGGTACCAAAATTGATCCATCCCGTTTCTGGATCCTTGGTAATGGTAATAACTCCAGTGCCAATGTAACGGCCTCCATCATAGGTATGCCATTTGGGGGTTGGAAATTTATAGATGTCAATGTCATCTCCCTCCAAGATATTTTCTTTGATTGGGCCGTCTTTTACTTCCACTGGCGGGATTGGTTGAAATTTGTTCCATTTATCTTTCCACTCGGCTATGCATTCCAGGTCGGACATTTCTTCTGAAAAACCAAAAGCCAATTTCTGGCCCACTCTGTGATGCATTAAATTAGTGGCCACCCGAAAACCTTGAGGATACCCTTTAATATTATCAAAGAGCAATGCAGGCCCTTGTTTTTCGGCCATTAATTCGTTCAGGGTTCCAATCTCCAGATCCCAATCGGCGTTATTCACTACCTGAAGTTTTCCTCTTTCTTTCAAAGTATCTAAAAAACCTCTTAGATCATCAATCATGGAAAAACCTCCTTTTGAAAAAGTTTCGTATCGTGAATATAAGTTTCAAAAACTTATTGACGTCTAAATCACAATTTTGATAATGTCAATAAAAAAACAAACGGGGCGTCCTAAAATGAAAGTTGCAGAGTGGTATGAATCATATTATGGAACTATCAAAAAACCATAAAGAACCTTTATATAGGATCCAGTCATTGGAGCGTGCTTTAGATATCCTTGACTGTTTCAACTTCAACATAAAAGAGCTGAGCCTTTCTGAAATCGTTCAACAAACTGGACTCAACAAAACGACCGCCAAAAGATTGGTTGCAAATCTAACCGCACGTGGTTACTTACAACAGGTCCCTAAGTCAAAGCATTACCAACTTGGGTTGCGTCTATTTGAATTAGGCGGTATTGTTTTTTCTTCGTTTTCCCTGCGTAAGGCAGCGACTTATCCAATGTCTCATCTCGAAAATTCGACAGGGGCAACAATACTCTTAGGCACAATAATGGAAGATCAATTAGTTTATATGGACAAGCGCGAGGGAAAAGGGATGATACGGATATCGTCGGACATAGGTTGGCGAAGACCCCTGCATTACGGAATGCTAGGTATGGTTTTGATGGCCTATCTTACTACGGAGAAGGTGAGGGACATACTAAAGAAATGTCCTTTAGAATCCCACACTCCTTATAGTATTTCTGATGAATATGCCTTCAAACTTCGTTTGGAAAAAATTCGCAAAGATGGTTATATAGTAGAGCGGGAAGAAGCAGTTGAAGGGATAGTCGGTATCGCCGCTCCCATCAGGGATTATTCTCGTCAAGTTGTGGCCGCCCTTGGTGTTGCTTTACCAGTTGGCCAACTTAATGAAGGAGAAGGGGTAAAAAAAATTGTGGATTTGGTAAAGAATACAACTGATGTAATTTCTTCTGATCTGGGATATCTAAAAATATAACTGAAGAAAAAACCTTCACACTTTTATCTCTCAGCATTTTTCAATAATCGTGTAACCTCAAGCCACTAAATTTTTTGATTTTATCTTGCTCGAAGTATTTTTTGAAAAAATGAGTAGGATCTTTTCATTTAGGGTGGGCATTCATTTCCGTCATAAAGGCACCAATACCATGAAGGGGCTTAGCCTTTGCTCCCAGTTTTCTCAATATATCGAGAAAGGCTTGTGCAGGTGGTGAGAGGTGTTGATCTTTGAGATACGCAATGCTCACATCGAGAAAGATCTTCTGGCCTTTCATAGAGACGGTGGCCAGTTTTTTTTCACTTAATTCAGCGGTTACAGCTGCCTTTACTAAAAGAGAGATCCCATCCCCACGCATTACGAGCTGTTTGATGAATTCTGTATTGCTTGTTTCCATTAAGATATTCGGGGTAAGATCTTTTTTGGCGAATAATTCGGTCACAACTTTTCTTGTGCCTGATCCTTTTTCTTTCATGATTATTGGCTCTCTGGCAAGATCTCTGATTGATATTGCCTTCTTACCTGCAAGTTTATGATTAGGGGATAGTATAACAAGCATTTCTTCCTGGCTGAAGGGGATGAAGCAAATATCAGGATTTTCCTCAATTTTGGCAATGATTGCAAGCTCGTTTCTGAAATCAAGAAGGCTGTTGGCCATATCGAGAGAGCTACCTTCATCAAGATAGATTTTAATGTGGGGATAGGCCTCATGGAAGCTGGATATAAGGAAAGCCATAAAATAACGTGCATAGGTTTTGGTTGTACCAAGGCGCAGGATGCCCCTCTTTAACTCCCTCATATCCTCGATTGTGCTTTCAATTTCCCTTTCATATTCAAAGATTTTCTGGGCGTAATCGTAAAGGACTTCTCCTTCGTCTGTTAGATAGATCTTTCGGCCCTTCTTTTTGAAAAGTTTCAGATTACAGTAATCTTCAAATAGTTTTACTTGGGCGCTAACAGCGGGCTGGGTTATGTAAAGATTATTGGCAGCTATGGTAAAATTAAGGTTTTTAGCAACCTGATAAAAGTCCCTGAGCTGGTTAAAATTTATCATATCTCGGATAAATTTTATGGGTCATTTTTATTCATAACTAAAATTTATAATTACCATAAAAAAAAAGAGATTGACAGACTTTTTATAAGAGGCGATGCTGAATTATATTTTTTACTATACTTTAATCTTTAGCACCTCAATGAAACCATTATTATTTTATTATCTTTCAATAAAAATTTTTACTTCCCATTTTTCTACATATATTAGCCTATTGAGGGCTTTGTTATTATTTCATTGATTTTTTAACAATTTTAAAAGGGGGGAATAAAAATGGCAGAAAAAAAAGCAGCAAGATTTCCAGATCCTCACGAGTTTCAGGTTCCTTCGGAGCTTGAAGGCTGGGAAGAGATGTACCCATCCCACTATCTGTTTTCCAAGGAAAGGGGGGAATGGGAGAGCAAGCAATTCTGGTATCTGGACAAGATTCACGCCCCGGAGCCCATGCCGCCACTGGACCTGATTTTTCAGGAGGCATGGCAGATTTCACTTTCGCAATACACCACTAGGGTATTTTGTATACCCCCGGCTCAAGGAATCGCCCAACGGATGGTCGGGCCATACATGTATATCTGTGCGATTGCGCCCCCACCAGACGAGGTAATAGGCGAAAAGGCCCAGCGATTTGAGAAGAGAGTGTTTTATGTGTTTGAACATTATGATGAGTTGTGGGACAAGTGGCTGACCAAATTCAAGGCCCTTGGTAAAGAGATGGAAGCGGTTGTGGTACCAAAAGAACTGCCGAAATTCGTTCCAGAAGACCAGGTCTTGCCCGCACCCACAGGCTATTATGTATCCTATGACATTCTCGAAAGCTTTAACAACCTTGTAAATCAAATGTTTAAGGGTTGGCAATACCACTTTGAGATGCTTAACCTGACATACCTTGCCTACCTCATGTTCGGTGACGTTTGCAGGAAGCTCTTTCCAGGGATTAGTGAGAGCGCTATTGGCAAGATGGTGGCCGGTGCCTATGTGTCTATGTTCCGACCTGAGGAGGAGCTTTGCCAGCTATCCAGATTAGCCATCTCCCTGAGTGGGGTGGCAAACATCCTTAAAGGCGAGGGAACAGCGGATCAGAAGATAGCAGCGCTTGAAAAGTCAGAGGACGGGAACAAGTGGCTTGAGGCATTTGATAAGGCCAAAGACCCATGGTTCTATGTATCGTGCGGAAGCGGCTGGTTCCATTATGAAGGAAGCTGGATCAACAGCTTGGATATCCCTTACAGCTATATCAAGAGTTATGTGGAACGGCTGGAAAATGGAGAAACAATCGAGCGGTCTTTGGATAAGGTCGATAAGGAAAGAGATGAGACTGTTGCAAAGTACCGTGAACTTATTAAGAGCGATGAAGACAGAGATGCCTTTAATAACGCCTATAATACTGTCAGGACCATTTACAGGTATGCCGAGGACCATCTCTTCTGGGTGGAGCACTGGTTTCACACCATATGGTTTGCCAAGGTAAGGAAGTTCGGCCGTCTCCTGGTGGACAACGGCATTATTAATGAAGTGGATGACATATTTATGTTCAACCGCTATGAGATACCTGAACTTCTCACTGAAGTGGCAACCGGTTGGGCCTTAGGGGTGGATATACCTGTAAGGGGCGACTATTACAAGGCCAAGGTTGACAAACGGAAAAAGATTCTCAAGGCAGCAAGCGAGTGGAACCCGAGCCCAGCGTTAGGCGTTCCGCCCGAAGAAGTGGCAGAACCATTCACCATTATGCTGTGGGGTGTCACCACCGATAAGGTAAAGGAATGGCTCAAAGGCATGGGGGAAGTCAGTGCTGAGGATGTCTCCGAGCTCAAGGGCTTTGCCTCTTCGGCAGGTGTTATTGAAGGCCCGGCCCGGGTGCTCAAACTCCTCAAGGAGATCGTGGACATCAAAGAGGGAGATGTTTTGGTTAGTCCATCGACTAATCCCTCTTGGGCGCCTGTATTTACCAAGATAAAGGCCGCGGTCACTGACATCGGCGGGCTTACCAGCCATGCGGCTATTGTGTGCAGGGAATATGGTCTTCCAGCCGTAACCGGCACTGGCGTTGCTACCTCAATTATCAAGACCGGGGATATTCTCAAGGTTGATGGTGATACGGGCGTGGTCACCATTGTTAAACGAGCGGGTTAAACGCTGTAGCAGGTTAGGTGGTAAGATAGGTTTGGAATGGGGGATGGATTGGAACCAGCAACCAAACCCATTCCAAACCCCTTGAAATTGGAGAGAGAGATGGACTACATCCTGGATTTTGAGGAGTTAAACAAGAATTCGCTTCAAATGGTTGGGGGAAAAAATGCAAGCTTAGGTGAAATGATCGGGGTCGGCATACACGTCCCACCAGGATTTGCCGTAACCACTGACAGCTACCTTCGCTTCATAACCGATACAGGAATAAAGGATACAATCTTTCAGGCCCTTTCTGGGTTGAGTGTTGATGATGTGGAGGCCCTCAATAACGCGAGCGCCGAAGTCCAAAATTTGATCAACAATGCCCCCATGTCTGGTAATGTTCGGGCGGCCATAGAAGAAGGGTATGCCCAACTTTGCACAAAATGCGTTGTTGAAACAGTTCCCGTGGCGGTACGTTCCAGCGCAACGGCAGAGGATCTGCCCACGGCAAGCTTTGCCGGGCAGCAGGACACATACCTTTGGGTTGAGGGAATAGAAAAGGTTATCGACAGTGTTCAGCGGTGCTGGGCCAGCCTGTTTACACCTCGCGCCATCAGTTACAGGATTAAAAATGAATTCCCCCATGAAAAGGTGTTAATAAGCGTGGGCGTACAGAAGATGGTGGATGCCAAAGTTGCGGGCGTGATGTTTACCCTGAACCCGACGGATGGGGACCTGTCAAAGGTTGTCATTGAGGGGAGCTGGGGCCTTGGAGAGACCGTTGTTTCCGGTTCAGTAAACCCCGATAAGTTCGTTGTTGATAAGGTGTTATTGGAGACCACCGAGAAGACCATATCAACGAAGCATATTGAATGTGTTTATGATAGGAACAAAGGAGGGGTGATCAACGCCGATGTCGCAGCCGATATGCAGTGTACCTGCTGTTTAGAGCCACAAGAGGTAAGGGAATTGGTGAAGCTGGCTAAGGATATAGAGGTACATTATGGCTGCCCTATGGATATAGAGTGGGCCATCGACAAAAACCATCTCTTTCCTGACAATATGTTTATCGTACAAGCTCGTCCGGAGACCGTGTGGAGCCAACGTAAGACGGAGCCTGTAATAGGGAAAAAAAGCGGTTACCAATTATTGATGGAACAGGCTATGAAACGGATCAAGATTAGTTAATGTTAGTTGTCCGTGGTCCGTAGTCCGTTGCCAAAACGGGGAAACTGTTCTTCAGCAACTGACAACGGACGATCAACAACGGACACTTGAAACCTACAGGAGGTAAAGAATATTTATGAAAGATATTAGAGACTTTATTGCAAAATGCGAAGAAGAGGGAATTTTACACAGGATTAAAGCACCGGTTGATGTTAATCTTGAAGTCTCTCATACGGCTAAAATTAATGAAGAAGCTGGCGGACCAGTGCTCCTATTTGAGAATCTCAAGGGATATGATATTCCGGTCCTGATCAGCGCTTGTACGACACCTAAAAAAATGGCCGTGATTTTGGGTCAACCGACTGATTATTCCATGTGCCAGTTGTCCAGGGAATGGATGAAATTGACCACCAAGGAGCTTATCAAGCCACAAGCGATTGACGCCCCGCCAGTAATGGAGAATGTCATCGAGGGGAAGGATGTCAATGTCAACAAATTCCCTGCGCCCTTGTTTTACCCTATGGACGGAGGTCGCTATATAGGAACCTCTGCCTTTCTAGTCACCAAAGACCCAGAAACCGGGTGGACAAACTTAGGCA